>Ga0078894_10000174_pt1 | contig 40728 bp, 35 predicted proteins | sample LauGreSu1BDMLBSD_2_FD_67506 | JGI IMG/M metagenome (GOLD analysis project Ga0078894, IMG submission 67506) | Freshwater lake microbial communities from Lake Michigan, USA - Su13.BD.MLB.SD (version 4) (version 4) | ecosystem: Environmental > Aquatic > Freshwater > Lake | place: Lake Michigan...
CTCAACTACTGATACCCTGGATTGGCGTCGTTTACGCCGAGCACTACCGGACTTTACTTTATGCCTACATGAATAAACAGATCAACTTTAACAGCCCAGAATTATCCAATAAATCGTATGATTTTGGCTTCAGTAGCAATGACCCGACTCTCAGTATAGGCCTAAGCCAAGTCATCGACTTGCCGCAGTATGACGTACTGGTAGATATCGAGCTATTCCGTTACGAATTCATCTTTAACGACCCTTGGCTCGACTATCAGCGACAGGGAGCATTTATCGGAGTTGAGCAAGATCCTATCAAGAATTGGACAATAGCTGGCATTGCCGGCTATTACCGCGATGATTATGTGTTTCCGCGTGTACGCAGCTACAGCTGTACTACGATCGACAATACTGGCGAGCCGACTCTAACTGCGCGCACACCTCTTGGATGCGCAAGAACGGATACTGGCACCCTATTTCAACTCGGTTTATACTGGAACCGTACGCAGTTTCAGAGGGTTTCAGGGTTGCTCCAATACATTAGTAACGACAACCCGGAGCAGCGCGAGTTCAACCAGACAACAAAAAACATCCAATTAATGTATACTTGGGCTTTCCCAAGCGTCAGGCGTGTATCGCGATTTGTCGACCGTTTTGCCGATGCAGCCTTTACCAAAGGGGGACGCTAATTTGGCACATCTTCAGTCCAGCTTAAAAATGGTTGAAGAGGTTATTCGACTCAAACAGGCCGTTTACATTTCTGGTGACGCCCTGCCTATTACTTTTCAAACTCAAGTAATATCTATGCAGGCGGATAAGCTAGTCCTGGTAAATCACATTAGACCACGGTTCATCAGCGCATTTATGAAGTCCCGAGCATTTGGCCTGCAGGTAGGCATGGTCAGATTCCAGGCGGACCGAATTCTATCGGATGGGGAGCACATGATCTTCCCACTTAGGAAAGATTCCGTCATCGAGGAAACGCGTCAGTCGGAGCGGTTCTACTTTAACGCTGATGAGCGTGTGATCGTTGAGATTCTAAATCCGTTTGATAACGAGACTAAAATCTCAAAATCGGTAATGGACATGTCAGCAACCGGACTTTCGCTCCGCACTACGTTTGATTCAATGCTTTTCCAGCCTGACACCTCTCTTAGTAACTTACGAGTACTGGTTGACGGTGAGCTCTATAAAAAAGGGGCAGGTCGGGTAGTTTATCGACGCAAGCTAATGGATGTCAGTGGTCATTTACGCCACCAAGTTGGCATCAAATTCGAGAGTTGAATGCCAAAAATCATAAGCACTCGCAACACTAGCCGTTTGAAAAAATGGCAAAAAATTTTTGTAAATAGATCGCTCAATTTGGGCAACATCCGAGCGATCGGCTACGATATGGACCACACTTTAGTTGTCTATAATCGCGAGGCATTTGAGGCGTTAGCTTTTCGTGAAACGTTGAAAAAGTTTATTGCAAGCGGGTATCCAGAAGAACTCAGCAAATTAACGTTCGATCCCAATCTCCTGATAAGAGGCCTGCTCGTCGACATGGATCGCGGCAACGTACTCAAAGTGGATGGGCATAAATACGTAAAGATCGCCTATCATGGCCATTCGCGACTTCCTAAAGAGGCGCGTCGCAGCGTTTACAATATCGAGAGTTTTAAGGCAGGCACTCTGCTTTCGATGGATACCTTCTTTGCTCTGAGTGAAGTCCAGCTTTTTGCTGAAATTGTCGATTATATGAGTCGCAATCCCGGTAAGATCGCCAAGAGTTATCGCGAGGTATATAGCGATCTCAGACGGTTCATCGACCAGAGCCATGCTGACGGATCGATTAAGTCCCACGTTCTTGCGAATCCGGAAAAATTTGTCCGTCGAGATAAGTACCTGGCCTTGACCCTCCGCCAGCAGATCGAGGCCGGAAAGACTCTATTCCTCCTCACCAATTCGAGCTGGGACTACACGAATGCTTTGATGAGTTTTATTCTCGACGGCCAGCTTGAGGACTACTCAAACTGGCAAAAGTATTTCGAGTACATTGTGGTGAGTGCAGGTAAGCCTGGGTTCTTCACTGGCAGCCAACCTTTTTACGAGGTGGACCCGGGTCAGTCTTCAATCAAACCACTTTCTGGCCCTTTGGTACCTAGGACGATTTATCAAGGGGGAAATGCCAAAGCGTTCCAACAACTGACAGGATTTCGGGGTGATGAAATCCTCTTTGTCGGCGACCACATTTACGGCGACATCATCAGGTCGAAGCACTCGGTTAACTGGCGTACATTGTTGATAGTCGAAGAACTAGGAGTTGAGTTAGTCAAATTAGAGGGATTGCGCCGAGCTTTAGCAGAGATCCATGAGCGCATGCAGGAGCGAGAAATTGTTGACGAGGACCTCCAGGTGCTTAGGTCAAAACTGCATTGGCAAGGCCGTCTGATGGAAGAGTCCCAGGCACGCGGCGATTTGAAGAAATCGCAACTATTCGCGAAAGAGAGAGAAAAATTAGCGACCAAGACAGCTCGACTTGCAGCGCGGCTAGAAAAACTCGACCTCGAAATTAAGGCTCTGACGGAAGCACGCGCGGCTAAGGTACACCCGGTTTGGGGCGAACTCATGAAAGTCGGCCTAGAACGCAGTCGTTTCGCTGATCAAGTCGCCGATTACGCATGTATTTACACAAGTGCCGTATCAAATCTGCGGTTTTACAGCCCATTTAAGCGTTTTTCATCAGTTCACGATATGCTGGCTCACGATTTCTAACGACATCAAAAAAAGTGCCACCTGACGAGCGCGCACTCAAGAAATACAGTTTATTACCCGAAAAGTACCACGCGGACATCAGGGTTGTCCTGGGCCGTAGAGGTACTAACGTATGCGCAACAAATTACTCGGTGATCGCTACCGAATTCTCGACCTCATTGGAGAGGGCGGGATGGCATACGTTTATCTTGCGACCGATGAAAAACTTGGTCGTCGCGTCGCAGTAAAAGTTCTGCACGAGCACATGGAGCGAAACCCAGAGATCCGCCAGCGATTCCAGGCTGAGGCTCAAACAATATCCGCACTCGATCATCCAAACATAGTAAAAATCTATGATTTTTCGGGCGATCAAGAAGGACGGCTTTGGATTGTCACCGAAGTTATTCAGGGAAAAAACATCGCCCAGTATTTGCAAGACCTCAACGAACGCTGGCTCCACCCAGTGATAGCATCGTGTATTGTCGCCGAAGTATGCAAGGGTCTTTCGGTTGCCCATGATCATGGAATCGTTCATCGTGACATCAAGCCTGAAAACATCATGATGACCTTCGACGGTCGCGTCATCTTGATGGACTTTGGGATTGCTAAAGACCTAGGTAAAGCGAATGTCACGGTAACCGGCACCTTCATGGGTTCGCCAAGTTATATGTCCCCCGAGCAAGTTCGAGGTCGTGATGTCGACTGGCGCAGCGACATCTATAGCCTATCCATACTATTCTATGAACTTGTAACGGGCCGCCTACCTTTCGCAGGTCAAAACACGCACGACGTTGTTTTAAAAATCATGGAAGGTAATTTTACCCATCCGCGCTACCTGGTTCCTATGCTGCCGATTGTGTTTAACGATCTGATTGTGCACGGTATGGCAAAGAACGTGGGAGCGAGACCTCAGAGCGCAGACCAATACCGCTTTGCGATCGACGAAACTCTCATTGAGATGGGATTTAACGAAAGTCATATCGAGCTAGAGCGCTGCGCCAAGGATCCAGACACTTTTAGATCGCGTTTGCGGGGCACCGAAACTGTCGTTGTCACAAATAAGACGCCGACGGTTGCTCAGGCACCTGCGTCACGTCCGGATCCGGTTGAGTCTAAACCTGCGGCAGAAATTGTGGCACCACCGAAGCCCATACAGAAATCGATACCGCAACCAGCGCGAAACGAAACACCGCCAAGATCGCGCCTGGCAGTGGCACCTGTCCCAGCCATTGCACCGTCACAGGTGGTCATGCCACCGCGGCCGCGCCCACGCATGGCGGCGGATCCAGCCCTGCGCATGCACCAAAGGCGTGTTGCTGCCAGCATTCCGGCACAGCGCACCTGGTTCAGCTACAGCTTAAGTATCGCACTGATGGCAGCTACAGCAGCCCTTAGCATTTGGGGCATCACACTTATTCAGCCACGCTTAGCTGACGATGGCGCCGCCGCCAGCAGCGAAAGCGACGGCTGGAGCCAGGTCAGTAAGGCACGGGCAAAATCGACTCGCCAAGCAACTCGTCAACGACTTGAAGGGACTCCAACCCGTGCCATCATAACCAAAGGAGCAGCCTCCTCGCCAGCGAGCATAACCACCACGGTATCCCCGTCAGATATACCTAAGGAAAAGATCGCCACAGGTGAGCCTGCACGCATTACTGGCAAACACCGCCGCAATTCTAGGGGTACTGATTTAAGACCGACGACTTCAGCGCGCAGCGATGTCGTGAGAGCAGTACCGATTCCAATCCCTATTGATGCGGGAGCTCCGAAACGACTAGACACAATCGATTCCAGAAAAGGTATAAAAACCGTAGTTGCAACAGATGGCAATCCAACGACTGACGTTGCAGCCCCATCAGCTGTAGAACGCCCCGATCGTGCTGATTCAACTGAAAGCAAGGATCGTCAACTAGCACCGGAAAAACTTGACTCACGATATCTCGCAATGCGCACCCGTAGTCGAGTCATTATTAGCTCTCAGCCTGCAGCCGAAATATTTGTCGACGGCAAACGCGTCGGCACTACCATCGACCGCACAGCGGATAGTGGTCCAATATCGGTCGCATCAGGTCACCACACGCTTGAGCTACGTCGTGCCGGCTATGCCACGTATCGCCGCGTTGTAGATCTATCTCCTGAGGAGATTCTGACCATACCTAGGATAGCTCTTGGCAGTATGGAGCCTCATGCAAACCAACCCGTGGTTGTACTGACCGTGAGGAGTAATCTGGAACCCGCTCAGTTTACTCTTCGAAATCTAACTACCAACGCTACCCAAATCTCTATGGTTCGAGCGGGCGGTAAGCCCATCAATTTAACACCTGGACGTTATTACTTAAGGATGGAGCGTGGCACCGAGTTTAAGGAGCGCGAACTGGTAATAAGTGGCAACGAAGGGCAGTTAACATTCAATGCCGACTTTCGAAACTAAATAGGGGCATAATTTCTGAATATGAACGATACAAAGCGAATTATAAAGGCGGGGCCTAAGTGCCTAGCAGGAGAAATCCTGCATCGCCTACTCGCTTTCGTATTGTCGCTCTTAATCAGTGTGCCTATGGGTTCGCTCGGCACTCTCTTGGTCTCTACTCGAGCTGATGCATCAGCCTACACAAATGGACTGGACCGGTACCAACAAGGTGACTTTGCTGGAGCCGAGAAAATCCTCCGCAGCTCCCTAGGCACCAAAATGGCGCCGAGAGATTTGGCGAACACGTACAAACTGATGGGCATTTGCCAATTCATGCAGAACAATCGTAACGGTGCAACGCAAAGCTTCAAAATGGCTTTAGCGAATGACCCTAACACTGCAGTGAGCGCTAGCGAGGTGCTCGATGAGGGTGTGATCGGGTTCTTTAATAAGATCCGAGCAAGCGCCCCAAAATCGTCCGCCGTCGCCACTAGAAAAGCTCCCACGAGTCCTGGCACCATGAAAATGGCAGCTAGGAGAACCACCGACGCAAAGGGCAATCCGCTTAAACAAACTTTCTTGATCATCAACTCGACCAACAAGGGCGCCAATGTCTTTATCGACGGGATCATTGCCGGCCAGGTGAATAGCCGCATAAATACATCGCCAGGCAAGGTGCTCGTCGAAGTGGCTCAGCCTGGATTCAAACCTAAAAAAGTCCGCATCAGTATCACGAAAGATTCCGACAATGCCGTAACCATCAATCTCGATAAAATCCAGCCCAAAGCACCACCACGGCCCAAAGCACCACCAGCTCCACCTGACGATGATTTAGGTATCGCCGTTGCCGCGGGAGCACGCGGAGCTAAGTCAAAGGCTGGCGCCAAACCCGCCAGGAGTGCAAAACCGCGGGGTGGTGCGCCGAGAGATGACTTATTTGGCGAAGCGCAGGTAGCTCAAGCACCGCCAGTGCAGTCTGGGCCTCGAATTGCGCAAGCGCCCGGTCAAATGCCCGCCATGCCACAGCAGCAACCCCAGCCGATGATGGCTCAAGGATATCCAGGTCAGCCAGGATACCCCATGCCGGGATATGGAACGATGGCGTACCCGCAACAGCAAGCCTCTCCCTACCCGCCTCCTGGGTATTACCCGCCAGCCTATTATCCGCAGCCTCCGCAGGTCATTATCCAGCAGGCTCCACCATCATACTACGGTGCACCGGATATGAGTCCGTCGCCAATGTCGTCGTCAGAGCCACTGCCCCCCCCACCTAGCATCGAAGGCGATCCGGTTGGTGGTGGTGGTACTTTTGACGGCGGAGGCGGCGGAGGCGGTGGAGGGCTGCCCCCTGAGCCTTCCGTTTCACCGGACAGTCTCGGCGATCCGGGCTTTGGCTCAGGTCCGAGTGGCGGATCCCGTGGCCGTAGCGGTGGTGGTTCCAGCGGTAGGAACAACGCCAATATTGGCCTTTATCTACTGCCGCTGGGTGTAGGACAGTTTGTTAACGGTCGACCTCTACTTGGAACGTTCTTTTTGGGAGCGCAGGCTGGCAGCGCTATTTTCGGCTTCATCAACTACCAAACGGCGGAAAAGCGCACCAAGGAAATCAACGATTTCCAAACCAACAACTGTACCGAGGACTCAAGCGAGGCGGACCTAGTGGCCTGCGAGGAATACGTCCAAGCCGGCCGGGCCAATGTTGCCACGCTCAACCAGTATAAACTCTACGGCTTTCTGGGCGCTGGCGCAGCTTACGGCCTAAGCGTGGTCCAGGCATTCCTAGACCCTCCGACCAAAACGGCTAAGAAGAAAAAGCGGCGCGGCTTCAGCCTTAACGAGTCGCCCACTGTGGAGACGGCCGGCAATAATGCCGACGAGAGTGCCGGCGAGAGTGCCTACGACGATGAAATTGCCGACGATAGTGGCTTTAAGTGGCGATTTGACATAGCCCCACATTATAATGGCGGCCGATCGACCGTGGAACCTGCCCTGACCTTAAATATGGACTGGCGCTTCTAAGTCGAGCTATTGGGCTTGGTGCCTATTTGGGGAGATCATTAGATTTGAGTCCGCAGGAACTCATTAAACGATATTGCATTGCGCTTACCGGCGGCATCGCCACTGGTAAGTCAACCGTAGCCCGGATGCTCCGGCAACTCTCGTATCCCGTGATTGATGCCGACCAACTCTCACGCCAAGTCACAGCCCCAGGTTCACCGGGTCTCACGGCAATAGTAAATCGCTTTGGCACCGATGTACTCGACGAAGACGGGCAACTAAATCGTCCTTTGCTTGGAAAGTTGGTTTTCCACGACGAGCGCGCCAGGCGCGATCTCGAGGCCATTACGCATCCTCTGATCCGATCGGCTCTACTAGCTGAGGTTGAAAAGCTTCGCCTCAACGAGGAGCCTCGCCTATTCTTTTACGAAGCATCACTGATTATGGAGACTGGTCAGGAGAAAGCGTTTCGCGCGGTCTGGGCTACCTATTGTGTAGCATCGGTGCAAAAGCAGCGACTGATGCAGCGTGACCAGGTAGACAGCACAAAGGCCGAGCGGATCATCGCGACGCAAATGCCCGCTAAGGAAAAGGCGGACCTCGCTGATTCAGTGGTCGACACCAGTGGCGACATTGGCCTGGTGGCAGCACAACTTGACTCACTGCTCGGCCGCGAAGCCTAAATTGGGATTACGCGACGCCTTAGTCGCCCTTGTCGGGAACTTTTGCAGCTGTTGCTGCCGGCAATACATGCTAGGTTGGGAACGCTAGCAACTAAGCTGGTAGCAGCTCGGAGTCAGACAAGGCGTGAGTAAACGTCGCCGCAGTTCCAATGGTAATCGTCACGACCGCCGCAAGTCCGTCAAGCCTACCGGGGACCGAGCGACATCGGGACGGCGAGAGTTTGGCCGTGATTCCGACCAAGCGAATCCAGCCTCCGCTAAGGCCAAGGCGGAGACTGAGGCACAAATTCGCGAGTGGCTCGGCGCCGCCATCGATCAACCCGTGCGCCGACCTGCTGGTGAGATCGCCCTAGATCCGTGGCAAGAGCAGGTGCTGGCTGCGCTGATGGCTGGAGAATCGGTGGTGGTAGACGCCCCGACCACAGCCGGCAAGACGCGCGCCGTTGAGGTGTTTTTCCGGGCTAAGCTAAACGACCCCCGCTTTCGCGCCGCATATACCACGCCGGTCAAAAGTCTTTCCAATGATAAATTGCGTGAATTTCGTGCCATGTTCGGCTCGGAAAATGTAGGGATCGCCACCGGCGACATCAAAGAGAACCTGCATGCGCCGCTCGTTGTAGCTACGCTCGAAAGCTACCGCAACTCGTTACTGGGAGTAGAGCCCGACTTAGGTCGCACGCTGGTGGTATTCGATGAGTACCATTATCTACAGGATGAAAGCAGGGGCAGCAGCTGGGAGGAGGCATTAATTTTAACGCCTCAAGGCTGTCAGGTGCTGCTTCTTTCAGCCTCAGTAGCTAATGCCGAGCAGTTTACCGAGTGGCTACAAGAGATTCATCCGCATCGTGCATGTCGATTAGTACGAACCGAAAAGCGTCCTGTGCCGCTTGTGGACCTAGTTTTTCACGGCGGCAACTGGCTCCTCCCGAGCACCTTACCCTCTGGTGCTGGCAGGCCACCGCAGACTGGAAGACCAGATGCGCCCGTACGTCAGGAGACCATTGCTGAGCGAGCTGAAGGGCTGTTGCAGCTCGGGTTAACACCGACCATTGTCTATTGTGGTCGTCGTCTATCCTGCGAGACTATGGCTGCACTGATCTGCCGACAACTGTCACCGCTCTCCCCAGCCGAGGCAGAACGTATTGGCGCCTCGCTAGCTGCCTCGCAGGAGGAGTTTCGTGGTCTGTCCTTTATTTCTCCGAATTTGAGACAGATGCTGCAGGTGTACGGTGTTGGTTTCCATCATTCAGGGCTTGCAGCACCGGCGCGTATGGCCGTCGAGGCATTGGTAAAAGACGGACTACTGCGCTTTTGCGCCGCCACGATGGGTTTAAGTCTAGGTATCAACTTCTCCGTTAGGTCGGCTCTGATCGCTGATTATCAAAGACCGGGCGAGTTAGGATTTACCGACTATGCTCCATCCGAGGTTTTGCAGATGCTGGGTCGTGCAGGACGACGCGGCAAGGACGCTGTCGGATTTAGCCTGTGGCCATCACCGATTGCCTATAAGCGCCTCGGCAACGCTAAGCGCGATCGTATTGAATCGCGTTTGCGCAGTGATCCCACTACTTTTCTAGGTTTGGTTGGTCGCGGTTTTAGCCTGAGAGCGATTGAGAATTTTTACAGCAAAAGCTTTCGGCGTTTTACCGACCAAGGCATAGACCTAAGCCTGATGACTAAGTCGCGCCTTGTCAAAAAATTGGGTGCGAAGGATCTGCCTTGTGACTCGCCGGCCGCTGCGGTGGCTGCATTTTGGAATAAAAAAGAGTCACCTTGTGGCGACTGCCGGCTGCGCAGTAAATGCCATCCGATTTTGAAGGCAAAGAATGCTGGCTCGCTCGCAGCGCTTCACGTTCACCTACATAAAATTGGTGCACTTAACCCCGACGAGTCGCTCAGTAACTTCGGCTCCATTGCCCGCTACTTTCCTCAGGCTGGTGGTTTGGTGATGGCACGACTGATCGCTGATCGCCAGATCACTCCTGACAATCTCAGCCGAGCCGTCGAACTCGCTGCGTCCATGACTTTAGCACGCTTTAAGGAGCCTGGTACTGACGCCCGCTACCGCTTACCTTTTGGTGAGTACGGGGTTGAGGACATGCTGCTTCAAATGTATCCGTATGAGCTATTTCCTGAGGTTTACGACCCACCGTTTAGGCAGCGTAGTTACCCCGTGATTCGGGAATATAACCCGGCAGCTGGCTATATAGTTCGTGAGTGGATTCAGGGAATGCCATGGAAAGACTTGATTACCAACACTACGCACGAGCAATACGGGACTGGCGATGTCATGTCTCTGATCCTCAGAAGTGCCACTTATCTACAGTCAGTGATTCAGGCTGATATTCCACAACTAGCTGATTTAGCCAGGGATCTTCGCAGCGTTATGCTCCGCGAACCGCTGTCGTTTGTGCTTGCAATTTAATCTGTATAAATGATTGACACGACAGACCCATGGTTGTAGAACCCTCCGCGTACAATCGAGGTCCTACCACCCGGATGTTGAGTAGCAGATTCTATAGAATCTTCGCGCACTTATATATCAACTGTGAAAACGAACAGGGCGTTGGGATGGCCGTTAACAGGTTTGGCATCATGATTGCACTGTTGATTGTATCTGCTAGGACCTTCGGTCACTTAGCAGAGTCTTAGAGAAAAATGGTTATGAATGGTTTCATGGTTTCTAGAAAAGCTCTACCGCTGCAATTGGTTACTCGTCTTTCCCGTTTCCGTTAGTACCGCACGTACTGTCTAATCCTTAGGTTATCCTTTCACAAATCGTTTCACCTTAGGTGGTCAGAGCTCAGGGGTCCCAACAAGGGGCCCCTTCAACCATTCAGCCACAGCAGTTGACTGGCAATCGTTGACCAGGCCGCTCAGGCGTTTGACAGCTGTCAAATCAGTCCGCCTCGTCTTCGCGTCCCCCACATGTCACCGAGACTGGGTCTTGTCGGGATCGGCAAAGGCTCTTTACTATCAGCAACTTTGTCTACTCACCGACTATTTGACTAAAGTTTTTCAATTTACCAACCGACACCTTCTGCGGAGTTTTTGATGCAACCGGACTAGACGTTCGGGGGCATAGACTTCCAGCTCACGCATAATAGAGGATCGCGCCATGCTGAAGACTGCACTTAGGGTATACCCAAAAAGCTCGACGTTCTTTGTCGGTATCGGACTTGCCGCATTGCTAGGGGCCTGCGGCAAGACAAACTTCGGAGAGCAAGTGGTGCAAACCGACCCTGCACTGACCAATGGTGGCGCCAAAGGAGCTGATGCCAGTAAGGACCAAGCTCCTTACGGTACCCCGCCAACGAGCGAGGTCGAAAAGTCTGGATGGGTGACACCTGAAGTACGCGGTGCAGTGGACGCGCTGCTTGGCCGCTCGGAGATCACCATCACAGCAGATGGGGCAGGATCTAGCGGCGGCCCAAGTGCCAGCGGTGGCCCAAGCGGCGGCGGCGGCGATAATCCGAGCAACAGTCCTGGAGCTAATCCCGGTGGCGGCGGTGGCGGCCCTGGCCCGGGTGACAGCATAGTCTCCGAGACCGATGGCCTATTGTGGTTGACGTGCACCGAAAACGGCGGCGACGCAGGGCTATTTAAATCGGAGTTTTTCGGCAAGAAAGGCTCCAAAGTGCGCGTCGCTGGCGAATTCTGCCCGACGGCTAAAGTCCAGGGCGATGTGACAGTGCTATTCCTGATCGACCATTCGGGATCTATGGAGGGTGCACCAAACGAAGGCCCGAACGACAAGACGACAAACGGTACGTGTGGTCGACTTGAGGCAGCCCAAAGCCTAACTAGTGCTTACTCTAAGCTAAGCCTGATCAATGTTAAGGCGGGTGTTGTTGGCTTCTCGACTGGCGCACGCGTGCAAGTACCATTGGGTGGCGTGGACCAACTGAAGGCGAACCTAAAGCCCGAAGTGTTCTGTGGATCCGATGGTCGCTTTGCTTTCACAAATTACGCCGCTGCCTTGCTGACAGCGCAGCAACAGCTCGCCTCGATTCCAGGGCCTAAAGTCGTCTATCTGATCTCAGATGGTTCTCCGACTGTTGGTGGGACCGACCCGAAAGCGTCTGGCGTTGCCGCTGCTCAGGCATTACGCTCGATTCCTGACACCAGTCTTTACGCCCTATTTGTCGGGTATAAAGGTGATCAGACGAGTAATCCTCGCGGCTATCTCGAGCAAATAACTGGTGACCCAAGTCTAGTGCGCGTGACAAGCGGTGCAGCCGACTTAGTGAATGCTGCTAAACGCCTAGGGACTATTCCCATCAAGATTAAGCTCGAGGACTCTAAAGGCAGCCTGGAAAACCTCGCAGGAACCAGCGAAATCACCATCGAAGCCATGGATCAGCGCAAAGATGCTCCAGACCGGTTTGTGTGGCGTTCAGCGCCATTTGAGCTAATCGGAACACCGGGCAGCACTGCTCTGAACAAATTTACGATCATGACAGTTAGCTCGCATGGAGATAAGCTTAGCTCGGTGGCGGAGATTACCTATCACGAGAAACCATAGAAAGTGAGTGCTTAAAATGTTGAGTGCCTTGGCCCGCAACTTGTACATTGGGATCTCGGCCGTAGTGGCTATGTTAACTACCCTAAGTGCAAAGGACACTGCCATGGCAGCTTCGTTTTATGAATTCTCGGCTCAGTCTCTAGACGGTAAAGATGTATCGATGGCCGATTATAAGGGCAAAGTTGTCCTTGTCGTGAATGTCGCAAGCAAGTGCGGATTCACGCCTCAGTATACGGGACTAGAGGAGCTCTACAAAAAGTACAAAGATCGCGGCCTCGTGATTCTCGGTTTCCCGTGCAATCAGTTCGGTAATCAGGAGCCCGGATCATCGGCCGAGATCAAACAGTTCTGTAGTCTAAACTACCCGGTGAGCTTCCCGATATTTTCCAAAGTTGAAGTCAACGGTGACAAGGCGCATCCGCTCTACAATTTTTTAAAAAAGGAGCAAACGGGACTACTAGGTACCGAAGCGGTCAAATGGAATTTCACCAAGTTCCTAGTCGATCGCAGCGGTAAAGTTGTGGAGCGCTTCGCTCCTCAGACGACGCCTGAAAGCATTGGGCCCGACATTGAGAAACTGCTGGCGCCTTAAGCTGCCAGCCCGAATTACGGGCCGCGATGCGCGGCTTGTGAATTCCCTAATTAAAATGATTTTTGCGGTGCACCCCGCCGTTTTAGGCACCCCTGCCAAGGTTTAGTTCCGCCTAGGAACTCCCCCTGGCAGGAGCTATTCAGTCAGGTTTTTACTCATCCTACCGATGAGGCGATCGACAAAGAACATTGTCATCTAACTACCCGGTAGGACTTCCCTCATGCGTTATGCATCTACCTTTCACTGGATCATATTTGGGCTGACCAGTATCGCCGTATCTACACGACTCGAGGCAGCCGAACCCGCGCAAATTGGTGAGTCAGTTTACAGGAGCGCCTACTTTCTTGGCCGTGGCGATACCGGTATTGCCGAGGCTGACCGGGAGGATGCTGTCTTCTATAACCCTGCGGGCATTGCGCAAGGTACGGGGATCTACAAAAAGACTGTTTTAGTCTCACCGCAATTTGAGTTTTCGCAAGGCGTGCGTGATGTCGCTAAGTCACTTTCAAACTCCACCTCGAGTGCAGTTGATACGGTCAAAAGCAACATCGGCAAACCCATCAGCCTAGGTTTTCAAAATTTCACAGGGCTAGTACTGCGCCGCGCCGCACTGGGTCTAGTTGCAAGTAGCCACTTAAGGATGGTGGCCTTCAACGATCCTGATTCTGGTGGATTACAGGCCGTAAATGCCGAGGCCGATCAAACTTTGGGAGCAACTTTTACTCTGGCCGAAAAGTTTCTTAGCGATCATTTGCTAGTCGGTGTCACGGCAAAATACCTGCAAAGAGCGCGCGGTGGAGTGACAGCGAGCGCCGCCGATATCGATACCATTCAGTCTCAACTCAATGACCAAAGCAAGTTTCTTGGCTATGGTTTTGGCAGTGGTGCTGACATTGGCTTCATGTACAAAATTGGGGGCAAAATGAACCCCAGTCTCGGTCTCGTCTTCAACGATGTTGGTGACACACAAATTAAACCGAAAGAAACAACGGAGAAGAACCTCAATCTCCTCCAAACCATAAACCTTGGGCTTTCACTTGAGCCGGGCACTCTGCAGAGCAAGGTTAAACTACTTTTTGATTATAAAGATGTCACCGGCAGGCATTATAAAAACCCATATGAGCGCACACACCTTGGTGCCGAGATTTCCGTTTGGAATCGAATTGGCGTAACTGGAGGACTTAGCCAAGGGTATCCTACCTTTGGATTTTATACTGACATCTACATCCTGCGGCTTGATGTAGGCACTTATGCCGAGGAGACCTCTGATTATCTGGGACTAAGACCGGATCGTCGCTACTTCTTCCGCCTAATCGCCGGCTTTTAAGGAGACCTTAGGATGAAATCACTTGGAACAAAGATTCAAATTGCGACTCGGCAATTTATCATTGCAGGCATGACCATCTCGCTCGTTGGATGTGGCCAAAGCATATTTTCCGGATTTCGTAAAATCGATCCGGCTGCTGAAGCCTGTCGTGAGCTAGAAAACAATGACCCCAGTGCTGCCATTTCAATACTGACTAGCGCCCTAGAGGGCAGCCCGGGCAACGCGCAGTATCTCTCTATTTTGGCCACGGCCTACGCCCAACGGGCTGGTGTGGATCCACTTTACCTTGCACTAAACATGAGCTCCAATTCGAGCACCAATAGTAGTGCTCTGGCCCTCGCCTCTGCGGGCTCGTCGTCTGATTTTACGGCTATGTTCTCGCTGCTACCGACACCTACACAGTCCGTGCTTGATGATGTCGACCTGGCAGTGACAATTCTGACTGAGCAGATCGATGCGGCTAGCAGGCAGCCGGGAGACCTGTTTAAAGGCGCCATTTTCATGACCGCATCTATGGTGCTTCATGTCAAAAAGCTGGATGTTTCAGGGGACGGCACATTGTCAGTAAGCGACCTCGCGTCGATGACCGAGGAGGACGCACTGGCAATTCTCAGTAACCTGTCCTCTGCCATAACCTTGCTAGGAACCACGGGCAGCAGTGACGGCGGCGGTCAGGCTGCAGCTGCAGCTGCCTCGAGCACCTTAGAGGCATTCTCAAGTCAAATTACATCGAGCTCAGGCAGCACGGATGTAGACAAACTCCGTACCTACCTGAGCTCGAGCTCGTCATCAAATCTTTAGGACTTAGCACCAACTCTGCAGCCAGTGTCGACCGAAGCCAAAATATCCTCACGCGGAATTAGCTCGGTCGGCAGCGATGCACGCCTGATATTAGCGTGGAAAAGTATGGCTCCACGTAGCTTTGCATAGTCGAGGTCTGCATCCTCTAAGTTTGCATTAGTGAAGTCAGCGCCCTCAAGATTGGCATTCCAAAGTGACGCTCCACGCAGGTCTGCATTCTTAAAGCTGCAGTCCTTCAGGTTGGAATAAGAAAAGTTGGTGCCTCGCAGATCACAGTTCGAGAAGTCGATCTTAATGAGGTTGGCTTTCCGAATATCACGCTCACTTAGGTCACGATTCTCGGCCAGAAGTTCGAGAACCTCCTTGCGGGTCAGCGTCACCAACTTATTAGTATCCTTGCTCATCCATCACCTATTTAGTGTTGACCATGAACTGCTCAGACTCTTGCAGCCACCAAACCAGCCAAAATTAGGCTAGGAGTCTTGCCACATCCAACATACGCCAGCTGAAGCCAGTCTCGTTGTCATACCACGAGAGTATCTTCACCAAGTTACCATTCATGACCGTGGTCAGCTCGGCATCCACGATTGACGAATGACGGTTGCCATTATAGTCGATCGACACGAGCGGCTCATCGCTTACCGCCAAGACGCCTTTGAGAGGGCCAGCGGCAGCATCACGCAGAAGTTGATTGACCTCTTCCTTAGTGGTCGAACGCTCGACCTCAAAGGTAACATCGACGACCGATACATTAGGCGTCGGAACGCGAACAGCTAGGCCATCAAGCTTGCCCTTAAGCTCTGGCAACACGAGCCCGATCGCCTTGGCAGCGCCGGTAGACGTTGGGATCATGCTGACTGCAGCAGCACGAGCGCGGCGCAGATCCTTATGCGGCAAATCGAGAATGCGCTGATCGTTCGTATACGAGTGAATCGTCGTCATCAAACCGCGTTTAATGGTCAGCTTATCGTTCAACACCTTGGCCACCGGTGCCAAACAGTTGGTGGTACAGCTGCCATTGGAGACGATCTTGTGAACGGCTTTGTCCAATTTTTGGTGATTAACACCCATCACTACAGTCAAGTCCTCGTCCTTAGCAGGAGCAGAGATCAGGACCTTCGGGGCGCCTGCCTTAAGGTGCAGCTCGCAATCCTTACGGTTAGTGAAGATACCGCTGCATTCGAAAACGAGATCCACCTTTTTAGCTGCCCATGGCAACTCAGCCGGAGACTTGATGGCGGAAACAGTGATGTCACGATCGTTTACGCGCAAAACGCCGTCAGTCGCCGACACGTCAGCCGCCAAGGTACCATGCACGCTATCGTATTTGAGCATGTGCGCTAAAGTCTTAGTATCGGTCAGGTCGTTAATGTGCACGACCTCAATATCGCCTTTGCCACTTGCCAGAACCGCACGCATTACCGTGCGACCGATGCGACCAAAACCGTTGATACCCACGCGAATCGTCATATGCAGCTTCCTTTCACTCCAGCCAGTAACGCCATCTCAGGATGGATTTCTATATGTCAGCAACCATAAAAAATCCAGTCCTCCATTCATCTTGGCGTCCTTTCCACCGTAGCCCCCCCCTACCAAGCCAGCTTCGTTCTTGTTATCATCCCTTTTGTGGAAAAGACCTTGAGGGGAAAGTACTTATGACGACGACGCCCAACGGCCAACGCGCCGGTGCCAGCTTCAACTTTGCCCGAGGCCAGGTACTGGCCCGTAAGTACGAGGTGGTTAATCGCGTCAGCGCCAGGGCTAGCGGTGAACTTTATCTCCTTAGCGAGCAAGCCACCGGCATTGAGCGGACCGCCAAGTTTTTCTCGCCGGAACTCGACCCCAAAAATCGCATTGCCGGCGCCTGCGCCATGAAAATGCATCGGCTTCGCCACTGCGATATTCAGTTTCAATACAGAACCCAGGAGACCATCTCAGTAGACGGTCGGGATGTCACTTTTCTCGTCTCGGACTACTTTCGCGGTGAGGAGCTGCCTCGTTTTGTCGGTCGGCAACCAGGCGGAAGGCTCTCGCCTTTCGAGGGCTTACATCTGCTACACGCCCTTGCCCTTGGTGTGGAGCAGGTCCACAACATCGGTGAGGCGCATGGCGACGTCGCCCCTGACAATGTGCTGGTCCGGCGCAAAGGCCTTAGTTTTCAGGCTAAGCTGATCGATCTCAAGCCAGGCCTGCAAACCAAAGCTGAGGATTTGGCTGAAGACGTCGACGCTCTCCTCTCCATCTTCCAGACGATTATCGGCGGCAACAAAGCTTTTATCACTCTGCCCAATGCTGTCAGGGCACTTTGCCAGTCCCGACGCAAGGGAGGACTTCGTTTTCGCCATGCTGCCGACCTGCGCCTACACCTGGAAAATCTCACATGGACTTAAAGTCACAGGTCTACACTGGCACCGACTGCGAAGAGGCCCAGCTGCATCCCTTAGGGCTCGGTCTGGCTGCGGTTTTTACCCAGCGAGCCCCGGATTCCACCGACATCAACGAAGACAGCTGTGCCATCATCCCCTACTCCGAGGGCACGGGAATTCTGGTCGTAGCCGACGGTGCCGGAGGACTACCTGACGGCGCTCAAGCGTCGCAGGTTACAGTTAAAACCCTGCGCACCACCCTGCGTGCAGCGAGTAAGAAGAACCTCGAGCTGCGAACGGCCATTTTAGACGGTATCGAAAAAGCTAACCGGGAGGTGCAGAAGCTCGGCCTCGGCGCCGCCACCACACTAGCTATTGCCGAGATTCAGGGCAAAAAACTGCGGACTTATCATGTCGGTGATTCGCAAATCATGGTGATTGGGCATACCGGTAGGGTTAAGCTCAAGACCATGTCCCACTCACCCGTAGGTTACGGAGTCGAAGCAGGTTTGATTGAAGAGCAGGATGCTATCATGCACGAGGAGCTGCACCTCGTCTCCAACCTGATTGGCTTTGACTCGATGCATATAGAAATCGGTACCGCCATAGACCTAGCACCGAAAGACACAGTCATCATTGCTAGCGATGGACTATTCGATAATCTACGCAGCGAAGAGATTGCTGACACCTGCCGTGGTAGCCAGTTACTAGCCATTAGTCGCAAGTTGGTCGAGGCCTGCCACGCCAGGATGAACAACGCCGAGGACGGCGAACCATCAAAGCCTGACGATCTCACCTTTATCGCTTATCGCCGCAGCTCGGTGGAAAGTGCCAGTATCGAGGATGCTGCTAGCTCAGCTGCAGAATAGTCCACGCCTAGGTAAAATACCGCTCGCAGCCAGCCGCCACCCATAGCGATCATCCGGACGCCACGCTTTACGAGCTCCCGCTCATGGTCAAGAGCGGAGCCATGACTTAGGCGGACATAGACCATATTGGTGCCTGGACTAGGGTAGTTCACTTCGAGTGGATAGCCAGCTCTCACTGCATCACCGAGCTTAGCGGCAAGGAGTCCCGCTGCGGCATGATCGTCGGCAAGGCGGGCGCGATGGTGCTCGAGAGCAAAAAGACCAGCTGCAGCTAAATAACCCGCTTGGCGCATGCCACCGCCGGCGCGCTTGCGCAATTTGCGGGCGCGGGTAATATCGGCTGAGCTTCCCGCCAGAATCGAACCTACCGGTGCGCCGAGCCCTTTAGATAGGCAAACGGCCACCGTGTCGCACTGAGCCACGAGCGAAGCCTCGGAGCATCCGAGTGCAACGGCTGCGTTCCAAAGCCTAGCACCATCGCAATGGACGGCCAGGCCCAGCTTCTTGGCTGTGGTGCCGATGCGCTGCATAGCTGACAGACTTAGCACTCGCCCGCCGCCGACATTGTGCGTGTTCTCTACCACCAGCAGTGTAGTAGCCGAGGTATGGAGCGACTGCGGCCGATAATTCTCGGTTAGGAGGTCGTCAGCCAGAGCTGCTGCACGGGGCAGGCAGTCGATTTGCACTCCGGCCAACGCGGCTGCGGCACCAGCTTCAAAGCGGAGCACGTGAGCGCCCTCTTCGGCTATAACGGTGTCACCAGGGCGCGTATGCAGTTGAATGGCTATCTGGTTAGCCATGGTGCCAGAGGGGACAAAAATCGCCGCTTCCTTGCCGAGAAGGCCCGCCGTCTCAGCCTCAAGTCTTGCAACCGTCGGGTCCTCACCGAATACGTCGTCGCCAACCTCAGCGGCCATCATGCTAGCTAGCATCTTCGGGGTCGGTTTTGTGAGCGTGTCGGACCTTAGGTCAGCGAGCGTCATGTTGTCGGCTGCTCCTGGCGAGGGAACGGAATTACCTTACCCTCAAACTCTGGTTTTACCTCTCCTGGACTTGCACCAGGAGCCGTCGAAACGGGCGGAGGCCGCCGTTTGATTGGTCCCCTAGTGGCGCCCTGGCGACCCGTGCCGGGCGAGTCCTGACGCGGCTTCGCAGCCGGTAGCGGGGCCTCAGGCGCCGGTTGATTGGACTTAACGAACATAGTCGCCAGTCCCTGCCCGTCTAAGAGGCGGCCGGCTGCCAATCCCGCGCGAACTAGGTGCGCTGTCTTGGCATCAAGCTCTGCCAGCCCTGGTAAGCGATCGATGGACATACTCTTCTTGGCGCGGATGACTACCAGCATCGCATCATCGATGTGGCCTGCATGCAGATAGGCGCGAGTAAGCACCGTATAAAAGTCCTCAAGCACGCGGCGACGTACCCGCGAATTTGGCCGTTCACGCGTATAATCCTCGGTCGAGCCCACTAGCCCCTCGAGTTGTGCAATGGCCGAATCAAAATGCCCAAGACGCCAATCGATAGCGGCGCGAATCGACCGGGCCATCAATCCTTGGGGCACTAAGACCCACATGTACCAAATCGCCCGCTCGATTACGATCGGACCTCTCAGCACACCAAGTGGGCCCAGGATAAGTGCATAAATTGCGAGTAAGGCTGCGCCAAGAATGTCGATTGCCATAGCAATCGGGTTTTTCCCGCGAGTGGCCCTAGGCGTCGCTCGGGTGTGCGCCATAATCTGCTCTCCAAAGGCTCGAATACTCTCAGTTGGGGGGAACACTGCAGCGACAAGCCAAGACGTGTACGGTCTCATACCCCACGTAGTGACTAGTCACAACTGTGGATTAGGTCGGTCTATGAACTAGATCGCACTCATAGCTAATAAAGATGTGAATTAATGAGTTTACAAGCTAGTCGGCGTAAAAATCATGTAAAACACACTAGTTCCTAAACGACGAAATCCGCTTGCTCAGGCCTACCCATAGCTACCAAAAACGGCTGAGACGCCTGTCGACGCGTGAAGTCAGCTTTATTTCTAAGCTCAAGCCAATGATTTTCAATCAAGATCTGACCGACGGCACCGCCTGATGTGGCACCAGGACCGAGTAAAATCAGGTAATCAGGAGCAAATTCCCTGAGAGCCACCGTTACCGCGTGGCTGAAATCATAGGTCGCATAAACTTGATGCCCAAGAGTGTAGTCGCGCAGTGCTCTTGGATCAGTGCTGTATGGTTGCCAAATATGCCCACGCCCATCAATCAGTGGCACCTTGGGCGCATGGAACATGTCGTCGGCAAACTGGACGAATGCGCGATCCGATATGCCGCGCAGCATGGGCGTGTGGAAGGCTGCGTGATTTACCAATATAAACGGGTACTTATTATCATCGACTGGCGGCAGTGACTTCATGAGAAGCTGCAGAGCCTGTTCGTTGCCACCGATGATGGCATACCCACCGAAACGGATACTCGGGTGCGCCTCGCACCCAGGCGTCGACTGGACCTCGGCCAGAGCTTTGGCCAAGGCTGCCTCCCGCTCCGGTGAGTGCCGCCATTCCTCATCAACAGTAGGGTAAATAAGCTGACCCCCGATGATGCCCCCGCGCATCATGCTACCCATGCCATGAATCAGCGAGAAAGCTCCGGCTTCATCCAAAGAGCCTCCAAGGGCTAAGGCCGTATACCACCCCATCGAGTTGCCGGTGACGGCAACCACTTCGATCTTGTCACTATTTATGGCCATAAAGTCAGCGGCCGAGCAGGCGTAGATTAGGGTCGACGCGTACTCGCCTGGTGTGTGGGTCTTAAGGGAAAAGACTTTCGCACCATCCAGCGCGCTAACCGTAGGCTCTCCCAAAGCCTCTAGCCGCGAGTCAAGGCGGCTGATGAAGCCATCAACCTTGGGCCTGTGTTTATTCAAGTAACCTAGCTCGGTCTTGGTGTAGGTACCGCGTCCTGGACATATGACTACTGCAGTTTTGCGCATCAAGACTGGTTCACTCCGAAATTGATGAGGCAATTGTGCCCAAAAAATCGTTTATTTTGTGATATCCAACGCTGCTGCAACGATAGCCTCTTTGCTGGGCAGCAGCACAGTCGCCGCCTTACCCAGGGGAATGAAGCAATCGTCTGCTGTGACGCGACGGATCCGCGGTAGCTTTTTCATGTGCTCGACCAGCAAGGTGACAAGCGCCTCACTTTGCGAGCCGGTGCGTCGGCATTCATCGACGATAAGCACGGCCTTAACTCCTTCAACCGCCGCTGCAATAGCCTCGGCATTCAGGGGAGCTAGCCACCTAAGATCGATGATCTTGGTCTTAAGATTGTGCTTGGTCTCAAGCTCGTGCACCGCTTGGCGCGAGAGATAGGTACCGTTACCGTAGGTAATAATGGCGAGTTTGTTGCTCTCACCGTACACACCGAACTCACCAACGGCGATCTCACGGTCAGGATCTGGATAGCGCGCCAACCACCCGCCGTCGTTGGTACTGACCAAGTCTTTGGTCATATAGAGCGCGATAGGCTCGACAAAGACAACTACCCTTTGCTCAATGTAGGCGGCCCTGACAGCACTGCGAAGCATCATAGCGGCATCGTCTGGAGTTGCAGGACATGCAATGATCACACCGGGCAGGTCACGGAACACGGCCAACGAATTATCGTTGTGGAAGTGCCCACCGAAACCTTTTTGATAAGCAAGGCCGGCCACCCGTACCACCATGGGATTCGTAAAACGTCCTTCAGAGAAGAAGGATAAGGTGGCAGCTTCGCCACGTAACTGGTCTTCGGCGTTATGGACGTAGGCGAGAAATTGAATCTCAGGTATGGGCAGAAAACCATTGTGCGCCATACCGATCGCTGTCCCTAGGATGCTCGTCTCGTCAAGCAGTGAGTTAAAAACTCGACGCGGACCAAATTTCTGGAATAGCCCATTGGTTACGTTATAAACGCCGCCCTTTTGCGCCACGTCTTCGCCGAAAACAACGGTGTTTTTAAAGCGCAGCAAAATATCGGCAAGCGCCCAGTTAAGCAGCTTTGCCATATGCTGGGGCTTATCCATGTAGCGCCAGTCGCTGCCGAACAGCTTTTCTCGCTCACCCGCCGTCGGCATTGGCGGCAGCTCAATCTGACGCGGCGGCGGGATAACGCTAGCCATGACTTCGGGAGGAGTCAGAAGCTTAGGCCGAACGATTGCATGCTCTGCCGCGCGATTGACGCGGGATCGCACCGACTCATAGAGGTTCAGTACCTCATCTCCGCTAAGGACTCCCTCTCGAATCAGCAAACTTGCCGAGTGGAGCAAGGGATCATCGTGCTCGGCTCGCTCAATCTGCGCGTTGCTCAGATACTGCTGCTCCAGGTCAGAGCCCGCATGGCCAAGCAGCCGCACCGTTTGCATATGAAGGAAGGCTGGCCGTCGCGTCCGACGAGTATAGGCAACTACGGCTGTGGCGGCCTCGTAGGCAGAGGCTAAATCACGACCATCGCACTGGACGTAGCGCATCGCTGGTTTACTTGCCGCTACGGTAGACAACCACCCTCCAGGGGTGGCTACTGAGATACCGATGCCGTTATCTTCACAGATAAATACAATCGGTACAGGCACGTTCTGATAAGCTGCCCAGGAGGCCGCATTGAAAGCACTAAGAGCTGTCGCGTGGTTGTGAGAGGCATCGCCAAAGTTACAGAGAACTATGGCGTCATGCGGCACCTTGCTCTCGATACCTAAATCCTGCGCCCTTCGTATCGACAGCGCCATGCCTACGGCCTTGGGCAAATGCGAAGCGATAGTGCTGGTTTGCGGTGGGACCAAGAGCGGTAGGCTGCCAAATACCTTGTGTCGGCCACCCGAGATGGGGTCTTCGGCCGATGCGGCTAGCGATAGCAGCATGTCCCAGATTGGGGTTGAGCCGGGAACTTGTTTTTGTCTCTGAAGAAAAAGAGCACCGCTGCGGTAATGGAGAAAGGCCATATCCGTCAACTTGAAGGTCATGCCGAAAACGGCGTTACCCTCATGCCCCGAACTGCCAATGGTATAAAAACTTTCGCCGCGGGTCTTCAGCAGTCGTGCCGTCAGGTCGAGATGGCGACTCATGACCTGCGACTCAAAGAGGTCGCAGGCTCCCGTCGGCGATAAGCCGGCAGCAGCAAGAGTCAGCCCAGTGCGTGACTCAGGCAGAGCGCCACTGCGGACAAACTTGGTGAAGTTTAGGTCGACAATTTCGGCACGATTAGTGCTCATGGCGCCTCGTTGGCTTTAGTCAGTGCGGCAATGGTTGCTTCCAAGGCTTTTATTCTATCCTCCAACGAGGTAAATCGGCGAGCTCGAGCTATCTGACGTCGCCATTCGCCCGCCGGTTGGGCAGGGAAACCGATGTAAACGCCTTCCTCGTCGAGATCCTTGGTGACACCTGAGCACGCTCCCACCTGCACCCGGTCGGCGAGTCGGACCTTATTGGTCACTCCCGTATGCCCCCCAATCACCACCCAGTTGCCGAGGTGGGCAGAGCCCGCCAGGGCCGCATAGGCGCACATGATGCAGTGCTCCCCAGTCGAGGTGCCATGGGCAAGATGCGTATGATCGTCCATCTTAGTGCCGCGCCCGACTACCGTATGCTCGAGGGCACCTCGGTCAACCGTTGACAGCGCACCAATTTCGACATCATCGTTAACGATAACTCCACCGATCTGCGGAATTTTCGCATGGCCCTCTGCCCCGGGGGCGAAGCCAAAGCCGTCGGCTCCGATCACCGTGCCAGCGTGAATCAAAACTCGTTTGCCGATCTGGACATCGGCTTCGATTACGGCGTTAGCCTTCACGACCGTGTCCTCAGCGATCACCACTCTCTCGCCGATGAATACTCCAGGATAAACCACCACGCGCGGCCCTAATTTGGCGCCAGCACTAATGTAAGCAAAGGGATAAACCGTCGCCGTCGCATCGATCTCGGCTGCGGGATCGATGTGCGCCGTCGGGGCTCGGCCGGGTAGCTCTTTCTTTGGCGGGTAGAACACCTGCGCCGTGCGGGCGAAGGCCCAGTAAGGATTCTTATGAACCAGCTGCGCTCCCCTAACCTCTGGCCGCGGCTTGCCGACGATGACGGCACTGGCTGCGGTCGTGCCGAGAAACTGGGCAAAGTCCTCGCTAGCAATGAAGGTGACACTCCCAGGTCGCGCCGTCGCGATCGGTTCGACACCGCGGACATCCAGATCCCAAGCCCCATCGGTCTCTCGTGGGGGAATCAACTCCGCTCCAAGATATTTAGCCAGCTCACTGAGCAGCATGCCGCCTCCTGCGATGTCAAAGCCTGGTTACTGCGTGACTGACGTCGCGAATTCGCGCGCTAGTCTCTCTGCGAGTCCAGTATAACTAGTTGGTGTCATCGCTGATAAGTGCTTCTTGACGTCAGCTGGTAACTCCTGACAGTCGGCAATTACGGACAGCAATGTTTCACGGGTTACGGCCTTGCCGCGAGTCGCGGCTTTAAGCCGTTCGTAGGCATCAACCACGCCGTGACGCCGCATGACCGTCTGTACCGGCTCAGCTAAAACCTCCCAAGCCTCATGTAAATCGCGGTGAATGAGCGATGGCTCAGCGATGATCTTGCCTAGTCCTCGCAGTAGCGATCTCCAGCCAAGCTCACTATGGCCCACTAACTCGCCGATTGCCCTTAGGACGGTTGAGTCACTGAGATCCCGCTGCCAACGAGAGATAGGCAGCTTATCGGCGAAGTGGCGCGCAATGGCATTGGCAATGCCAAAGTTGCCCTCAGCGTTCTCAAAATCGATGGGGTTCACTTTGTGCGGCATCGTGCTCGACCCGACCTCACCCGCTTTAACCCGCTGCTTAAAGTATCCTAAAGATACGTACGACCAAATGTCGCGGCTAAAACCTATCAGGAGCGTGTTGATGTGGGCGATCACTCCCGCAAACTCCACAAGAGAATCGTGGTTCTCAATCTGCGTGGTCAACGGATTAAAGCTGAGACCTAGGCGCTCCTCGACGAATGACCTCGCTACGCGCGGCCAATCAAGCTCGGGAAAAGCCGCCACATGAGCGTTGTAGTTACCCACTGCGCCATTGATCTTGCCGTCGATTTGCAGTGCGTTCAGGAAGATCATTTGCCGCTGCAACCGGTGACCAAACACCGCCATCTCCTTGCCAAGCGTGGTGGGAGTTGCCGTTTGGCCATGCGTGCGCGCCAGCATGGCTAGCCCCGCATATTCGGAAGACTTGGCTGCTAGATCGCTCAAAATGTCTTGCAGTAGGGGCAGTATGCGATGCTCGCGCAGATCTCTAAGCATTAGGGCGTAGGCTAGATTATTGATGTCCTCGGAGGTGCAGGCAAAGTGGATGAAAGCCAACGTTTTCGCTGTGGCACCGGCGGCGCGCAGCCGCTCTTGCAGGTAGTACTCGACAGCTTTGACATCGTGATTGGTGGTCCGCTCGATATCCTTGACCTGCCGCTGCCAATCATCGCTCCGCGAGGCCGCCAGCTCGGTTAGAACCTGGGCACATGCGGGGCTCAGGTCTAGGTACCTCTTAGTCTCAGGGAGAGCAGCCAGGTGCAGGACCCACTGGACCTCGACCTGCGCCCTGTAACGAATCAGTGCCCCCTCGCTAACGAACCGTCCGAGTCCGCTTAATTGCCCGCCGTAGCGGCCGTCCAGGGGTGAAATGGCCCATAGGTTATCAAAACTTGCCGCTCCAGCTCCGCCGCTCATAGCCTGTACCACCGTCCGCTAATTCTGGTTAATTCAGCCGCGACGTTTCATACCACGGCGATGCAGTGACTTCCAGTGGACAGCGGCTGGATGGTCGTCTACAACTGGGTCGAAATAGCTTGAACGATTCTGAGCGTTTTCATCACTGCGATCACGAGCAATACCTAGAAATACGTAGCCGAGAGACCACCCCATGAGCGCACCAGCCAACGTAGGCACCAAAGAGGCCATTAACGCTTCCACCACCGTCCTGATCGGAGCCCAGTGGGGCGACGAGGGTAAGGGCAAATGGATAGACTCGCTGGCTGCTGAGGCAGAGCTCGTGGTGCGCTACCAGGGTGGCAATAACGCTGGGCATACGCTCTACGTCAACGGCAAAAAGATTGTGCTGCACCAGCTACCAAGCGGCATCTTTCACGATGGCCAGGTGAGCGCCCTAGCTGCCGGTGTCGTCGTCAATCCAGCGCAGCTAGTGATTGAAATGGAGCGCGCTGCGGAATTTGGCGTGACCCTGCATCCAAACCGGCTATGGCTTTCCGGTCGAGCTCACGTGATCACGCCATGGCACATCTACCTAGACGAGCAACGCGAGAGCCGCAGCCACGGTGCCATAGGCACCACCAAACGCGGTATCGGCCCTACCTATTCCGACAAGGCTTCACGCTCCGGGCTCAGGCTTGGTCACTTTGTCAACGAGGCTAGCCGCAAGCGTTGGATGCAGCAAATGCGCGAGCTGCATCCCGAGTTCACGAAGGTCCTAAGTGACCGCCACGAGGCATGGGCGGCATTTGAATTGGCGGCAGCTCGGCTGGCTCCATTTGTCACCGATGCTGAAGCTAACATTCGTGCGGCAGTCGCCGCCGGTAAAAAAGTGCTGCTTGAGGGTGCTCAAGGGGCGCTCCTTGATATCGATCACGGTACCTACCCCTATGTCACCAGCAGTACAACTGGTGCAGCAGGCGCCTGCCAAAGTATAGGTCTTGCTCCTCGTCATATCGGTGCCTCCATCGGTATCGCCAAAGGGTACGTTACGCGTGTCGGTGCTGGCCCCTTCCCTACCGAACTCCACGACGAAGTCGGCAAGTCTCTAGCTGCTAAAGGGCAGGAGTTTGGCGCTACGACTGGACGGCCGCGGCGCGTAGGTTGGCTAGATGCCGTAGCGCTGCGCTACGTCGTCGACGTCAATGGCCTGAGCGGCGTTATTCTGAACAAAATGGACATTCTGACGGGGCTCAAAGAGGTCAAAATCGCCATCGCCTACCGTCACCCAACTGAAGGCGAGCTCACCACAATGCCCTGGGACACCGAGGTCCTGGATCAGTGTCAGCCAGTCTATGTGACTCTGCCAGGGTGGAGTGAGGAAATTCCGCGTAGCGGCAAGATTGCCGACCTACCGGCTGCCGCTCGTCACTTCGTGGCCGAGGTGGAGCGCCACATTGGTGCACCTGTGATGATGGTTGGTACCGGACCAAATCGTGGTGACGCGCTCTACCGCTGAGTTAGCGAGAGACACAGCAAGACTTGTTGCGTTTGCGTTAGACACTACTGCTAGCCACTTGTTACAGCGTAACAAGTGATTTCACTTTGGCAATTAGTGGCGCCTCCTGACATTCACCATGGCATAGATCATGCAGCAAACTTCGCGGTCTTGTCTGCTGTTGTGTGTTGTTATGTGTAGATGTGCCGAAATTTCATGGAGAAATTTAAATGAATCGCAGCCTCAGCTTGTTTAAATCGACGATTGCCCTATCCCTGATCCTGATAGCCAGTGCCTGCGCCAAGAAGGATGCAGGTAGCTCCTCTGAGCTGACGCATCACCATCACGACAACACGACATCCGACTATCAAGATTTTTACCAACTCGTTGCTGCTGGTTGCGACTGCAGCGAGCTCGCGTGGCTTAGTCAAGAATGTGCCGCCGCTCCAGGTGGTGCTTTTGGCGGTGGTAATATTCCCGGCTACTGTGGTGAGGCAGTCAGCTCTTGCCGCTATGCTGTCGACATGCGGAATCAGCAGTTAGGCTGCTGGCAGACGGATCAGACTCCGGCTTGTCGAGCCCAGTGATTCGACGCGAGACAATTGTGGACCAGTAAATTGGGCCGGATTCGCCGGTTCGAGCTGCTCTATCACTCACTGTTGTCTCGAAGTCGCAGCCTTAAGCATAGCCACCGTCGACTCCTGAGCTTTGATCTCGGCCTTGAGCCGCTGCACTAAATTGCGATCGGCTTCTAGTTTGTCACGAGTTGTTTTTGCCTCGAGGCTTTCTGGACCTGCACGGCCGCTTTTCTCTAGCTGGGCGAGTCGCCTTCTGCCGCGACCTACTGCAGCTTTGGCACGATCAAGCTCTAGCTCCATAATCTGTAAATGCTGCATCTCGTTAGTCAGGTTGGTGGGTTCACCTGGCTGACTCGTGGTCTCTGAGCTTACTTGAGATAGAGCGTTTTCAGCTGTCTCAGCGCCTTTGAGGGGACTCGCCACCTCATCCGGATTTAGCCAAAAGTAAGCTCCGGTGGATAAAGCGACAACTAAACAACTTAGAATTAGGAACGGTCGGTTCATGAGTCACCAAATGTTCTGAATTAATCCGTCGACTAAAACTAACTCCAGTCGCATGAAAGTCCCAGAAGGTGGTGGCCTTCTGGGACTTTTTTACTTAGCGCATTTCCAGTTAGCCGTTAGGACTTTACGTCAAAGCGGTCGAGCATCATAACTTTGCCCCATGCTTTGGCAAAATCACGGACGAACTGCTCCTTACTGTCCTCTGCAGCATAGTACTCAGCCAATGCCCGGAGTTCCGACTGCGAACCAAAGATTAGGTCAACCGGTGTAGCAGTCCACTTAACAGCACCAGACTTGCGATCGACACCTTCGTAGATGCCCTCGTCATTGCTCGACTTTTGCCAAGCAGTCGACATGTCGAGTAGATTTACAAAGAAGTCGTTGTTCAGTGTGCCTGGCTTCGAGGTCAAAATACCGTGCTTAGAATGTCCTGAGTTGGCGTCGAGTGCACGCAAACCACCAACGAGAACAGTCATCTCCGGAACGGTCAAAGTGAGCAAGTTAGCGCGCTCCACCAACATTTCAGTTGGGGAGAGGTGATTGCCTTCACCGTAGAAGTTGCGGAATGCATCAGCCTTCGGCTCAAGAACAGCTACAGCAACAACATCCGTTTGCTCCTGACTTGCATCAGTACGACCTGGGGTAAACGGTACTTCCACCGTGACGCCAGCTGCTTTCGCCGCTTTCTCGATAGCAGCGTTGCCGCCAAGAACAATCAGATCGGCAAGTGATACCTGCTTACCACTCTTGCCCTGAGACTTGTTAAAGTCTTTTTGAATCGACTCAAGTTTAGCAAGAGTCTTAGCTAGCTCGGCTGGATCGTTAACAGCCCAGTCCTTCTCGGGAGCAAGACGAATTCGTGCGCCGTTGGCGCCGCCGCGCATGTCAGTACCGCGGAAGCTAGCAGCGGAACCCCACGCCGTGCGGACTAGCTCTGACGAGCTAAACCCCGAACTAAGGATTTTAGCTTTAAGGGCAGCAACGTCTTTAGCAGCGATCGGCTTATAGGTTGCGACCGGAACTGGATCTTGCCATGCCAACTCTTCTTTCGGCACTTCTGGGCCGAGATAGCGCGACCTAGGACCCATGTCGCGATGCATCAGCTTGAACCAAGCTTTGGCGAAAGCGAGTTGGAATTCCTTCGGATTTTCTTGAAAACGCTTCGCGATCTTCTTGTAATCCGGGTCAAACTTAAGTGCCAAGTCGGTGGTGAACATGATGGGCGCATGACGTTTCGTCTTGTCATGAGCATCGGGAACTAAGTTATTCCCAGCGTCATCTTTGGGAATCCACTGCGTCGCACCAGCTGGACTCTTGGTCTGCTCCCATTCAAACGCAAAGAGGTTATCAAGATACTGAGACGTCCACTTGGTGGGACTGACCGACCACGCGCCTTCTAGACCGCTGGTGATCGTATCAGCGCCGTGCCCTTTGCCACACTTGTTCTTCCAGCCGAAACCCTGCTCTTCAATGCCAGCGGCGGCAGGCTCAGGACCAACACACTTGGATGGATCTTTAGCGCCGTGAGCCTTACCAAAGGTGTGACCACCGGCAATCAGTGCGACGGTCTCCTCGTCGTTCATAGCCATACGGCCAAAGGTCTCGCGGATATCTTTCGCCGCCGCTAGTGGATCTGGCTTACCGTTCGGGCCTTCCGGATTCACGTAAATCAGACCCATTTGCACGGCTGCAAGGGGGTTATCCAGTTTTCTGTCGCCTTTGTAACGCTCATCGGCGAGGAACTTCTTCTCTGGTCCCCAGTAGACTAAATCGGCTTCCCAATCATCCGGGCGCCCACCGGCAAAACCGTAGGTTTCAAACCCCATGGACTCGAGTGCAACGTTACCAGCGAGGACCATCAAGTCAGCCCAAGATAGCTTCTTGCCGTACTTCTGCTTGATAGGCCAGAGGAGGCGTCGCGCCTTGTCCAAATTGGCATTGTCTGGCCAGCTATTGAGCGGCTCAAAGCGCTGTTGACCGCCACCAGCACCACCGCGACCATCGCCAATTCGGTAGGTCCCGGCACTGTGCCAAGCCATACGGATGAAAAACGGAGCGTAAGTGCCCCAGTCTGCCGGCCACCAGTCCTGAGACGTGGTGAGAACTTTTTCGATGTCCTTCTTCACAGCCTTCAGGTTTAACTTCTTAAACTCGTCCCCGTAGTTAAACTTGTCACCCTGTGGGTCAGATGCATCGCCATGCTGACGCAGCGGTCCAAGATCTAAACGCTTTGGCCACCAAAACTGATTGTCCATGGTTTGGCGGTCGCTTCCACCTTCTGAATCTTCCGACTTATCTGCAGCAAAAGCAGCTGGAGATAAAGTTAATGCGCATAGCGCCATCTTCACTAATTGAGCCTTCATTCTGAGCATCCTCCTCACGTCAAGGGAAGCAGTAATCACAACAGGTCAGGCCAACATATAAAAAGCAGAACTTTGAAAAACTTAACTGACTCAGTGGGCTACGTCTAGCGGCTTATCGCTCTCGACCTGCAGCTGAAGGCCCTCAGCGCTGCCCGCAATGGCATCAGCAATCACTGTGATCGGCGACAGATCCTTAATGGGATAAAGAAACGGAGTATCAGGGCTGACCCTTACATACTGCACGCGGTCTGAGTTCTTATCGAAGATCGCAAGCCGCAGTGATCGCACAGAACCACTAGCTAGGTTAACGGGCATAAACCTAAGCGTCTGTGGCATGTCTGTACCCGTCAGAACGACGCGGCTAGAGAGTCGGACATAAGTTGTCGCCGGTCGTGGCATCGTGACGTTTTTACCAGGCGGCAACCGATCCAAGCTAAAGCCACCCGCAGCTGCGCCACCACTTTCCGCTACTGGCCTTCGCCCGGGCTTAGCCCAAGCGAGGCCTGTGCTCGCCATCGAAACCACAAGTGCTAGTGCTAGGTTGGGTAGGATCATTTTAGGTGGTCCACTTAATTGTTGGTGAGCACGTTATTTTTCAGCGCTTTAGCGATGTTAGCACATACCATCCGAGGCCTAAAATATTAGCCGATTTTTGATGGTTTTACCAAACCCAGCCAAACCTGATTTCCTAAGTTATCCCGGTCATTAAGCCGACACCCGCTATGGGCGATGCATGCCGAGGCACCAACAATTAAGTAGACCAGTTTGAATTGGGTAGACCAGTTTGGGAGAAGCCCCTTGGACTTAGACCGCATACTGAAAGTGGCTGTGCGCGGAGGTGCTAGCGACGTCCTCCTGAAGACTGGGGTCATGCCGCGGTTTCGCTTTAATGGCGACATCATTCAGCTCAGTGATGGCCAAGAGATTAGTGTAGAAATCATGTCCGATTGGGTGAGCCGGATCCTGCCGGTGCACCTACGGGCCAGACTCGAAACTCGCGGCGATGCTGACTTTGCCTATCAGAGCGCGGATGGTAACCGCTTTCGTGGGCACGTCTTCAAGCAGCGCCAGACTTTCAGTCTAGTGTTCCGTGTCATCACTCAGCATGTCCGTTCCATGGAAGAACTACAGTTACCCAAGATACTGAAGCGCCTAAGCGACGAGAAACGCGGGCTCGTCTTGGTAACGGGAGCAACGGGCTCTGGCAAGTCGACCACTCTTGCCACCATGGTCCAGCGCATCAATAAAGAACGATCTGCCCACATCGTTACGATTGAGGATCCTATTGAATTCCTCTTTACCGACCAGATGTCGACCATTCAGCAGCGGGAGATAGGTATCGATGCTGAGTCGTTTGCCTCGGCGCTTCACGGTGCCATGCGGCAAAACCCGGACGTGATTTTGGTCGGTGAGCTTCGTGATCAAAACACTATCGAAACTGCCTTGATGGCCGCCGAGACTGGTCATCTAGTGCTATCTACTCTACATACAACAGATGCAGCCGAGACGTTGACGCGAATGCTCTCCTACTTCCCGCCGCACCAGCACGAAGTGCTGCGCCAAATGATTGCGAGTACCCTCAAGGCCGTTATATCCCAACGGCTCGTCTCTCGGATCGACGCTAAGGCCCGCGTGGCCGCATTTGAAATCCTCGTCAACAACGCCACCGTGCGCGAGCATATTCTCAAAAACGGCAACTTTGAGGATCTGCACAGTATCATCGGCCACAGCGGCGAAGCCTACGGCATGCAAACATTCGACGACTCTCTACTAGCACTCTATAAAGCCGGCGTGATTAGCGCCGAGCAGGCGCTAGCCCAAGCCACCAAAAGAGATAACATGCATCTCAAGATGCGTGGTGTCGGCGCCTAATCACCGAATCTTTATCAAGAGCACCAGGGTGATCATCGTCATCATCACCTGTACCAAAGCAAAACGCACCAAAACCTGGGTGTTCGACCAGCCTTTGTTATGCCGCACATGGTCATGTAGCGGGAACCGCACGGTCCTGAAGATGGCTATCTTGAAAAACCGCAAGAGCGCCACCTTTACAAGTCCCGTGCCACCATTAACCAGCAGCACGGCTGAGACAATAAAGATCATGAACGGGTTACCGGTCTTAATGACGAATACGCCCAGTAGAAAGCCGAGCGAACGCGATCCAGCATCTCCCATCAGTAGGCTACTTGGGTTGGCGTTGTACCAGAGATACCCAAGTATGGTCCCCACCAGCGAGAACGCCATGATTCCCCAAACGGCGCCATCTTGGTAATGGGGGAGCAGCAGATAGTTAGAGATCTCTTTATGCCCGAGCACAAAGTAGAGCAACCCTCCAAGGCTCGTAAAGGCCACTGCGGTGAGCGTGCCAGAAAGCCCATCAACACCGTCGGTACAGTTAGTCGAATTGATAGCAGTCCAAATTAGCACCGTGCCACCGGCGATAAAAAGCCAGGGCGGAACACTCAGTGTCGCCTTGGTAAAAGGAAGCCATATTGTTGTCGTCTGGGCATCGCAAAGAAGAGTCGATGCAACCACAGCCAGGAACACATCGATAAGTCCCTTTTTGTATTCGCTCCAGGAATTGACAGCCTTATCATCGAACCAGCCTGAAAGCATCGCGAGGAAATTTAGAAGGATCACGGCCAAGGACTGATTCGTAGGCGGCAGAACGACAAGCTCCACCAAAGTGAAGATGGAGACAAAGATCACACCTGCACCAGTAGGCTTGCCCTGAGCAGCCGAACTCTGGACAGCATGCGCTCGCCCGCGGTCTCGCGGTAGTAGCTTTGCTAGCCTCGGCAGCAGCACAAAGGTCAAGATCCAGCACAGACTGACGCTCAGACCTCCGAGAAAGAGATACGACGTGAACAGTCGGAACGGCCCGAAATGTTTCTCAAGTAATTCGCCGATCCAAAATAGCACCTGAGCCTCCTAGGGGCGGTATTTTTCTCCAATGGATGGTATAACTATAATGCAATCAGCAAGATGAAGAAATAGGGGCGACAAACTGGCGCCATCCTGGGTAAGGAGAGCGAGCCACCTCGGGCTCTCAACTTACTGGGGGGCTCCTCGTTATTTGATGGAGGTACCTTATGACCAGCCCGACTGTGGAGCGAGTAGCAGTTTGTGTGACTCGGACCAGGAACGAGAAAGCCGAGCTGCTCGTCCAAACCGCCGACCAAAGACCCGGTGCATCCATAGGGTTACCCGAGATAGCCTTGCTACCAAACGAGCACCCAGCTGAGGCGGCTTGGCGCCTGGTAACCTCTACATTTGCCAAAGACGCATGCCAGACCTTCCGTAAGCTCGCCCAAGTTGATACGGATTCGGGTGGATATCATATATTCCAGACTGGACTAGAGGAGCCTGCACTGGAGCCTACCGGCTCTCATGTTTGGCTCGATCAGTCAGAGGCTACTGTTAGCTTAAAGGCAACCTGGCAACCTGCTTTAGAGAAGCTGCGATAGGAGCAACATGTACGTTTGGCTCAGGTTGCCTCGCATCATTGCTAGCGCAAAACTGGCGCCGCGCACCGACCCCCTGGCTGAAATTCGGACCCCTCTGCGCGTGCTCCCCGGCGATATCGATGCGTACAAGCACTTAAATAACGGGCGCTACCTCACTCTTTGCGACATCGGTCGTTATGACTGGTCGTCTCGCACGGGTATGCTCAAGGTGTTCAAGAAGCACCGTTGGTTTCCCGTGATCGCCACGGCGGCTGTGACGTTTCGGAGGTCGCTCGAGCTTTTCGAGCGCTTTGAACTCTCAACAAAACTTATCTATTGGGATGAAAAGTGGTTTTATATCGACCATGGATTTATCCGCGATGGCTCGGTCTGTGCTCGTGTTCTGGTCAAGGGCGTAGTCCGCGATGAGGCTAAACACGCTGTTTCGATGAGCCAAATCGTTGAAGCACTCGGTGAAGGCGAGCGTCCCCGCATCCCGATGCCGGAAATTGTCCGCGACTGGAGCATGTGGGAAAAGCAACTCATTCGCCCTAAATGAATTCGCCTTAAAAAAACCGCGCCTCACCCTCCTCGGGTAAAGCGCGGTTCTCATTTAGCACCTAATCTTACTTGCTAGCAGCCACTACGCCCGGCTTCTTTGGCGCCAGCTTAGCAGCCGCGTTAGCTGCTAGTGCAGGACCACCAGCCGCTGCACCAGCACGTTGGGGCTCAGCTTTAGCATCCTTAGAAGCTGCGGCCGTTGCCTGAGAAGCCTTAGTGTCAGCGGCAGCATCAGCCTCGCCTGTCTTGCCCACGTTGTACGCCGTCAGAACCTCTTGCTCAATCTTGGCCGCTACTGCTGGGTTCTGCTCAAGAAACTCCTTGGCATTCTCCCGGCCTTGGCCAAGACGCTCTTCCTTGTAAGCAAACCAAGCACCAGTTTTAGCGATGATGTTCTTCGCCACGGCGAGATCGATCATGTCGCCAATACGGGAAATACCGCTACCAAACATGACGTCAAACTCAGCTATCTTGAATGGAGCAGCCACCTTGTTCTTAACCACTTTGATCTTAACGCGGCTACCAACCACCTCCTCGCCCTGCTTAACCGAAGCAATGCGACGGATATCAAGACGCACGCTGGAGTAGAACTTCAACGCGTTACCACCAGTGGTGGTCTCAGGGTTGCCGAACATAACGCCAATCTTCATCCGCAGCTGGTTGATGAAGACCACCATAGTCTTCGAGCGTGCGACGGAGGCCGTCAGCTTACGCAAAGCCTGCGACATGAGGCGCGCCTGTAAGCCCACATGGCTATCACCCATCTCACCTTCGATCTCAGCCTTAGGCGTCAAAGCTGCCACCGAGTCAACGATGATCACATCAACGGCGTTGCTTTTAACAAGTAGATCGACAATCTCAAGAGCCTGCTCACCAGTGTCCGGCTGAGAAACCAAAAGGTCCTCAAGCTTGACGCCGATGTTCTTAGCATAAGACGTATCAAGTGCATGCTCGGCATCGATAAAAGCCGCAACACCACCGCGTCGCTGCGCCTCAGCCACCAAGTGCAAGGTCAAAGTCGTCTTACCGCTGGACTCAGGACCAAAAATCTCAACAATCCGGCCACGCGGCAATCCGCCAATACCAAGCGCGATGTCAAGCGACAAGGCACCCGTCGGGATCGTCTCGATCCGATCAGCCAGTGCATTCTTCTCGCCAAGGCGCATGATGGCACCCTTGCCAAACTGCTTCTCAATCGATCCGACCGCCTGCTCAATCGCCTTGCGGCTCTCATTACCTGCCAGCATCCGCATCCTCCTAGGAATAAATCCGGTTTAGTTGCCTATCACGCGCCAGCGCGTCAAGATTCAGCAAAGTCGCCCCAGCCACCGCTAACGGTAGCGTTAACATCTGTGTGAAAGGGATAGCCAGCCATAGGCCAAGTCCCAGCACTGCCCAGGCCTCACGCCGGGCCACCCCCAACCGAGTCCGCAAGGGCCAACCACGTCGCGCCATTGGGTAGTCAAATAAATCCCAACCAGCCAAAAATGCCGCTAAGAGTCCGGAGAATACATTGAGCCCCGGAATAAACACAAGCAGGATGGACAAGGTGAGGATCAAGCTCACCTTCTTTAACTCCAGCCACAAGACCCGGACCATACCACCAAAGCCGGTGGTCTCGGCCACCACTCCGGTGCGCTCCCTCTCGACCGCAACCGAAATAGCCTCGTAAACTGGCGCAGCTACGACGCTCATGATCAAAGCCCCAGCCACCAGAACTAACAGCACTCCACCTAAAAAGAGCCCCGCCTTAGCCAGGTAGTAGAGACCCAGTAGGGGCCAACTAATAGGCTTGCTGAAGAGGAGAGCCGTCGTCAGCTCTGGAGCGTAGGTCACCATAGCCGTAAGCCCCGCAACTACACTGCCGAACCCACCAAACCAGGGCAGAGAGAGGAGTAACAGGTAACGGGGGTGCGCCCGCAACCACCGCACGCCCTCTATATAAGTCTTAAAACCGCGACTGAGATCAGCCGCGGGGGTTAGTAGCGCCATGACCGCCTCGACTCCAAACAACGGGGAACATCCGCCACAATACACAAAAACCCAGAGGACACCTAGCAGATACCGTACAATTGTCTGGCACCGACCCACAAGTCCGCGGCCAGAGAGGTTTTCGCGACTAATCGACCTCTTAACTCAGTAGTGCAAGTGCCTAGGGTTTTGACAGAAGCCCCCGACTTACGTCCTAAGGGTTCAACTTGCCTCGACTTTAAATTGCGCGCACTTCTTGCAGGCATCGCTAGCTATCGGAAGACTAGAGCATGAGAAAGGCGGGCCTATGCTGAAACTTGGTACTTTGCGGCTCAAGCGCGGTGCGGCAGTGGCCGGCCTCGCTGTGATCACAACCGCATTCACCTACGGATGCAAAGAGGCTAGCTTTGGCGGCAAAGAACAAGGTGCCCAAGCTAAAAAGAGATCATCGAACCCGGGCGAGAACACGACGATCGATCCTAAAGCCTACGGAACTCCGGCGACCGATGCCTTGAGCAAGGGTGGATGGGCTCAAGGACCAACCATCAAGGCTCAAATCGACGGCCTGTTTACACCGAGCACGCCGACAGTAGGCGGCAACGGCGAGGGCCAAAACGGCAGTCTCCTAAGTGATTCCTCGGGTGTTTTATGGTTACCTTGCGACGATAACGGCCAGACTGCGACGCCACTTAAGTCAGATTTTTTCGCTAAAGAGGGTGCCAAAGTGCGTGTCGCCGGCGAGCTCTGTCCCACGGTAAAATTGACGGGCGACGTCAACGTTCTCTTCGTGATCGATCATTCGGGATCAATGGAAGGCGCCGCCGCCGAGGGCCCCAACGACAAGACCAGCGGTGGCTCTTGCGGTCGCTTGCGTGCGGCCGAGGCTCTAGCAAACAAGTTTAAATCCATGGCAGAGGTCAATGTGCGAGCTGGAGTGGTAAACTTCTCCACGTTTGCGCGGACGGCAGCAGGCATGGCTCCGCTCAGCCAGTTACCATTGAACGCGGGAGTTTTCTGCGGTGCAGATTTGGCGGGACTCACCAACTACTACGCAGCCTTTTCCGAAGCCACCTCGGTCCTATCCAAAATTCAGGGCAAAAAAATAGTATATTTTATATCCGACGGCTCACCGACTTTAGGTTTAGGTGATGCGCGCACCTCCGGTTTGCAGGCCGCCCAAGCTCTACGCCAAGTACCCGATGTCACCTTGTATGCACTGTTTGTCGGCTATACGAGCGGCACCACGACTAATCCTCAAGGTTATCTAGAACAGATCACCGGTGACCCAAAGGCCGTGCGCGTCACCGCCAATGCGCAGGAGCTAGTGCAGGCGGCATCCGGTCTCAGTCAGCCTCTGATTGAGATCAAGAAAGAAGACATCGTCGCGCAGCTAAGCTCTGGCAAAACCAGTCGTGCCGTCAAAATAGAACGGCTCGAAGCGAGTAAAGATAGTCCTAATCGCTACCACTGGGTGACCGAGCCTTTTGAACTCATAAGCGAAGCGGGCAAGCCAACACGCAACCAACTAGATATAAAGGCAGCCACCTCATTGGGCACCACTGTCAGCTCAAGCTCAGAGATCACCTATCACACGACCACTCCGTGATCCTGTCAAATTCGTAGTTAAAAACGCCCAGGGATTAAACGATTTTAGTTTAGCTCCGGTCTAACTCACTGGATTCCGTAGGCACCAAATTGCGCACGCTTCTTGCAGCTACCTAACTAAAATAAGGGGAGTCGAAACATGAGAAGGGACAGTAAATGTTTACTCAGGGTACATTTCGACTCACGCGTTTTGCCGTGGCGACTAGCCTCACGGTACTCACAACAACACTAGTATTTGGCTGCAACCAGGCAAGTTTTGGTGGCAAAGAAGTAGGCGCCAATGGCTCCAGCCCCAGGGCTAGAGGCCCAGGTGCCGGCGACGGTACGAATAATGGGCTTCCTGGCGCCACCGGTGAAGGCCGTGGCATCGATCCCCAGGCTTACGGGACTCCGACTACGGACGACATCAAAGTTCCGGGTTGGATCCAAGGCCAACCGATTAAAGACTTAGTGGACGCTCTTTTCGCTCAGGGTACCAACCCGACTATCGGCAATGCACCCGGCGGCGGCGGTCAGTCGGACAGTGGCATCGGTCAAGGTGGTAGCGAAGGCAACCTACCTAATAATAATGGCGGCGGACCGGGAGGTAACGGAACCCTCGCTAACGACTCGTCTGGCGTGCTGTGGCTACCGTGTGGCGATCAGGCCCAAAACGGAGTTCCGTTTAAGTCTGAGTTTTTCGCCAAAGCGGGCTCGAAAGTGCGGGTTGCAGGTGAGCTCTGCCCCCAGGTAAAACTAACGGGCGACGTCACGGTTCTCTTTATCATTGACCATTCTGGATCGATGGAAGGTGCCGCTTTCGAAGGTCCCAATGACAAGACTTCCGGAGGCACCTGCGGACGCCTACGTTCGGCGCAGGTACTAGCCGAAAAGTTTAAATCCATGCAAGACGTCAACGTCCAAGCTGGCGTCGTTAACTTTTCGACCGCGGCGCGCACTGCAGCATCGATAGCACCGATCAGCCAGCTACCCTTAAGCGCCAATGTTTTCTGCGGTGCCGATTTAGCTGGACTCACTAACTACTACGCAGCTTTTTCCGAAGCATCGGCGGTGTTAGCGAAAGTCCCGGGTAAAAAACTTGTCTACTTCATCTCCGACGGCTCACCGACGGTTGGTCTGGGCGACCCGCGGAGCTCTGGTTTGCAAGCGGCTCAAGCTCTGCGCCAAATTCCCGACGTGACTCTCTATGCACTGTTTGTCGGCTACACAAGCGGCGGCGCCAACAACCCTCAAGGTTATCTCGAACAAATCACTGGCGACCCAAAAGCTGTACGCGTCACGGCCAATGCGCAAGAATTAGTTCAGGCAGCAGCCGGCCTCGGCCAGCCCACTATTGGGATCAAGAAAGAGGACGTAGTCGCTGAAGTCCTAACGGCAAATGGCGCTCGCGAAGTTAAAATCGACAGATTGGAGGCTCGAAAAGACGCCCCCAATCGTTACTACTGGGTTACAGAACCATTTGAACTCGAGGGACAGGTGGGCAAGTCTACTCTTAACCAACTCAATATTTCAGCTACCACATCCTTTGGCACTACAGTCAATTCATCTTCCGAGATCAGTTATCAGATGACTGCACCTTGAGCTCGATGCAGACTGTCAGGCACCAATTTGTTGCTCGTAATTGATCGTTGTAGGTTTAGCAAGTTAGACTAAAATCCAGAATCTAAATGAAAAACCGCGTGCAGCCTCGGGCTATGCTGGTTTTTAAAATCCCGGGTAGATATGCCTCAATTACATAAATTGATCGTTCTCCTCGCGCTATTTTTAGCCAGCCTCAGCGCCTGCGTCACCACATCCGACGAAGCAAAATTGCCTCCTCTCGGATCTGAACGCTGCGTTCATCTCAAAAAGAAGATTCGCTGGTCAGACCCAATCAACACTCTTAATCGCGTGTCGCAGTTATTTGCCAACGAGTGTTACGAAGAGACGGTGGCTATTGGTACAAAGGCTCGCGACACGTACAGCCACAAAACCTACTCTGTGCTCAAGGAGTCGCTCGAACTTTTTGTCGCCGAGGGGACTGTTACCGATTACGTCTTAGAGAGCTACGAGCGCGGATATTTGTCGTTTCTGATCACTATGTCACTTATCAATTTGCACCGCACTGATCAGGTGACCGCTGAGCTCAACAGGTTTTACCATGAGGAAGTCGCTTCGACTTACAACCATGGACAGGATCCGATCAATGCTTTGCTCCAAGCCACCTTGTGGGA
>Ga0078894_10000175_pt1 | contig 40639 bp, 39 predicted proteins | sample LauGreSu1BDMLBSD_2_FD_67506 | JGI IMG/M metagenome (GOLD analysis project Ga0078894, IMG submission 67506) | Freshwater lake microbial communities from Lake Michigan, USA - Su13.BD.MLB.SD (version 4) (version 4) | ecosystem: Environmental > Aquatic > Freshwater > Lake | place: Lake Michigan...
GCACCCCTGCCCACCCCGTCTCGCCGCGTAGAGACAAGTCCTCATGGCCGGTCAGGCCCGATCCCGTCAGAATACTGTCACGCCACTGCCATATCAGGGGCCTATCCTGACGGCATTGTCCGCCGTGCTGCACGATTCCTTCGGGGAGGTGCGCCACCTGTTTTTTTCTGGAGTCATCATGTTCTTGAAACCTTCCCGTCGTCTGGCTCTGGCCAGTCTGATCAGCCTGAGTACTCTCGGCTTGCCCGCCCACGCCCAAACCGAGATTCAGTGGTGGCACTCGATGGGGGGGGCCCTGGGCGAGTGGGTGAACGACCTGGCCAAGGACTTCAACGCCAGCCAGAAGGACGTCCGCATCGTTCCGGTATTCAAAGGCAGCTACGACGAGTCCATGACGGCGGCCATTGCCGCCTACCGTGCCGGCAATGCCCCGCACATTCTGCAGGTGTTTGAAGTGGGCACAGCCACCATGATGGCCAGCAAGGGCGCGATCAAGCCGGTGGGCGAGGTCATGAAGGAGGCCGGCGTGACCTTCAACCAGGACGCCTATGTGCCGGCCGTGGCGGGCTACTACACCGCCCCCAACGGCCAGATGCTGAGCTTCCCCTTCAACAGTTCCACCCCGGTGTTCCATTACAACAAGGACGCCTTCAAGGCCGCCGGCCTGGACCCCGAAAAGCCGCCCACCACCTGGCCCGAGGTGGCCCTGGCCGCCGCCAAACTCAAGACGAGTGGTCACAAGTGCCCCTTCACCACCAGCTGGATCAGCTGGACCCAGCTCGAGAGTTTCTCGGCCTGGCACAACACCGAATTCGCCACCAAGGGCAACGGGATGCGCGGCATCGACGCCCGCCTGAGTTTCAACACCCCCCTGCACGTGCGTCACATTGAAAACCTGGCCAACATGGCCAAGAACGGGCTCTTCGTTTACAAAGGCCGGGGCAATGCGGCGGACGCCACCTTCGTCTCGGGCGAGTGCGCCATGGCCACAGGCTCCTCGGCGCTGTATGGCAATGTGACACGCAATGGCAAGTTTGGCTACGGCATCGGTACGCTGCCCTATTACCCGGATGTACCGGGCGCTCCGCAAAACACCGTCATCGGTGGCGCCAGCCTGTGGGTCATGAGCGGGAAAAAGGCCGCTGAATACAAGGGCGTGGGCCAGTTCTTCGCCTACCTGTCACAACCCGACGTGGCGGCGGCCAGCCACCAGCGAACCGGCTACCTGCCGGTCACCAAGGCCTCCTTCGAGTTGACCGACAAGGCCGGTTTCTACAAGAAGAACCCCGGTACCGACGTGTCGGTCACGCAGATGATCCGCAAGACCACCGACAAGTCGCGCGGCGTGCGACTGGGCAACTTCGTGCAGATTCGCACCATCATCGACGAGGAGCTCGAAGGCGTGTGGAGCGGCAAGAAAGCCCCCAAGGAAGCCCTGGACACGGCGATTCAGCGCGGCAACGAACAACTCGAGCGCTTTCAGAAAGCCAACAAGGGTTGAGGAACCCGGCCCGGGCGGGGGGGCCACGCAGTCGCCTGGGCTAGACTCGCCGGCATGGACAAGCGCGTTCAATTTCGCTCCGCCTGGCTGCCCTGGCTGCTGATCGCACCGCAAATGGCGGTGATTGGCCTATTTTTCTTCTGGCCGGCGGCGCAGGCGCTCTACCAGAGCCTGACCCAGCAGGACGCCTTTGGCACCAGCAGCGAATTCGTCGGTTGGCTGAATTTCGAGCGGCTGTGGGAAGACGCCTCCTACCTGGCCTCGTTCAAAACCACCGCTGTGTTCTCCCTGCTGGTGGCCACACTGGGCCTGAGTGTGTCGCTTGGCCTGGCCGTGCTGGCCAACCGGGTGGTGCGCGGTGCCTTGGTGTACAAAACCCTGCTGATCTGGCCCTACGCCGTCGCGCCGGTGGCCGCGGGGGTGTTGTGGCTGTTCATGTTCAATTCGCCCATGGGCGTGGTGTCGTTTGGCTTGCGTGCGCTGGGCCTGCCCTGGGACCACCTGCTGAACGCCGACCACGCGATGGCGCTGGTGGTCATGGCTGCCGTGTGGAAACAGATTTCCTACAACTTCCTGTTTTTCCTGGCGGGCCTGCAAAGCATTCCGACATCCTTGATCGAGGCGGCGGCCATCGATGGCGCCGGACCGGTGCGGCGGTTCTGGACCATCGTATTCCCCCTGCTGTCTCCCACCACGTTTTTTTTGCTGGTGATCAACGTGGTGTACGCCTTCTTCGACACCTTCGCCATCATCGACGCGGTGACGCATGGCGGCCCGGGCAAAGACACCGCCATCCTGGTTTACAAGGTGTATTACGACGGCTTCAAGGCCATGGACCTGGGTGGCTCGGCGGCGCAATCGGTGGTGTTGATGGCCATCGTCATCGCGCTCACCGTGGTGCAGTTCCGCTTCATCGAGAAGAAGGTGCAGTACTGACATGGTCGAGCGCCGCCCTGCCCTCACGCTGATCACCCACCTGCTGCTGTTGCTGGGGGTGATGGTCGTGGCCTTCCCGGTCTATTTGGCCTGGGTGGCCTCCACGCACACGGCCAGCACCATCGCGCAAAGCATGCCCCTGCCCTTGTGGCCAGGCGCACATGGGCTGGACAACTATGCGCTGGCCCTGCTGGGCGGCGTGGGCGAGTCCGGCAGCCGCTATCCGGCCACCTTGCCCATGCTGGGGGTGAGCCTGGCCAGCGCCCTCATCATCGCCCTGGGCAAGATCGCTATCTCGCTGCTGTCGGCCTTTGCCATCGTGTACTTTCGCTTTCCGATGCGACAACTGGTGTTTTGGATGGTCTTTGTGACCCTGATGCTGCCGGTGGAGGTGCGCATCGGCCCGACCTACCAGGTGGTCGCGGACCTGGGACTGTTGAACACCTATGCCGGACTCACCGTGCCTCTGATCGCCTCGGCAACCGCCACATTTCTGCTCCGGCAGTTTTTTTTGACGGTGCCTGATGAACTGGTGGAAGCCGCCCGCATCGACGGGGCCGGCCCGATGCGCTTTTTCCGTGATGTACTGCTGCCGCTGTCCGCCACCCCGATGGCGGCATTGTTTGTCATCCAGTTCATCTACGGCTGGAACCAGTACCTGTGGCCGCTCCTGGTCACCACCGACGAGAGCATGTACCCCATTGTGCTGGGCATCAAGCGGCTGATTGCTGGCGAGGTCTACACCGACTGGAACATCGTCATGGCGGTCACCCTATTGGCCATGCTGCCCCCTGCGGTGGTGGTCATCGGCATGCAGAAGTGGTTCGTCAAGGGACTGGTCGATACCGAAAAATAAGAAGGCACTTCATCCATGGCAGGCATCCAGCTTCGAGGACTCGTCAAACGCTACGGCCAGGGCGCACATGCGGTACCCGTGCTGCACGGCATTGACGCCAGCGTGCATGACGGTGAATTCGTGGTCATCGTGGGTCCGTCGGGTTGCGGCAAGTCGACCCTGTTGCGCATGGTGGCGGGACTGGAAGAAATCACCGAGGGCGAAGTGCAGATTGGCGAGCGCGTGGTCAATGAACTCGAACCCGCCGAGCGCGATATCGCCATGGTGTTCCAGAACTATGCGCTTTACCCGCACATGACGGTCTTTGACAACATGGCCTATGGCCTGAAGATTGCCCGTGTGCCGCGTGACGAGATTCGGGCGCGCGTGGACAAAGCGGCCGCCATTTTGGAACTCGGTGGCTTGCTGCACCGCAAACCGCGCGAGCTCTCCGGGGGGCAGCGCCAGCGTGTGGCCATGGGGCGAGCCATCGTGCGCCAACCGCAGGTGTTCCTCTTCGACGAGCCGCTGTCCAACCTGGACGCCAAGCTGCGCGCCCAGACCCGGCTGGAAATCCAGACCCTGCACCGCGAACTGGGCATCACCTCGCTCTTTGTCACCCACGACCAGGTGGAAGCCATGACGCTGGCGCAGCGCATGCTGGTGATGAATGGCGGTCGCATGGAGCAGTTCGGCACCCCACAGGAGGTGTACGAACAACCGGCCAGTACTTTTGTGGCGAGCTTCATCGGTTCGCCGCCCATGAATTTGCTGCAGCAGGCCCGTGGTGTGCCCCAAGGCCGGATACTGGGCGTGCGCCCCGAACACCTGCGGTTGTCAGCCCAGATCGATGGAAATGGCTGGGTGGCCCGCGTGAACGCTCAGGAAATGCTGGGGGCCGAGCGACTGCTGTATCTGCGACTCGGGGATGAGTCGGTCATCGTGCGGTTGGATGAGGCCACGCCCGTGCCCCCCATCGGCAGCGAAGTGCAAGTCACGCCCCGGGCCGACCGCCTGCACTGGTTTGACGCTGCCACCGGATTGCGCGGTGAGGAGCCCGCCTGAACGGGGTTTGCTCACCCGGGATCTGCCCTCGCCTGTCCACCTTGCCCAGACGCCTATGCCCACACGCCCCTTGCCCCCCTGGCCTTACCCGCGCTGGATTGCCCACCGGGGAGCGGGCCGCCTGGCCCCAGAAAACACCCTGGCTGCGTTTCGCCTGGGTGCCAGCCACGGCTACCGGATGTTCGAATGCGATGCCAAGCTGAGTGCGGATGGGGTGGTGTTTTTGCTGCATGACGCCACCCTGGAGCGCACGACCAATGGCCACGGCACCGCGGGCGAACAGCCTTGGCAGCAGTTGTCGCTTCTCGACGCGGGCGGCTGGTTGTCGCGGAGTTACGCCGGGGAACCCTTGGCCACCCTGTCTGGTCTGAGCCGCTATTGCCTGGCCAATGGCTTTCATCTCAACATCGAGATCAAGCCCACCCCCGGCACCGAGCGGCACACCGGCGAGGTGGTGGCGCGTGAAGCCGCAGACCTGTGGCAAGAGGCCGCTGTGCCCCCCTTGCTGACCTCGTTTCGTTCGCAGTCCCTGGAGGGCGCGCGCGCGGCCGCGCCCCACCTGCCACGCGGCTTGCTGATCGACAACTGGACAGAGGACGCGATCGACTCAGCCACCGCACTTGGATGCGTAGCCCTGGTGTGCCACTATGGGCTGTGGGACGCCCCGCGCGTTGCGCACGCGCACGCGGCCGGTCTTCGCACCCTGAGCTACACGGTGAACGATGCCTCGGTGGCGACCCATGTGCTGAATCTGGGCACGGACGGTGTGATCACGGACCGGGTGGATCTCTTCGCCCCGAGCGTCAACGCCGCCACATCTTGAGGCACACAGCCTGCGTCAGGGCGGCGGTGATCACCAAGAGGCCGTAGGCCAACATCTTGCCATCACGCCCGAGCCACCCCAGACACCCCAGCAGGCACAGTGAACCGGTGAGGGTGATCCAGCCGACGCGGCCCAGCCAGCCCTCAAACCCACGCCAACGCCGCCCAATCACACCCAAGGACGTGGCCAGCACCAGCAACAGCGCCACCCCCAGAGCCGGCGCCAGCAAATTCAGCAGATGGAAGAGCGGGACACCCAGCAACATGGGGTAATTTTATAATTGACGTATGCCAGTCTGGGCTCTAGGGCTGAACCATCACACGGCACCGCTGGACTTGCGGGGCCGATTTGCATTTGCCGTCGAGCAGATGGGGCCTGTGTTGTCCGGCTTGCGCAGCGCTTTCAGCACCAGCAGCGAGGCGGCCATCCTTTCCACCTGCAACCGTACCGAGGTGTACTGCGCTGCCGACGACATCGCCCTGCCCCAGACCCTGCAATGGCTGGCGCAATCGGGAGGGGTGAGTCCCGAATTGCTACAAAGCCACACCTATTTTCTGCAACAGGACGAAGCCGCCCGCCACGCCTTTCGGGTGGCCAGCGGTCTGGACTCCATGGTGCTGGGCGAGCCCCAGATCCTGGGCCAGATGAAGGACGCGGTGCGCGCCGCCTCGGATGCCGGCGCCCTGGGCACGACCCTGCACCAGATGTTCCAGCGCTCCTTTGCAGTGGCCAAGGAAGTGCGCACCTCGACCGAGATCGGCGCTCACTCCATCAGCATGGCCGCAGCCGCCGTGCGCCTGGCCTCGCAACTGTTTGAAGATCTGTCCCGCACCCGCGTGCTATTTGTGGGCGCCGGCGAAATGATCGAGTTGTGCGCCACCCACTTCGCAGCGCGTCGACCCGAAGCCATCACCATCGCCAACCGCACGCTGGAGCGTGGCGAGCGTCTGGCGGCCGACTTTGGCGCCACCGTGATGCGCCTGTCCGAACTGCCCGATCGGCTGCACCAGTTTGACATCGTGGTGAGTTGCACCGCCAGCACGCTGCCCCTGATTGGTCTGGGTGCGGTAGAACGTGCGCTCAAGCAGCGCCGTCATCGCCCCATGTTCATGGTGGACCTGGCCGTACCCCGCGACATCGAACCCGAAGTGAAATCGCTGGACGATGTGTTCCTGTACTCCGTGGATGATTTGTCCACCGTGGTGCAAACCGGGCAAGCCAACCGCCAGGCCGCCGTGGCCCAGGCCGAGGCCATCATCGACGCCGGGGTGCAAAGCTTTCTGCACTGGATGGACCAGCGCAGCCAGGTGCCGTTCATCCAGCAGCTCAATGCCCAGGCCGACACCTGGCGCGAAGCCGAGTTGCAGCGGGCCCAGAAACGCCTGGCGCGTGGCGAACCGGTGGAACAGGTGATGGACGCCTTGGCTCGGGCGCTGACCCAGAAAATGCTGCACGGTGCCATGGCCGAGTTGCGCTCGGGCGACCACACCTCGCGCGAGCGTGCCCGTGAGGCCGCCGAACACTTCTTCCTGCGCGACGCACGTTAGACCATGCTCCACAGCCCCGCACTTCAGGGCGGGCGGTTGTGCATGGATGCATCATCGCCGGCCCCTTGCCCACCCCCGTCCTCGGTCTGCACGCCGGCTCGATCAGGGCGGGATGGCATCCGCCCCTGTCGCCACCACCCGGCACCCTGACCTTCAGATGAAGCCCTTTCTGCGCGCCCAACTCGAACGCTACACCCAGCGCCTGACCGAGCTCGACTATCTGCTCTCACGCGAGGACATCATGTCCAACATGGAGCAGTTTCTGGCCTTGTCGCGCGAGCACGCCGAAGTGTCGGTGATCGGCCAGCGCTGGAGCCGCCTGCAACAACGTGAGCAGGATCTGACCACCGCGCAAGCCATGCTGGCCGAGATGGATGGGGATGGGGATGTCCACCGCGATGCCGACATGCGTCAACTCGCGCAGGACGAAATCGGACAGGCCCAGGCCGAGTGCGGCCAACTGGAAGCCGAGTTACAACGCCTGCTGCTGCCCCGAGACCCAGATGAGGACCGCCATGCATTTCTGGAGATCCGCGCCGGTACCGGTGGGGACGAGTCGACGCTCTTTGCCGGCGACTTGCTGCGCATGTACACCCGCTATGCAGACAGTCAGGGCTGGCGGGTGGAGCTCCTGAGCGAGTCGCCCAGTGAGCTCGGGGGCTACAAGGAAGTGGTGCTGCGCATCGAAGGTCAGGAGGCCTATGGCCGGCTACGCTTTGAGTCGGGCGGGCACCGGGTGCAGCGTGTCCCCGTGACGGAATCGCAGGGGCGTATCCATACCAGCGCCTGCACCGTCGCGGTGATGCCCGAGCCGGATGAGGCTGCTGCCGTTCAGATCAACCCATCCGACTTGCGCATCGACACCTTTCGTGCCAGCGGGGCAGGCGGACAGCACATCAACAAGACCGATTCGGCGGTGCGCGTCACACACATTCCCACCGGCATCGTGGCCGAGTGTCAGGACGACCGCTCCCAGCACCGCAACAAGGCGCGCGCCTTGCAGGTGCTGGCAGCACGCATCCAAGCGAGTGAACGCGCACAACGCAGCGCCGCCGAAGCCGCGACGCGCAAAGGCCTGATCGGCAGTGGCGACCGCAGCGACCGCATCCGCACCTACAACTTTCCGCAAGGGCGCCTGACCGACCACCGCATCAACCTGACCCTGTACAAGCTGACCACCATCATGGAGGGACAGTTGGATGATGTCCTCGACGCCTTGTATCAGGCCCGTCAGGCCGAGAAACTCGAGGCCCTGGAAGTGGGGGGCCTGGCATGACCCAAGCGGTGTCAGAGGACAAGATAGCCCGAGCGAGGATGGCGGCCGGCGCCGGCGTCTCCCCATCCAGGGCGGGTGCGCAGACATGACGCTGGACCAGGCTGTACACCAAGCGGTCACGGGCGCTTCGGGTCTTGAGCGCCTGGACGCAGGCATGTTGCTGTTGTTCGCACTCGGCCGCGATCCGCACGAGCGGGCCTGGTTGCTGGCGCACGGAACCGATGAACTCCCGGCACCGGCCTTGCAGCATTTCCAGTCGCTGTGCGAACAACGGCGCGATGCCATGCCCCTGGCCTACCTGCTGGGTCGAACCGAGTTTTACGGTCTGCCGCTGTCCATCACGCCTCAGGTGCTGGACCCGCGTGACGACACCGAAACCCTGGTGGACTGGGCACTGTCGCTGATGCCTGTCCAGGCTGCGCTAGAGGTGGTCGACCTGGGCACCGGCAGTGGCGCGATCGCCCTGGCCTTGCAGCACGAACGCCCCGCCGCCCAAATCTGGGCGGTGGACCAGAGCCCCGAGGCCTTGGCCGTGGCGCGGCGCAACGCAGCAAGCTTGCAATTGACGTCGGTGCGCTGGTTGAGGGGCCACTGGCTGTCGTCCATGCCTGCGGATCAGCTTTTTGACCTCATCGTGTCCAACCCGCCCTACCTTGCCGCCCATGACCCGCACCTGCCCGGTCTGCGCCACGAACCCCGGCAAGCCCTGGTCAGTGGCGAGGATGGGCTGGACGATATCCGGACCCTGATCCACCAGGCCCCCGCCCACCTGAAGCCGGGTGGCTGGTTGTTGCTGGAGCATGGGCACGATCAGTCGCAAGCCGTCCAGGCCTTGCTGCGGCAAGCCGGTTTTGACCAGGTCCAAAGCCGCCCCGACCTTGCGGGCATCTCCCGCTGCACCGGCGGGCTTTGGCCGGCCGTGAAATAATGGTTGTTATTCGCAGGAGTAAGCCATGAGTGACGTGCAACAACGTATCGATGAACTGGTCAAAGGCAACGAGGTGCTGCTGTTCATGAAAGGCAGCGCCAGCTTCCCCATGTGCGGCTTTTCGGGCCGCGCCATACAGATTCTCAAAGCCTGCGGCGTGGATGCCAAACAGATCACCACCGTGAATGTGTTGGACGATGCTGAGATTCGACAAGGCATCAAGGAATACAGCAACTGGCCCACCATTCCGCAGCTCTACGTCAAGGGCGAATTCATCGGCGGGTCGGACATCATGATGGAGATGTACGAGTCGGGTGAATTGCTGCAAGTGCTGCAGGGCCACTGATTCTCGATCAGGGCTTCCAGCGCGCTTGCGCCGCCATCACGGCATTGGGATAAGCGGCCTGTCCCCGGCTGCCGTTGTATCGTCCCAGGGCCATGAACAGATCCCCCGCTTCGCGGTCGAGGTAGTGGCGCAAGATCACGCAACCAAAGCGCACATTGGTGCGCAGATGGAACAGCCGACGTGGGTCGGCTTGAGCGAGTTCACGCATCCAAAAAGGCATGACCTGCATCAGGCCCAGGGCCCCCGCAGAACTCACCGCAAACTTGCGGAAATCACTTTCCACCTCGATCAGCCCCAGCACCAGCTCAGGCTCCAGACGCGATCGGGTGGCTTCGTACCAGACAGTTTCCAGCAGTTCGCGCTGCAGGCCTTGACTGCCCCACTCCTGTCGCCATTGCCCCACGGCGGCGCGGCGCAAGCGGCGCTCGAGCAAGGGTTGCATCCGCTGCACCCAGGCGTCGCGCATCCCGACGAGCTCGGTCCGCTGCAACGCTGCGCGGTGCACATCCTCCTCGGACACGGCCGCCGACAGCGCGGTACGCACGGCATCGGCGAGCGGTTCGGCACGTTGCGTGCCAGCGAGTGCCTGCAACGACAGACAGCAGGCCACCATCACCGCAGCGATGGCCTGCAGGGCCAGGTGCACGCTGGGTCCGATCAAAGCCCTAGCTTTTGACGCAGGAAGGCCAGCACCTCGGTGGCCGGCACCTGGGTGGCCTGGGACTCACGGCGGTGCTGGTATTCGAGTTGCCCCTCCTTGAGCCCGCGATCGGAGATGACCACGCGGTGCGGCACGCCAATGAGTTCCCAATCGGCAAACATCGCGCCCGGGCGTTCTCCACGGTCGTCGAGCATCACGTCCACGCCCAGAGCGACGAGTTGGTCGTGCAATTGCTCGGCGGCTTCGCGCACCGTCGGTTGGCGATCCATCCCAATCGGGCAGACCACAACGGTGAAGGGTGCAATGGCGTCCGGCCAGATGATGCCGCGTTCGTCGTGGTTCTGCTCGATGGCGGCGGCAGGTAAGCGGGTCACGCCAATGCCGTAACAGCCCATCTGCATCGGTTGCGGCTTGCCCGTTTCGTCCAGGAAGGTGGCGTTCATGGCTTGCGAGTACTTGGTGCCCAGGTAAAACACATGCCCCACCTCGATGCCACGCTCGATGGCCAACTCGCCTTGACCGTCGGGTGACCGATCGCCTGCCACCACGTTGCGCAAATCGGCGACCAGGGCCGGTTCGGGCAGGTCGCGTCCCCAGTTCACGCCACGAATGTGCATGTCCGGTTGGTTGGCGCCGCAGATCCAGTCCGCCATCACCGCCACCTCGCGGTCCGCCACGATGCGCACAGGCTGGCGCAAATTCAAAGGCCCCAGGTAACCGGGCTTGCAACCGAAGTGCTCATCAATCTCGGCCACCGTGGCAAAGCGATAACCCCCTTCAAAACCGGGAAGCTTGCCGACCTTGACCTCGTTCATGTCGTGATCACCACGCAGCAGCAACAGCCACACCTGGGTCGCTTTCACCTGACCGTGTTCATCCCCCTGATCGGTGGCCAGTACCAGCGACTTGACGGTGCTGGACAAGGGCACACCCAACAAGTCGGCCACTTGTTCGCAGGTGCTTCGCCCGGGCGTGGGCACCGGGTTGCATGGCTGGGAGGCGGCTGCCCGAGGCTGGGTGGGCGCCAATGCCTCAGCCTTTTCGAGGTTGGCCGCGTAATTGCTGTTCGGGCAATAGACGATGGCGTCTTCGCCCGTGCTGGCAATCACCTGGAACTCTTCGCTCAAGTCGCCCCCGATGGCACCGCTGTCTGCCGCCACCGCGCGGTAACGCAACCCAAAGCGATCGAAGATCTTGCGGTAGGCCAGCGCCATGTTCTGGTAGCTGCGATGCGCCCCCTCGGGATCGCGATCAAAGCTGTACGCGTCTTTCATGATGAATTCGCGTCCACGCATCAGACCAAAGCGCGGGCGACGCTCATCACGGAATTTGGTCTGGATCTGGTAGAAATTTTTGGGCAGCTGTTTGTAGCTTCGCAATTCCTGACGGGCAATGTCGGTCACCACCTCCTCGCTGGTCGGCTGGATGACAAAGTCACGGTCATGTCGATCGCGAATGCGCAGCAACTCCGGTCCCATCTTGGCAAACCGGCCTGTCTCCTGCCACAGCTCAGCAGGCTGCACCACCGGCATCGTGAGTTCGATGGCACCGGCACGGTCCATTTCCTCACGCACGATGGCTTCAACCTTGCGGATCACCCGCAGACCCATAGGCATATAGTTGTAAATGCCGGCACCCAATTTTTTGATCATGCCGGCGCGAATCATCAGCTGATGGCTGACCACCTCGGCATCGGCGGGGGCTTCCTTGAGCGTAGAGACGAGAAACTGGGAGGCTTTCATATCGGTTGGGCTGCGAACAGACCTCTTGTCAGTGCATCAGGTCTGTGCATAATGGTCTCAGTTTAAAAATTTGAGGTTCGATTATGCTTGACCGGGACGGGTTCAGACCCAACGTCGGCATCATCCTGCTCAACCAGAAAAACCAGGTGTTCTGGGGCAAGCGCATCCGCACCCACAGCTGGCAGTTTCCGCAAGGCGGCATCGACCGTGGCGAAAGCCCCGAGCAGGCCATGTTTCGTGAACTGCATGAAGAGGTGGGTCTACAGCCGGATCATGTGCGCATCGTGGCCCGCACCCGCGACTGGTTGCGCTATGAGGTGCCTGATCGCTACATCCGGCGCGATGCGCGTGGTCACTACAAGGGCCAGAAACAAATCTGGTATTTGCTCCAGTTGGTCAAACCCGACTGGAACCTGAACCTGCGTGCCACCGACCATCCCGAGTTCGACGCCTGGCGCTGGAACGACTACTGGGTGCCGCTGGACGTGGTGGTGGAGTTCAAGCGCGGCGTCTATGAAATGGCCTTGAGTGAATTGGCGCGTTTTCTGCCGCGCCAGGATGCCCGCAACCGCTACTTGCGCTCAGGCGGACCCCGCCACCGCGACTCGCCAGACCTGGTGCCGGGGCAACCCGCTGACCTGGAATTGCCCCCTGGGGCCAGCTTTGATCCAGACCCGCAACAGCACTGGCGGGGTTGACAACTTCGTAGGGTGCTGAGGTTGTTGACGCTGGGGCAACGCCTGACCGGGTCAGCGCGTCACCACCAGGTTGTCCCGGTGCACGATTTCGGGCTCAGCCACATAGCCCAGCAAACGCTCGATATCGGTGGATGCCTTGCGGCACAGCAAACGTGCCTCGGCGCTGGCGTAGTTGGCCAGCCCCCGGGCAATCTCCTGCCCTTGCTCGTCGCGCACGGCAATGACATCGCCGCGTGAGAAGTCGCCTTCGACTGACACCATGCCGATTGGCAACAGACTCTTGCCCTCATCACGCAATTTGACGACCGCACCCGCATCAATCTGCACCGAGCCGCGCAGTTGCAGATGATCGGCCATCCATTGCTTGCGAGCCTGTTGCTTGTGCGTGGGTGCCACCAACAAGGTGCCGATGGATTCACCGCGGCTGAGTCGCAACAGCACATCCGGCTCACGCCCCCAGGCAATCACCGTGGACGCGCCCGAACCCGCAGCCCGCTTGGCAGCCAGGATCTTGGTGATCATGCCGCCTTTGCCCCAACTGCTGCCGGTTCCACCCGCCATGGCCTCCAGGGCGGCATCACCCGCGCGCGCTTCGTGCACAAACTGGGCATCCGGGTCGCGACGCGGGTCGGCGGTGTACAAACCCTTTTGGTCGGTCAGGATGATGAGCGCATCGGCCTCCACCAGGTTGGCCACCAGCGCACCCAGGGTGTCGTTGTCGCCAAACTTGATTTCGTCGTTGACCACGGTGTCGTTTTCGTTGATCACGGGCAGCACGCCGTGCTGCAACAAGGTCAGCAAGGTCGAACGAGCGTTGAGATACCGTTCGCGGTCGGCAAGGTCGGCGTGTGTGAGCAGCACCTGCGCACTGCCCAAACCATGGAGGCGCAACTGCGTCTCGTACATCTGCGCCAGCCCCATTTGCCCCACGGCGGCAGCGGCTTGAAGCTCGTGGATTTCGCTGGGACGGCTGCTCCAGCCCAACCGCTTCATGCCTTCGGCCACGGCCCCACTGGAGACCATGATGACTTCGCGCGCAGGACCTTGGCCTTCACCACGCACCAGCAAGGCCATTTGCCGGCACCACTCGCCAATGGCGTGCTCGTCCAGCCCACGGCCTTCGTTGGTCACCAGGCTCGAGCCCACCTTGATCACCAGGCGGCGGGCTTCTTGCAACAGGGAGGCGCTCATGCGGTCAGAACCAATGGTGGGTGTAGAACAAGTCAGCGATCAGCAAATCGTGGATCCACCTCAACCGGGGGTTGGGTGTCTTCCTGCTGCTGGCGCAAATGCTGGTACACCGCCTGCGTGAGCGACTCACACCCTTCGTGGGTCAGTGCCGAGATTTCAAACACCGGCCCTTTGTAGCGCAAACGTCGCACAATGTCTTTCACACGGCTGGCACGTTCTTCAGCAGGGACCATATCGAGCTTGTTGAGGACCAGCCAACGGGGCTTGGCATACAACTCGTCGTCGAATTTTTTCAGTTCGGCCACGATGGCCTTGGCTTGCACCACGGGGTCTACCGTATCGTCAAACGGCGCCATGTCGACCAGATGCAAAAGCAATCGGGTGCGCTGCAAATGTCGCAGGAATTGATGCCCCAGACCGGCCCCCTCCGACGCGCCTTCGATCAGGCCCGGCACGTCGGCCACCACAAAGCTCTGGCTCGGCCCGACACGCACCACGCCCAGGTTCGGATGCAAGGTGGTGAAGGGGTAGTCTGCAATCTTGGGGCGGGCGTTGGAAATGGCTGAGATCAGGGTGGACTTGCCCGCATTGGGCATGCCGAGCAACCCCACATCGGCCAGCACCTTGAGTTCGAGCTTGACGTGCCGACGCTCTCCCAGGTGTCCGGGTGTGCGCTGACGCGGTGCACGGTTGATGGCGCTCTTGAAGCGCATGTTGCCAAAGCCGCCGTCACCGCCCTTGGCCAGCATGACACGCTCGCCTGGCGCCAGCAGTTCGCACAGCACCTGATCGGTTTCGGTGTCGATGACGATGGTGCCCACCGGCATGCGCAACACGATGTCGTCGCCCGCAGCACCAAACATGTCGGAGCCCATGCCGTGCTGGCCGCGCTTGGCCTCATGGCGGCGTGCGTAACGGAAGTCCACCAGGGTGTTCAGGCTGGGATCGGCCACGGCGAATACATGCCCGCCTCTGCCACCATCGCCGCCGTTGGGACCACCGAACTCTTTGTATTTTTCGTGACGGAACGAGACGCAGCCGTTCCCACCATCGCCCGCGGCGATGTCGATTTCAGCTTCGTCGACGAATTTCATCCGAGTATCTTAAGGGAGGGCCCTGCAATGACCGAGGCTTAAAGCACAAAGCCCCGACCTGCGGGGCTTTGTGAACGCTGGGTCAGTCTGATCGGGTGGGTCAGGCTGCTGGCGTGATATGGACCGTTTGCTTGTTCAAAGCACCCTTGACGCCGAAGGTGACGTGGCCGTCCACCAACGCAAACAAGGTGTGGTCTTTGCCCACGCCGACATTGGTGCCCGCATGGAAACGGGTGCCACGCTGACGCACGATGATGGAGCCAGCACTCACCAGCTCGCCACCGAAGGCCTTCACACCCAGCATCTTGGGCTTGGAATCTCGCCCGTTTCGCGTAGAGCCGCCGCCTTTTTTCTGTGCCATGTCTGTTTCTCCTGAATCAGGCCTGGATAGAGGCGATTTGCAGTTCGGTGAACTGCTGACGATGCCCCTGGCGTTTCTGATAGTGCTTGCGACGACGCATCTTGAAGATGCGCACTTTGTCGTGCTTGCCGTGAGCCACCACGGTGGCTTTCACCGATGCACCGGACACCAGGGGGGTCCCGACCTTGAGCTCGGCGCCGTTGCCAACGGCGAGCACCTGGTCGATGACGATTTCCTGGCCAACGTCCGCAGCAATCTGTTCTACTTTAATTTTTTCGCCAGCAGCAACACGATATTGTTTGCCGCCGGTTTTTATGACCGCGTACATGAGGACCTCTGAATCAAAATGACTTGAAGTTCTGGGGAAGGATTTCCGCAGAGCCTGTGATTCTAGCACGGCCAAGGCCACCCCCACCTATAATGCTGGACGCTTTTCCCTGGACGCCCTCGCATCTTGAGCACCCCCACCCACACCGCTGCTTCCGCCCTGGCGCTCATCGCCCCTGACATGGCCGAGGTGGACCGTGTGATTGCCCGGCGCCTCGACTCAGGGGTGCCGCTTGTGGCTGAGGTGTCCAGTTACATCATTTCAGCCGGTGGCAAACGCCTGCGCCCCGCCCTGTTGCTGCTGATGGCTAGGGCCTTGGGCAGCACCAACCCCTTTCGTCACCAGCTTGCCGCGGTGGTCGAGTTCATCCACACCGCCACCCTGCTGCACGACGACGTGGTCGACGATTCGACGCTTCGGCGTGGTCGCGCCACCGCCAACGTTTCGTTCGGCAACCCGGCCAGCGTGCTGGTGGGCGACTTCCTGTACTCCCGCGCTTTCCAGATGATGGTGGAATGTGGCGAACCTCGGGTCATGGAAATCCTGGCCGACGCCACCAATGTCATCGCCGAGGGCGAGGTGTTGCAGTTGATGAACATGCACGACGCCACCCTCACCGAGGAAGGCTATCTGCGTGTGATCCGCTCCAAAACAGCCAAGCTTTTCGAAGCTAGTGCGCGCTTACCCTCGGTGATCGATCGATCGGCGGCGGAGGTTGAGGCCGCTTGCGCGAGCTACGGACAGGCCCTGGGCACCGCCTTCCAGGTGATCGATGATGTCCTGGACTACGAGGGCGACGCAGCCGAACTGGGCAAAAACCTAGGGGACGATTTGCGCGAGGGCAAAACCACCTTGCCGCTCATCATCGCGATGCAGCGCGCAACCGCTGATCAACAGGACCTCATTCGCCGCGCGATTGAAGAAGGGGACGCCAGCGAATTGCCGGCCCTGATCGAAGTCGTTCGACAGACGGGCGCCATGGAGTCCACCCGCGCGGCTGCCAGCCAGGAGGCGCAGCGGGCGATGCAGGCGCTGGAGGTGCTGCCACCGTCCAGCCACCGCGACGCGCTGTGGGCGTTGGCCGCGCAATTGCTCGATCGTCGCTCCTGAGGACACCCCCTTCATCTTGCGTTGGGAACCTGTCGATGAGACGACCAGAGGTCGCCCCGAGCAGCACTCAGCGGGAAGCAGCGTCAACCGACGGGCGGTAACGCCGCCAGGCCCAGGTGATCACTGGCCAGATCAGAATCAACAGGGTCCCGGCAGCCAGCCACATGGCAATCGGACGGGTGAAGAAGACCAAGGGATCGCCATCGGACTTGATCATGGAGGTCACAAAGTTTTCCTCCATCATCGTGCCCAAGACCACCCCCAGGATGGCCGGCGCCACCGGAAAACCGTTCTCCTCCAGGATGAACGCTGCCAGGCCGAAAAACAGCACCAGCACCACCCCCCACGCCGAGTTGTTGATGGCAAAGGAGCCGACGATACAAAACAGCAGAATAGTGGGCATGAGGATGTTGCGCGCCACCTTGAGAATGCGCGTGGCCACCTTCACCGTCAGCCAGCCCAGCGGCACCATGATGATGTTCGCGAGGATGAACACCAAAAAGATGGCGTAGATGTTTTCCGGGTTGTTGACGAAGATCATCGGGCCCGGGTTCATGTTCTTCAGGTAAAGCACACCGATGGCGATGGCGGTGATGGAGTCGCCCGGAATGCCAAACACAATCGCCGGAATCCACGCACCTGCCAACGAGGAATTGTTCGCCGCGCCCGATTCCACGATGCCTTCCACATGCCCGGTGCCAAACTTCTCGGGCTCCTTGGAAAACTTCTTGCTCATCGCATAACTCATCCAGGACGCCATGTCGGCGCCCGATCCTGGCTGTATTCCAATCACCGTGCCCAATGCGCTGCCCCGCACCAGGGGCCAGCGGTACTTGACCAGCAGGCTCCACATGCCCGAGAAGATGTTGCCAATCTTCTCGGTCACCATGACGGGCGGCGGATCGAGGTTGGTGATGTAGCGCAACAACTCGGAGATGGCGAACATGCCCACCATCATCGGGATCAACTCCACACCGCTCATCAGTTGAGGCAGACCAAAGGTAAAGCGAGGGTGCGCCGCCGGGTTTTCCAGCCCGATGCAGGCAATCAGCAAGCCCAGCAGCAAGGCGATGCTGGCCTTGAGCACACTGGCGTTGCCAATAAACACCGCACCGGCCAAACCCAGCACGACCAGCCAGAAATATTCAAACGAAGAGAACTGCAAGGCAATTTCAGCGAGACCCGGCGAAAACCAGATCATCACCAGCGTGCCGAACAATCCGCCAATGGCCGAGAACACCAACCCCGCGCCCAGCGCCACCTCGGCCTGGCCTTTGAGCGTCATCTGGTACGCCTCGTCGGTGTAGGCGGCCGAGGCCGGTGTGCCCGGTATTCGCAACAAGGCGCCCGGAATGTCGCCGGAGAAAATGGCCATCGCCGTCGCAGTGACGATGGCGGCTACCGCTGGCACCGGCGGCATGAAAAAGGTAATAGGCACCAAGAGCGCAGTCGCCATGGTGGCCGTCAGCCCGGGGATACACCCCACGAACAGACCGAACAAGGCGGAGCAGAAGATCACCAGCAGCACATAGGGGTCGAGCACCAACCCCAGGGACTGCATGAAGATGGTCCAGGTCATGCGCAGTGCCTCACCATTGCCAGGGCAGCATCACACCCCAGGGCAGGGGTACGCGCAGGCCTTTGTAAAAGATGGTGTGGATCAACAGCGTGATGCCCAGAGCCAACGGAAAAATCAGCCGACCCCGCACCTGCAGCGCCCAGAACATCACCGCCAGCACCGTCACCGAGCAGATCAAAAACCCCAGCGCCTCAGAAGCCAAGATATAAAACAGCAGGCAACCCACGGTGATGAGGAAGTTGCGCAGGTGATAGCCCGAGCGCATCCACTCACCCCAGACGATCCAGGGCTGAGAGCGCTGCGTGCGCAAGCCCTTGATGATCAGCAGCACCGCGCAAACCGCCAGCAATCCGGCCAAGAGGCCGGGAAAGGCAGCAGGCCCGATGTTTTGCCCGGGAATATTGGGAAAGCTGCTCACGTTGAACAGGATGGCCAGTGCAAGCAAGAGCAGAACCGCGCCGCTAAAGGTGTCGTGAAATTTCATGGAAGAGAAGACGTGCCAATCACCCCAGGCGCATGCGCAACCGGGGGTGGGTCAAAAAATCTCGGTAGAGCCGATTCGCCGAGTCCTCGAATCGACCCGAGCCACATCACTTGGCCAGACCAAGAGACTTCATGACGACCCCCATGTCGGCATCGCCTTTGGCCATGAACTGCTCAAAGCCCTTGGCATCGGCATAGATCACGCCAAAGCCGCGACCGGCCATGAAGGATTGGTAATCCTTGCTGTCATAGATTTTTTTCATGGCCGCGCCCAGCTTGGCCTGAATATCCGCCGGCAGCCCCTTGGGCGCCGCAATCCCGCGCCAAGCGCCGATGGCCCAGTCACTGCCCGTGGCGGCTTTCAGGGTTGGCACATTGGGATACAGCGCCGCCGGGCTGCTGGCCATGATGGCCAGGGGACGCGCCTTGCCAGCGTCAATCAAGGCACGCGACTCGGGCAAGGAGCAAGTGACGAACTCGACACCCCCGGCGGCCAGGTCGTTCATGGCGGGCGCAGCGCCATTGGAGGGCACCCAGGGCACAGCGGAGACGTCGATCTTCAGGTCTTTGAGCATGCCGGCCAGCGCCAGGTGCCAAATGCCACCCTGACCGGTGCCGGATGCTTTGAATTTGCCCGGGTTGGCACGCACCGCCTTGATCAGGTCGTCCAGATTTTTGTAGGGAGAGTCGGCCCGCACCGTGACGCCGGCCGGATCGATGTTCATGAGGGAAATGGGGGTGAAGTCTCGCGGATTCAGTTGGGTCAGACCGGCCCAGTGCATCATGGAAATTTCCACCGTGATCATGCCCAGGGTGTAGCCATCGGGTTGCGCCGTGGCAATGGCCGAGTGACCCACCACGCCGTTACCACCAGTGCGGTTCACCACGTTGACGGGCTGACCCAGTTCTTTTTCCAGCAAAGCCCCGACGATACGGGCCGTGGCATCCGTGCCACCCCCAGCCCCCCAGGGGACCACCAAGGTGATGGGGCGTGAGGGGTAGTTGTCGGCCAGGGCCGGGCTGGCCAGGGCCAGGGATGCGGACAACGCGGTCAGTGCGCGAATCAGGGTACGACGAATCATGGGGGGTCTCCAAAACTGTTGTGGCGCCTCGACTTCAGGGTCTGGCGTAAACCACTATAGCGCTGCGTTGAATTTGTGGGGGGCGGGTGTTCCCTGCTGTTGTCACCTAGGACAGCTGATCTCGCTGCCAGGGTGAAGAAGCGGCCCGATCGTGGAATTTTTGACAGCGATCCCCCTGAAACCAGTCCTCGGGCACGCCTGACCACGAATACTTAGCGATTAATTTTCAGGGCATGAAACTTGCATTTCTGATGTCAGCCACTGCCATGAACGTCATCAATACCAATATTCGGGCTCAATTTGCTCAGGCTGCGCTCTCGATGGTCGAGCGCCGGCAAAGTGTTGCCATGGAGCGCCTGTCCACCGGCAAGCGCATCAATTCGGCTCGCGACGATGCGGCAGGCTTGGCCATTGCCGCTCGCATGAGCGAGTTGATTCGTGGCACACACCAGGCCATCCAGAATGCCAACAACGGCATTGGCATGATTCAAACGGCTGAAAGCGCGGCGGGTCAGATTGGGGACCGGCTGCAGCGCATGCGAGAGTTGGCGGTACAAGCCGCCAACGGCACCTACTCTGACGGACAGCGCCGTGCGATGGACCTGGAGTACCAGCAACTCAAGCAGGACATTGCCGCGGTCAGCCGCAACACACGATGGAATGGCATGAGCCTGATGGATGCCAAAGCAGGCACCTTGATCACGCCCAAGGCCCTGTACAAGGCGGTGTCGGCGGGTCAGTGGGTGCAGCAGTATGGTGGGCAGACGGCGTTGACGGGGCAGTTGTATGACACCAGCACATCACCTTCTACTGCCAACAGCGTGGCGTTGGTTGCGTCTGCGGTCAATTTTTCTCATAAGGGAAAAATCACTATCGATCTCACCGGGGCAACTCCAAGAGCCAGCTTTGTGAGCTCCGATGGCAGTGTTGAATCTTTTGGATCTATCAGTGTCGACTTTGACCAAGACAGCATTGAGTTGGGCAAGATTGAGGGGCTGATGGATGGCGATCTGACCTTGACCGCACCGGCTTCGTCACTCAATGAAGACAAACGCATTGACGTAACCATTGACAGTTCAGCAGAGCTAGGCGTAATTGGCAACAAAGATCTCAACCTCAACGGCGTTGACATTGGCATTGATTCTGATGATGTTCTCGACACCGTGTCTCTGGCAGGTAATGCTGCAGCCAGCGCTATCACCAAAGCCGCACAAATTAACCGATTCAGAGCGCAAACCGGCGTGACCGCGGTTGTCAACCGCAACCTCATGGGAGGTCGCGCCATGACTCAAGGGGGTGCAATGACCGGCACACTCCATATCAACGGTTATTTGACGGCTGAGATCACCACATCTGCGACTGACAGCACCCTCACCAGTCAGAACGTTATCAAGGCAATCAATGATTTGACTGAGCGCACGGGGGTCAAAGCCATCGATACCCGTTTGATTGATGGCGGTGTCACCCTGGTGGCTGAGGATGGTCGCAACATCGATGTGGAATTGTTCTCCAGCAACAACGCGCAATTCGGTGCCCTCATCGGCGTCAATCAAGGCGTACAGACTGGCACATATTCACTGGCGGTACAGGCGGGAAAAGGACTGAAGGTAGCCTCGACACTGGAAGGAAATTTACAGCACTCCGGTCTGATGATGGGCAACTATACGGCTGCCAATGTCTCCAGCGTGGTGACCAGCGAACGGGCTATCGTGTCTGAGGCTAAAGATGTGCAATATCTCCACGAAGGCGATCTGCTCATCAATGGTGTTACCATTCCCGCCGCCAAAGCGAGCGACGATACTGTCTCCAACTCATCCACGGTCACGAGTTCGCAAGCAGCCAGCGGGCTTGCTCTGGCTGCAGCAGTCAATGCCGTCAAAGACAAAACCGGCGTCACTGCCCTGGTTCAGCCCGTTTTAATCAACGGCACCAGAATGACGAATGATTTTAATTTTGAAGATCTAAAAAGCGACCCCGACCCCGCGAATATCAACCCGCTCTACATCAACGGCACTTCCATTTTCAATGCAACCCAAATTGACTGGTCCTCGGCTTCAGAAAAAAAACAACAATTGATTTCACTGATCAACGCGAAAAGCGGAATAACCGGCGTAGATGCCATTGACAATGGCACCGATGGCATCAGCTTGAAAGCGAGAGATGGTCGTAATGTTTCTGTGTGGTATGAAAGAATTCGCGACTCAAACGACCATGAACTCAGTGGATCAGAGTTTGGCCTGGCTTACCAGCCCACCTCTGCCGAAAATCCGTCCGACCTGCCTGGCATCTCAAGCAGTGCCGTGACAACCGACAGACAACTGGGTGCGACTTTCTACGCTGGTGTGGTCCTCCAATCTTCACGCGACATCGCCATCAAATCTGGTCCTCAATCCACGGTGGAAGGGCAAATTGATTCAATATTGAAGGTTGAGCCCTGGGCTGGAGTAGCTGACGGCGATTACGTGATGAGGGGGGCGAGTGGTGCATTCGTGCGGATTCGTGTCATCGACAATGCGCCTATCTTGTTGGATGGAGGGGAAACTTTTCTCGAAGGTGAGACTCTGACCTCAGAAAGCCCTCATGATTTTTCAGCCACAGTTGAAAGCATCACCCCCACCTACAGCCGCTTCGCTGCCTTAGGCTTCACCGAAACCGATACCTCTGTCATCTCCAGCATCCAGGCCAAGCACTACCAACCCCCTGCGGTGAGCCGCCTGGACTTTCAGGTGGGCAACCGGGTCGGCGAAAAGATCAGCATCGACATGCCTGATTTCGGCGCCCAAGGATCGATCACCCATCTCGTGACCTGGGATGTCGACCAGACCTACCTGCCCCCGGAGCCAGCCCCTGGCACCGCTGCGGGGTCTCATGTCATTTCGCTGCGCAATGGTCTGGGTCGCACCACCCTGGGCCAGGACATCGATGCGGTCACCACCACCATCCCGGTGCGATCCACCGAGGGGTTCCCCTCAGCCGGAACGGTCTATATCGACAACGAATTGATCACCTACACCGGGCTCACCGCCAACAGCCTGACCGGCGTGACCCGGGGCGCGATGAACACCACAGCGCAGACCCACCGAGGGGATGCGATTGTGCGCAAGAGTAGCGAGGCTTTGCTGAGCAACCTCTACATTGCCGACCCGCTGGCACCGCCTCTGCAAGTGGGGCTCACCGTCGAGCCGCCGCCCAGTCACCTGCTCGATCAAATCACCGCCAGCAATGTCTTGCTGAGCCTGGATGCTGCGCTTTACCAAGTGAACCAGGCCCGCTCCAACATGGGCGCCGTGATGAACCGTCTCGAGTACAGCGTGAGCAATCTGTACGACACCTACACCAACATGTCGGCGTCGCGCAGCAAGATCGAGGACGCCGACTACGCGGCTGAAAGCAGCGACATGGCGCGCGCGCAAATCATCCAGCAGGCGGCCACCGCCATCCTGGCACAGGCCAATACCAACCAACAAACGGTGCTCAAACTGCTGCAGTGATGGGCGCCCACGCATGGTAATCCACCGTGGCAGTGAAGATGTCCTGCTGGGTCACAAGCGGGCCGCAATGCCCAGATCAGGCCTGTTTCAAGCACTCATTCAAGTGATCGGGTCTTGCGCTAACACATGCGAGCGCATGCGAAACACCGTCTCGCCATGCTGGTTGAAAGCCTCGTGGTCAAACACGACGGTTCCATAGCGGGGGTTCTTTTCTGATCGCTCCAGTTGTGCCACGGTGGTCACCACACGCATGGTGTCACCCGGACGCACGGGCCGAGGCCATTGAATCGATTCGACCTGTCGACCGATGATGCCCCCGCGTAAATCCGAGAGTGAATCATGAAACAAGCGAAAACACATGGACGCGGTGTACCAACCACTGGTGGCCAGGCCTTTGAACAAAGACTGGCTGGCGGCCTCATCGTCAAGGTGAAACGGTTGCGGGTCGTACTGACGCGCAAAGTCCAAGGCCTGTGCCTTGTCCAGTGTCACGGTGGGTGACTCAAAACGTTGTCCGATCTGCAAATCACTCAGTCCGCGGCTCATCGTGTCTTTCCTCGCATCTCGGCCGATCGTTTGTGGGAGGTTTGCACCGCCAGAAGGGCTACGCCCTATTTGTGACTCAGCGCATTGCTGACCAGTTTGGCCGTGATGTCCACAATCTGAATCATGCGGTCGTAGTGCATGCGGGTGGGGCCGATCACGCCCAAGGTGCCCACCACCAGGCCATCGACCTCATAGGGTGAACTCACCACCGACAACTCCTCCACTGGCACAAATTGGCTTTCTCCACCGATGAAGATTCGCACGCCCTCCGCCTGGGCCGAAACATCGAGCAAGCGGATCAGCTGGGCCTTTTGCTCAAACAAATCGAAGGCCCGACGCAGTTGCCCCATGTCGCTGGTGAAGTCGCTCACCGAGAGCAGGTTGCGCTCGCCGCTGATCACCACGTCGTCCTGGGTTTGGGTCAGGGCCTCGGAGCTCACCTGCACCGCCGCTTTCATCAGGGTGGCAATTTCCCCCCGTAGCGACTCCACCTCATGCTGCAGCTTTTCGCGCACTTGCTCGATGGCCATGCCAGCGTAGTGGGCGTTCAGGAAATTGGCCGCGGTCAACAGCTGGTCCTGGGTGTAGTCGGATTCGGTGAAGATGACGCGGTTTTGCACATCACCATCCGGCGAGACGATGATCACCAACAGCCGACGGTCCGACAAACGCAGGAATTCGATGTGGCGAAACACGGTGGTGCGGCGCGGGGCCATCACCACCCCCACAAAATGCGACAGGTTGGACAGCAGTTGTGCCGCGTTGGCGATGACTTTTTGCGGCTGGTCGGGGGCCAGGGGCGCCGTCTCGAAGGACTCGCGGCGGGCAGTCAGCATGGTGTCGACAAACAGCCGGTAGCCGCGCGATGTGGGAATTCGACCGGCCGAGGTGTGGGGGCTCGCGATCAGCCCCAACTCCTCCAGATCGGACATGACGTTGCGAATCGTGGCAGGCGAGAGCTCCAAGCCGCTGGCGCGTGACAAGGTGCGCGAGCCGACCGGCTGGCCGTCCGCGATGTAGCGCTCAACGAGGGCTTTGAGCAACAACTTGGCGCGTTCGTCAAGGTGAGTCATGGTAGCGTTGCATTTTAGTGATGTAATTTGCGCATGAAGTCCCAATTCCGGCATATTGCCCTGATCGGTAAAACCCATGCCACCCTCGTGGGCAGCGCCTTGAGCGCATCGCGCCAGGTGATGGACAAGCTCACCCACTTTCTGCACGACCAGGGCTGTGACGTGGCCATCGAGCGAGAGACGGCTGCACACCTGGGCATGAGCGGGCACCAGGAACTGGATGTGAAGGGCATTGGCGCCGACTGCGACCTGGCTCTGGTGGTGGGCGGGGATGGCACCATGTTGGGCTTTGGCCGCCAATTGGCTCCCTACGGCGTGCCGTTGATCGGCATCAACCAGGGCCGGTTGGGCTTCATCACCGACATCCCGCTGGACAAGATTGAGGCCACGCTGCGTCCCATGCTGCAAGGCGAATACACCGAGGACCGGCGTAGCCTGTTGCACGCCAAGGTGATGCGGGACGATCGGTGCGTGTTCGACGCCCAGGCGCTCAATGACGTGGTGGTCAACCGTGGCGGCACCTCGGGCATGGTGGAGTTGCGCATCGAGGTTGACGGGCACTTTGTGGCCACGCAACGGGCGGATGGTCTGATCATCTCCACCCCCACGGGTTCCACCGCCTATGCCTTGTCGGCCGGCGGGCCCCTGCTGTATCCCTCGTTGCGAGGATGGCTGATGGTGCCGATTGCGCCGCACACCCTGTCCAACCGACCGCTGGTGCTGGCCGATCCGGGCGAGATCGTGATCGAGTTGGTCTCCGGACGGGACGCCAGCGCCAACTTTGACATGCAGTCGCTGGCCTCGCTCTTGCCCGGCGACCGCATCTTGGTGCGCCGTTCACAGCACCATGCCCTGTTTTTGCACCCCCGCGGGTGGAGTTACTTTGACACACTGCGCAAGAAACTTCACTGGAACGAAGGGGTGGCATGAGTCTCAAACGTATCAGCCTGCGCGATTTCGTCATCGTGCGCGAACTCGAACTGGATCTGGACCAGGGGTTCAGCGTGCTCACGGGTGAAACCGGCGCGGGCAAGTCGATTCTGATTGACGCCCTGCAATTGGTGCTGGGTGCACGTGCCGAGAGTTCTGTGATCCGCGAAGGCTCTCTGCGCTGCGAAATCAGCGCCGAATTCGATCACCCGCCCCACCTGGACGCCTGGCTGGATGAGGCAGGGTTTGAATCAGCCGAGAGCCTGCTGCTGCGCCGGGTCATCGACACCCAGGGCAAAAGCCGCGCCTGGATCAACGGCAGTGCCGCCACCGCCGCCCAACTGCGTGAAATTGGCGATGCCTTGGTGGACATCCATGGCCAACACGCCTGGCAAAGTCTGACCCGTCCGGATTCGGTGCGGGGGTTGTTGGACGCCTACGCTGGCACGTCCACTGCGCCCTTGGCGGCCCTGTGGGCCACCTGGCGCGACGCCCAACGCACCTTGAACGACGCCTTGCAGACCCAGGATCGACTGCAGCAGGAGCGCGAGCGCCTGTCCTGGCAAATTGGCGAAGTGGACAAACTCGCGCCCGGCCTGGAGGAGTGGGACGAACTCAACACCCAACACACCCGCCTCTCCCATGCCCGCACCCTGATGGAGACGGCCGAATCGGCCCTGACCCACCTGCAAGACGATCAAGGCGGCGTGTTGCGCGAACTCAGCCGCGTGGTGAGCCAGTTGCAAGAGCACACGGCCATCGAACCGGCTTTTGCGCCCGTGGCCGAGGTGCTCGCCTCCAGCCTGGCCCAAGCGGAAGATGCGGCGCACTCGCTACAAACCTGGCTGCGACGCACCGATCTCGACCCGGACCGTTTGGCATCGCTGGACGAGCGAATGTCCCAGTGGATGAGCCTGGCACGCCGCTACAAGCGTCCACCCGCCGATCTGGCCGGCTTGTGGGAAGGCTGGAAACAGGAACTGGTGCGCCTTGATCAGGCGTCCGACCTCGAGGGCTTACGACGACAGGTCGACACCGCGCAGACGGCTTATCTGGCGCAGGCACGCCAGTTGTCCCGCGCACGCCAGCAAGCCGCGCCACAACTGGCCGATGCCATCACACACGCCATGCAGGGGCTGGGCATGGCCGGTGGGCGATTCGAGGTCCAACTCGACGACTGCGAGCCCAGCGCCAGCGGTCTGGAAACCGTGGTGTTTCTGGTCGCTGGTCATCCCGGCAGCACACCACGCCCCATCGGCAAAGTGGCCTCCGGCGGCGAACTCTCACGCCTGGCATTGGCCATTGCCGTGACCACGAGCCGCCTGGGCACCGCCCAGACGCTGATCTTTGATGAGGTGGATGCCGGTGTCGGCGGCGCTGTGGCCGATACCGTGGGCCGTCTGATGAAGCAACTCGGACGCGACCGTCAGGTCATGGCCGTGACCCACCTGCCCCAGGTGGCGTCGTGTGCGGATCACCATTTGCTGGTGGCCAAGCAGGCCGATGCCCAGGGCACCTCCAGCCATGTACGATCCATCGAGCGCGAAGCGCGCGTGAGCGAAATCGCCCGCATGCTGAGTGGTGAGCGCCTCTCAGACACCACCTTGGCCCATGCCCGCGAAATGCTGGAGGGCGCAGCCCACCTCGAGCTGAAGTCCGCCGCAGCAGACGCTGGCTCTGCCCCCAAGCAACCCGGGCGCGCCCGCGCCAGCAAACCCGTGCGCTCATGAAACGCGAGTTGATTCTTCTCACTGGCATGTCCGGTTCCGGCAAGTCCGTGGCCCTGCACGCACTGGAGGACAACGGTTTTTACTGTGTGGACAACCTGCCGCCCGAGTTGCTGCTGCCCTTCATGCAACTGGACCAGCACCACCGTGAGCAACGCGTGGCCATCGCCATGGACGTGCGCAGTGCGGCCACCTTGCCCATGGTGCCCGACCAATTGACGCACCTGCGGGCGCTGAATGTGGATGTGCGACTGCTGTTCCTCGACGCGACCACCGACACACTGGTGCACCGCTACTCGGAGACTCGGCGCCGTCACCCGCTTTCCACCCACGAGGATCAAACCACCGATATCCAGCGCGACCTGATCAGCGCCATCGAGCGTGAGCGCGAATTGCTCTTCACGCTGCGCGATCAGGGCCATGTCATCGACACCAGCCTGTTGCGCTCGGGGCAATTGCAGGCCTATGTCAAGTCCATGATCGCAGCCCCTGCCGCACAGCTCACCCTGATGTTTGAATCGTTTGCTTTCAAGCGAGGCATTCCGGTTCACGCGGACTTTGTCTTTGACGTGCGCATGCTCCCCAACCCCCATTACGAGTCCGACCTGCGCGCCTTGAGTGGACGCGACGCGCCGGTGGCCGACTGGCTGAACTCACACCCCGAAGTCCGGCAGATGCAACAGCACATCGAGACGTTCCTGGATCAGTGGCTGCCCGCTCTGGTGCGGGACCACCGCAGCTACGTCACCGTGGCCATCGGCTGCACCGGTGGCCAACACCGCTCGGTGTACCTGGTGGAGCAACTGGCGCATCGTTACTCCGCGGCCTGGGTCACACTGCACCGTCACCGGGAATTGGATGCCAAGTCCTTTGCGTGAGCAGGTTGCGCACCGGGGCTGGTAACCCCAACCCATCCCAGGCATCGGGGCCATACCAGTTGCCTTGCACAGCCCGGGTTATCGCATCGGCCTGACGCTGCCCCAGAGGTGCCACCACGGCGTGAAGATGCAAATCACGATGCGTCAGAGCGTGCAGTTGCACGGGCAGGTGTTGCACCTGCCGTTGGGCGGTAGCGGGCAACAGCGAGAGGAGCGCAGCCTGCTCTTGCCACATGGGCAGGCAATGCAACCCGGCCCAGATGCCTTGCTGAGGCCGCTTGACCAGCATCACCTCACCGCGCGGATTAACAGCCAGCAACCACCACCAGGATTGCGATGACCGGCGCAGTGTGCGCGTCTTGATAGGAAATCGATCGGTCTCGTTGCGCTGATGGGCCTGACACAGCGGGCGTACCGGGCAAGCCGGGCAACGGGGCTGGGTGCGGGTGCAGACCGTGGCCCCCAAGTCCATGACCCCTTGCGTGTAGGCCGGCATGTCACGGCCGTGCTCGGGCAGCATCGATTGCGCCAAGGCCCACAAAGCTTTTTCAGCGGCGGATTTGGCCAGGTCCTGGTCAAACGCCAGCACCCGGCTGAGCACGCGTTTCACGTTGCCATCCAGAATGGCGATGCGCTCCTCAAAGCACAAGGATGCAATAGCCGCGGCCGTTGAGCGGCCAATGCCTGGCAAGGTCTGTAACACGTGTGCATGGCGGGGAAACTCGCCCCCATGCTGCGCCACCACCGCTTGCGCACACCGATGCAAATTGCGCGCACGGCTGTAATACCCCAACCCGCTCCACAGTGCCATCACATCGTCCAGCGGTGCGGCGGCCAATGCTGCCACCTGCGGGTAACGAGCCAGAAATCGGTCGTAGTAGCCCACCACTGTGCTCACCTGCGTCTGCTGCAGCATCACTTCGGACAACCAAACCCGGTACGGGTCCCGTGTGCGCTGCCAGGGCAGGTCGTGTCGTCCGTGCTGGCGCTGCCAGCGCACAAGTTCGTGGGCAAACGTATCCGTCGAAGGCGTCAGGGCTTTTGGCATGCGGGACAGTAAAACGTGGAGCGCTGACCTTGTCGAATCTGCCGGATGGTTGTGCCACATTGCCGACAAGGCTCCCCGGCGCGGTCATAGACCAGCATCTCCAGTTGAAAGTAGCCGCTCTCGCCTTTCGCATTGCTGAAGTCGCGCAAGGTGCTGCCGCCCACCTCCAGGGCCCGTGCCAGTACCTCGCGAATTGCCAGGCGCAAGCGCTCGGCGCGGGGTTTGCTGATTCGACAAGCTGCCACCGTGGGTCGAATACCGGCGCGAAACAGCGCCTCACTGGCGTAGATGTTGCCCACCCCCACCACCAGGTCCCCCGCCAGCAACAATTGCTTGATGGGCGCACGACGCTGTCGCATACCCTGATGAAAGGCCATCAACTCAAACTCCTCGGACAGCGGCTCGACACCCAGCCCACCCAGCAGCTTCTTCGCCACCGGGTCGGCCTCACTCTCGGCGTACACCACGGCCCCGAAACGACGGGGGTCATGCAGTCGTAACAACCCGCGGTCGGTCTCCAGGTCGAGGTGATCATGCTTTCCTGCCGGCGAGCGGGGCGGGCCAAAAGACAAAGCGCCCGACATACCCAAGTGCAGCAGCAGCAAGCCTTGGCTCAGGTCCACCAGCAGGTATTTGCCCCGGCGCCTGACACCCAGGACCTGTCGCCCCGCCAAGCTTGCAGGGTCGACCCCCAGGGGCCAGCGCAAGGGTTTGCCCAATCGCGCCGAGACAATGCGTGCACCAGCGATGCGTGTGGCAAAGCTCAGACGGGTGACTTCAACCTCGGGTAATTCAGGCATGTCGGGCAGGGACGAGTGACGTGGGATTATCATGCCAGGCCATGCACCACGCCTTGCCCACCACTTCTGTTTCTAGCCTCGGGCGTGGGCAGGGGATCGCCTCCCCCAGGGTTCGCACCTGGTTTTACCGGTTTGGGGCCTTGCTCCCTGCACTGCTCCCCTTGTTCATGCTGGCACCGCCTGCCTGGTCTCAAGGCACGACAGCGGTCGGTACGGCTGTTCGCGAACCCGTGAACAACTCGCCACTCAGCGCCGAGTTGATGTTCCAAATCCTGCTGGGCGAACTCAACACCTACCAAGGCGAACCCGGTGTGGGGTATTCACTGCTGCTGGATGCTGCGCGCCGTACCGGTGACACACGGCTCTTTCAGCGAGCCGTGGATATCGCCTTGCAATCGCGCTCTGGCGATGCGGCTCTGGAGGCCGCCAACGCGTGGCGACAAGCCCATCCGCAATCACGCGAGGCCAACCGCCACGTGTTGCAAATCCTGCTGGCGCTGAACCGAGTAGCCGACACGCTGATTCCCCTTCGCACCGATATCAACCTCGCACCGGCGAATGAGCGCGCCAGCGCCCTGGTCTCTATTCCGGGGCTGTACGCCCGTGTCACCAACAAAAAGCAGGCGGCTCAGGTCATCGAACAGGCCCTGGCGCCTTTCCAGTCGCGCACTGACACCGGACCAATCAGCTGGACTGTGATCGGACATATGCGTTTGCTGGCCGGTGACCTGGACGGCAGTTTTCAGGCTGCCCAACGCAGCCTGGCCTTGGACAACTCGTCTCCAGCCCCAGTGTGGCTGGGCCTGGAGCTCATGTCGCAACGCCACCCCGGCGCCGAGGCGATGGTGACCTCCGCCCTGGACAAGCACCCGCAACCCGACTTGCGCCTGGGGCTGGCTCGGGTGCTGATTGAGCAACTGCGCCTGGATGAAGCCACCCTCCAGTTGACCCGTTTGAGCCAGCAACAACCGGATTTTTCTCCCGCCTGGTTGCTGCTGGGCAGCGTGTTGGCGGAAAGGGGCGAGGCCCCCGCCGCTGAGGCGGCCTGGAAACGCTACCTGGGCATCGTGGATGTCCGAGATGCCAAGCTCCAGCGCGAGTTGGCCCAGGCCTACCTGGGCTTGGCGCAAATCGCCAGCCGACGCGGCGATGACGCTGTCGCCGAGTCATGGCTGTCACGCATCGACGACCCGCGCAGCCTCGCACGTGTTCAGATCCAGCGCGCCAGCATCCTGGCCCGCCAGGGCAAGATGCCGCAGGCGCGCCAGCTGATCGCTGACCTGCCCGAGCGCAACCCGTCAGAGCGCCGCACCAAATTGCTGGCCGAGGTGCAACTGCTGCGCGACAACCAAGCCTTGGAGGCTGCCTACGATCGACTGACCCAGGCGCTGACGCGCGAGCCCAACGACGCCGAGTTGCAATACGAGCAAGCCATGGTGGCCGAAAAAATGAACCGGCTCGAGGACATGGAGCGGCTGCTGGGCGACATCATTGCGCGCACCCCCACCCACTACCAGGCGCTCAACGCCCTGGGTTACTCTTGGGCGGACCGAGGCATCCGGCTCGAGGAAGCTCGAGAACTGATCGTCAGGGCCCTGGCGCAGACGCCGGATGACCCCTTCATCACCGACAGCCTGGGATGGGTCGAATTCCGACTGGGTCGTCACCAGGAGGCGCTGCGGCTCCTGCAAAAAGCCTATCGCACGCGCGCGGATGCTGAAATTGCGGCCCACCTCGGCGAGGTGATGTGGACCCTGGGCCAGCACGAACAAGCGCGACAGGTCTGGCGCGAAGGGCTTCGCACCGCACCCGACAACACCACCTTACGAAATACCCTGCAACGCTTGCAGGTGGCGTTGTGAACGTCGTGAAACGGCCACCCCAAGCCCGGTCGACACCCTGGAGGCTTGCCGGACTGGGAAGCAACGCCTGGGCTGCCTGCGTGAGCTTGCTGCTCCTTCTGGGTTGCAACACCCCGCCTTTGGTCCCTTCCGCATCGCTGCCCGTACAGACCTTGGTGCGTGAAGGACGTTTGTTTTTGCGCGTGGACACCACCCCCCCCACCATCACCCAGGCCGACATCAGCTTGCAGGGAAGCCCAGAGGTCGGGCAACTTACCCTGTACGGTCCCTTGGGCATTTCCCATGGTCTGTTGCGTTGGGCACCGGGCGAGGCCGTCTGGTCACGCGGACAGGAGCAGTTGCACTTCAGTTCCCTGGATGCATTGCTCATGCAAACCCTGGGCACGGCGCTGCCAGTACCCACCGTGTTTGCCTGGCTGGAAGGACGTGCCGTCGCGCTAGAGGGCTGGGACCTGGTCTCGCTGCCCGCCCCGGATCAGCCCCTGGTGGCGCGACGACGTCACCCCGCACCCACCCTGGAATTGCGACTTCGGCTGAACCCCTGACCTCTGTCATCCCGCTGTTTGCCTGTCGACGCGCCTGCCATGACCCTCACCGACTTGCCCGCTCCCGCCAAGCTCAACCTGTTTTTGCACATCACCGGTCGACGCGAGGACGGCTACCACCTGCTGCAGTCGGTCTTCATGCTGATCGACTGGGCGGATCGGCTGCACATGGAGCGACGCCCCAACGGCCAGCTCAGCCGCGAGGACCTGAGCAGCCCTTTGCCCGCAGACGACCTGATCCTGCGTGCTGCGCGTGCCTTGCAAACGGCCAGCGGCACCCCTTGGGGCGCACACATCGCCATAGACAAGCAGTTGCCCGCACAGGCCGGCATGGGCGGCGGTTCCTCGGACGCTGCCACCACCCTGCTCGCGCTCAACCGCCTGTGGGAACTGGATTGGCCCCTGGAGCGACTGCTGCCCCTGGGACTGGCACTGGGCGCGGATGTGCCTTTTTTCCTGCGCGGGCACAACGCCTGGGTCGAAGGTATCGGCGAGCGCATCCAGCCCATCTCGCTGCCAGCGGGCCAGTTTGCCGTGGTCAAACCCGATCAGGGCCTGGAGACCGCACTCATCTTTCGAGACCCGGCTTTGGAGCGGGACTGCAAAACTGCTACAATGGAAGACTTCGCTGCATCGCCTATTGGCTTTGGCCACAACGTCTTGCAGCCTGTCGCGCAACGCATGTGCCCCGCGGTAACGGATGCCCTTCAGTGGCTCATGTCCCAAGGCCTCTCGCCTCGCATGACAGGCTCGGGCAGCGCGGTGTTCGCTCCTTGCCCGGCTGACTGGGTGATGAAAGCGCTCCCCGCGGGCTGGCAAGGTCGGGTCTGCAGCAACCTGAATCACCACCCCCTGGCTGGGTGGGCTTCGGGGACAAGTTATCGGTGAGTGGATTAGACTGCTCACCCGTGTAGGGGAGTCGCCAAGTTGGTCAAGGCACCGGATTTTGATTCCGGCATGCGAGGGTTCGAGTCCTTCCTCCCCTGCCACCGTTTTTGCGACGACACTTGATACGGCCTTGGTGACTTCGCCAGCCGCTTCGGTGTTGCCGGTTATTGGTTCACCTTTCATCCGCCGCCGTCATGTCGTCCACGCCCAACAACTCCGATTTCATGGTGTTCACCGGCAATGCCAATCCGGTGCTGGCCCAGGAAATTGTTCAGCACCTGGGCACCGATCTCGGGGCGGCCAGCGTGGGCCGCTTCTCCGATGGCGAGGTCACGGTTGAAATCAACCAAAACGTGCGCGCCCGTGACGTGTTCGTCATCCAGTCCACCTGCGCACCGACCAACGAAAACCTGATGGAATTGCTCATCATGGTCGATGCGCTCAAGCGCGCCTCGGCCGAGCGCATCAGTGCCGTCATTCCCTACTTTGGGTACGCCCGTCAGGACCGTCGTCCCCGCTCTTCGCGGGTGCCGATTTCCGCGAAAGTGGTGGCCAACCTGTTGCAAACCGTCGGTGTGGCACGGGTGCTCACCATGGACTTGCACGCCGACCAGATCCAGGGCTTTTTCGACATTCCGGTGGACAACATTTACGCTTCGCCGGTGCTCTTAGGCGATTTGCGCCAGAAAAACTACGACGACCTGATTGTGGTCTCCCCCGATGTGGGTGGCGTGGTGCGCGCACGCGCCTTGGCCAAGCAACTGGGTTGCGACCTGGCCATCATTGACAAGCGCCGTCCCAAGGCCAATGTGTCCGAGGTCATGCACGTCATCGGTGATATCGAGGGCCGCAACTGCGTCATCATGGACGACATGATCGACACCGCCGGCACCCTGGTCAAAGCCGCCGAGGTGCTCAAAGAGCGTGGCGCCCAAAAGGTCTACGCCTACTGTACCCACCCCATTTTTTCCGGTCCTGCCATCGAGCGCATTGCCAAGGGCGACGCGCTTGACGAGGTGGTGATCACCAACACCATTCCGCTCAGCGAGTCTGCCTCGCAGTGCCGGAAAATCCGCCAACTCTCTGTCGCTCCGCTGATCGCCGAAACGGTCTCGCGGATTGCCAAGGGCGAGTCGGTGATGAGTTTGTTCTCCGACCAGGATCAGCTGTTCTAAGTTGTCATCGGTCAGGGGAGCATCCCGCTGGACTGTTCGCAGTCCTTTTTTAAAACCTGAGCCTCACTGGTCGCGGTGGGTTCAAACAGGAGTTTGCTATGAAATTTGTCGCTTTTGAGCGCGCCAAGCAGGGAACGGGTGCGAGCCGCCGTCTGCGCATCACGGGTCGCACGCCCGGTATCGTCTACGGGGGCACGGCTGAACCCAGCCTGATCGAGCTCGATCACAACGCCCTGTGGCACGCCCTCAAGAAGGAAGCCTTCCACGCCACCATCCTGGACATGGAACTCAAGGGTCAATCCTCCCAGGTGCTGTTGCGTGACGTGCAGTACCACCCGTTCAAGCAGCTCGTGCTGCACGTGGACTTCCAGCGCGTGGACGCCCACACCAAGCTGCACATGAAAGTGCCGTTGCACTACAGCGGCCAGGAAACTTCCCCGGCAGTCAAAGCCGACCAGTGTCTGGTCAACCTCGTGGTGACCGAACTGGAAGTGTCCTGCCTGCCCGCCGATCTGCCCGAATTCATCGCCGTGGACCTGAGCGGCCTGAAGAAAGGCACCTCGCTGCACCTGAACGACATCACCCTGCCCAAGGGCGTGACCGCTGTGACCCACGGCAAGTCCAACCCGGTGCTGGTGTCGGTGGTGACGACGGTCGAAGAGGCTGCCGATACCCCGGCGGCTGAAGCCAAGAAGTGATCCATCGCCCCTCAGGGGCGATGGGTTGACCTAAAACGGCCCACCTCGGTGGGCCGTTTGTTTGGGTGTGTGGGTTGGATGCATGGGTGTGATGCATCAGTTTGATGCGTTTTTATCGTGCATCCAATGGGTAAGCGCCCCCACAACAGCATCCTCTTCACCCCGGACATACAAAGCGCGGCCCAGGCGCATGGCCACTCAACAGGCCGTGGCGCCTTGCGTGTTGACGTACAGCGCGTACAACGAATGACTGGCCGCCATGAACAAGCGGTTGCGTCGGGCACCCCCAAAGCACACGTTGGCACAGCGCTCGGGCAAATGGATATGAGCCAATGGCGTAGCGTCCGGCGCAAACACCCGCACCCCGTCGTGGCCCTCCCCCATGCCCCAGCCGGCCCAGAGGTTGCCGTCCACATCGCATCGAAAACCGTCGGGCGTGCCCTCGGTATCGGCGGTCATGAACAAGCGACCGTTGCGCAGATGCCGGCCATCGTCCGAGAGGTCGAACACATGGATGCGCCGGGGCGTGGTGCCCGACTCGACGATGTACATCCGCTGTTCATCCGGGGAAAAACACAGGCCATTGGGTCGGTTGATGTCGGCGCACACCAGGGTGATGTCGCCGGTGGCTCCGTCCACGCGGTAGACGTGGGTAGGCAACTCCTGTGGCACGGGCACGCCCTCGTACCAACCCAGCAAGCCAAAGGGCGGGTCAGTGAACCAAATGGAGTCGTCCGACTTGACCACCACGTCGTTGGGCGAATTCAGCCGCTTGCCCTGGTAGCGGTCGGCGATGACGGTGAGGCTGCCGTCGTACTCGGTGCGCGTGACGCGCCGGCCCAGGTGCTCGCAGGTGATCAACCGCCCTTGTCGGTCACGCGTGTTGCCATTGGCCTGCTGCGAGGGCTGACGCAACACGCTCACCGCCCCGCTGGCGTCGTCCCACCGCATAAGCCGGTCGTTGGGAATGTCACTCCAGATGAGTTGGCGCGTATCGCCCATCCACACCGGTCCTTCACACCAGCGAAACCCGGTGGCCAGTCGTTCGATGGAGGCGCTCATCACGCGGTACTTCAAAAACCGCGGGTCGAGCACGTCGATCGCGGGTTCGGGATAACGCAGAGAGGGGGTCCACATGGCCGAATCTCCAGCAAGCTTCGGGACGTCGCGCGGGATCAACCGCGCACGAACAAGGTGACCAGGGGATCAGCGCCCACCTGACGGCTCCAGTGTCCATGCACACGGGCGTCAAAGCTTGCACCGTCGGGCAGCAAATCGGCGGAGTAGAAATGCTCGCCGGGGCTGAACACCCGGGAGCTTCCGTCCTGCAAGCCAATTTCCATGTGTCCGCCCAAAATGAAGACCCACTGCGGGTGCGGGCTCACATGAAACTGGCTGCGAAACCCCACCGGGCTGTGGCGCAACTGGTAGCCGCCACTGGCCATCAGGGTCGAGAGTTGCGACTGCGGCGTTCCCTGGTCCAGGGGAATGGACTCCTCGCGGAATCGGGCCCGACCGTCGGTATCGGTGAATAAAACGACGCGTGTGAAGGTGGTCATCGGCGCATGATAAACGGGGAATTAAAATGGTGGTTTTCAACAGCCTCTGGATCTACACCATGAACCGCTGCTCCTGCCCCCACGGGGAGGCTCGTCCATGAGCCGCAAAGTCTTCGTCAAAACCTTCGGCTGCCAGATGAACGAGTACGACTCGGACAAGATGGTCGACGTTCTGGGTCAGGCCCAGGGTTACGAACAAACCGACAACGTCGAGGAAGCCGACCTCATCCTCTTCAACACCTGCTCGGTGCGCGAGAAGGCGCAAGAAAAGGTCTTCTCGGACCTGGGGCGCGTCAAGCACCTCAAGGCCAAGGGTGTGAAGATCGCTGTGGGTGGTTGTGTGGCCAGCCAGGAGGGCGAGGCCATCGTGGCACGTGCGCCCTTCGTGGACGTGGTGTTCGGCCCGCAAACCCTGCACCGCCTGCCCGAATTGCTGAACCAGCGCGAAGCCCTGCGCAAGCCGCAGGTGGACATCAGCTTTCCTGAGATCGAGAAATTCGACCACCTTCCACCCGCGCGTGTGGAAGGGGCGAGCGCCTTCGTGAGCATCATGGAAGGCTGTTCCAAATACTGCAGTTACTGCGTGGTGCCGTACACCCGCGGCGAAGAGGTCAGCCGACCGCTCGACGACGTGCTCACCGAGGTGGCCGGTCTGGCCGCACAAGGCGTGAAGGAAATCACCCTGCTGGGCCAAAACGTCAATGCCTACCGCGGCGCCATGGGGGGGACCGCCGAGATAGCCGACTTTGCTCTGTTGCTGGAGTATGTGGCCGAGCTTCCTGGCATCGAGCGCTTGCGCTACACCACCAGCCACCCCAACGAGTTCACCCAGCGTCTGATCGACGTGTACGACCGCGTGCCGCAACTGGTCAGCCACCTGCACCTGCCGGTTCAGCACGGCAGCGACCGCATCCTCATGGCCATGAAGCGCGGCTACACCGCGATGGAATACAAAAGCACCATCCGCAAGCTGCGTGCGGTTCGCCCCGGGCTCTCGCTCAGCTCGGACTTCATCGTCGGTTTTCCCGGTGAAACCGAGGACGATTTCGGCAAGATGATGAAGCTCATCGACGACGTGGGGTTTGACGCCTCCTTCAGCTTCATCTTCAGCCCCCGCCCGGGCACACCCGCCGCCAATTTGCCCGATGACACCCCCCATGAGGTCAAACTGCGCCGCTTGCAAACGCTGCAGGCTGCCGTGGAAACCCAGGTGCGCCGCATCAGCGAGAGCCGGGTGGGCACCGTACAACCGATACTGGTGGAAGGACCTTCACGCAAGGACCCGAACGAGTTGATGGGACGCACCGCGTGCAACCGCATCGTCAACTTTGCTGTCGGTGCCGGCGGGGCACGGCTGGTGGGTCAGATGGTGGAGGTGCGCATCACCTCGGCGCTGCCGCACTCGCTGCGCGGCGAGGTGGTGGTGCGGGAAACCGCCTGATCCCTCAGGCAGCGGGCCGTGTCAGGCCTGACACGCGCCGCTGAACCTGGCAGGTCAGCGCATGCCGGGGAAGCCACCGCCCCCCATGCCGCCCATGCCCTTCATACCCCCCAGGCGCTTCATCATCTTCATGAGGCCGCCGCCGCGCATCTTCTTCATCATGTCCTGCATCTGGCCGAATTCATTGAGCAGGCGGTTGACTTCCTGCACCTGAACCCCGGCGCCAGCCGCAATACGCCGCTTACGCGTGGCCTTGATGAGGTCGGGCTTGCTGCGCTCTCTGGGGGTCATGCTGTGGATGATGCCCTGCTTGCGCAGCATGTCGCGCTCAACCCGCTGCAAGTCGGTGTCCTGGGCCTTGGCCTGCAACTGCGCAGGCAGTTTGTCCATCAGACTGGAGAGGCCACCCATCTGGCGCATTTGCTGAAGTTGCGCCAGAAAATCATTCAAATCAAAGCCGTCTCCGCTCTTGACTTTGGCGGCCAGTTTTTGCGCGGCCTCCATGTCGACACCGGCGGTGACCTGCTCGACCAGCGCCACGATGTCGCCCATGCCGAGCACGCGCCCAGCGTGGCGATCGGCATCAAACACTTCCAGGCCGTCAATCTTCTCGCTGGTACCGGCAAACTTGATGGGCGCGCCGGTGATCTGCCGCACCGAGAGGGCCGCACCGCCACGTGAGTCACCGTCCATCTTGGTCAGCACAATCCCCGTTAAAGGCAGTGCGTCCTTGAACGCCTTGGCCGTGTTGACCGCGTCCTGGCCCTGCATGGCGTCGACCACAAAGAGCGTTTCCACCGGGGTGAGCAGTTGGTGCAGTTCCTGGATCTCGCGCATCAGCGCTTCGTCAATCGCCAGACGACCGGCGGTGTCCACCAGCAACACGTCAAAGAAATGCCGCTTGGCATGGTCCAGTGCTGCGCGAGCAATATCAGCGGGCTTCTGGCCCGCTTCACTGGGGAACCACTCGGCGCCAGCCTGGGCCGTGACGGTTTTCAGCTGCTCGATGGCCGCCGGACGGTACACGTCGGCGGACACCGTCAGCACTTTTTTCTTGCGCTTTTGAATGAGGTGGCGGGCCAGCTTGGCCGTGGTGGTGGTTTTACCGGCGCCCTGCAAACCCGCCATCAGAATGACTGCCGGAGGTTGCGCTGCAAGGTTGATGTCGGAGACACCCTCGCCCATGGTGGCGGCCAACTCGCGCTGCACGATGCCCACCAGGGCCTGACCCGGCTTGAGCGAGCCCAGCACCTCTTGCCCCAGCGCCTGATCCTTCACCCGCGCCATGAAGTCGCGCACCACTGGCAGCGCCACATCGGCCTCGAGCAGGGCCATGCGGACCTCACGCAGCATGTCTGCGACGTTGGATTCGGTGATGCGGGCCTGGCCGCTGATCTGCTTGACCAGGCGTGAGAGTTTGTCGGTGAGCGCTGAAGCCATGGTCGATAAATCGCTAAACTGCAGCCATGATTCTAGCTAGCGCCAACGTTTACAGTCTGCTCACCGGCTTAGGGGCGGCGACTGTCTATGCTTTGCTCGCCTTGTGGGGAGGGCGACTGCAGGATCGACACACCCAGGCCCTGGTCTGGGGCGGTTGGCTGCTGCATGGTTTGTCAGTCATCGTGTTGCTGGGCAGTGGCGATGATGGCCTGATCCGTTTCGGCTTTGCGCCGGCCTTGTCGGCGACCGTCTGGCTGGTGCTGTCGTTCTACTGGCTGGAGCACCAATGGTTCCCGCTGATGCAAACGCGCGGGGCTCTCGCCTTGCTAGGGGGGCTGTCGGTGCTGCTCTCCCTGACCTTCCCCGGGCAAGCGCTGCACACCAGTGCCTCGGTTTGGTTGCCTTTGCACTGGGCGCTGGGGCTGGCTTCCTATGGCTTGTTCGGTGCGGCGGTCCTCCATGCCTGGTTGATGGTGCGCACCGAAACCCAGATTCGTCAGGCCACTGAACCCCAGACCGGCGTGCCCCTGATGACGCTGGAGCGACTCACGTTCCGGTTTGTGAGTGCCGGGTTTGTCTTGCTCACCGCCACACTGCTGGCGGGCTGGTGGTTTGGCGATGTGCTCTATGGCCCCGACAAGGCCTGGCGATGGGACCACAAAACCGTGTTTTCGGTGCTGGCCTGGCTGACCTTTGCCGGGCTGCTGCTGGCGCGCCAACAACTGGGCTGGCGTGGACGCAAAGCCGCTCGGGTGCTCTACATCGGCGCAGGTCTGTTGCTGCTGGCCTATGCGGGATCACGTTTTGTGCTGGAAGTCGTGCTGGGACGCTCGGCATGAAGTGGTTGCTGCTGCTCTTGATCGTGCTGGGCGGGGTCTGGTGGCTGCGCCAGAGCAAGCGCGGCCAACGCCCCACCCCCCCACGACACCCCCCGCCCCCCCCTCCCGGCGCC
>Ga0078894_10000176_pt1 | contig 40626 bp, 37 predicted proteins | sample LauGreSu1BDMLBSD_2_FD_67506 | JGI IMG/M metagenome (GOLD analysis project Ga0078894, IMG submission 67506) | Freshwater lake microbial communities from Lake Michigan, USA - Su13.BD.MLB.SD (version 4) (version 4) | ecosystem: Environmental > Aquatic > Freshwater > Lake | place: Lake Michigan...
ACTTATACAACCACCTCTTTAGCAAATAATGATGTGGTGAGCGTAGTAATGACAAGCAATGCAACACCGTGTTTAACAGGTTCACCTGTAACTTCAAATGGTGTTACAATGATTGTTAATTCCAGCTCTGTAGCTGGAACAGCGACTGCAACTAGTTCTCAAATATGTTTAGGTTCTTCTACTACAGTTTCGCTTTCTGGGTATACGGGAAGTATTCAATGGCAACAATCATTAAATGGGACTTCTTGGTCTAATGTAACGGGAGGAAGTGGTGATACAACCGATACTTATACTACTCCTAATTTATCAGTTCCTACCTATTATCAAGCTGTAGTAACTAGTGGCAATTGTACTGCTGCTACATCAGCTAGTGTTTTCGTAAATATTTCTAATCGATGGACTGGTAATACAGATACCAATTGGAATACTGCATCCAATTGGGGTTGTGGTGTTCCTGCTTCTGGAGACACTATTGAGATTCCAGGTAGTCTAGGCAATTACCCTGTTTTAGATGGTCCACGAACCATTGGAGCTCTTTCGTTAGCAAGTGGCACTACGTTAAACTTGAATAATTTTGCTTTAACAGTGTCGGGTGTGATATCGGGAGCTGGAACGATTATAGGAAGTGAAACTTCAAGTATCATCATTAACGGATCGGGTAATCAAGGAACATTAAACATGAACCAGTCTACTGCAGGTGTTACTAATGTTTTAGCTAACTTTACCTTGAATTCTTCTGCTTCAGGAGGAATTGTGACTTTAGGAAATGCAATAGGTATTTCTGGAACTTTAACCCTTACTAATGGAACTTTAAATACGGGAGGAAACCTTACTTTAATTAGTAATGCCTCTACTACTGCTGTAGTTGCACCAATAACTGATTGTAACGCTGTAGCGATAATTGGTGATATAACTGTAGAGCGCTATGTTCCAGCACGTCATGCCTTTAGATCTGTTTCTTCACCGGTAACAACTTCAACTTCTATTCGTGCAAACTTACAAGAAAGTGGCAGTTCAGCGTCAAATCTTGGAACACATATTACTGGTACTGGAGGAGCTACCAACGGATTTGATGCTACTTCAACCAATGATGCTTCAATGTTCACATTTAATAATGCCAATGGAGTCTGGGCTGCAGTTACTAATACAAATGACGTTTTAACTGCAGGAGTTCCATACAGATTATTGGTTCGTGGTGATCGAACAATTAATTTAACTTTGAATTCACCAACACCTACCAACACAACCCTTCGTGCTAAAGGAGCACTTAAAATTTGTGATACTTCTGCTGGAACAATAAGCCCAATGGCAAACGCATATAATTTTATAGGTAATCCATATCAAGCTACGTTAGATATCAAACAAGTATTAACTCAAAATGCGAATTTTAATGCCAATTACTATTGGGTTTGGGATCCAAAAATAAATACAAGAGGAGGATATGTTGCTTATAACTTAGCTACAAATCAAAATCCTGTAAGTGGTTCGCAAGTAAATCAATACTTACAACCTTGGCAAGCCTGTTTTATTAAAAATGATGCAAATGCAGGAGGAACTATTACTTTTCATGAATCTGATAAAGTGAGTTCAACAGTAAATCAAAATGTTTATAAAGCAACTTTAAATGTTCCGGCTTACATTAGAGCCACTCTATATGAAAGCAATACATTAGCAACAACAGGTGTAGCTGCAGATGGTCTTATTGTGAATTTTGATACAAACTTTGATAATTTAGTTGATGCAAATGATGCATCTAAATTAACTAACCAAGATGAGATTTTTGCTACTAAAAACAATACTTCATTATTAGCTATAGAAAGTAGAAATTTCCCGGTAGAAACCGATGTTATTCCGTTGAATATTACACAATATAGAAATACCAATTATACTATTGTGTCACAAGGAAATAATATGAGTGGTATTCCAGCTTACTTACACGATCAATTATTGCAAACCTATACTGAAATTCCACAGTCAAGTTCGGTAAGTTATTCGTATTCTATTTCAAGTACAGATACCGCTTCATCGGCTCCAGATCGTTTTAGAATTGTATTCCAAAATCCTAATTTGAGTACGAATACCAACTCGAATTTAATTTTCACATTGTTTCCAAATCCTTCTAAACAAGGAGTATTTGATTTGATTATGAATAACGCTTCTGAAGATACTAAACTGACTATCTATAACTCAATCGGACAAACAGTGTATTCAACTAATTTGACCCCTTCTCCAATTAATCACATTAACCCGAATAGGGTTTTTGCAACCGGAGTATACTATGTTAAAATTGCTAAAGAAGGCACCACAACAATTAAAAAATTAATAATAGAATAATAGAATAATATATATGATAAAGAAATTTAAATAAATTAAGTTATTATTTACCTTATTCATTATGTTAATAAGTATAAATACAAACGCACAAGATATTGGCTTTGGAGATAATGTTCAAGATAATAATCCACCGGCTTCTCCTATAGACTCCAACTTATGGATCTTGCTAGCAGTAGGGTTAATCTATGTTAGCTATAAATTCTACAAGTTCAAGAAAAAGGGAGTTTCTGTATAAACTTTTTCTAACGATACTTCAAGAAGTCTTTCTAGAACTATAATGTTTTAGAAAGACTTTTTTATTCTAAAAAATTAATGGTTTTCTTACTTTCCTGATTGTGTATAATTTTATAAAAAATCTTAATAAAGTTTCTAAAAAGAACTTTAGATATTTAATTCGAAAATCCTAAATTTGCATGCAACTACTAACTATTTGGCAAAACAACAAATAATGAAATACACTACAAGACCACAAGCCATTCTACTTCTAGCTGACGGAACAATCTTTCACGGAAAATCTATTGGAATTTCGGGTACTTCCTTTGGAGAAGTTTGTTTTAACACCGGAATGACAGGATACCAAGAAATCTTTACCGATCCATCGTATTTTGGTCAAATAATGGTTGCTACCAATCCACATATAGGGAATTATGGTGTAAATGAAAATGAAGTGGAGTCGGGTGGTATTAAAATTGCAGGTTTAGTTTGTAAGAATTTTAGTTTTAATCATTCGCGTCCCGATTCAGAAAGTGATTTGTATACTTATTTTGAAAAACAAAATTTAGTTTGTATTTCCGATGTAGATACCCGAGCTTTAGTTAGCTATATAAGAGATAATGGAGCTCAAAATGCAGTAATCTCTACTGATGGAACTTCTGTAGAAGAGCTAAAAAAACAATTAGCTGCCGTTCCAGATATGAAAGGTTTGGAATTGGCATCTACGGTTTCAACTAAAGAACCTTACTTTTTTGGAGAAGAAACCGCTACTTATAAAATAGCAGCATTGGATCTTGGAATTAAAAGAAATATATTAAGAAATCTAGCAAAAAGAGATTGTTACATTAAGGTGTTTCCTTACAATTCAACTTTTGCAGAGTTGCAATCGTTCAATCCAAATGGGTATTTCCTTTCCAATGGTCCTGGTGATCCAGAACCACTTATCGGAGTACAAGAAGTTGCAAAAGAAATTATCAATTCCAACAAACCTTTATTCGGAATTTGTTTAGGACACCAAATTATCGCCTTAGCTAATGGCGTTTCTACTTATAAAATGTTCAATGGGCACAGAGGAATTAACCATCCTGTTATGAACACGCTAACTGGGCAAGGTGAAATTACTTCTCAAAACCATGGTTTTGCAGTAAACAGAGAAGAGCTGGAGAAACATCCCGATCTTGAAATCACCCATTACCATATTAATGATAATACGGTTGCTGGAATGCAAATGAAATCAAAAAAATGTTTTTCAGTACAATACCATCCAGAGGCTAGCCCCGGGCCGCATGATTCATCCTATCTTTTTGATAAATTTATTGAGTTGATGCAATAATGAACAGTTGCAATGCTATTTAGCTGCTACTAAATCGTTTGCGTTTATAAGTTTTTTAAAAAACAAATGGTATATTTTTTAATATGCTTAAATTTGTGAGTAATTTTTGATGATTAAACCAAAAAACAAATAAATAATTTAGATAATGAGTATTATTATAAAAGTACACGCTAGACAAATTTTAGATTCTAGAGGAAATCCTACAATTGAAGTAGATGTAATTACCGAAAATGGCGTATTAGGTCGTGCTGCAGTTCCTAGTGGAGCTTCAACAGGAGAACATGAAGCGGTAGAACTTCGTGATGGAGGAAAAGCTTACATGGGAAAAGGAGTTTTAAAAGCAGTTGAAAATGTAAATACTAAAATAGCTCCCGAATTATTAGGAGTTTCTGTTTTTGAACAAAACTTAATCGATCAAATTATGATTGATTTAGACGGAACTGCAAATAAAGGAAATCTCGGGGCTAATGCAATTCTTGGTGTTTCTTTGGCTACTGCCAAAGCGGCTGCTAATGAGTTGGGATTGCCTTTATATAGATATGTTGGTGGCGTTTCCGCAAATACATTGCCTGTTCCAATGATGAATATCATCAACGGAGGATCGCACTCTGATGCACCTATTGCTTTTCAAGAATTTATGGTGATGCCGGTTAAAGCAACTTCATTTACTCATGCAATGCAAATGGGAACTGAAATTTTCCACAATTTGAAAAAAGTATTACACGATAGAAATCTTTCTACTGCTGTAGGTGATGAAGGAGGTTTTGCGCCAAACTTAGCTGGTGGAACTGAAGATGCTCTAGAAACCATTAAAAAAGCGGTTGTAAATGCAGGTTATAAATTTGGAGATGAAGTAATGATTGCTTTAGATTGTGCTGCTTCAGAATTTTATGTAGATGGGAAATACGACTACACTAAATTTGAAGGACCAAACGGAAAAGTGAGAACTTCCAAAGAACAAGCAGAATATATGGCTGAATTGGCTACCAAATATCCTATCATTTCAATAGAAGACGGAATGCAAGAAAACGACTGGGATGGTTGGAAGTATTTAACCGAATTAATTGGAGATAAAGTGCAATTAGTTGGAGATGATTTATTTGTAACAAATGTTGAACGTTTATCAACCGGGATTGAAAAAGGTATTGCCAACTCAATTCTTGTTAAAGTGAATCAAATAGGTACGTTAACCGAAACAATTGCAGCGGTTAATATGGCTAAAAATGCAGGGTACACTTCAGTAATGTCCCACCGTTCAGGTGAAACAGAAGACAATACTATTGCTGACTTGGCTGTTGCATTAAACTGTGGTCAAATAAAAACGGGATCGGCTTCTCGTTCAGATCGTATGGCAAAATACAATCAATTGTTGCGTATAGAAGAAGAATTAGCAGATACAGCTTATTTCCCTGGAGTGAAAGCCTTCAAACAAAAATAATTTAGTAATTATATACTGTTAATGCCCTTTAGTTTCTAAAGGGCATTTTTTTTGATTTTACTTTTTCTGCGTATGTATCAATCTTGCAAAATTTAATTAAAAATTAACGAAAACGTTAGAAATATAATTTTATAATTCGCTTATTATTCCATAAATTTGTTAAATTAAAAATATTCAGACTTAATTTTCAATAATATCATGTCAAAAACAGCAATATTAGAATATGATGGCAAAAAGTATGAGTTTCCTGTAATTGTAGGAAGCGAAAACGAACCTGCTATCGATATTAACAAACTTCGCGATTTAACGGGTGCTATCACTCTAGATCCAGGTTATAAAAACTCGGGTTCATGTCAAAGTGAAATTACTTTCCTAGATGGAGAAGAAGGTATCCTTCGTTACAGAGGATATGCTATTGAAGATTTAGCAGCTAAAGCTAATTTTCTTGAAGTTTCTTACTTAATCATTTTTGGAGAGCTTCCTACAAAGCATCAATTAGAACAATATGAAACCGACATCCGCAAATACACTTTAGTAAATGAGGAAATGAAGAACATCATCGATGGATTCCCAAAAACGGCTCATCCAATGGGTGTTTTATCTTCATTGACTTCTGCATTAACTGCTTTTAATCCAAAAGTAGTTAATGTTGAAAATGAAAAAGAAATGTATGAAGCAGTTTGTAAAACAATGGGTAAATTTCTTGTAATTGCAACCTGGACATATAGAAAAATGATGGGGTATCCATTGAATTACTATGATAATACAAAAGGATATGTTGAAAATTTCATGCGCTTAATGTTTGAATTGCCAACAGGTCCTTATGCTAATAATCAAGTGGTTATTGATGCTTTAGATAAGTTGTTTATTTTACATGCCGATCACGAGCAAAACTGTTCTACTTCTACAGTAAGAATTGTTGGTTCTTCACACGCTGGATTATTTGCTTCCATTTCTGCAGGAGTTTCTGCATTATGGGGACCTCTTCACGGTGGAGCAAATCAAGCGGTTCTTGAAATGCTTGAAGCAATTCAAAAAGACGGTGGAGATGCAAATAAATACATGGCAAAAGCGAAAGATAAAGACGATCCATTCCGTTTGATGGGATTTGGTCATAGAGTATATAAAAACTTCGATCCTAGAGCAAAAATAATCAAAAAAGCAGCAGATGAGGTATTGGCTTCATTAGGGGTTGATGATCCTATTCTTCAAATTGCAAAAGAGTTAGAAGAAGCAGCTCTTGTAGATGAATACTTTGTTTCTAGAAAATTATATCCAAACGTAGATTTCTATTCAGGTATTATTTACCGTGCATTAGGAATTCCAACTGAAATGTTTACCGTAATGTTTGCTATTGGTCGTTTACCAGGTTGGATCGCACAATGGAAAGAAATGCGTATTAATAAAGAACCAATTGGTAGACCAAGACAAGTGTATGTTGGACATCCTTTAAGAGACTTTGTTCCGATGGATAAAAGATAAAAAATCTATCAATACTTATAAACAAAAGCTTCGCTATTCGGCGGAGCTTTTTTATATTTGCTATAAAGCAAAAAATTTATGTTGCAGTTAAATGTAAAAAATGAAACTTCTAGATTAAGAGCAGTTGTATTGGGTTCTGCTTTAGATAATGGTCCTACGCCTACTGCCGAAGAAGCTTATGATCCCAAATCATTAGAACACATTCTTGCCGGAACGTATCCTACAGAAGAAGACATGGTTCAAGAAATGGAAGCATTTAATGAGGTTTTTAAAAAATATGATGTTAAAGTATTCCGTCCCGAGCGAATAGAAAATTACAATCAAATTTTTACTAGAGATATTGGATTCGTAATAGATGATATTTTTATTAAAGCCAATATCCTTCCGGATAGAGAACGAGAATTAGATGCCATTCAATATGTAATTGATCAAATGGATCCAACTAAAGTGGTTCGCCCTCCAGATGACGTACATATTGAAGGTGGAGATGTTATGCTTTGGAATGATTACATTTTTATCGGAACCTACAAAGGATCTGATTACAAAGAATATATTACTGCTCGAACCAATATGGCTGGGGTAAATTATATTAAAGAGTTATTTCCGCATAAAATTGTAAAAGAATTTGATTTAGTAAAATCCAAAATGGAAGCCCGAGACAATGCCTTGCATTTAGATTGTTGCTTTCAGCCAATTGGAGATAATATGGGAATTATTTATAAAAGTGGTTTTAGAGAAGAGTCCGATTACAGGTATTTGTTGAAACTATTTGGAAAAGAAAACCTATTTCATATCACCCGAGAAGAAATGTATCACATGAATTCCAATGTATTTTCTATTGCTCCTAATGTTGTAGTTTCTGAAAAAAACTTCACCCGATTGAATACATGGCTGCGAGAAAAAGAATTTACCGTTGAAGAAATTCCTTATGCAGAAATAGCGAAGCAAGAAGGACTATTGCGCTGCTCAACTTTACCGTTACTAAGAGATTAATAACCGTTTCAAGTTAAAGATTCATTGAACTTTAAACTTTAAACCTCAAACAAATACACCATGAACCAAACCACCAATTCTATTTTAATGATTCGTCCTGTGGCTTTTAGAATGAATGAGCAAACGGCCGTAAACAACTATTATCAAAAGGTTCTTGACGGATTGACTCCGCAAAATGTGAATGCCAAGGCACAAGAAGAATTTGACACATTTGTAAATAAACTTCGAATGGTAGGGGTAGATGTGACAGTGGTTGAAGATACTTTAGATCCAGATACACCCGATAGTATTTTTCCTAACAATTGGATTTCATTTCATGAAAATGGGGATGTGGTTTTGTATCCAATGTTTGCCGAAAATAGAAGAGCTGAGCGTAGAGAAGATATTTTGGATTTATTGGAAGAGACCGGTTTTCAAATAAATGAAGAAATCATGGATTATTCTTCTGCAGAAGAAGATGGTTATTATTTAGAAGGTACAGGCAGTATAGTTTTAGATCGCGAAAATGGTAAAGCCTATTGTGCTCTTTCACCGCGTGCCGATGAGGAACTATTTATTGAATTTTGCGAAGATTTTGATTTGAGTCCGATTATTTTTGAAGCCTTTCAAACGGTGGATGGAAAACGAAAATTAATTTATCACACCAATGTAATGATGTGCATTGGCGATACTTTTGCAATAGTTTGTGCCGATTGTATTGATGATAAAAAAGAACGAAAAATGGTTTTAGATAGCTTGCGTTCCGATGAAAAAGAAATCATTTTGATTACAGAAGATCAGATGAATAATTTTGCTGGAAATATGTTAGAGGTATTAGGATCTGACGACAGAAGATATCTTGTTATGAGTTCTTCGGCATATCATGCATTGACCAAAAAACAAATTGCCCAACTAGAAGAACACATCACCATTATTCACTCTAGTTTAGACACCATTGAAGCGTGTGGTGGTGGAAGTGCTCGTTGTATGATGGCCGAAATTTTCCTTCCGAAAGTCTAGTTTGATTTAGAAAAAATGAAAAATAAAAAAACCTTAATTCTTGGCGCTTCAACAAAGCCAGAAAGATATGCCTATAAAGCCATCACTAGTTTGGTTGCACACGGACATTCCGTTATTGCTATTGGTCAAAATCAAGGAGAAGTTGCCGGAATTTCCATTCGCACCAAAAATATTCCGCTAAAAAATATAGATACGGTAAGTTTGTATCTTAACCCAACGCGCCAACGCGATTACTATAATTACATTTTGGAAGCCAAACCAAAACGGGTCCTATTTAACCCAGGGACAGAAAACCCGGAGTTTTATCAGTTGTTAAAATCGAATAACATTAAAGTCGAAGAAGCGTGTACTTTGGTGTTATTGGCTACCAATCAATATTAAAATTTCGTCTGACTCGTAGCTGGTTTGCTTATTAGTAGTAAACCAAGGAATGTGATCAATCCGTTTACAATGATTAATTCATTGTCGATTACATATTTTCCAAAAAGTCTTTCCGAATTTTGAGTAATCAAAAAGCAAATGGCAGGAGAAATTAGACAAATATAGGGCACCAATTTGTCATGAACCGCTTTCGATTTCATAAACAATCCAAAAGCAAATAATCCCAATAAAGGGCCATAAGTGTATGTAGCAATCTTAAATACCATTTTTACCACCGAATCATCGTTGATGGCGTTAAATAAAATAATTACCATAAACATCAAGATCGAAAATCCTACATGCACTAAATGACGGGTTCTTACAATGTTGGGTTTGTTTTGATTTTCGGTTTTATCCATGCCTAAAAAATCAACACAAAACGAAGTTGTTAATGCCGTTAAAGCACTATCTGTAGTTGCAAAAGTAGCTGCTGTCAATCCCAATAAAAACACAATAGTTGGAATAATACTTAAATGATGAATGGCAATTTCAGGGAAAAGTAAATCGGTTCTAGCTACTCCGTTTACTTGTGGAACTGCAATTCCATTTTTTTCTGCATACAAATAAAGTAGGGCGCCAACACTTAAAAAGAAAATGTTGATTACAAGGAAAATTCCGGTAAAGGTGAACATGTTTTTTTGTGCTTCGCCGATGTTTTTGCAACTTAAATTCTTTTGCATCAAATCTTGATCCAATCCCACGGTTGCGATAGTAACAAAAATTCCACCTAAAATTTGCTTCCAATAATAAGTGCCGGCTAGATAATCTTCATAAAAAAACACCTTAGAATAGTTGCTGTTTTTTACCTGTTCAAACGCTTCAATCATATTGAAATTTAAGCTTTGGCAAATGAAATAAATGGTTAAAAACACAGAAGAAATAAGGAAAAATGTTTGTAGTGTATCGGTAATGATTATGGTTTTTAGTCCGCCTCTGTAGGTGTATGCAAAGATCAATCCTAAGGATATTAATACTGTTACAGCAAAGGGAACATGAAGGTCGTCAAAAACATATTTTTGCAAAACAAAAACAACCAAATACAATCTAAAAGCAGAGCCAATTGTTCTTCCAATTAAGAAAATACTTGCCGCGGTTTTATAGCTTACCACGCCCAGTCGTTGCTCAATATAACCATAAATTGAGGTCAGATTCATTCGGTAATACAATGGAAGCAACACTTTGGCAACAATAATAAAACCTAGGGCGCAACCCAATACAAACTGAAAATATTTAAATTGTAAATCGGGGTTGCCTACTTCACCAGGAACCGAAATAAAAGTAATTCCTGATATAGCTGTGCCTATCATTCCGAATGCAACTAAGTACCATTTTGAATTTTTGTTTGCTTTGAAAAAAGTATCATTATCGGAGCTTTTTTTACTTACCAAAGCAGAAATAAATATTAGAATACTAAAATAAATTACAATTAAAATTAAAATAGCAATTGGAGACATAGTTTTGGTTTTTTAGTTGTGCTAAAATAGTAAAAAAGATGGAAGTGCAAAGTTGGAGGTAATAAGAAAGTTCGACGATCAGAATTCCATCTAACTTCCAACTTTATTTTTTACTTTTGCTAAATGGAGTTTTCGTCAAAATTATTAGAAAAAGCAGTCAACGAAATGGCGCAGTTACCCGGAATTGGTAAGCGAACCGCTCTTCGATTGGTCTTGCATTTGTTAAAACAACCTTTAGAACAAACACAGTATTTGTCTCAGTCACTTACAACCATGCGCGAGGAGGTTAAATTTTGTAAAAATTGCCACAATATTTCTGATATTGAAGTGTGTGAAATTTGCTCCAATTCTTCTCGAAATCATGCTATTATTTGCATTGTGGAAGATATTCGTGATGTAATGGCTATTGAAAACACCAATCAGTTTAAAGGAATTTATCATGTCTTGGGAGGTAAAATTTCCCCTATTGACGGTATTGGTCCGAGTCAGTTGAATATTGCCACCTTATTAGATAAAGTAAAATCGGGTTCTGTAGAGGAAATAATATTTGCTTTAAGTTCAACAATGGAGGGGGATACCACTAATTTTTATCTCTATAAACAACTCAAAGATTTTTCAGTCAAAACCTCAACTATTGCTCGTGGTATTGCCGTTGGTGACGAGTTAGAATATGCAGATGAGGTAACTCTTGGTAGAAGTATTTTGCAAAGGGTTCCTTATTCATTGACTAATAGTTAATTTACCAAATAAACAGCATTATTTTTTTGAACAATTTAGTATAATATTAATTTAGTTGGAAATTGATAGTGAGAATAAAATAAAATCTTAATTTAGCCCCTTATTAGTCTCTAAAAAATATAGAGTTAATTTGAATATATAAACGAAAAAATAAATGAAAATTACAAACATTTGTTGTATTGGAGCTGGATATGTTGGAGGGCCTACTATGGCAGTTATTGCTCAAAAGTGCCCAAATATTAAAGTTACTGTTGTTGATACTAATGAAAATCGTATCAATGCTTGGAACAGTAAAAATGAAGAGGAATTACCAATTTATGAGCCAGGTTTAGCAGCTGTGGTTAAAGAAGCAATAGGAAGAAATTTGTTTTTTTCAACAAATGTAGAGCAAGCTATTGATGAAGCTGAAATGATATTTATTTCGGTGAATACCCCAACAAAGACATATGGTGCTGGTAAAGGGATGGCTGCCGATTTGAAATACATTGAATTATGTGCGCGCCAAATTGCTAAAGTAGCCAAAACTGATAAAATTGTTGTTGAAAAATCAACGCTTCCGGTACGAACTGCAAGTGCAATTAAAGAAATTTTAACCAATACTGGAAATGGTGTTCGTTATCAAATATTATCTAATCCAGAGTTTTTAGCAGAGGGAACTGCGGTTGTAGATCTTTTCAATCCCGATCGTGTTTTGATAGGTGGAGATACTACACCTGAAGGGCAAAATGCAATTCAGTCTTTAGTGGATGTTTATTCAAACTGGGTACCAAAAGATCGTATATTAACAACCAATATTTGGTCGTCTGAGTTGTCTAAATTGACTGCAAATGCCTTTTTAGCGCAACGCGTTTCTTCAATAAATGCAATTTCTGAACTTTGTGAAAAAACAGGAGCGGATGTAAATGAAGTAGCTAAAGCTATTGGAATGGATAGCAGAATAGGACCTAAGTTTTTGAAAGCTTCCGTTGGTTTTGGAGGATCTTGTTTCCAAAAAGACATACTGAACTTAGTATATATTGCTAAATCATTTGGTCTAAATGAAGTAGCCGATTATTGGGAGCAAGTAATTATTATGAACGACCATCAAAAAAGAAGGTTTTCAAAAAATATTGTAAGCACACTATACAATACCATATCGGGAAAGAAAATAGCATTCTTTGGATGGGCATTTAAAAAAGATACTAATGATACTAGAGAATCAGCTGCGATTTATGTGGCCGATGATTTAATAAATGAACAAGCTTCAATTTCTGTATTTGATCCAAAAGTTAGTCATGAGCAAATATTATTTGATTTAAATTATTTAGAATCAAGAACACAAGCTCAAAATGCAAAATATATTATATCTAATAATAATGCCTATGAGGCATGTAAAAACGCTCACGCAATAGCAGTGTTAACAGAGTGGGATGAATTTAAAGAGTATGATTGGCAAAAAATATATGACAGTATGCTAAAGCCAGCTTTTGTTTTTGACGGAAGAAATGTTCTAAATGCTGATGAACTTCGTAAAATTGGTTTTGAATATCAAGCTATTGGAAAATAGTTAAATTAATTATTAAAAAAGTCTCGTTATTTAACGGGACTTTTTTTATGCTATTTAAATACTGCTAAGAGTATGCCAGCTAAACTAGCCAAAGCATATTATTATTAAAACTTTGTTTGATAACAAAAGTTCAATTTTATTGAAAACAGTATATTTGCATTATGAATTGGTATGCAGTTTATACAAAACCACGCAACGAAAAAAAGGTTGCAGATAATCTTAATTCATTAGGAATTGAGGCTTATTGTCCAATGGTAACCTCGGTTAAACAATGGAGCGATAGAAAGAAAAAAGTTATTGTCCCGGTATTGCCATCTTATGTATTTGTAAAAATTGAAACAGCGAATAGAAATAATGTTTTTCAAGTTCCAGGAGTAGTACGTTTTGTTTTTTGGTTAGGTCAACCTGCCATAATTAGAGAATTAGAAATTGATATATTAAAGAAATATCTTTCGCAAGATTACATTTCAATAGAACAATCTCCGCTTAATCGTGGTGACAAACTAAAAATTCCCTATGGTCCATTTAAAGGACAAGAAGGATTAATAAAAAGTACTACAAATTCTAAAATTCAATTATCACTAGAGTCATTAGGAATTTTACTTACTTTAGAAAAGAGTAACAATTTGAATATCGAATAATTAGTTAATTATTTAGTATAATACTTTTTATTATATACAATCGGCAGTATTTTCATGTGTTTTTTCCATATTGTTTAATTAAATATTTGAAATAAATAAAAATAAGAGTACTTTTGTTATTCAAAAAATAATATTTGTGTTAGCTAACTTAATTACTTCCAAAACAAGATTGCGGTTGCTAGTGAAATTCTTCATCAATGCCGCCAATGAAGGTTATTTAAGAGGATTGGCAACGGAAATGCAGGAAAACACAAATGCAATCCGAAAAGAATTAAATAACTTAGCTGAAGCAGGTTACATTCTTCGAGTTGAACAAGATTCGAAAGTAATATACCGAGCCAACAAGCTTCATCCTTTTTTTTCATTGCTTCAACAAATTGTACGCAAACACGTTGGTTTGGATGATATTATTGAAGCTGTGGTGTCAAGAATAGGAGAGGTTAAGCGTGTTTTTTTGATTGGGGATTATGCCAAAGGAATAGATTCTGGTTTATTAGAAGTGGTTATTGAAGGAGGATTAATCCATCAACAGTATTTAGACCAATTGAAAGAAAAAGTAGAAAATGAAATTCATAAAACCATCATTTTTCAAGTCACAAAGCGATTTGAAGGTGATGGTTTGTTGATTTTTGAACAAGAATAAGCTAGTATAACTAGCCTTAATATTAAATTAGTTAGACCAATTAATGGGACTGACAGGGCGAAGCCATTATTAGGATTTGAATTTTTAATTCCTAATTACCCAAAAATCAGTATCTCAAACTTACTATGGAACCAAAAAGAATTATTTCAGTAACAGGACTCGGCTATGTAGGATTGCCATTAGCATTAGAATTTGCTAAGAAATTTAAAGTCATAGGTTTTGATATTAATAAAGACCGAATTGCCCAAATGAAAATGGGAATTGATCCTTCTAATGAATTGTCCAATAATGCATTTAAAGATGTGAATATTAAATTCACTTCAGATGTAGAAGAAGCCAAAGTTGCTAATTTTCATATAATTGGAGTGCCAACTGATATTGATAAAAACAAAGTTCCAAATTTAAATCCTTTAATTAGTGCCTCAAAAAGTATTGGAAAAATATTAAAAAAAGGAGACACGGTAGTTTATGAATCTACTGTTTATCCTGGATGTACAGAAGAAGATTGCATACCTGTATTAGAAAAGTACAGCGGTTTAAAAGCAGGTGTAGATTTTAATTATGGTTACAGTCCGGAACGCATTGTTCCTGGGGATAAAATTAAAACAGTAACCAAAATTTTAAAAATTGTTTCTGGTAACAGTCCTGAAGCATTAGATGAAATTGCAACAATTTACGGTTCAATCATAGAAGCAGGTTTACATAAAGCACCTACTATTAAAGTGGCTGAAGCCGCGAAAGTGATTGAAAATACCCAGCGAGATATCAATATTTCATTAATGAATGAATTGGCAATAATTTTTGATAAAATGGGAATTGACACCCAAGCCGTAATAGAAGCCGCAGGTACCAAATGGAACTTTCATAAATACCAACCTGGACTTGTTGGAGGACATTGCATTAGTGTAGATCCTTTTTACTTAATGCATAAAGCTAAAAAAATTGGTATTGACCCTCAGGTTATTGCAGCAGGACGCCGAGTAAACGATTACATTCCTACATTTATTGCTAAACGAGTAGTTCAATCCTTAATTGAAAAAAACATAAATCCAGGTAAAGCTAATGTATTAATTATGGGAATAACTTTTAAAGAAGATGTCTCAGATATTCGTAATTCTAAGGTTATTGACCTTATTAAGGAATTACAAGACTTTTCTATTGAAGTAGAAGTAGTTGATCCTTATGGTGATTCAAACGAGGTTTGGCATGAGTACAAAGTTAAAGTGCAATCAAAACCAACCAAAAAATACGATGCAATTGTATTGGCTGTAGGTCATCAGGAATATAAAAATATGACTTATTTAGAGTTTGAAAAACTATCAAAGGGCCCTGTAAATTTATTCGATATCAAAGGCATCCTAAATAAAAATGACTTCAAAAATTATTGGAGATTGTAATATTAATAAGTACAAATAAAATAAGATTAGTTCTTAGCCTCTTGTAAAAGAGCACCCTATTATCTATAAAAATAAGCCTAAAAATATGGAAACAACAAACGATGAAATCACACTTAAAGAAATTCTTGTAAAAGCAAAAGATTGGTATGTATATCTTTTATCTAAAAAGAAAAAAGTAATACTAGCAGCAATAGCTGGAGCAATTTTGGGTTTAGGATATTCTATTTTTAAAAAACCCATTTATACAGCCTCATTAACCTATGCATTAGAAGATGGAAAATCTGGTGGAGGTTTAGGAAATGCATTAGGATTAGCAAGTTCTTTTGGATTGGATTTAGGTAGCACTAGTGGAGGTGCCTTTTCAGGAGGCAACCTAATGGAATTGTTTAAATCTCGTGCAATGGTAGAACAAACCCTATTGGCACCTGTAACCCAAAATAAAAAAACCATTTCTTTAGCAGAAATGTACATTCAAGACAAGGAGTGGCGTGAAAAATGGGAAGAAAAACCAAATTTAAAAACCATAAAATTTTTACCTAATGCAGATAGAACTAAATTCACTAGAGTTCAAGATAGTATATTTGGAGTTATATATAAAGACTTATCCACAGAGGCCTTAACGGTAGAGCAAAAAGATAAAAAATTAGCAATTGGAACTATTTCATTAAAAGGTACTAACGAATATTTTGCACAGCAATTTGCCTTGGCTTTGTCAAAAACGGTGACCGATTTTTACATCGAAACAAAAAGTAAACGCGCTAAGGAAAACATGGACATATTAGTACGACAAACCGATTCAATCCGCGGCGAACTCAACGGTGCAATTACCGGTGTAGCTGTAGCCAATGATAATACTTTTGGACTCAACCCTGCACTAAATGTAAAACGCGTTCCATCAGCCAGAAGACAAGTAGATGTTCAAGCTAATACTGCTATCTTAACCGAAATTGTTAAACAAGCGGAGTTAGCCAAAGTAACACTAAGAAAAGAAACCCCGTTAATACAAGTTATCGACAAACCGATTTTGCCGTTACCAAAGGAAAATTTTGGAAAAGTTAAAGGAATTTTATTGGGCGGAATCTTAGCCGGGTTTTTAACCATTTTAGGGTTGATTGTGAGACGAATTTTAAAGGAAATTGCGGGTAGTTAATTTGAAGATTTGACCCGAGGCACAGCCGACAGAGCGTAGTTAAAATTCGTAATTCAAAACACCCAACACCAAAAAAAATGAAAAAAGCCATAATCGTTAGCGGATATTTCAATCCCATCCACAAAGGACACATTGAATATTTCAATAATGCCAAAGCCCTTGGCGATTACCTTATTGTAATTGTCAATAACGATAAACAACGTGCTCTAAAAGGAAGTAAAGAATTTCAACTAGAAGACGAACGTGTGTTTATTGTATCTAACATCAAAAGTGTAGACCAAGTATTTCTTTCTATTGATGAGGACCGCACCGTTTGCGCTACCATACAGCATATACACGAACAATTACATAACGACTATCAATTGGCTTTTGCCAATGGTGGCGACCAAAATAACAACTCCATTCCTGAAGCACCCGTTTGCGATAAATTAGGCATTGCTTTATTAGACGGTTTGGGAGACAAAATTCAATCGTCAAGTTGGTTATTGAAATAATTAATTAATAAGAAACTAGAATTTATTCTTAGGTCCAATAATGGCATATTTTACAGAAACTTTATTTGAAAATGGTTTGTTTTTACCTTCGGGTTCTATCTTTCGTATGAAGATAGAATAGAATAAATGAAGTTATTCAGTTTATTTTTTCAAATCAAAATTTAAAATAATTAAAGCTAAAGAAGAAAAAAAAAGATTATCAAATTACAATGAAAAAAATATTAATTACCGGAGGAGCAGGATTTATCGGTTCACATTTAGTACGCCGTTTTGTAAATCGATATCCAGAGTACCACATCTATAATTTGGACGCCTTGACCTATGCAGGGAATTTAGAAAACATTGCCGACATTGAAAAAGAGCCAAATTATACTTTTGTAAAAGGTGATATTGTAGATGCACCATTTATTGATGCCTTATTTGCAACACACCAATTTGACGGGGTATTGCATTTGGCTGCAGAATCTCATGTTGATCGTTCGATTACTGATCCGTTGGCATTTGTGAAAACTAATGTAATTGGTACCATGAATTTATTGAATGCCGCTAAAACAATTTGGAAGGACAATTCGCAAGGCAGACGCTTTTACCACATCAGTACCGATGAGGTGTATGGGAGTTTAGGTGCTGAAGGCTTGTTTACAGAGACAACGGCATACGATCCTAATTCACCTTATTCAGCATCTAAAGCCAGTTCGGATCACTTTGTAAGAGCCTATGGTGAAACTTATGGATTACCTTATGTAATTACCAATTGTTCAAACAACTATGGACCAAATCATTTTCCAGAAAAATTAATTCCGTTATTCATTAATAATATAATCAATAACAAAGCATTGCCTGTTTACGGAGATGGAAATTATACCCGCGATTGGTTATTTGTTGAAGATCATGCCGTTGCAATTGATTTGGTTTTTCACGAAGGGAAAAATCATGAAACTTATAATATAGGTGGAGTTAACGAGTGGAAAAATATTGATCTGGTTAAATTGCTTTGCAAACAAATGGATAATAAATTAGGACGTTCTGAAGGTGAATCAGAAAAATTAATTACCTATGTTAAAGATAGACCAGGACATGATCTTAGATATGCAATTGATGCCAATAAAATCAATACAGAGCTTGGATGGAAGCCTTCGGTAACTTTTGAAGAAGGTTTAGAACGAACTATTGATTGGTATTTAGCCAATGAAGAATGGCTTAAAAATGTGACTTCTGGTGCGTATACACAATACTACGAAAAACAATATAAATAGTATTTACAACCCTTTTTTTACTTTATTAATACTTTTTGTGTTTTCCAAAACATAAATAAAGTAGTAAGAATAAACGGACTTATAAGCCATAAATGAGGTTTTGTAATCATTAGTATTGCATAAATTATGATACACCCTATACAAAGTAGCGATGCGATTTTTAGTGCTTTTCCTCTTAAAAATGGAAGTATAAGAAAAAGCGGATTAAATAATAATGCATTGTAATTCCAAAGTACTTCTTTGTGAAGTGAATACAATCCTACTAAGGATAAAAATAATCCCAATAATCCGGTAAGAAATAAATAGGTAGTAAAGACTTTTTTGTTGTTGGTAATTACTAATATCAGTAGGAGTAACGCTACGAAATAAATACTATTTATAAATGAAAATCCCGATTCCAATTCTTCACCAACTACAATAGTTTCAGTTTTGGTTACAACCGATTTTCCACTTATTTGGGCTTTATTTAGGCTGTGCATTAATTCTGACGGGAGAAATAGTTTTTCGGCTTTGGTATCCGTTTTAGCTCCAAAAATGATATTAATTCCTAACTTGTAATAAAAGTGATTTTCAAAATAAGGATACAATAATTCTCTATATGTTATTGATTTATCGTCTATTTTTTGAATCAAATTTTCTCCAAGCATTTTATTGATTTTTTCCACCACCATTGTAGTACAATTTCGATCAATAAATTTATAGGTATAACTGCGCTCCTCTGAAAATAAGGATGTGTTAAGTAACTCAAAAAGCTCCTGTTTTTGTGGAAGCGAGAAATTTAAAGTTTGTTCAATTACTTCACGTTTTTCAATTTGATATTCGTAAATAAATTCCTCATAGGAAGTGGCATTTATAAAATATTGCAAATCCCCTTTTACGAATTTCAAATAAAAATTATCAGTATTAAAATCAAAGGCACCATAATTATAAACCACATCTAAGTTTGTTGCTACGTCTTTAATTCGAATTGCTGTATGGCCAAAAGTCGTATATAGTTCATTTCCTCGACCACAAGTAAATATGCTAACCTTTGAGTTTTCAGATAGTGTGCTGTTTTGTGAAAAACTTAAAACACTGACAAATAGGAAAAATAAGCAAAGTAATTTTTTGAACATATTAATTATTTAAAGATGCTTAAATCTACTTTTAAGGAAAAAATATTCGAATACAAAGCAGCGCTTTGATCACCAATATCTGTTAATGCATAATCTATTTGGATTCCTTTGTATTTAAATCCTAATCCAATATTGGGTTGAAAACCAATTTTTTTAGTATTATCAATTTGAACAACTTTTTGAAAATTACCTACTCCAGCTCTTATAAATACTAAATCGACATACTCATATTCCAATCCAATTGCTGGATCAATACTAACCATATTGGAAGCAAAAATATCGTTAGTTAAAGTAAATTGCATATTTAAGTTACCCGATACAAGAAGACTTGTTTCATTATGAAAATCAATTTTCTTTGCTATTCCTAATTGCGCTTTGGGTAGCGTAATTTCAGTACTTTCTGGTAAATCTTGATTTTGACCTGGAACGGTTCCTTTAATTTTATTGTATTCCTCCTCATTAATATTCCAAATATTATAGGTGGTAGTAATATCGCGAAGCATCAACCCAAAATTCCAGTCATTACGTTTCCATTGAATTCCCGCATCAAAACCAAATCCCCAAGAGTTTGCAAAATCCCCAATTACTCGTCGTATAATTTTTGAATTCACTCCATATTGAAGATCAGAAAATTTTAATTTTCTAGCATATGAAAAGGTAAAGCCATAGTCTGCAGTAGAAAATTTACTAATTCGGTTGTAATCTACATTTCCATTTGCATCAATAAGTTGGGTGGTGTTTAATATGTCGTCTACACCAAATCGAATCATAGAAATTCCCCATGCACTTTGATCATCAATTGGTTTTGCATAAGCTGCATAATCATATTGCGCAATATTAGCAAAATAACTTGCGTGCATCACGGCCACTTGGCCATCTGCAATTCCAATCAATCCTGCCGGATTCCAATAACCCGAATTTACATCATTAGTATGAGAAACCACTGCATTCGACATTCCTAATGCAGCTGCATCGATACCTATATTCATAAATTCATTTGAATATTTTCTAACAGCTTGGCTGTAGCTAACATTGGTTAGGATAAAGAAAAGGAATATTATTTTCTTCAATGGTATTGTTTTATTAAACGCGAATTAGTTTTTGTTCTTCAAAAATAGAAATTATTAACGAGCAAACTTCCACCTATTTGAAAATAAATTGTTTATTGATTTTCTAAATAAAAATCTCTCTAAAAAACGTACTTACCTAAAACTTATTGTATTAAATTTGTCGTTATTAAAATTTAAATAATGGATATCAAAAAAAACATTCCTAATTTCTTGACGCTGCTTAATTTGCTTAGCGGATGTATTGCCATTGTAATGGTTGCCGATTTAAAATTTGATATGGCATTTTACTTTGTAGCTCTAGGAATATTTTTTGATTTCTTTGACGGTTATTTTGCTAGAAAATTTAATGTTTCTGGTCCTTTAGGACTGCAATTAGATTCCTTAGCAGATATGGTTACTAGTGGTGTTGTTCCTGGCTTTGTTATGTTCTGTATGTTGAGCTTTGGAGATTTTTCTACAAATTATTTTTTGCCGTACTTAGGTTTTGTAATTACACTCGGAGCTTGTTATCGTTTGGCTAATTTTAATATTGATGCCCGCCAATCCGATTCTTTTATTGGATTACCAACTCCAGCAAATACCTTGTTTATTGTGAGTTTACCATTAATTTCTAATTCGATTGTAGCATCATATTTAAATAACCAATGGGTTTTGCTTGGAATTACTGCTATAAGTGCCTATGTAATGAATGCTGAAATACCATTATTTTCATTGAAAATAAAAGATTTTAGTTTTCATAAATACAAACTGCAAATGGGATTTTTAATAGCTTCTATAACAATGGTTATCACTTTGAAATTCCTTGCGGTTCCTTTAATTATTTTAACCTATGTTTTACTTTCTATATTGAATACATTTTTTGCAAAAAAAGTAGTTTAAGGGTTTTTGCATGTTTAGAATTCTAATTTCTTTTTTCTTAATTCGAAATTCTGACCCAAATATACTTTTCTAACCATTTCATCTGCAGCCAATTCTTCCGGAATTCCTGCTTTAAGAATTCCCCCTTCAAACATTAAGTAGGTTTTATCGGTAATTGCAAGCGTTTCTTGTACGTTATGGTCGGTAATAAGGATGCCAATGTTTTTGTTTTTAAGTTGGGCTACAATTCTTTGAATGTCTTCAACAGCAACTGGGTCAACTCCCGCAAAGGGCTCGTCTAGGAGAATGAATTTAGGGTCGGTAGCCAGACATCTTGCAATTTCAGTCCTTCTGCGTTCCCCACCAGAAAGTAAATCACCTCTATTGGTGCGAATGTGCTCCAAACTAAATTCGGCAATTAAACTTTCCATTTTTGCAATTTGATCTTCTTTAGAAAGGTTGGTTAATTGCAAAACACTAAGAATATTATCTTCAATACTTAATTTTCTAAAAACAGAAGCTTCTTGAGCTAGATAACCAATTCCGTTTTGAGCTCTCTTGTACATTGGATATTCTGTAATATCGTTATTATCTAGATAAATATGTCCAGAGTTTGGTTTTACTAAACCTACAATCATATAAAATGAAGTCGTTTTTCCAGCTCCGTTTGGTCCGAGTAAACCTACAATCTCCCCTTGGTTTACTTCAACTGAAATACCTTTTACAACACTTCGTCCTTTGTAGGTTTTTACTAAATTTTCGGCTCTTAATTTCATATCTAGAGTATCAGATTTTTAGAAAGTTTGATTTTTTGACAAATAAACGAATAAACAAAATATCCTAATCTAACATTTAACAATTATTTAGCCTCTTCTTCAAGAGCTTCCCAGAATTCATAGGCTCTTCTCAAATGAGGAATTACAATGGTACCACCTACAAGAGTAGCAATACTCATCGCTTCCATCATTTCTTCTTTTGTGATTCCTTCTTTATAGGATGTCTCCAAATGGTATTTAATACAATCATCGCAACGTAACACTGCAGAAGCAACCAAGCCTAATAATTCTTTGGTTTTCACATCAAGTGCACCTTCCGCGTATGCATTAGTGTCTAAATTAAAAATACGCTTTACGATTTTATTGTTGTCAGCCAACAACTTTTCATTCATTTTTGAGCGATAGTCATTAAATTCTTGAACTGGATTACTCATTATTTTCATCTTTTTTTGCAACCATAGTCGCTATTAATATACTCACTTCATAAAGAATTAAAATAGGAATTGAAACAATTATTTGACTAGGTATGTCAGGTGGTGTTACGATTGCAGCTAATATCAATATAATAACGATTGCATATCTTCTGTATTTTCTAAGAAAATCGGGAGTTACTAATCCTAATTTTGCTAAGAAATAGATAATTATTGGCAACTCAAAAACGATACCGCTTGCAACAATTGACATTTTCATCATGGAAACATAGGAGTCAACGGTAAATATATTTTCAATTTCTTTACTTACATTAAATGTGGCAAAGAAATTAATAGATAGCGGCGCTATAATGTAATAGCCAAACAGAACTCCTATAAAAAACAAAATAGAGGAAACAAGAATAAAACTACCGGCCATTTTACGTTCTTTTTCATACAATGCCGGACGAATAAATTTCCATACTTCCCATAAAATATAGGGAAACCCAATAACAAAACCTGCTGTAATTAAGGTCCATATATACATTGAGAATTGACCACTAACTTCTTGATTTTGAATTTTGAAATTAAATTCTTGGGCACAGGCATAGGCATCATCTACGCCAAAATAATGAGTTACTTTACAAAAAAAACGGTAGGTGATAAAATTTGGATCTTTAGGACCGAAGATAATGGTGTCAAAAATAAAATCATCTATGAAATAGCAGGCACATGCAATACCAATAACCACAAAAGCACTTCTTACAAACAACCATCTTAAATCTTCAAGATGATCCATGAAGGACATTTCTTTAGTATCTTTTTTTGCCATTATACAATTCCTTCTTTTAATATGTCATGCAAATGAATAACCCCTTTATATTCACCTTCATCAACAACAACAAGTTGGGTTATCGAATGGTCTTCCATAATATTCAAAGCATCCGCAACCATATCTGTTGATTTTATAGTTTTTGGGTTAACAGTCATAATTTCCTTAGCAGTTAAACCAGTAATGGTTTCTGTTTTATTTAGCATTCTTCTAATATCACCGTCAGTAATAATTCCAACAACAGTATCATTTTCAAGAACAGCTGTTACACCTAATCGCTTTTCGGAAATTTCTACAATTACATTTTTCACACTCGAATTTGAAGTTACACATGGTTTTCTGCTAAAATCCAACATGTCTTTCACTCGAAGTAGCAATTTTTTTCCTAAAGCTCCTCCTGGATGATAAATAGCAAAATCTTCAGCGCTAAATGCTTTCATTTCCATTAAACAAACAGCAATGGCATCCCCCATAACTAATTGAGCTGTGGTGCTATTTGTAGGTGCTAAATTATTTGGACACGATTCTGTTTCTACAAAAGTATTCAATGTATAATGTGCTTCTTTTCCTAAAAAAGAAGAAGTATTTCCAGTGATGGCAATTAATTTATTACCAAATCTTTTTAATAATGGAACCAATACTTTGATCTCTGGACTATTGCCACTTTTTGAAATACAAATAACGCCATCACCTTCTTGTATCATTCCTAAATCACCATGTATTGCTTCCGATGCATGAAGAAATAAAGCAGGAGTTCCAGTAGAATTTAAAGTCGCTACAATTTTTTGCGCTATTATGGCGCTTTTGCCAATACCAGTAACCACTAATCTTCCTTTTAAGTTATAAATTAGATTAACCGCTTCATAAAAGCTATCATTAATATAATCAGATAGTTTTGCTATCGATTCACTCTCAGATAGAATTGTCTTTTTGGCCGAGGTAATTATTTTTTCTTTAGTAATCAAAATAGATTTGTTATTATGTTTGTAAGAGAAAAAGTATTTTGTATATTTAACCTTGCAAATTTATGTAAAAATACTATTAAGTTATAATGAATTCAAATCTAATTGACCTACACAAAGAATTAAAAAGATATTTTGGTTTCAATCAATTTAAAGGATTGCAAGAGCAAGTCATTAAAAGTATTGTTGCCAAGAAAAATACTTTTGTAATTATGCCTACCGGTGGGGGTAAGTCATTATGTTACCAATTGCCTGCATTAATTCAGGAAGGTACTGCGATTGTAGTTTCTCCATTAATTGCCTTAATGAAAAATCAGGTAGATGCTATTCGAAGTGTGTCTTCAGAAGATGGAATTGCCCATGTATTGAATTCCTCTTTAACCAAAACCGAAATCAATCAAGTAAAAAAAGATATTACATCAGGAATCACCAAGCTACTTTATGTTGCACCCGAATCATTAACAAAAGAAGAATACATCGATTTTTTAAAATCGGTGCCCATTTCATTCATAGCTATTGACGAAGCACATTGTATCTCAGAATGGGGACATGATTTTAGACCCGAATACAGAAATTTAAGAACAATAATTAAACACTTAGGCGATGTTCCTGTTATCGGATTGACAGCAACTGCAACACCAAAGGTTCAAGAAGACATTCTTAAAAATTTAGATATGTCGGATGCCAATACTTTTAAAGCATCGTTTAATAGACCCAATTTATTTTACGAAGTACGAACCAAAACAAAAAATATCGAATCAGATATCATTCGATTTATTAAACAGCACAAAGGAAAATCAGGTATTATTTATTGCTTGAGCAGAAAGAAAGTAGAAGCTATTGCCGAAGTTTTACAGGTTAACGGAATTAGCGCGGTTCCTTACCACGCAGGTTTAGATGCTAAAACGCGTGCTAAACATCAAGACATGTTCTTAATGGAAGATGTAGATGTAGTGGTAGCAACTATTGCATTTGGGATGGGAATTGACAAACCTGATGTTCGTTTTGTAATTCATCATGATATTCCAAAATCTTTAGAAAGCTATTATCAAGAAACGGGTCGTGCAGGTCGTGATGGTGGAGAAGGACATTGTTTAGCATATTATTCCTATAAAGATGTAGAAAAATTAGAAAAATTCATGTCGGGTAAGCCTGTTGCTGAACAAGAAATAGGTTTTGCTTTGCTTCAAGAAGTTGTGGCTTACGCAGAAACATCCATGTCTCGCCGTAAATTCTTGCTGCATTATTTCGGAGAAGAATTTGATAGTGAAAACGGAGAAGGAGCAGACATGGATGATAATGTTCGCAATCCGAAATTGAAAATTGAAGCACAAAACAACGTCAAAAAACTATTAGAAGTTGTTCGAGATACCAAACATTTATATAAATCTAAAGAAATAGTTTTTACCTTAATTGGTAGAGTTAATGCAACCATTAAAGCACATAGAACTGATACTCAGAACTTTTTTGGATGTGGAAAAGATCAAGAAGAACGCTATTGGATGGCTTTAATCCGACAAGTTTTAGTGGATGGTTTGTTAACCAAAGACATAGAAACCTACGGAATAATTAAAGTTTCTGATAAAGGACATGACTATATTAAGAATCCAACTTCGTTTATGATGTCGGAAGATCATGAATACAATGAAGCGGAAGATGATGCAATTGTTAGCGCTTCTAAATCTTCTGGAACTGCCGATGAAACTTTGATGGTAATGTTGCGTGACCTAAGAAAAAAAGTTTCAAAGAAAATTGGGGTACCTCCGTTTGTAGTTTTTCAAGATCCTTCTCTTGAAGATATGGCTTTAAAATATCCAATAACAATGGATGAATTAATTAATATTCATGGAGTTGGAGAAGGAAAAGCAAAAAAGTATGGTATTGAATTTGTTGAGTTAATTAGCAGGTATGTTGAAGATAATGACATTATCAGGCCTGATGATTTAGTTGTAAAATCTACAGGAGCAAATTCAGTTAATAAATTATATATCATTCAAAATATTGACCGCAAACTTTCTCTTGAAGATATTGCTTCTGCAAAAGGATTGAACATGGAAGACTTGCTTAAAGAAATGGAGCAAATTGTAAATTCAGGAACAAAATTAAACATTAAATATTGGGTTGATGAAATGCTGGATGAAGATCAGCAGGAAGAAATTCACGATTATTTTATGGATTCTGAATCCGATAATATTGAAGATGCACTAAAAGAATTTGATGGCGAATACGATATTGAAGAACTCCGATTAATGCGAATTAAATTCATAAGTGAAGTAGCAAACTAGAATAAAAAAAATCCAAATTCATAATTTGGATTTTTTTATTTGAATTATTCCGTGTAAACCTCTCCTCGATGCGGTTTTAAAGCATCTCGAACAGGTATCATATCTTCTTTAGTTACCACCATAAAAGCGGTTGCATATACTTCATTTATTATTTTGTGACCTGTAATGGTTATTTTAAGCTGTTCAATATTTATATATTCTTTCAAATGGATTTCATGATGCGCTGCAATTTTTGCTGCATCGGGTCCCCTAAAATCCCAAATTAGTTTTATTTTATTTGACATTAATTACTTTTCTTTGATTGAAGTGAATTCAAAAATACAATATCATTATTCAAATTGTCTATTTTTGTAAAAAAAATTTAATGCCACGCGTAATACAAACCCAAGTTGCTCCAGAAATAGCTGCTAATGAATTTTTGCTTAAAGATCATGTAGCCAAGTTGTTTCATGTGGCAAACAAGGAAATTCAGAAAGTGGTGGTTGAAAAACGCTCCATTGATGCACGTCAAAAAGCAATAAAAATAAATATCAAAGCATCCGTTTTTTTTAAGGAAGAAGATTATAAGGAAACCAAATTTGAGTTTCCCGATTATAAAAGTGTATCTCATTCACAAGAAGTAGTTGTTATTGGAGCCGGACCTGCTGGACTTTTTGCAGCATTGCAATTAATTGAATTGGGCTTAAAGCCGATTGTTTTAGAACGAGGTAAAGAAGTAAGAGCACGACGAAGAGATTTAAAAGCACTCAATATTGAGCACATTGTGAATGAAGATTCCAATTATTGCTTTGGCGAAGGTGGTGCCGGAACTTACTCGGATGGAAAGCTATATACGCGTTCTAAGAAACGTGGCGATGTAGATCGAATATTGAAATTATTAGTTGGCTTTGGAGCTTCTCCGGATATATTAATTGAAGCCCATCCACATATTGGAACGAATAAGTTGCCGCAAATCATTCAGGATATTCGAGAAAAAATTATTGAATGTGGAGGTCAAGTTTTATTTGAAACTCGAGTAACCGATTTTATTATAAAGAATAATGAAATACAAGGGGTGGTCACCCAAAATAGCGATACGATTTCTGCAAATAATGTGATTTTGGCAACCGGTCATTCCGCTCGTGATATCTTTGAATTATTAGATAGAAAGAAAATATTTATTGAAGCCAAACCTTTTGCTTTAGGGGTTAGAGCAGAGCATTCACAAGAATTAATTGACAGCATTCAGTATTCATGTGATTTTAGAGGGGATTTTTTACCTCCCGCTCCTTATTCAATTGTGAAGCAAGTAAATGGTCGCGGTATGTATTCTTTTTGTATGTGTCCGGGTGGAGTAATTGCACCCTGTGCAACAAGTCCGGGGGAGGTAGTTACTAACGGTTGGTCTCCATCTAAACGAGATCAAAAAACTGCCAATTCGGGTATTGTGGTCGAATTAAAATTGGACGATTTTAAACCGTTTGCCAAATTTGGAGCTTTAGCCGGAATGGAATTTCAAAAAGCAATCGAACAGAAAGCATGGCATTTAGCAGGTTCTACCCAAAAAGTTCCCGCACAACGAATGGTAGATTTTACCCAAAATAAAATATCTTCAGATATGCCAAAAACTTCTTATGTTCCTGGTACCACTTCGGTTGAAATGGGAGAAGTATTTCCTGGATTTTTATCTCAAATTATGCGCGAAGGATTTAAAGAATTTGGAAAATCCATGCGCGGTTATTTAACTAATGAAGCCATTTTGCATGCGCCAGAAAGTAGAACATCTTCTCCAGTTAGAATTCCTCGAGACAATGAAACATTACAACATTTGCAAATAAAAGGATTGTATCCTTGCGGTGAAGGTGCCGGTTATGCCGGTGGAATTATTTCGGCTGCTATTGATGGTGAAAAATGCGCTTTGAAAATTGCAGAACAATTAAAAAAATAAATTTATTTTTCAATTCGTTCATACAAATTATGTGTTTTTAAAATCAAAACTCCAAACAATACTGCAGTTACAATTAATATTATATTTAGTATACCTTCTGTACCAAAAGACAATTTTATTAAGATAGTTGAAATAATAAATCCTGAATTACGGATAACACCACTAAATTTATCCGAATGTTGAAGAGAGAATAATAATAATAAAACATCAACAAGAATTAGAATTGTAAAAAAATCATCAAAAAATACTTTATTAATGTCTTTCATTTCGGTAACAATTTTACTTACAGAAAAGTAACTCTCATAAAACCAGTGACCAAGACTGTATATTGATAGAATTAAAAAAACTGGAACTAAACAAGTTGCAATGATTTTTTTTAAAGTAATAAATTTTAAAACTTCTATTTTCACCGCTTCCCCTTTAATATTTGAGCCTTTATTAGCTAATTTGTAAAATACAAAAATCAGAAAAAACAAAATAAGTATAGCTAACAAATCACCAGTAAATAAAATATCATTTTTGATTGAAAACCAATTTGAAGAAAATTCTAATTTAGATAAGTCTTTAAAAATTCTTCTAATAACAATTAAAGATATTATCTCATATTGCTTTCCAATATAGATCGAAGTTGATTTGGGTAAATAATACAATAAAAGATAAACCTCATAAATTAGTATAAATGAAAATGGCGTATAAATTGCAGATATAGGATTGCTTAATAATTTAGTATGATCATTTAAAGTTATGATGTTGAGGTTGACCAAAACAATCAAAAGTAAGTGTAAAAGAAAACTAATTATTGCAATATATATAAATATTGCTTCACTTTTTTCTTTCACCTTTTCAGATAAAAAAAAGTTATAAATGGTGTCTAATAAGTTATTTGATTTTGACAAGTTATTTTGTTTAACGAAAATATAAAATAAATAAACAGTTTGTATATGTTAATTTTGTAAATTTACAAAAATTAATTGGTAATCATTTGATTACCAATTAATAATTTACTAATATTTTTTTATTTTATATATATTTAATAAATTAATAAATCAGATTTTTTTTAATAAATAGTTGATATTGCTATGATTTTCTTGTCATTATTCATATATAAGTTTTAAGAAAATTTTGAAAATTATTAGAAATTAAAATTGATCATAAACAATTTTTAGGTTGTAGACTTTATTAAAATTAAATTATAAAATAAATGAAAATTTAGATTTACTGATATTAACATAAATTATAATGATTTGTTTCATTAGCTATTTATCTCAATATTCAAAGCGTTTGAATGTTAATTTTAAAAAAAACAAACATGAATAAAACAATCCCCGAAGAATTTAAAATCACAACCTTACTTCATCAAAATACTTATTTAGTTAATGGCGAATTGAAAAAATGGAATAAAGAAACAATGGAGGTCTATTCTACAATTTCATCAACTGAAAACTATACTCCAACCCTGATTGGTAGTATTCCATCAATGGGAGAATCTGAAGCAATTGAAGTTACCAATGCAGCTTTCGATGCCTATGATAATGGACAAGGATTATGGCCAACCATGAAGGTGATTGATCGTATTAAATGCATGCAAGATTTTGTAGGCAAAATGAAAGCTACTCGAAGTGAAGTGGTGAAATTCTTAATGTGGGAAATTGGTAAATCATTATCGGATTCTGAAAAAGAGTTTGATAGAACGGTAGATTACATCAATGATACTATTGAAGATTATAAACAATTAGATCGTGCCAATTCCAAATTCACTAAAAGTCAAGGCGTAAATGCTATGATTCGCCGAGGTCCGCTAGGAGTAGTTCTTTGTCTTGGACCTTATAATTATCCCTTAAACGAGACTTTTTCATTACTTATTCCTGCAATTATTATGGGAAATACAGTAATATTTAAACCTGCAAAGCACGGTGTTTTATTAATTTCTCCTTTGCTTGAAGCATTTAGAAGTAGTTTTCCAAAAGGTGTAATTAATATTGTATATGGAAGAGGAAGAGATGTGGCTTCTCCAATTATGAAATCGGGTAAAGTAGCAGTTTTGGCATTAATTGGAAATAGTAAATCGGCAATTGCTTTGCAAGATCAACATCCAAATAAAAACAGATTGCGATTAATTTTAGGTTTGGAAGCAAAAAATCCAGCTATTATTTTACCTGATGCCGATTTGGATTTAGCAATTCAAGAGTGTGTAACTGGTGCCTTATCTTTTAATGGTCAGCGTTGTACTGCTCTTAAAATTTTATACGTGCACGAATCCATTGCTGCGGAATTTAATAAGCGTTTTTCCGATAAAGTGGATGCATTGCCTTTTGGTAACCCATGGGAAAGTGGTGTCTTGTTAACACCATTGCCTGAAAAAGATAAGCCGACTTACATTCAAGAATTAATTGATGATGCGCAACAAAAAGGGGCCAAGATTTTAAATAAAAAAGGAGGACAACATTCTGATAATTATATTTTTCCTGCTGTTTTGTTTCCGGTGAATAAAGAAATGCGCGTGTACCACGAAGAGCAATTTGGTCCAGTTGTTCCAATCCTAACTTTTAAAGACATTCAGGAACCATTAAAAGAAATGGCCGAATCCAATTATGGGCAACAAGTGAGTTTATTTGGAAAGGATATAAAAACAATAGCTCCACTTATTGATACTTTAGTAAATTTAGTGTGTCGAGTAAATTTAAATAGTTCTTGCCAGCGTGGCCCCGATGCGTATCCATTTACAGGAAGAAATGATTCGGCCGTAGGTACTTTAAGTATTCACGATGCGTTGCGCTCTTTTTCAATTCGAACTTTTGTAGCTTCTAAGGATAATACTTATAATAATGAAATTTTACAGGAATTAATGAGCAGTAGAGAGTCTAATTTTATTAACACCGATTATATTTTATAAATAAAAAAGCCTCCTTTAAGGAGGCTTTTTTATTTTCTTTTTAAGCGATCTTTAAATACCTTTTCGAATTTTTCAATTTTAGGTTGTATTACAAATTGGCAATAAGGTTTATCTTTATTGTTTTCATAATAATTTTGATGGTACTCTTCCGCTTTGTAGAATTTTTTGAAAGGTTCTAGGGTAGTTACAATTTTACTTGAATATACTTTTGAAGCATTTAACTCATCAATTATACTTTGAGCAGTTTTCTTTTGATCTTCATTTTTGTAAAAAATAGCCGAACGATATTGAGTGCCAACATCGGCACCTTGTCGATTTAGCGTTGTAGGATCGTGAACTGTAAAAAACACTTTGAAAATTTCATCCAAATTGGTAATTGATTTATCATAAGTAATTTCAACTACTTCAGCCGCTCCGGTTTTTCCGGTGCAAACTTCTTCGTAACTTGGATTTTCTACTGTCCCTCCTGCAAATCCTGAATAAACACTTTTTACACCTTGTAGATTATCATACACTGCTTCAACACACCAGTAGCATCCTCCACCTAAAACAATTGTTTCAAGATTACCTGTTGATTCATTTGCAACAGAATCAGGAACAAAATCAAGCGAAATGGCATTCATACAATAGCGTTTTCCGGTTGGCTCTGGACCGTCATCAAACAAATGACCTAAATGGCTGTTGCATCTTCCGCAGAGTGCTTCTGTGCGTTGCATTCCATAGGAATTATCCGGCTTAAAAGTAATACTTTCCTTATTTAATTGCTCAAAAAAACTAGGCCAGCCGCAACTGCTGGTAAATTTTTGAGTAGATTTAAATAATTTATAACCACATGCAGCACAATAATAAGTCCCTTTAGCTTCCGAATTCCACATGGTTCCAGTAAAGGCTCTTTCGGTATCTGCTTCACGCGCTACAGCATATAAATCAGGAGAAAGTACCTTCTTCCATTCAGCATCCGATAGATTTAATTTAGAAGTATCGGTATTTGAATAATATGGATTTTCTAGTTTAGTAATTATATTTTCCATGGCGGTTGTATTGGTTTTGTTTTCAATTTTTTTATACGATTGCCCACATGCATTTAGCACTATAAGCGGAAGTACGATCCAAATTACTATTGTGTATTTCATTTTAGGCTCATTTATTTGAATTACAAATTTACTAAAGGAATCTTTTAATAAGAGATTATTAAAGGTTTAATATGTTGTATTTAAGTAAAGTTTAACGGTTGTTTAGATTAATAAATTGAAGTACCAATTCTTTTTTTGTATTTTTGACCTGAATCCCATCTTTATGAAAGAAGAACAAGTAATATTAGTCAACGAAAAAGATGAGCCAATTGGCCTAATGAACAAATTGGAAGCACATGAAAAAGCAGCTTTACACCGTGCTTTTTCTGTTTTTATTTTGAATAGTAAAAACGAAATCATGCTGCAACAACGCGCGCATCACAAATACCATTCGCCTTTGCTTTGGACCAATACTTGTTGCAGTCACCAACGTGCAGGTGAAACAAATATTGAAGCCGGAACGAGAAGGCTTATGGAAGAAATGGGCTTTGTGGCCAATCTAAAGGAATTGTTTCACTTCATTTATAAAGCACCATTCGATAATGGATTGACAGAGCATGAACTGGATCATGTAATGATAGGTTATTACAATAACGAGCCAAAAATAAATCTAGATGAAGTTGAAAGTTGGAAATGGATGGCTATTGAAGACGTGAAAAACGACATGAAACAAAATCCTGATATTTATACTGTTTGGTTTAAGATAATATTTGATGAATTTTATCATTACCTAGAAGATCATAAATTATAGAATACAGCTCCTCAATTTTAACCCAAAAACTAGTACTCATGAAAGTTACTGTTTCTAGAAAAGCCCATTTTAATGCCGCACATCGATTGTATCGAAAAGATTGGACAAATGAAAAAAACGATGCTGTTTTTGGAAAATGCAACAACCCCAATTTTCATGGTCATAACTATGAATTAATAGTTTCGGTAACAGGTAATATAGATCCGGAAACTGGTTTTGTAATTGATGTGAAGATCCTTTCCGATTTAATTAAAGAGCATGTTGAAAATGCATTCGATCATAAAAATCTAAACCTTGACGTGCCTGAATTTGCTGACTTAAATCCAACAGCTGAGAATATTGCTGTTGTAATTTGGAATAAACTCCGAAATCATATTAATGCTTCTATGGAATTGGAAGTAGTTTTATATGAAACTCCCCGCAATTTTGTAACCTATAAAGGAAACTAAAATGGCACTAAAAGTTGGAGATGAACTTCCTAATTTTGTTGCTATTGACACCAATGGAGTTGCATTTGATAGCAGTAAATTAATTGGAAAACAACCTGTGGTGATTTATTTTTACCCTAAAGACAATACTCCAGGATGCACCGCTCAAGCATGTAGTTTTAGAGATAATTATCAAATTTTTAAAGATTTAGGTGCAGAAGTAATTGGTGTTAGTGCCGATTCGGTTACTTCTCATGTTAAGTTTAAAAGTAAATACCAACTTCCTTTTATTTTACTTTCGGATGCCGATAAAAAGCTAAGAAAGTTATTCGGAGTTCCAAATTCTTTTATTTTTTTACCAGGAAGACAAACCTATGTTGTTGATCATAACGGAATAATTCAAATGGTTTTCAATAGTGTTTCAAGCACCATACATATTGAAAAAGCGATCCAAATATTAAAAAATCTGAATCAGAAATAGTAAATAGTTCGTTCAATCTATTTGATTTTTTGCATCTTTGCACCATTAATTTTGAATTCATGAAGGTATATCCGCTTCAATTCCAACCTATATTAAAAGATAGAATTTGGGGAGGCACCAAACTCAAATCATTATTAAATAAACCAATCTCTTCAGCTATTACTGGAGAAAGTTGGGAAATTTCTACTGTTGAAAACGAGGTGAGTTGCATAGCAGATGGATACTATAAGGGTAAATCATTACTTGAACTTATTCATGAATTTCCACAAGAAGTATTGGGCACTAGAGTGTATCAAAATTTTGGAAAGCAATTTCCTTTACTTTTTAAATTTCTGGATGCACGTGAAGATTTATCGATTCAAGTGCACCCAAATGATGAATTGGCAGCAAGCCGACACAATTCTTTTGGTAAAACCGAAATGTGGTATGTGATTCAGGCAGATCCTAATTCTAATTTGATTGTAGGATTCAAAGAAAAGTCATCATCAAAGAAATATATAAAGAGTTTGGAAAATAAAACGATCCTTTCTTTATTGAATACAAAAGAAGTTCAAAAAGGTGATGTTTTCTTCCTAGAAACAGGAACTGTTCATGCCATTGGTGCCGGAACGGTTATTGCAGAAATCCAACAAACTTCAGATATCACCTATAGAATCTATGATTTTGATCGGGTAGATGCTAATGGAAATACCCGTGAATTGCATGTTGATTTGGCTTTGGATGCGATAAATTATGAAGTAGTTGCCGCACAAAAAGAGTATTCTAAAACAGAGAATGTTTCCAATACAGTTGTTGATTGTAAGTATTTTACAACCAATTTTATTCCGTTAAACGGAGAAATAAAACCTGTAAAAAATGAAGAATCTTTTACAGTTTATATGTGTGTAGCGGGTAGTTTTGAGCTTCATTTTCAAAACGAAACCTATCATTATCAAATAGGGGACACGGTTTTGCTTCCGGCCTCATTAAAGGAATATGAAATTAAGGGAGTGGCTTCTCTTTTAGAAATATACATTTCATAGTAAATATTAGAAAGATTATATGTAATTTTGCCTCGAATTATTAAATAATAAAAAAATGCCAAGTGTTAAAAATTTAAAAAAAGACATCAATTACGTATTAGGAGATATTATTGAAGCTGTTTACATCTGCGAAATGACTTCTGCAGGAAAACCAACAGAAGCTACTAATGCAATTATAGATGAGGCAATTAGCTCATTTGACAGCTTAATTGTTAAAGTAAACGCTAAAAAAGTAGAAAATAAAAAAGCACATTTTAAACAAATCAATGCAGAATTAGAACAAACTGCTAATCAATTGATTGCTAAAATCAACGCGCTTTAATCAATATTTTAATTTAAAAAATTGTAAATTTTCTTTGGAAAATTAATTTTCAAGATTATATTTGCACCTCTCAAGAGTTGCCAGCGTAGCTCAGTTGGCTAGAGCAGCTGATTTGTAATCAGCAGGTCGTGGGTTCGAGTCCCTCCGCCGGCTCTTAGTTTTAAAACCGTTTCATTTGAAACGGTTTTTTTTATGCAAAAAAAATCCGCCTTTACGGGCGGATTAATTAGGAATATACTATTTAAGTATTATTTTCTTTTAATCACTTTTAGTGATGCCTCCACAATTGCTTGATGGTTTAGCTTGTATTTTTCCATTAATTGTTCTGGAGTTCCGCTTTCGCCAAATGAATCTTGAACCGCAACAAATTCTTGAGGTTTTGGATTATTTAATGCCAAAGTTCTAGAAACGCTTTCTCCCAATCCGCCAAGAATATTGTGTTCTTCAGCAGTTACTACACAACCTGTTTTAGCAACCGATTTTAAAATCGCTTCTTCGTCAAGAGGTTTTATAGTATGTATATTAATTACTTCAGCAGAAATTCCTTTTGCTTCCAATTCTTCAGCAGCAATTAAAGCTTCCCAAACTAAATGTCCGGTTGCGATTATAGTTACATCAGACCCTTCATTAAGCATAATAGCTTTGCCAATTACAAACGGCTCATCGGCAGGCATGAAATTAGGAACTACTGGTCGACCAAAACGCAAATAAGCTGGGCCGTGGTGGTCTGCTAATGCAATAGTAGCTGCTTTGGTTTGGTTGTAATCGCAAGTATTGATTACAGTCATGCCCGGTAGCATTTTCATTAATCCAATATCTTCTAATATTTGATGCGTTGCTCCGTCTTCTCCAAGAGTTAAACCTGCATGTGAAGCACAGATTTTCACATTTTTATCAGAATAAGCAACCGATTGGCGTATTTGATCGTAAACTCTTCCTGTAGAAAAGTTTGCAAATGTTCCTGTAAACGGAATTTTACCACCTATTGTTAATCCTGCTGCAATTCCAATCATGTTGGCTTCAGCAATTCCAACTTGAAAAAAGCGCTCTGGGTGATTTTTTTTGAAATCATCAAATTTTAATGAGCCAATTAAATCCGCACAAAGTGCTACAACATTTTCATTTTTTTGTCCTAATTCGGTCATTCCTGCACCAAATCCCGAACGAGTATCTTTACTTCCTGTGTTTGTATATTTTTTCATTTCGTGTACAAAGATTGAATGAGTAAAAAATTAAGATTATAAAATTCTTAATTTAAAATTCTTAATTATTTAGTAATCTCCTAAGGTTTCTGGGTTTTGCTCTAAACCTTTTGCTAAAAGTTCATCATTCGGTGCTTTACCATGCCAAGCATGCGTGTGCATCATATAATCTACACCGTTACCCATTTCGGTATGCAATAAAACACAAACTGGTTTTCCTTTACCCGTTTTAGATTTAGCAGCGCTCATTCCGAAAAGGATAGCTTCCATATCATTTCCTTGGGCAATTTCAACAACTTCCCAATCGAAGGCTTCAAATTTAGCTTTGATGTTACCCATGTTAAGTACTTCGTCAGTAGAACCATCAATTTGTTTTCCATTTAAATCAACAGTAGCTATAAGGTTGTCTACTTTTTTAGCCGAAGCATACATGATTGCTTCCCAATTTTGACCTTCTTGTAATTCACCATCACCAGTCAAAATGTAAACTAAATTAGAATCATTATTTAATTTTTTTGCTTGAGCAGCACCAATAGCAACCGATAATCCTTGACCTAATGAGCCAGAAGCTATTCGAATACCTGGTAAATTATCATGTGTAGTGGGATGACCTTGTAGACGCGTATTTATTTTTCTAAATGTAGCCAATTCTGCTACCGGAAAATATCCGCTTCTAGCTAAAACACTGTAAAAAACAGGAGAAATATGGCCGTTAGATAAGAAGAATACATCTTCTCCAATACCGTCCATATTAAAATCCGATTTACGGTTAAGAATGTCTTGGTACAAGGCTACAATAAATTCAGCACATCCCAAAGAACCTCCTGGGTGACCTGAATTTACAGCGTGTACCATTCGAAGTATGTCTCTTCGTACTTGTGTTGTAAAATCTTGTAGTTGTTTAATGTCAGACATTTGTTGTAGTTAATTAATTTAATGATTCAAAGATACTACATAGAAAATAGCTGAAAAAAAAATAATTATACGACTTTTCAAAAGTTATTAAGATAATTAAAATAAGCCCTAAAAAAATTTAGAGCTTTCTTAAAATAAGGATTTATTTAGGTTGTTATCCTATGGATTTAGCAATTCCAAAGGCTGCAGCAGCAGCAATAAGTCCAATTGCAGTAACTTTTAATGCACCTTTAAAAGGAGGTTGACCGGTAACTTTACTTTTAAAGTAGCCAAAAACAAAAAGACAAAGGGTGGTAATTCCAGCAGAAACAAGCAATCCTTCTTGTGGGTTTTCTGTGAAAAAATAAGCCGATAAAGGTAAGAAACCACCAACAATGTAGGCAGAACCAATTGTTAAGGCACTATTTCGGGCTCTTTTTGGATGCGGTTCTTCTAAACCAAGTTCGAATTTCATCATAAAATCGACCCATTTTTTCTTGTCTTTAGCCAATTGATTCGCTAATAACGTTTGTCCTTCTTCATCTATTCCGTATTCGGCAAATATTTCTTTAACTTCATCAATCTCTTTTTGACGGTAATTATCTACCTCAAAATATTCTCTTTTTAATTCACTTTCATAATGTTCTTGCTCGGTTTTTCCGGCAAGATAGCCGCCTAAGCCCATGGCAATACAACCCGCAACAATTTCAGCTATCCCCGCCGTGATTACAATAGCATTGTTATCCACGGCACCACTCAATCCCGCCGCTAAAGCAAAAGGAACGGTTAACCCATCGCTCATGCCAATTACCATATCGGTAATGAATTCGGAACTTTTTAAATGTTGTTCTTGGAAATTTTCCATAGAGATGTTATTTTCTTTTCTATTTCAAAGGTAGTGATATTTCATTAACACTTGTTTAAAAGATCTGGTAGGTTTAAATTATTTATATATATAAGTGATATTTCTTGCTTCTGTTAAATTAAAGTTTAAAACCCAAAACCTAAAATCTAAATAAATTATATTTGCCAATTGAAAATGCCTATATGAAATTCGATTTATTACAAAAAGACCCTAATTCTAAAGCTCGAGCCGGAATGATAACCACTGATCACGGTGTTATTGAAACTCCAATATTCATGCCTGTTGGGACTGTAGCTTCAGTGAAAGGGGTGCATCAAAGAGAACTTAAAGAGGAAATCAATCCCGATATTATCTTAGGGAATACCTACCATTTATATTTAAGACCGCAAACCGAAATATTAGAAAAGGCAGGTGGTTTGCACAAGTTTATGAATTGGGATCGTAATATTTTAACCGATTCTGGTGGATATCAAGTGTATTCGCTTTCGGCAAATAGAAAAATAAAAGAAGAAGGAGTAAAGTTTAAATCGCATATTGATGGTTCGTACCATTTTTTTACACCCGAAAATGTAATGGAGATTCAAAGAACCATAGGTGCTGATATTATCATGGCTTTTGACGAATGTACGCCCTATCCATGTGATTATCGCTACGCACAGCGTTCCATGAAAATGACACACCGATGGTTGGATCGTTGTATCAATCATTTGGAAAAAGTACCAACTAAATATGGTTACGACCAAACTTTCTTTCCAATTGTGCAAGGAAGTACCTACAAAGATTTAAGAATGCAATCGGCCGAGTATATTGCCAATTCCAATCAACAAGGAAATGCTATTGGAGGATTATCAGTAGGGGAACCAGCTGAAGAAATGTATGCCATGACTGAGGTTGTTTGTGATATCTTACCTGAAGACAAACCACGTTATTTAATGGGTGTTGGAACTCCAATAAATATATTAGAAAATATAGCGTTAGGGGTTGATATGTTTGATTGTGTGATGCCAACGCGTAATGCTAGAAACGGAATGTTATTTACCGCTAACGGAACCATAAATATTAAGAATAAAAAATGGGAAGCCGACTTTTCACCGTTAGATGAAATGGGAATTACATTTGTAGATACCGAATATACCAAAGCGTATCTTCGTCATTTATTTGCTTCAAATGAATATTTAGGAAAACAAATTGCAACCATTCATAATCTTGGGTTTTATATGTGGTTAGTGCGTGAAGCAAGAAAACATATCTTAGCGGGAGATTTTAGAGTTTGGAAAGAAATGATGGTGAAACAAATGAGCCAAAGATTATAACATATTATTCATGTTAACAATTTTAGATAAATACATATTAAAACGATATTTAAGCACTTTTACAGTTATGATATTGTTGTTTATCCCAATTGGGATAACTATTGATGTGTCTGAGAAGGTTAATAAAATGATTGAGAATCATGTGCCATTCTCTGCAATCGCTCAGTATTATTTAGACTTTACAATTTATTTTGCCAATTTACTTTTTCCGATATTTTTGTTTTTATCGATAATTTGGTTTACCTCAAAATTGGCCAACAATACCGAAATTATAGCCATTTTAAGTTCTGGAATATCATTTACGAGATTTTTACGACCTTATATTATTGGTGCAACAATTGTGTCTATTTTTGCTTTGTTAATGGGTTTTTTCTTGGTTCCCAAGGCAAGTGAAGGATTCAATAATTTTAGATATACCTATTTGATTGGAAATGGACAAAATGAAATTAGGGATAATTCAGATGTGTACCGACAGATAAATATGGAAGAATATATTTATGTAAGTAATTATAATTCGGATTCAAAGATGGCTTTTAATTTTTCGATGGAACGCTTTGAAAAAGATAAATTGAAATACAAAGTTACTGCTGCAACAATTACCTGGAATCCAAAAAAA
>Ga0078894_10000177_pt1 | contig 40619 bp, 26 predicted proteins | sample LauGreSu1BDMLBSD_2_FD_67506 | JGI IMG/M metagenome (GOLD analysis project Ga0078894, IMG submission 67506) | Freshwater lake microbial communities from Lake Michigan, USA - Su13.BD.MLB.SD (version 4) (version 4) | ecosystem: Environmental > Aquatic > Freshwater > Lake | place: Lake Michigan...
TACCCACACTAATCCCGGATGGACCAGTTAACGGAATGGGATCTGGTAGTTCGCTGCTTGTCCCGAGCCGGGTAGCGGTGTAGTATTGCTGCTGAAGGCGAATATTCGGGAGAGTTCGTATTCTGGTTCCCGATGTGCAGAGCAAGGGAGGGGCTTGAAAGCCTCTGATGAGTTGCGCCCTGCTGCAGTGATTCCCGCTGTGCTGATGTTGGAATCGCTTCATTTGGCCGTTGTGTAGATCGGCCCCGGCAGTTGTGTGAGCGTGCGCGCACGGTGTGTGTCAGGCGGAAAAAAGGTGAGGAATATGTCTGTAAAAGCTGGTGTTTGGATCGATCATCACAGGGCAGTGCTTGTTCGAGTGACAGATGCGGGTGAGGAGATCACTGAGATTGAATCTGACGTTGAGAAGCCATTCTCGTTACCGGCTGGTTCCGGCTCAGGCTCTGAGCATCCGCAGCATTATCTGTCGGAGATCAAGCAGGAGCACAAGTTTATGAATCAGCTGAACGGCTACTATGATGAGGTGTTGAAGGCACTTCACGGTGTCGAGTTGCTGTTGATCTGCGGGCCGGGAGAGGCGAAGGGGGAGTTTCGAAAGCGGTTGGAATCGAAGCATTTTCCGGCAAAAACGGTTGATGTCGTGACGGCCGACAAGATGACGGATCCTCAGGTTGCTGCGAAAGTTCGAAAGCACTTTGAGGACTTGCGGGCTCACGGTTGAGGAAACGTGTGACGCACGCTGCGGGGCAGGAATGACGCTGGGGAAGAAAGTCGGCTTGAGGTGTCAAGCCGACTTCCTCCGGTTGTAGAATGCCGTTTGTTCAGGGATGGGATTGGCAAATTGCCCGGTGGCATGCCCGGTGGCATGCCCGGGCTGCCTGTTGGTGGCTGGTGGAAGTTCGGTTGGTTCCGGCATCGGACAGAGCCGCCGGATTTTGCGGCAAATTGTCAATGCTGTCTGAGTTTGCGGCGGCTGTTCGTGCAACTGCTGTCGGCTATGGTTACACTGCGCGCTGTGTTCACGGTTCAATGAACTGGCCGGCGTCTAAGGTCTCCATGAAGTGGGCGTAATGATGAAGTCCCGGATTACTGTACTGACTGTTTTTGCGGCAGTGCTGGTGCTGGGCGTGATGTGGCTGCGAGGCACGGTGGTGGATGCTGACGAGATGCCTCGGCTGCACACCCGGCTTGAGATTCAGACGTCGCAGGGCCGGCGTGAGTGTGTGATCCACATTCCGGAGACCTGTGACAGGGCTCGACCAGCGCCGCTGGTGATTATGCTGCACGGATTCGGTGGCACGGCACTGAATGCAGCGCGGGAATCGGGCTGGTCTGACAAGGCTGATCGAGAGGGATTCATCATTGTCTATCCGGAGGCGACTCGTCCTGATCGCGCTCTGCCGGCGCACTTTCGACGGAATCCTCAGGCGTGGAACGACGGTTCCGGTCGTTTTCATGCGGCGGCGGAGCGTGTTGATGACGTGGCATTCATTGGAGCGATGATCGACCGCATTGGAGAAATCTGTCGGATTGATGCGGGCGGCATCTTCGTGACCGGTTTTTCAAATGGAGCGTCGATGACATTTCGTGTGGGTGCTGAGCTGTCACAGCGGATCACCGCGATTGCTCCTGTGTCGGGTACCTGCTGGATGGAGCGAGTGGAATCGGGGAAAGCTGTTCCATTGTGTTACATAACGGGAGCGGCCGATTCACTGAATCCGCTGGACGGTGGTTATCCGAAACTGGCATTTGGTGGGAAAGACCAGGGGGGGGCGGAGAAACCGGCGGTGCAGACATTCATTGATCGCTGGAGCAGTGCGCTGGGGTGTGCAGCCATTCCGGTGCTTGATGAAACGGTGTCTGGAGTGCGCAGGCGGCAGTACGGGTCTGAGCGCCAGCGGGCTGAGGTGGTCTTTTTGGCGGTTGAGGGGTTGGGGCATCACTGGCCGGGAGGTGAACGTCAGGTGGCCGAGTTTCTGGTGGGCAGTTACAACCGGAAACTGAAAGCGACTGACGCGATCTGGGACTTTTTCAGTGTGCAGCGGAAGCGTTGATGCAGGCTGTTGCGGTCGTGTGAGTTTCGTGAGCGTCTGGCGTGCACTGTCTCGCTTTTTTCGATAGGCTGGTCAGGGTGAGGGGCAGGTGGCAGCAGTTGGAGGCTTGGCGATGGCATTTCGTCTGATGGCTGGTCGGCTGGTGTTTGTTGTGGCCGTGTTTGCAGTTCCGGCGGTTCAGAACCGTACGTCAGTCGTGTGGGCTCAGCAGCAGCCCGTCGTGGTGAGTTTTGATCGGGACATTCGGCCAATTCTGTCGGATCTGTGTTTTACGTGTCATGGGCCGGACGAGGCACAGCGCAGCAGTCAGTTGCGTCTGGATCAGCGGGCCGGTTTGTTTTCTGAGCGGGATGGTGGCAGGGTTGTGTCGCCAGGCAAACCGTCTGCAAGTCTGCTGGTGCAGCGCATTGTGTCAGCGGATCCTGACGTGCAGATGCCTCCGCCTGAGTTTCAGCGGCGTCTGACGGACCGGCAGAAGCGGTTGCTGAGCGACTGGATTGAGCAGGGGGCGAAGTGGACTGAGCACTGGGCCTTTGTGGGTCCGCAGGTTCAGACGCTGCCGCGGACGGGCAATCCGGGGTGGTGTCGCAATCCGATCGATCAGTTTGTGCTGGCGCGGCTGGAGTCTGCTGGTTTGCAGCCAGCGCAGGAGGCGGACCGCAGAACGCTGATTCGGCGAGTGACGCTGGATCTGACCGGGTTGCCACCGAATCCGGCCGAGGTGGAGGCGTTTGTGGCTGATCAGTCAGCGGATGCGTGGGAGCGGGTGGTGGATCGACTGCTGGCATCGCCGGCCTATGGCGAGCACATGGCGGTGGCTTGGCTGGATGCAGCTCGTTATGCCGACACCAGCGGTTACCAGAACGATGGGCCGCGGAGTATGTGGCGGTGGCGGGACTGGGTGATTGAGGCCTTCAATCGGAATCTGCCGTTTGATCAGTTTACTGTCGAGCAGATTGCCGGGGATTTGCTGGACAGTCCAACACTGGAGCAGCGGATTGCCACGGGGTTTAATCGGAATCATCGGGGGAATGCGGAGGGGGGGATTATTCCGGAGGAGTATCAGGTGGAGTATGTGGCTGACCGAGTGGATACAACATTTGCGGTCTGGCAGGGGCTGACGATGGGTTGTGCGCGGTGTCATGATCACAAGTATGATCCGTTGAGTCAGCGGGAGTACTATCAGGTTTTTGCGTGGTTCAACAATCTTCCGGAATCGGGTCGGGCGATCAAGGAGGGCAATTCACCTCCGTTCATCAAAGCCCCATTACCGGCTCAGCAGCAGCGGTTGCGCGAACTGGAGCAGCAGATTGAGCGGTCCGCGCTGCGGATTCGGGAGTTGCGGCCGGAGCTTTCGGGTGTGGTGGAGGAGTGGAGTGGAACGGTTGAGGCGCGGCAGGAACCTGACTGGGCGCCTGCGGTGGGCCTGCAGGATGCGTATCGGCTGGCGGGCAGTCTGGCGGGTGTTGCGGGTCAGTCACTGAAGCTCAGTCCGGCAGGTGTTGAACCGGTCTGGGCCGGGCGGGGTGGCGTGCAGGCACTGTGGCTGGATGGCGGAGCGATGCTGGAGTCTGCGAATGCGGGGGGCTTTGGTTATTTTGATCGGTTTTCGCTGGCGGCGTGGATTCGGCCGGACGCGTCCAGCGGTACGGTGATGTCGCGGATGGTTCCGGTGGAGCAGGGTGAGGGATACAGCGTGCATCTGCAGGACGGTCGGGTGCAGGTGAATCTGGTGAAGCGGTGGCTGGATGATGCGATTCGGGTGGAGAGTGTGGCGGTGCTGCCGGCTGGTGAGTGGGTGCATCTGGCGGTGGTCTATGATGGGACTCGTCTGGCAGCGGGGATTCGGCTGTATGTGAACGGCGTTGAGGTCCCTCTGACTGTGCGTCTGGATCGTCTGAATCAGACGTTTGCGGTGAAGGGGGAGCCATTCCGGATAGGTGGCGGGCACAGTCATTTCTGCGGTGCGATTTCGGATGTCCGGGTTTATGGTCGTGATCTGTCGTCGGAGGAGGTGGAGTTGCTGGCAGTGCCGGAATCCGTGGCAGAGATCGTGCGGCTGGGGGTAGCTGAGCGCACAGTGTTGCAGCGGCGCAAGCTGGAGGGAATGTATCTGGAGCGGCATGCGGATGGCGTATTGCGTGAAGTCTTTGAGCAACTGCCGGCGCTGCGTGGACAGTTGCGAGAGCTGGATGATCAGGTACCGACGGTGATGGTGATGCAGGAGTCATCAAAGCCTCGTGAGACGCGTGTGCTGCAGCGTGGGCAGTATGACCGACCGGGTGAGCTGGTGCAGCCGGGTGTACCGGCGGCATTTGCGGGGAATTTTGTGAGTCGCCATGGGAATCGTCTGGATCTGGCTCGCTGGCTGGTGAGCGGTGAGAATCCGCTCACTGCGCGTGTGGCAGTGAATCGATTCTGGCAGCGGTATTTTGAGTTCGGGCTGGTGCGAACGACGGAGGATTTTGGATCCCAGGGCGAGGTTCCGTCACACCCTGAGCTGCTGGACTGGCTGGCATTGGAATTTCAGCGGATGGGCTGGGACATCAAGGCGCTGCAGCGATTGATTGTGACCAGTGCCACGTATCGTCAGTCATCGAGGCAGTCTGCTGAGCTGCAGGTGCTGGATCCGGACAATCGCCTGTTGGCGCGGGGTAGTCGGCGTCGATTGTCCGCGGAAGTTGTGCGTGATCAGGCGTTGGCGGTGAGTGGGCTGCTGACGCGTGGGATTGGCGGTCCTTCGGTGAAACCGTATCAGCCGGACGGTTTGTGGAAGGAGATTGCGACGGACATGGAGTATGAGCAGTCGCGGGGTGCGGACTTGTATCGTCGCAGTCTGTATACGTACTGGAAGCGTACGGTGGCTCCGCCGCTGATGGTGACCTTTGATGCGACGGCGCGAGAGTCGTGTGCTGTGAGTCGCAGTCGGACGAATACGCCGTTGCAGGCATTGGCGCTGATGAACGATGTGACCTTTGTGGAGTCGGCTCGAGTGCTGGCGCAGCGAGAGCTGTCGACTGGTGCGAGGAGTGTATCGGAGCGGATTGAGCGTATGTTTCGTGTGGTGACTTCGCGGGATCCGACGGTGCGGGAGCTGGAGATTCTGAGTGCTCGTTATGCGCTGAACGTGGGGGTTTACAGGCGGCAGCCGGAGTCTGCGTCGGCGCTGATTCGGACGGGGGCGACGGCTGTGGATGAGACGCTGGATACGGCGGAGCTTGCGGCACTGACGACGGTGGCGAGTGTGCTGCTGAACCTGGATGAAGCAATCACGAGGGAATGACGAGATGTTCGGGACAATTGAACAGCAGTTGTGGCGTGGTCGGCGTGGAATTCTGGGCCGGAGTGCGGGTGGTCTGGGTCTTGCGGCTTTGGGTGGTCTGCTGGGTGGTGAGGCTGCAGCGGGGCAGGTGGCGGCGGGAGTCGATGTACCGCATGTTCTGCCGCGTGCGAAGCGGGTGATATTTCTGTTTCAGTCGGGGGCTCCTTCGCAGCTGGATCTGTTTGATTACAAGCCTGGATTACGTAGTTTGCGAGGCACGGAGTTGCCGGATTCGGTGCGACAGGGTCAGCGTCTGACGGGGATGACCAGCAGTCAGTCAGCTTTTCCGGTGGCACCGACGATGTTTCGTTTTCGTCAGCGTGGCAGCAGTGGTGCGTGGGTGAGTGATCTGCTGCCGCGTACGGCGGCGATTGCTGATCGGCTGTGTTTTGTGCGTTCGATGCATACGGAGGCGATCAACCACGATCCGGCGATTACATTTTTCCAGACGGGTGCGCAACTGGCCGGTCGGCCCAGTCTGGGATCGTGGCTGTCGTATGGGCTGGGCAGTGAGAACAGTGATTTGCCGGCATTTGTGGCGATGATTTCGGGGACGGGAGATCAGCCGTTGTATGACCGGTTATGGGGCAGTGGCTTTCTGCCGACGCGGTATGCGGGTGTGAAGTTTCGGTCACAGGGTGATCCGGTGCTGTATCTGTCGAATCCGGCGGGAATCAGTCGTGAGGTGCGGCGCGGGTTGCTGGATGATCTGCAGTTGCTGAATGGAATGCGTCTGGAGCAGACGGGAGATTCTGAGATCGCGACTCGAATTGCGCAATACGAGATGGCGTATCGCATGCAGTCTTCTGTCCCTGAGTTGACGGACCTGTCGAGTGAGTCGGCTGGGACTTTTGAGATGTATGGTGAGGATTCGCGGCGTCCGGGCAGTTTTGCGTGGAACTGTCTGATGGCGCGTCGGTTGTGTGAGCGTGGTGTGCGATTTGTGCAGTTATTTCATCGGGGCTGGGACCAGCATCTGGAGCTGCCGAAGAATATCGGGCTGCAGTGTCGGATGACGGATCAGCCGGCAGCAGCGCTGGTGCTGGATCTGGAGCAGCGTGGTTTGCTGGAGGACACGGTGGTTGTGTGGGGAGGTGAATTTGGTCGCACGGTGTATTGTCAGGGTAAGCTGACGTCGTCGGACTATGGTCGGGACCATCATCCGCGGTGTTTTTCGATGTGGCTGGCGGGTGCGGGGATTCGAGGTGGGCAGACGTGGGGCGAGACGGATGACTTCAGTTACAACATCGTGCGGGATCCGGTGCACGTGCATGATCTGAATGCGACGCTGCTGCATTTGCTGGGGGTAGACCATTTGCGATTGACGTACAAGTTTCAGGGGCGGCATTATCGGCTGACAGATGTCCATGGGAATGTTGTGCGGGGACTGCTGGTGTGAGTTGCGAGTTGTGTTGGATCGGCAGAAAATGCCGGTTGCGGCTGAATGCTGTATGAAGCGGTTTTGCGTGGGCTGTTTGTGGGCAACGCTATGGGATTTCGAGGATTTCTGACCGATTAAGGAGGATGGGAGATTTGAACGCCGTGGAAAAGTGCCGGGTTGGGGACGTTTTGCATGTCACTGGCTGAGTTGCCTGTATCGGAGCGTGCGCGGGCGGTGTACGCCGATGGCAGTCTGCTGGATTGGCGTCCGTTGAATGGGCTGCAGCGGATGATGCTGCGCTGGGAGCAGTTTTGTCCGCTGAATGCTGCGCACGTTCTGACTCTGAGTGGTTCGGTGACGGCAGCGGCACTTGGGGAGGCGGTCAGAACGGCACTGGGGCGGCATTTTCCGCTGCCGGCGGAGGTGTGCACTGGCGGCAATCGCATGCGGTGCGGAGTAAGGATGGGGCAGGGTGGAGACGTTGAGCTGGCGGTTTTAACTGTGCAGCAGCAGCAGGCTGAGCTGGCAATTGCGGGTGTGCTGGATCGTGAGCTGAATCGGTACTTTCCGGGTGGATTGCACTGGCCGTTTCGATTTCATGCGATCTGTGAGACGACTGATCGCTGGCATCTGGTGGTTGTGTATCGCCATGCCTTTATGGATTCTCGTGGGATCAGTGCGTTGTGTCGTTCAGTTCTGCGGGTGTTGCGTGGATTGGGACTGACGGAGCCAGCGCCGGGATTTGCGCCGGATCTGAGTTCGATTGTGCCGGCGTTTTCAGATTCGGCAGCGGCTCGGCATTCGGTGGTGAGCGTCGGTCGAGAGATTTTTCATGGTCTGGGATCGTGGCGTGCGAAACAGCGTTTTGCGGGTCCGGATCGTTGTGTGACTGGGGTTGAGCAGGAGAGTGTGAGTCTGTCGGGAGTTCTGCATTCTGCGCGATCGCTGGGTATCACGGTGCAGGATCTGCTGCTGGCGGCGATGCATGATTCGTTGTCACAGATGTCACTGGTGACGGGGCGACGGCAGCGAATCGGCCTGTATACTCCGGTGGACCTGCGTCAGGAGACCGTACCGCCTGTGCCGGAGGCGAGTGGACAGGTGCTGGGTGGTTACACATTGCGATTGCCGCGGAAGCGTGGGGGATCGTTTGTGGAGCTGGCGAAGCGTGTTTCCCGGGAGAGTCAGGCGATCAAACGTTCGGGTCATTACCGTTTGTATGAGCGTCATTTGTCCTTTATGACGGCGGTATGGGACCGATTGTCGCATCGAGCGAACGAGATAGCGGGACCCTTTCTGGCTCCGGTAGCCGCGCTGGCATCGAACGTCAATCTGAATGTTTTTTTTGAGGACGAGTTGCAGTCGGGCCAGTTGCTGGATTATTCGCGTTATACGGGGACCGGGATAATGACGTCGATGATGGTGGGGCTGACGACGTGCGGGGCGAACTGCCGCATTTCGACGACGCATCATTCGACGTTGTTTTCGGAGTCTGAGGTTCGGGAACTGCGGCGGCGAATCTGCTGTCGGCTGCTGGGCGAGTTTCAGCAGTTGTGAGGTGGGTGTTCTGATCGACGAAAGTGTGAAGTCAGCGCTGCCTGACGGTTGCTGCAGGTTCCTGAGCGAGTGGCGGGGCAGTGCATTGCCGGGACATGTGCGTGCAGACGGCTTGAAGCTGACGCGTGGCAGGCAGCGGAGCGTTACGGTCGCTGCGGACGGATCGGCATCTCATCAGAGTCCGGAGGATGTCGGGTGGGGTTGTGATTGGCACGAAAATCGTGAAAGGGATCCGGGATGGGTTGGCTGCCGTGGTGTGTAGCGGGTGTGTCACTGCTGCTGGCGGGTGCGAAGCTGCGTGCGGACGAGGATTCCGTGGTGCGTGTCTTTATCTTCGCCGGGCAGTCGAACATGGTGGGTTCGGATTCGAAGATTGGGGATATCGGTCGATTTCCGCCGTTTGCTGGTCTGGATCAGCCGCAGCCGGCGGTGCGATTTTCGTATTGTCTGGGTCGTGAAGAGAAGCTGGAGTCTGCCGGGTGGGAGTCTTTGCGACCGGTGTATAACGTGGTTGGTCCGGAGCTGAGTTTTGGTCGTGAGGTGAGTTCACGGATCGGGGCACCGATCGCGATTATCAAGATTGCGGCCGGGGGAACTCATCTGGGCGGTGACTGGAATCCGGATGAGCCCAGTGGTTTTCGATTGTATCCACTGGCGTTGCAGCGTGTTCGTGAGGCGCTGGGGCAGCTGGACAGTCAGGGAGTCAGGTGGCGGCTGGAAGGATTCATGTGGCACCAGGGTGAGAACGACATGTTCGAGCCGGAGTACATGGCGTCCTACGGCAGGAATCTGAAGAATTTCATTGCCTGCTGGCGTCGCGATCTGGGGGCTCCGGAACTGCGTTTTTTCATTGGCGAGTTGTGTACGAAGACGATCTGGGGGATGGATCTGAGGCCTCGGATGTATGCGATCAGTCTGGGTCAGCGAGAGGTGGCCGATGCGGATCCTCTGGTGGATTACGTGCCGACATCGCACGCTGGCGTGGAGATCGGTGGCGGTGCGGGTCTGCATTATCACTATGGCACGCTGGGTCAGCTGGAGCATGGGTTATGTTATGCGCGAGCGTGGCTGCAGGCGACGGGGCAGTGGCAGCGTGAGTCGCGGCCGCTGAGCGAGTGGCCTTATGCTGCCGGTTCAAAGGTGCGGTTGTTTGTACTGGCGGGTCACCGCAATATGGAGGGGGAGCGGGCATTTGTGCAGGATCTGGCGGGTTTGCCGGGAGGTTTGCAGTTGCTGGAAGCGGATCAGCGGGTTGCCTGCCGTTACAGCCTCGGTGGGGGGTATACGTTGTCGAATGGCTGGGAGCCACTGGGCCCGTTTGGGGAATACAGCACGTTTGGCCCGGAGCTGAGTTTTGCAGCGTCTCTGAAGCGTGCCGGGGTGGAGAACATGGCGATTGCAAAGTTCACTCACAGTGGATCTCAGATCATTGACTGGACACCGGCTGGCAGTGAGGCGCGGGGGCGGAATCTGTATCCGGCGTTTCTGGAGTTTGTGCGGAAGTCTGTGCAGGATTTGCGGGATCGCGGTCATGAGGTGGAGCTGGCGGGGATTTGTTATCATGTCGGCGAAAACGACATGTCGTGGGGGCCATTTCGTCAGGGTGCGCCGGAACGAGTGTTATCGCTGGTTCGATCGCTGCGGCAGGATCTGCAGCAACCGCAGCTCAGGTGGTACATCAGTCAGCAGTTGCCATCTGATCATGAAAGCGTGAATCGAGTGGATGTGATGTCCCGGATGTCGGAGGTACTGGCGGGTGAATCCGGGGTTGTATATTTGCGGGATCTGGATTTACCGGCACAGCGTGAGCAACTGGTGCTGGATGCGGCGGGTGTGGTGCGACTGGGTGAGGAACTGGCGAATGGTGTGCAGGCTGGTGTGTCGGATGGACAACAGCGCTGAGGGTGATTGTCGTGTGTGAGTTGTCTGAAGAATTCGGGGACCGCAGAGATGAGATTCAGGCTGGCAGGGCTGGTGTTTTTCGTGGTGATACATTGCCTGCTGCTGGCTGGCGGGCTGGGTGCAGCGTTGCAGGCGCAGCAACCGCCGGCTGGGGGCGTGTGGCAGTATTCGACGGACGTACTGCGGCCATTCTGGCAGGGCCGTGTGGTGGATGGTGAATCGGTGTTATTTTTGCGTGACGCCTCGACCGGCGTGGCTCGGGGGCAGCTGCTGTATCCGATTGAGAAGATTGTGCGTCTGACGTCGGCAGCTGACTGGCGTCAGGCTGGCGGGATGGTGTTTGAGGAGGGGCGTGATTATTCGTTTGAGCGTGGCGGACGGGAGATTGTGCTGCCGGCTGGCTCACGTGTGCCATCGTTTACGGCGGATCAGCTGCGTCGACCTGCCGGCAGTCAGAAGTACCGCCTGACTCACAGGGACGGCAATGGAGAGATTCTGTTTGCGGCGGGTGCCGAGTACCATCAGATGCAGGTGGCGGTGACATACGAGCACACCGAGGATGACTGGTCCGGTGTGTTGCCGAAGTATGATGCGGCGGCGCTGCCTCGAACAACTCAGCGACTGCAGCGTGGTCAGGGATTATCCGTGGTACTGCTGGGTGACAGTATTTCGACGGGCTGCAATGCATCGGGCTGGGCCGGTGCAGCGCCCTATCAGCCGCCGTACCAGGATCTGCTGGTGCAGCATCTGCAGGCGTGGAGTGCAGGTTCGATCAGGCTGACGAATCTTGCTGTTGGTGGCACATCGACGCCGTGGGGTCTGACGAAGGTGTCGGAGGTGATTGCAGCGAAGCCGGATCTGGTGCTGCTGGCGTTTGGGATGAATGATTCGTCGGGGCGTCCGTCTGCCGAGTATCGGGCCAATATGGCAGCGATGATTGAGCAGATTCGCAAGGGTGCACCTGAGGCAGAGTTTGTGCTGATTGCGACGATGCGTGGGAATGCCGACTGGGTGACTCTGAAGCAGGAACTGTTTGGTGAGTATCGGGATGCGCTGCGGGAGCTGACGGGACCGGGAATTGTGCTGGCTGATCTCACGTCGCTCTGGACGGAATTTCTGAAGCGAAAGCGGGACAGTGATCTGACGGGTAATGGTGTGAATCATCCGAATGATTTTGGCCATCGGGTCTATGCGCAGGTGCTGGCGTCATTGCTGCAGCCGGTGACATCTGAGGTGCCGAGGGAAGTGCGATTGTGGCCGGAGCAGGCGCCGGTGGGTGATCAGACGTCTGAGAGTTCAGAGGCGAAGATGACTGTGCATCTTCCGACTGCGCCGAATGGGGCGGCCGTTGTAATTTGTCCAGGTGGTGGCTATGGGGGTCTGGTAACGGGAGCGGAGGGGCATGGGATTGCGAAATGGCTGAACGGGCATGGCATAGCGGGCATTGTGCTGGAGTATCGTCTGCCGCGTGGTCGTTCGTTTGTGCCGTTGCTGGATGCCCAGCGGGCCATTCGCATAGTGCGAGCGCGGTCGAGAGCGTGGGGAATTGACGAATCGCGTGTGGGAATCATGGGTTTTTCGGCTGGAGGTCATCTGGCCTCGACAGCTGCGACTCATTTTGAGTCGGCTCGACCGGAGGCCGTGGATGAACTGGACCGACCGTCCAGTCGTCCGGATTTTGCGGTGCTGGTATATCCGGTGGTGACGATGGGGGCGGCGACACATGGCGGTTCGAAGCAGAATCTGCTGGGTGCAAATCCGAGTCAGGAACTGATGGATTTGTTTTCGAATGAGAAGCAGGTCACCGGGCAGACTCCGCCGATGTTTCTGGCACATGCTCTGGATGACAAACCGGTACCTCCGGAGAACAGTCGGGATTTGTACGGGGCATTGCAGCGGGCTGGGGTGGCATCGAAGTATCTGGAGCTGCCTTCCGGGGGGCATGGGCTGAACGGATATCAGGGGCCGATGTGGGATGCGTGGCAGCAGCAGTCACTGGAGTGGCTGGGTGCGCAGGGTTTTCTGAAACCGCGCCCGTGAGTGTTGAGTGTGCGGAGGCTGAAGTTGCAGTCGTGTGGCCGGGGTCTGTTCGGGCTGGTGGGGGCTATTTGGGCAGCAGGTCGATGGCAGACTTCCAGACACCCCAGCCGGCGGCGAGCAGCAGAGCAACAGTGGAGATACCGAGTGCGGCATCCCAGAGTTTTCCGGGGCGGAGTCGTTCGTCGGTGACATGACGGCGGAAGTGGATGGCCGCGTAGCCCAGCATGGGCAGCATGGCGGCCTGTGTCAATCCGGCGATTTTGATGAGTTTGACGGGTTCGGGGAAGAGGAGGAAGGCGACGACGCAGACGAGTGGCAGCAGTGTGGAGATCCATTGCACGAGTTTGGCGCGTTGTCTGCTTTCGTGATCGGCGGAGCTGAGCCCGACGACTCCGCAGAAGTCGGCGATCATGCGGGCATTACCGGCGTTGGCGACGAGGAATGTGGAGTAGAGAACGGCGAAGGCGCCGATCAGGAACAGCCAGCGGGCGTATTCCCCGAAGATTGGTACGTAGCTGCGTGAGAGGGTACCGACCATGCGCATGCCTTCGGGGTCGCGACCTTCGGAGTGCAGCACGCAGACTCCCATGAGGTAGAACGCGGCGGTGGCAAGAGTGTAGATGATCATGGAGGCGAAGGCGTCCCATTTCATGACATTGAACCAGCCCTGAGCGCGCTGCAGCCAGTGTGCTGAAGATTCGCGGGGACCTGCCGAGCGGGCGTACCCTTTTTCGATGCACCAGTAGGGGTAGCTGATCAACTCGGTTGCACCGACGCCGATGATGCCGAAGGTAGCGAGGGCTGTGATCAGTGCAGCGTCTCCGGGGGGCAGTCCGAAGCTGAGTCCCTGAAGGATTTCGGCTGAGGAGAGGGCGTAGGAGGTTTGTTGAAGAGCGAACACATTTCCGATGGTGATGAACGTGAAGGCGACGACGAGTGCAACAGAGAAGACTTCAACGAGTTTGTAGCGGCCGTACCAGAGCAGTACAGAGGTTGCGATGCTGAGGACGATGGCCCAGATTTTTTCGTCGCGTGTGGGCGGATCGACGAGACTGACACCGTTATCGTCGACGAGGGGTTGACCGGCGAGTGCGAGTTTCTGAATCTGCTGTCCGCGGGGTCCCAGTTCCTGCAGTTCGGCTTCGATTCGCTGCAGCACATTCAGTTGTCTGGTTGTGGGTGGTGGGCTGGGCAGGGGATTGGTTTCGGAGGCGGTTGTCTTCCATGCGGCCCACTGCTGAATTTCCTTTGTGGAGGGGCAGTTGACAGCGGCTGCATAGTCACCGGTGAGTGGGATGGTGAGTGACAGTGACTGCCCGACTCCGCCGGCGATGCCGCCGAGCTGTGCTGTGGAAGTGGAGATCATGAGGACCCAGAAGGCGACGATCCAGTTGATGCCGAAGATGCGCGGCCCGGGGACTCGATTGAGTGAGGTGAGTGTGGTTTCGCCATGACTGATGGCAAAACGGCCGAATTCGAGCTGAACAAAGACTTTGACGACGCAGCCGAGGAGGATGAGCCAGAGCAGAGCGATGCCCGCCTGGGCGCCGGTTTTGGTGGTCATGATCAGTTCGCCGGACCCGACGATATTGGCGGCGATGATCAATCCGGGGCCGATGTGCTGGAGGATCTGCAGTGGCCGATGTGGTGGGTCGGCGATTTCGGATGCGATGCGGCGATCGGTGAACTGCGATTGGGAGGGGTGCGACATACGAGGGGTCTTCAGGAGGAAACAGCGGGTGCTGAGTGTGGGGATGTGGGCAGGAAGTGAATGTTTGGAGCCGTACAGCATACACAGATCTGCGAACGGTGCCACTTTGACTGCAGGGGAAGGGGTGGAGAAGGTGGGGGGAAGTGTTCAGTTTGACGGAGTTGTTCGGCGGATTTCCCGAAAATCCGGCAGGCAGGGGTGTGGCAGGGTAACTTCCGCGAGTGCGGGGGTTTAGACTTTGCCTGTGTCGCCGGTTGATGTTGAGGTCAGTTTGGTTATTTCGGAGCGAAGACTACTGCCTTGGGTGCTGTTTATCGTTTTTTCTGTCGGCGCACGGGTGTTTCGACAGCGATTGTACTGTTGCTGGTGCTGCTGAGTGCGGCTCCGGTTCTGGCTCAGGGTGCGTCTGCGGATGTACTGCGGGGTGTTTCGAGCGGGGAAGATCAGCAGTTTTCGTGGAGGATGCTGTTGCTGCTGTCGGGTTACAGTGCAGCGATTGTGCTGGCATCGCTGCTGGGTGGCTGGATTTCGTCGCTGGTGAATCTGACTCACACGGTGAGCCAGACGATCATCAGTTTTGTGGGCGGTCTGATGCTGGGGATCGGTGTTTTTCACCTGTTGCCTCATTCGCTGCATGGTGGGCAGACAGCCAGCGAGGCGGCGAGCTGGATGATGTGCGGGATTGTGGCGATGTTTCTGCTGATCCGCTGGTTTCATTTTCATCATCATGGTCCTCTGGAGATATCGACGGACCGCGAGGATCCGTGTGCTGGTCAGCATGCGGAGAAATCGGTTGAGTCATCGCTGCTGGTGCAACTGGGTTCCGGCTCAGCGGTTTGTGAACATTCCGATGAGCATGTGCACGTGGATCACTGTGGTCCGGTGAACAGGGCTGTTCAGGCCGGGGCTCCGCACTGCCATCATGCACATCAATTGAGCTGGGTGGGGATTCTGGCTGGTTTATCTCTGCATACGCTGCTGGATGGGATGGCACTGGCGGCCAGTGTTGCGGCGGAGAGTCGGCATTCGGTGCTGTTTTCGCTGTTTGGTTTCGGGACATTTCTGGCGGTGCTGCTGCACAAGCCGATGGATGCGCTGTCGATTACATCGCTGATGAAGTCGGGTGGCTGGAATGCTCGGCAGCGTTTTCGGGTGAATCTGGGATTTGCGCTGATGTGTCCCCTTGGGGCGCTGTTGTTTGTGCTGGGGTTGTCAGTGACAGGCGGTGTGGTGGCGGGTGCAGTTTCGGGGATGCTGGCATTTTCTGCTGGTGTCTTTGTGTGTATTGCGCTGAGTGATTTGCTGCCGGAGATGGAGTTTCACGCTCACAACCGTCTGCAGCTGACCACGGTGCTGCTGGGTGGGATTATGCTGGCGTGGTGTCTGCGATTTCTGGAGTCGGGCCAGCTGCATCAGTTGCGATAGTTTGAGCTGAGGCGTTTTTCCGGGACCTGGTGAAGGGGTGATACCGCGATGACAATGGGTTTTGGGATCATAGGCACGGGGATGATTGCGCATTTTCATGCGAAGGCGATTCAGGCGATGTCTGGTGGTCGTGTGGTGGCCTGTTTCAACCAGAATCCGGAGAAGGGTCGGGCATTTGCGGCGGAGTATGGCTGTCGTGCCTGTGATTCACTGGAGCAGTTGCTGTCGGATCCCGAGGTGCAGATTGTGACGATATGTACTCCCAGTGGTGCTCATCGCGATCCTGCGCTGGCTGCGGCGCGAGCCGGTCGGCATGTGGTTGTGGAGAAGCCACTGGAGATCACACTGGAGCGATGTGACGACATTATACGAGCCTGTGACGAGTCGGGCGTGAAGCTGTGCACCATTTTTCCGTCACGATTCAGTCCGGCCAATCTGGCGCTGAAAGCGGCTCTGGACGGCGGGCGTTTTGGACGAGTGACTCTGGGTGACACGTACGTGAAGTGGTGGCGAACGCAGGAGTACTATGACGGCGGAGGGTGGCGTGGCACGTGGGCACTGGATGGTGGTGGTGCCTTTATGAATCAGGCAATTCACAATGTGGATCTGCTGTGCTGGCTGATGGGAGGTGTGTCGGAGGTTGCGGGCTACACCGGGACGCTGGCTCATGAGCGGATTGAGGTGGAGGATGTGGGTGTAGCGTGTCTGAAGTTTCAGAGTGGGGCTCTGGGGGTGATGGAAGCAACAACGGCGGCGTGGCCGGGTCTGCTGAAGCGGACGGAGATTCATGGCAGTCGCGGGACTGCGATTGTGGAGCAGGATTCGATTCTGAAGTGGGAGTTTGCGGAGCCGCAGGCGGGAGATGCGGAGTTATTATCGAGGCTGGGAGGAGGATCAGCGACGACAGGTGGCGCGGCTGACCCGAAGGCAATTTCGTTTGTGGGTCATCAGCTGCAGCTGCAGGATTTTGTGGAAGCGATTGCTGAGGGCAGGGCTCCGCAGGTGGACGGTCGCGAGGGGCGTCGCAGTGTGGAAGTGATTCTGGCGCTGTATCGAGCGTCGACAACGGGTGCCAGTGTGAAGTTGTGAGTGGCTGAGGAGGTCACTGTTGGGTTGAGGGTGTCGGTGGCAGTCCGGCACCCGGCTGCCACAGGACATCATTTGATCCGTTATTGTTGGCGGCGCGTGCCATGACGAACAGCAGGTCTGACAGGCGGTTGAGTGCGACAAGCAGACTGGGGTTGAGTGGGTGCTGCTGATGCAGTCGGATTGCATCGACTTCAGCGCGGCGGCAGACAGCGCGAGCCATGTGGATGCAGGCGGCGGCGTGAGAGCCCCCTGGCAGTATGAAGCTTGACAGCGGCTGCAGTTGATCGGTGAAGTGATCAATGAGTTTTTCGAGTCGTGCGACGTGTTCGGGTGAGATACGGGCGGGCAGCAGGTCTTTCTGGTCGGGAGCCGGGAGTGGCACGCACAGGTCTGCACCGAGGTCGAACAGCAGTTGCTGCAGGGGTTTGATGATTTCTGCGATGGCAGTTGGCGGGTTGGAGGCCAGTGCCAGCCCGAGGCAGCAGCTGGTTTCGTCAACGGCACCGCCGGCGGCGATGCGAGGATCCAGCTTGGAAACTCGCGAACCATCTCCGAGGCTGGTTTCTCCGGCATCTCCTCCGCCGGTGTAAATTCGATCGAGCCGGACCATAGCGGATCTGCCCTGCTGAGTTTGACTGTTGTCTGGGTGTTGTTGTGCTGGCGTTATGAGGGTATCAAAGACAATTCGGGTGTCATTGCAAGGCAGAAAGCGGCAATCAGGTCAGCGGCGTGGTGCAGGTCAGATTCGGCGACCAGTTCGACCGGGCTGTGCATATAGCGATTGGGGATGGTGACCAGTCCGGTGGCGCAGCCGGCGCGGGCAATCTGAATGGCTGCGGCGTCGTTGCTGGCGGGGTATCCGAGGGCGTTGATCTGGAATGGGATATTGCGGGCGGCAGCCTGAGTGGTGAGGAGGTCCACGACGACCGGGCTGGCATTGGCACCGCGTACGATGACGGGTCCGCGACCGATTTCAATTCGCCCGAATTCATTCTGGTCAATTCCGGGGCAGTCGGTGGCGTGTGTGACGTCGACGGCGATAGCGACGTCGGGAGCGACAGCGAAGGCACTGGTGGTGGCTCCACGCAGTCCGATTTCTTCCTGCACAGCCGAGACTGCGACGACTCTGCAGGAGGGTGCTGCTGCGGCGATCTGTCGCAGAGCCTGCATGATGACCCAGATGCCGGTGCGGTCATCCATGGCAACACCTGCGAGTCGCCCGTTGCGGAGTTCACGAAGGCAGGGTTCCGGTGTGACGGAGTCACCAATGCGTACGAGGGAGCGAGTTTCGGCTTCTGATGCGGAGCCGATATCGATCCAGAGATCCTTCATTTTGGGTACGGATTTTCGTTCATCGGGGTCGAGGAGGTGGATGGGCTTTCGCGCGATGACTCCGGCGATCGGGCCTGTTGCAGTGTGCACAAGCATGCGTTGTCCGAGCAGGATCTGGAGGTCCCAGCCACCGACCGGGTTAACTCGGAGAAACCCGTGGCTGTCGATGTGTCGAACGATGAGTCCAATCTGATCACAGTGAGCGTCGAGGAGTATGGTGCGTGCGCCGGTGGGGTTGATGACGGCATGTACGCTGCCGTGAACGTCGGTGGTGACCTGATCAGCGAACTGCGAGACGAAGTTGCGAACGACGGACTGGATCTGCTGTTCTGTGCCGGAGGTTCCGGGTGTCTGCAGGAGTTGTCGGAGGAAATCATCGGGCATGAGTCGTCTCGGGTGGCAGCGGGTCAGGGGTCATGAAAAAGGGAGCTCAGCCGAACCGACTGAGCTCCCGTGGGGCATTTGGGCAGGGAGAGCGATCGGGCGACCTATTTCATGGCGGCCTTGGCTTCCTTCTCCTTGCGGCGTTTTTCAAGGATTTCGGGCTGCAGACCTCGCGGAACCTGACGGTAAGCGAGGAATTCCATGGTGAAGGTACCTTTCCCCTGTGTCATGGATCGCAGTTCGTTGGCGTAGTCGAACATGCTGGACAGCGGGGCTTCGGCGTTGATCACACAGATACCTCCGTTGACTTCCGAGCCTGTCACGAGGCCTCGTTTGCTGGAGAGGTGTCCGGTGATCTGTCCCTGGAATTCGTCGGGGACTTCGATTTCCAGTTTCATGAACGGTTCCTGCAGGGCCACTTCTGCCTTGCGGAGAGTTTCACGCATACAGCCGAGGGCACAGATCTTGAAGGCCATTTCGGACGAGTCGACGTCGTGGTAGCTGCCGTCCTGCAGACGCATTTTGACGTTGACGACTTCGTATTCGCCGAGTGGACCCTTTTTGAGGCCTTCTTCGAAGCCGTCGTCACAGGCGGGGATGTATTCACGGGGAATACGACCGCCGGTCACTTCGTCGGAGAATTCGTAGGGGACTTCGGAGGTTTCGGGGAGCGGCTCGAGGATCCCCTTGACGTGAGCGTACTGACCGGAACCACCGGACTGCTTTTTGTGCTTGTAGTCGAATTCGACGGATTTGGTGGGGGTTTCGCGGTAGGCGACGCGAGGTTCACCGACGACGCATTCGCACTTGTATTCACGGCGAATACGTTCGACGTAGATTTCGAGATGCAGCTGTCCCATACCGGCGATGAGTGTCTGTCCGGTTTCTTCGTCGGTCATGACGCGGAAGGTGGGGTCTTCACGACGGAATCGTTCGAGAGCTTTACTGAGCTTGTCAGCGTCGTCGCGTTTCTTTGGCTCGATGGACAGTCGAATCACCGCGTTGGCGACGTAGATGTTTTCGAGGGAAACACTGAGTCCATCGGCGGTGAATGTGTCACCGGAGGCGCAGTCGACACCAACGAGAGCGATAATGTCGCCGGCTTCTGCACCGTCGATATCTTCACGTTCATTGGAGTGCATGCGGACGAGTCGACCGAAGCGAACAGCCTTGCCGGTACGGGCGTTGATGTAGGACTGGCCTTTGATGATTCGTCCCTGGTAGATGCGGGTGTATGTCAGCTGGCCGAAGCTTTCGACAACGGTCTTGAAGGCCATACACACGAGCGGGGCGTCGTTGGAATCGCTGAGCAGGACGCGGGGGTGGTGCCCATCTTCGCCGGCCGGCTTGCTGTTATCAATGGCGTACTTTTCGCGATGCGGCGGAGCCGGGAGGTACCGCACGACAGCGTCGAGAGCTTCCTGCACCCCTTTGTCCTTGTAGGCGGTACCCATCAGGACCGGTGTGATCGCCTGTGCGAGCGTGAGGCGACGAATGATGGCTCGGAGCTGTTCGATTGAGGGTTCCTGTTCTTCGAGCAGGATGCCCATGAGTTCATCGTCATGCAGGGACAGTTCTTCCAGCATTTCGCGGCGGGCCTTGGCGGCGGCGTCCGCGAATTCAGCAGGGATGGGGCGACGCATTACGTCTTCGCCCTTTTCGCCTTCGAAGAAGACCGCTTCCATGCGGATCAGGTCGACGACGCCCTGGAAGGCGGATTCGCGTCCCATGGCCAGCTGCAGCGGGACCGCGTTGCACTTGAGCTTGTCCTTCATCATGCCGATGACCTTTTCCGGATTGGCTCCGATGCGGTCCATCTTGTTGATGAAGGCGATACGCGGCACGCCGTAGCGGCGCATCTGGCGGTCAACGGTGAGTGACTGGCTTTGTACGCCACCGACAGCACAGAGAACGAGGATCGCGCCGTCGAGCACGCGGAGGCTGCGTTCCACTTCGACGGTGAAGTCCACGTGTCCCGGTGTATCAATGATGTTGATGGGGTGGCTGGTGCCGAGTTCCCGGTCTTCCCATTCGACGCGTGTGGAAGCGGAGGTGATAGTGATACCGCGTTCGCGTTCGAGGTCCATGTGGTCCATGGTCGCGCCGCCGTCGCCACCCTTGACTTCGCGAATTTTGTGAATACGGCCGCAGTAGTAAAGAATGCGTTCGGTGAGTGTTGTTTTGCCGGAGTCGATGTGGGCAGAAATGCCGATGTTGCGGAGTTTGGTAATGTCCATGATTGACCAACAAGCCTTAGAAAACTGGGGAACTGAGGAATTTACTGCTGGGGAGCAGTCCGAACGGCGACGAGGGGCCACGGATCGGCTGACAACCGCTGCCTGAAACATGCACGCATGTACATCATTTGTTTTTCAAGAGTTGAGAGTTTATCGGCGAAATCGGGGTTTCGGAAGTGGGAACCGCGGCGAATTCGCGGAAAGCGAATGCATTCCTGACAGGGAAAATCGGTTGTGGCCGGTGTGTTTTTCGGGTGCGTATGTGGGTGTATGTGGCAGTGGGATTGGTGCGGAGGTTCCCGTCGACACTGGGGAGGTGTTTGGCGTAGGATGCGGGTGCGGTTTGTGTGAAACACGGGCGCGAGGGTGTCGTTGACTGCAGCAGGCTGGCGAGAGCAATGGGGCTGGAAAACCGGGAATACATGCAGGACGAATTCAGTTCCGGTGCGGGTTTTGGGTCGCGTCCGCGTCCGAGGCTTTCGGCGGTTGCGCAGATCATCGCGATTACGATTGCGGTGTATCTGCTGCAGTTGCTGACGGTGACGGAGCAGTTTGATTTTTCCGGGCCGCTGCGTGATTCGAGCGTTGAGAGCTGGCTGCGAATGGACGTGGAGTCTGTTCTCAGTCGCGGTCAGGTGTGGCGTCTGGCCACGTATGCGTTGTGCCATAACAGGGCCAACATCTGGCATATCGCGATGAACCTGATGATGCTGTATTTTGCGGGTCAGATGGTGTTGTCGGTGATGAGTGAGCGGGAATTTCGCTGGTTTTACGGAGCTGCTGCAGTATTTGCGGGGATTGTTTCGCTGATTTTCTGTCGTTTCTTCCTTCCGCAGGCGCGAATTCTGGGGGCATCGGGAGCAGTGCTGGCGGTATTGACAGTGGCTGCGCTGCATTATCCGCGGCGTGAGGTCCTGCTGATGGGTATTTTGCCTCTGCAGATGCGTTGGCTGCTGCTGTTGTATGTGTCGATGGATCTGTTGCCATTGCTGTCAGGTGGCTGGCGGCAGAGCCAGACGGCGCATACAGCGCATCTGGGGGGTGTATTGTTTGGTTTTCTGTATGTCCGTCAGAACATGAATTTCAGTCGCTGGCTGGAGGAGTTTCCGCGGCGTCTGGGTCGACCGCGGAAAAATCGCAATCTGAAATTGTTTGCTCCGCCGGCTTCTGAAAGCAGCCTGAGTGATCAGGTGGATGCAATTCTGCAGAAGATCAGCGAGCAGGGTGAAGGCAGTCTGACGGCGAAGGAGCGGCAGATTCTGACTCAGGCCAGTCGCCAGCTGCGGAAGAATCGGAAAACCTGACTGAGTGTCAGGAGAGGATGGGCTGCAGCACATTGCCGTGGACATCGGTCAGTCGTCGAGCGATGCCGTTGTGTCTGAAGGTCAGGCGGGTGTGATCAAGTCCCAGCAGGTGGAGGATGGTGGCGTTGAGGTCGTGAATGGATGACACGTCCTGAACGGCCCTGAAGCCGATTTCATCGGTCTGTCCATAACTGACTCCGGCCCGGATACCGGCTCCGGTCAGCACGGCGGTGAAGCCCTGTGGATTGTGGTCGCGACCGAGTGCGCCTTTCTGGAACATCGGCATGCGTCCGAATTCCGTGCACCAGACGACGAGTGTATCTGCGAGCAGTCCCCGCTGTTTGAGGTCGCGGATGAGTGCAGCGGTGGGCTGATCCATGATGCGACCGTGCACATCGTACTGTTCGCGGAGGGCCTGATGTCCATCCCAGTTGAGTTTTCCGGCACTGGCGTAGGCGCCGTTGAACAGCTGGACGAAGCGAACGCCCTGTTCGATGAGTCGGCGTGCGAGGATGCAGTTGCGGGCGTAACCGGCGCGGATCGGGTCGGAGGTGTCATCGGCTCCGTACATGCTGAGAGTGTGCGGAGATTCGGAGCTGAGGTCCGTGATGCGAGGCACGGAGGTCTGCATGCGTGCGGCCAGTTCGTAGCTGGCGATGCGTGCGGCCAGTTCGGTGTCGAGCGGGTGCTGCTGCAGGTGCTGTTCATTGAGCAGTCGCAGGAGGCTGCGGGTTGAATTGTCAGCTGCGGCGGAGGTGTTGCGTGGTGGCTGGAGATTTCGAATGGGCTGACTGGCGCTGAAGGAGGTGCCCTGGAAGACGGCGGGCAGGAATCCGGGTCCCCAGTTATTGACGCTGGCCTGAGGAATCCCGCGGGGGTCGGGGATGGCGACGAACGCGGGGAGGTTCTGATTTTCAGTACCGAGAGCCCAGGTTACCCAGGCTCCGATGCTGGGGAAGCCATCCTGCACGAAGCCGGTGGAGAGAAAGTTTTCGGCGGGGCCGTGTGTATTGGTTTTGCTGGTGAGTGTGTGCACGAAGGCGAAATCGTCAACCAGTTCTCCGAGGCATGGCAGCATGTCGGAGACCATTTTTCCGGACTGACCGCGGGGGCGAAAGCGGTATTGAGGTCGGGCGAGATTTCCGGCGGGCCCCTGGAACGTGACGGCTGGTCCGCCTGGCATTGGCTGGCCGTCGAGTCGGATCAATTCAGGTTTGTAGTCCCATGTCTCCAGCTGGCTGCAGGCTCCGGCGCAGAACACCACCAGTACGTTGCGGGCTTTGGCGGGCATCATGCCACTGCGGGGTGCGTGCGGCGCAGCGGGTGGTATTTCGGGTGCCCACGTATGATCCTCGGCGAGCAGGTTCTGTGAGGCGAGCAGCTGGAGCAGAGCAATGCTGCCGAGTGAGGAGCAGGTTTCTCCGAAGAACCGGCGTCGGTCCAGCAGCAGCTGACCGGGTCGGGAGATGGTGTGTGGGGTTGTGGTCATGATGCTGGAGTCCCTGTGGTGGCTGCGTGTGGTTTTTGTGTGTCAGGGGATAAGCAGAAATTCGCTGCTGTTGAGCAGAGCGCGGCAGACCTGTGGCAAGCCGTGCTGCTGAGCGACAGTTTCTGCTGCGGCCAATTCGGCGGTGGTGGGCTGGCGAGACAGTGTCAGCTGCCATGCGAGCTGCAGTTGTGCCGTCAGTTGTGCCCCGGCCTGTGTGGAAAGTCTGTGAGCGAGGGCCTCTGCGCGGTCCTGTGTGAATCGACTGTTGAACAGGTTGAGGGCCTGAATAGCGGTGGTGGAACGACTGCGGCGAGGCATGGACTGGCCGAAGTCGGGGCAATCAAAGGCTCCGAATACGGGCACCTGTTCCATACGGACGCGATGTGCATACACCATTCGGCGGAATTCTTCGCTGGTGAACTGTTCCTGTTCGGGGAATCCGCTGAGTCCGCCGCGAGTCTGGAAGAAGCTGAAGCCAGGGCCGCCGGTTTTCAGGTTCAGTTCACCGGTGACCTGCAGCGTGCAGTCACGAATGGCTTCCGTTTCCATGCGGCGGGCAGAGTAATGCCAGAGGAGTGAATTATTGCGGTCCAGTGCAAGGCCAGTGGCGTGGAGTGCGGAGTCCTGCTGCCATGCAGCGGATCTGAGGATCAGTCGGTGCAGGTGTTTGAGTGACCAGCCACTGTGAATGAGTTCGGAGGCGAGCCAGTCGAGCAGTGGCTGGTTGACGGGAGGGGCGCCATTGAGACCGAAGTCGTTGGGCGTATCGACAAGTCCGAGTCCGAAGTGGTGCTGCCAGACGCGATTCACAATAACTCGGGCGGTCAGTGGATTTGAGTCTGCGGCGAGCCAGTCAGCGAGTGTGAGTCTGCGCTGCTGTTCGGCGGTGAGTTCGGTGGGTGCAGCGGGCTGGGCGAGACTGTCGGCAGACAGGTGCTGAAACAGTCGGGGGATCTGCGGCTGGACATCTTCGGCGGGTTGTTCCGGGTCGCCTCGTCGCAGAATCCGAGTGCGGTCCGGTTCGCGGAATGTGCCGGCGAAGACCATCTGAGTCCGGCTGAGTCCTGTCCGGGAATCGCGCAGTTGCTGCAGTTGTTTTACCAGTGTTTCGGCTGAAGAGGATGAGTATGCGGCGGTGCGGAGCAGTGCTGCCTGGGGGTCCCATGGCGTTCCGTGTGGTGCGCGATCGGTGTGGTCAGCGACTGTCGTCCAGTTGACGCCATCTGTGGAGACTGAGACGGTGTAGCGGACTGGCAGGCGATCGAGAAATTTTCCGGTGCGGTCACGAGACCAGACGACGGTGTCGAGTTCGACGATTTCGGGGAATTCCAGTTGAACCCAGCCACCGCCGAGCTGGCTGGAAATCCAGCTGAAGTCATTGCCATGGCGACCGTCGTTGATGTGAGAGAGCTGATGTATGCCGATGTCGGAGTAATTTCCGGACGATGTCGGGCGAACTGCTCGGCTGGCGGCTGCCAGATTCAGTTGTGGCTGAGCCGGACCGAAGGCTTCCAGTTCATCGAGGCAGGGTTCATGCTGGTTGTTGTTGATGGTCTGCAAGGTGGTGAATCTCAGAAAACGTACCGGCAGCGGTGCAAACCGTTCGATGGTGGTCAGCGGGCTGACGGGGTCCCGGAGTGGTGGCGTGGCCGGTGCTGCAGTGTTGTCTGCGGGGGCGTTGTGTGCCGGCATTCGCTGCAGCGCGATGACGTCGGCCGTGATGCCGGTGCCGGTATCGCCACCGCGCAGGATGATTGCGGATTCGGTCTGCAGCTGGAGTATGCCGGCGTACTGAAAGCCGCTCCACTGCGGAGTCTGTTCGGTGGTTCCGGAGTTGATTCCGGCAGGGTAGTACTGATCGGCTTTGAAGATTTCCTGCTGGTCGGCCTGGGTTGCCGGATCACCGTCGCGATCGAGAATGTAGCGAGCATCTCGGGTGTGAACACCACTGCCGTGAGCTCCCCAGGAAAGCCACAGTCGGGCGGGTCCGTGGAGTGCTGGTTTCCAGATGGCCACATCTTCACCCGGCACATTGTTCCACCATGTGTAACGACCGTTGCTGAGGTTTCCGGTCTGGAGCAGTGAGCCGGGATCATCGCGGTAGCCTCGTTGTGTGCCCTGTGGATTGGCCCCGGGGCCGTTTGGTGACTTAAGGAAACTGACGCGTGTGGAATCTTCCTCATCAATCAGCAGGAGTTGATCAGGGGCAGCGAGTGGAACGATGCCGCGAATCTGTCCTTCCAGTTCAGCAATCTGTGCACTGAGTTCTGTGGCCTGCTGCTGACGCTGCATCCAGTTGTGGTCGCGAAGCGGTCGCTCGCCGTATTCGACTCCAGCGAAGAAGGCCTGCATGCTGTAGTAATCCTGCTGGGTGAGCGGATCGAATTTGTGATCGTGACAGCGAGCGCAGGCGAGTGTGATGCCGAGGACCGCGCTGCTGGTTCCGGCGATGATTTCGTCGAGTGCGTCCTGGCGGGCCAGGCGTTTGGAGGCATCATCAGCCCCGATTTGTCCCGGGAGCAGGACGGCTGAGGCGACGAGGAAGCCGGTGGCTGCATCTTCCCCGAGCAGATCGCCGGCAATCTGCTCACGGACGAAGGTATTCCAGGGTTTGTCTGAGTTGAATGAGCGAATGACATAGTCGCGGTAAGGCCAGGCGTTATCGCGGGGGGTGTTGACTTCAAAACCGTGAGTGTCTGCGTAGCGAATTACGTCCAGCCAGTGCTGGGCCCAGCGTTCGCCATAGTGCGGGCTGCTGAGCAGTGTTTCGATGAGTCTGTTCCATGCATCCGGCGAGTTGTCGGCAACGAAATCTGCCACCTGCTGTGGAGTGGGCAGCAGGCCGGTTATGACGAGGTAAGCCCGTCTGATCAGGATGCGACGATCGGCCTGGGGGTTCAGGCTGAGGCCGAGGGGGGACAGTCTGTCGACGAGGAATCGGTCGATCTCAGTGATGTTGTGAGGCTGATCGGAAGGTGGCGGAGAGACAGTCCGGGGGAGTGGCTGGAAGGACCAGTGTTTTCGGCGGGGATCGATCAGTGCGTGGCGATCATAATCGGATTCCGGCCACTGAGCACCGGCATCAATCCAGTTCTGCAGGAGTTGAATTTCTGCGGTGGTCAAACGGGGGCCAGTGGGTGGCATCTGCAGGTCTGCATCTGTGGATGTAATCCGTTGCACGAGGGGGCTCTCCGGGCTTTTTCCGGGGACAACAACCGGGCCACTGTCGCCACCGCGGAAGAAGTGGCTGCGGGCATCCAGTCTGAGTCCGCCTTTCTGCTGGCGGGGGCCATGGCATTGACCGCAGTGGGTCAGCAGCAGAGGTCTGATGCTGTGTTCAAAATCAGGCGTGCTGTCAGAGTCCTGTGCGATGAGTGGGGAGGTCGCCGCCAGCAGGCACAGTCCATGCAACAGCAGGGCAACCGCGAAATTTCTTCGCATGCGAGGCTTTCCGAGGAGACTGGCGAGGTGTTCAGGCGGGGTTGAGTCAAACGCTGACTCGGGCGTGCAGACTTCGAGTGTATCGAGGATTTGGCCGAAAAAACAAACAGAGAAGCGACAGGAAACGGCCGGTCTCAGGTGGTTTTGTGGTTTCGGGTGGGAGCATCGTGAACTTTTCCGGCTGTAACGGCTGTACAGGCAGTACGGAATTTCCAGATCCTGCGACGGTTGCTGGTCGATCCGAGTGTGATATGGGTGACTTTGTGCCTGAGGTGAGGTTCAGGTTGAGGGGGCTGAGCAAATGGTGCTGGTACGCAATTCCGGATCCCTTGACCGTCGTCGTCGTCGATTGACTCTGGAATCTGCCGGAGCAGACGAGGGTACAGCGATTCCTGCGGGAGTGTTTTGTTTTCCCGGAGAGCAGGAATTGGATCCGTTTGAATCGCTGACGAAGGATCGGTTGATCCGGCGTCTGCTTTCGGATCGACTTTGGAAGCACTGGGTGATTGTGGGTGTGCTGGTGTTGATCCCTTTGCTTTTGCTGATGCTGAGCCTGAGCGGGGTCTTTGCGGACGTGGCTGGGGGACCTGCCGGTCGCAGTGTGGTGGGTGCAGCGGCGGGATTGCAGTTGTTTGCGTGTGGTCAGTTGTGCATTCTGATTGCTGCGGTGCGAGCGGCGAGTCATGTGGACTTTCACGGTCGATATCGCTGCTGGCGGTGGTTGAGCGTATGGTTTTTTGTGGCAGCATTTTTTGTATTGAGTGATACCGCGGACCTGACTTCGGGTGGTCTTGCGGAGTTGTTTTCACGTCTGATCGGGCCGCTGCAGGCTGCGCGGCCGGCACTGATTGTGGTGCCCTGTGCCGGAGTGCTGGCGTGGGTGCTGAAGGCGGTACTGCCGGACATGGGGCGCTGCCGTCCGGCGCAGGTGCTGCTGCTGTCGGGAGTGCTGTTGAGTGCGATATGTGTGGTGCTGCAGATTCGTCTGGGTACCGCGGCTGACGGAGTAACAGCGGGTGCGGGCCTGTTGTCGACTGGCCTGCTGTTATCAGCCATGCTGCTGCAGAGCCGCAGTGTGATTCATGTGAATCCGAATCCGCCGGTCTATGGTCTGTTGCCGGTCGGGTTGGCCGGGATGCGGCTTGTGGCTGTCCCGGGTGGCGACACGGCGGTGTCGATTTCGGAACTGTCGCAGGAAACAACGCTGGCGGCGCCAGTTGAGGTGTCTCAGGATGTGCCGGTCGAGCCACCTGTGCAGGGGGGAAGTCGCGGACGGCGACGCAAGTCTGCCTGAGTCCGTGAGTATTGTTCGATCGCGGGGCGGACCGGCGAGTGAGTCAGGGAATCCGTGGCGACTGAGGGGCTGTGGGTTCTGTGGATGAGAGTGGAGCAGAGGCGATGAGCTGATCGGTGTAGTTTTCGAAATCGAGGGCCCACGAGGGGATGGCGGCCTCAAGTTTGTTAAGCAGTTTGCCGGGTGTGCGGGTGCTGGCGAGGGTTTGCAGGTAATCGAGAAGTACCTGCCGACCTGCGGGTGTGGAATGCAGCAGGAAGTGCACCCACGCCCAGGATTCAGCGTAGTCGCGTTGTGACAGAGTGCGAAAGTCGGTGATCTGTTCCAGTCTGTAGAGACCTGGGTTCCAGCCGTCGGCCCGGGCATCGGCGAGCTCCTGCAGGTGTGGTGGGCTGAGGTGTGACTCTGCGGAGCTGCTGATTTCGAAGTACTCGGCCAGACCTTCGTCGAGCCAGAGCGGCACAGTCTGCAGTGATGCGTGCAGGAGTCCGTGTGAAAACTCGTGACGCAGATCTTCCGCTGCGTGCTGTCCTCGGAAGGAATAGACGGCCAGTTCGCGTGTTGTTCCGACAAAGTAGGCACGACGGGGTGGCAGATCGCGCCACGTGGACTGCATATACCAGCGGTACGATGCTTCGTCGCTGAACAGGTAGACGTGCACGAGGTCGCGCTGATCCGGAAGCTGCAGCAGGCTGACGAGCTGGTTGCGGACTTCCTGGAGTGTCTGGATGAGTGGGTCGCCGGGCAGGAGCGGATCGTCCGAGTGTACGATGAAGTGGTCGGTTGCCCACGTGTGAGACTGTGGGCGTTCGCTGGAGAAGGTCTGTGAGCGTGTGGTGCGGCAGCCGCAGGACAGCAGTGAGACTGCGATCATCAGTGCGAGGCAGAGCGGGGCGTGAGCGGGCAGCGGGCGTTGCTGCCGGTATTGCTGGTGCAGCGCATGCATGACTTTTCGCGACTCCTTTCTGCGGGTTGAGCTGGTGTGTTGTGAGGGGACCAGTTGCATTGGCTGGCAGCGGTTTCAGCGCCGCTGTCTGGAACGGTAGGGGATAGCGCAGCCGCGAGCGGGGACAGCGGTGACGGTGGGCATTTTTCCGACGAGTGCCGCGTTGACGGCGTCTTCGAGGTGGCGGGCTGTGACCTGTTTCGCATCGGTGCGATCATCCATGGCGCCCATGTAAACGACTTTTCGTTCTTTGTTGAGTACGAAGAATTCCGGCGTGTAGACGGCGCCGTAGCTGTCGGCGACCTGCTGAGATTCATCGATGAGGTAGAGGAAGGGGAACTGCTTCTGCCGGGCTCGTTCGGTCATTTTTTCGAGCGATTCGGAGGGTTTGCGATTGGCGTTGATGGCGACGAGTGTGACGCCTGAGGGTGTGTCCGCGAATTTCCGGGCGAATGCGATCAGGCGATCTTCGTAGTCAACCGAGTATGGGCAGGAGTTGCAGGTGAAGCAGAGCACGACCACGGCGCGGCTGGAGAAGTCCGCGAGGGAGTGTTGACTGCCGTCGGTTCCGAGGAGATTTTTCCAGTCCGGCGCCGTGTCTCCGATCTTGAGTTTCTGGTTGTCGTTTTGGCCGACAGGGTGATTACTGACAGGCAGAATGATGAGGATTGTGAGCAGGAGTTGCAGCAGCATGGAAATCTCGGAGCGGAGGGAAGCCGGAGTGCGTCAGTCCCGGACTGAAAATCGGACTTGAGTCGATTTAGGGGAAACTGTAATTCGGAGTGAGGTTTTCTGAAAGCGCTGTCTGCTCTTTCGGCGGAACCTGCCGGCGGTGGAGAACCGCTGGCGGAGCCCGGCACAAATCGCAGGATTTTCAGCTTTTTGGCTGGTGAACTGTGCGTTTTGGGGTGTCTGGCGACAGGTGTCAGCGGGAGTGATGGAGTTTGATATGCTGAACGCATTTTCAGAATTCGGCGTCCTGTGTGTTCTGGCGACAACCGGCAGAAATTGCCGAACCGGCGATGTCAGAGGCAGATTCTGCGGCTGTGGCGGGGGTTGGCAGCTGAGTTTGACGGGGTGTTGCGGGAATTTTTTCCCGGTCTGCAGTGTGCGTGGGGCAGTGTTTTTCTGGCTGTTGCTGTGGTTTGTGAATTCCATTGCGGAGGCTCAGAGCGGAAGTTTTCCGTATGAGGCGCGAGTGGCGGCGGAGGAGACGTTTGCGCGTTCGGGTGGTGGCGACGCCTATTATCCGACACAGCGACTGACGCGAGGCACGGTCGTGCGGGTGTACCGGCATGATCCGGGTGGCTGGTACGTGATTGAGCCGCCGGAGGGTAGTTTCAGCTGGATTCCGGAGCGATTTGTGAAGCGGCTGAGCGAGCAGGAGGGAGAGGTTCTGGAGGAGAACGTGGTTGCCAGTGTAGGCAGTGAGTTTGGTGACGAAACGTCTGTATTTCAGCGGCGAATGAAGAAGGGTGAGAAGGTTTCAATTCTGGGTGAGCGGAACATCGATACGGCGACGGGTGCGCAGGCGATGCTGAAGATTCGTCCGCCGCAGCGGGAGCGTCGCTGGGTGCCGGGTGCGGCCCTGGTGCCAGTGGATCCGGACCGTCAGCGTCAGGCGGACAATGATCCTTACCGGCTGCCTGCGAATGGTCGTCGAGCGGCGGCGATTGCGACACCGGCTGCGGCGAGTCTGCCGGCGGGTCTGGTTGAGGTGCCGCTGGTGGAGCCGAGTGAGGCATTGCAGAAGGTGCAGCAGGACAAGGGAGAAAAGCAGCAGTTGGCGGATCTGGACCGGCGATTTCGCGAGATGGTGCTGCAGGATGCCTCGACATGGGATCTGGATGGACTGGAGGCGGCTTACAGGGAATTGCAGGGCCGGCTGACAAACCCGCAGATTTCGGGTGCTGTGGAGCTGCGGTATGGTGCGATTCAGCGTTATCGGCAGCGATTGGCGGAGCTGCAGCAGGTGCGTCAGCTGCAGAGTCAGACGGAGCAGCGTGATGCGGCGCTGGCAGCTCGACATGGTTTTGCCTCCATGATGCCTGCAGCGGTTCCGGCGGTGCAGGTCAGGCCGCAGCAGATGCCTGCGATTCCGGAGGGGCCGGCGGGTCCACGGATCATTTCGCCGCCTGCGAGTGGTTTGCTGGTGGAGAGTGCTGCTGGCCAGTCGGCGGGGGCAGCGGGCGATGAGTTCATCGCGCCGACTCCGGACGCCACGATGCCACCGACGGACAGTGGTTCTGCGATGACGGTCTCTCAGTCGCGGTCGATTGAGGAGCGTGGTGAGACTGCTGAGGAGCCTGCAGGAACGCAGTTTGGTACGGCAGTTTCCGGTGAGGTTGCGGCGGCTGGAGCCGCGGAGGCTGTGATTCGTCCGGGCAGTCCGCAGAATAAGTACGTTGGTGCGGGAGTGATCCAGCGGGCTCAGGGGCCTGCAAGTGGCTGGGTACTGGCGTCACCGTCGGGAAAGTTATTGGCGGATCTGAAGCCGGCAGGTGGCGTCCAGTTGGAGCGATTTGCGGGGCGAGAGGTGGGTGTACTGGGAATGCGCTGGTCGCAGAAGGATCAGCGTGATGTGATTGAGGTGCGGGGTCTGGAGCCCGTGCAGTTGAAACGCTGAACGGGCTGTTCAGACTGGCAGGCGATCAGTCAAGGCTGAGGGCAGCGACATTGTCCCTGTCCTCGACCCTGAATGTCTGGCTGCCATCGCCCCATTTACGTGGAATACGGGACGGTTTTTTCTTTCCGATACCGCCGGCGTCGTTGTTTTCCTCTTCGGGAGGAGTGACTTCATCGATGGTGACGGTGTGGTCACCGATCATGGCTCCGGATTCGCTGTCGTCGCTGAAGCGGAGTGTGAAGTTTCCCTGGTCATCGGTCGTTCCGAAAGAACTCATCCCGACTTCCAGTTGATCCGTTGTGCCGCTGCCGGAGGGCTGGAAACGGACGATGACATTGGCAACGGGCTGTCCGTTGAGTGTGACGGTACCGGTTACGGGGGCGGATTTTCGCGATTCGCCGCAGCCGATGGCGGTGAGGAACAGCAGCAGCAAGGGGAGCGGTCTGGGGCTGAACATCTGGAATTCCGTTGGCTGGTGTGAGCGATCTGGAGTTACGGCGTTCAGAATTCACCGATGATCTCGGTACCACCGATGGTGGACGTCCCGGTGTAGACGCGCATGTCGATGTTCGGGGAGATGCTGCGGCAGGAGCCGTCGGCGAGCAGAAAAGTGAGGGTGCCTCCGGCGTGGAATGAGCCCCAGGCGCGCTTGCAGGGGTTGGAGTCGCCCTGAGCCTGGCACCGGTCGTAGTCGGCGATCAGCGTGCGACTTTCGGGTGTAGCGCAGGACAGCACGAATGAGGTGTAGGTGTAGCCCCAGAAGGATGTGCGACGAGGGCGGGATTTGGTGGTGTATTCACCGACGGCCAGGGTATTGGAGGTGCCATCAATGATGTCGCGGAAATTGACGGGGCCGAACTTACCGGTCCCGTTGCCACCGCGTCCGCACCAGTAGAACATACCACGCAGGCGGTCGAGTGCATTCGGGTGCAGGATATCGGAGCTGTCCCACTGGCGACGGTAGGCGTAGGAGTCGCCTGCGGACCAGCCTACGCCACCCATACCGCGGTAGGAGCTGGCTGCCCATGTCTGGTTGTTGTGTGGGCCTGAGTCTGGTACGAGCAGGGCGCCGGCATTAATGTCTGAGGGGCAGTTGTAAACGGGCAGTTTGGATTTCAGGACGGCGACGTTGGCAGGAGTTTCGTTGGGCAGGTTGAAGTTGTACTGTTGCTGCAGGTTGGTTTGCTCGAGGTAGGGCAGGATGGAGATGGCCCAGTTAATGAGGCTGGGTGTCGAGCAGCAGTCACCCATGGTGACGTTCCCGGGGGGAAGCAGTTATTGACGTCGTGGTAATTATGGAGTGCGATGCCGATTTGTTTCAGGTTATTGCGGCATTGAGTGCGGCGGGCGGCTTCGCGGGCCTGCTGTACGGCGGGCAGCAGCAGAGCCACGAGGATCGCGATGATGGCGATGACGACGAGGAGTTCGATCAGGGTGAAACCTCGAAGCCGACGGATCGGCGTGGTGGACAGCGTTGGCTGGGCAACGGCCATAGAAACCTCCGGTTGTCTTGCAGGAAACGAAAAACAAAAAAATGCGTATTGAACGGCGATTGCCGTGCGGTGCGCTGTGTACAGGCGAGCAGTTTTGTGTTTTCCCGGTGGTAATTTTTAAGCAGGCTTGCTGTTCAAATTGCCATGCAGGAAGGGCATGGGTGATCTTTTGTATGGATAATCGACCTGCAGCGATTATTTTTCAAGCCAAAAGCGAGAATGTTTTTTCAGCTTTGGGGAAATCTGCGGCCACGTGTTTTTAAAAGTCATGGCGCTGGGGTGGCGATTGGGTGGCGGGGTGAGTGCTGTGAATCGTTATTTGATTCAGTCTGCGATTTGCTGGGCAATTCCGGCGAAGACGGAATCGAGCAGTCTTGTGTGAGCGAGATTCAGCAGGGTGGACTGGCTGGCTGCCATGGTCAGTCGGGTGCTGATGGGGCGAAAGAGCAGATTGAGGTTCAGGTAGACGCTGCCTGGAACTTTGGCGACGAGTGTGCCTTTGACTGGTCCTTTGTTTCCGCCGCTGAGTCTGTCCCACTGGAAGATCTGACCGCTGGGCAGGATGTAGAACCATTCGGCATTGCGGGAGCGGAACCAGCGTTCATTGCGGCCGCCGAAGTTGTAGTGATCGGAAGCGTCTGCGGCGAAGCCATATGTTTCTGCCAGCGTTCGGATGCCTGCCTGGGCACTGGTGCTGACTTCGGAGGTGGTGCGAGAGTTGGCTGGGACGAGCTGCCGGACGGAGTAGTTTCCGGGGAGCAGAGTATTGAAGCGGTACCAGCCGGTTTCGGATTCGGGCTGGATGGTACCGTCGGAATTGCGATCGATGCTGGCGGAGTTTGTGCGTGCGACGACGAGGCCGGCATCATTGAGGAGTTCGACGGTGATGCCGTTCTGCCAGTTTTCAAAGGCGAATGCGATGCGGGCGACATCAGCGGTGGTATTAGCGGCCTTTGAGACGCGTGTCAGGAGCGTGGAGCCGGTGGTGGGGGACCACTGCCAGACTTCGTTGCTGGTGTTGATGTAGAATGTTCGGCGGACGGTGGTACCGGCATTGGGACCGGAGGTTTCGAGGACGGGGACTTCGTACCAGACAGCGGTGCGCAGTGCCGGCGGGGCTGCATCGGGGACGGCGATGACGACGGCCTGAGGCTGGAGAGTTGTCCCGCGACTGCCGTTGGGGTCGATTTCAAGCCATGTGCGTCCTTCGATGACGGCTGGTCTGTAGTTGCCGAAATCGATGCGGCTGACTGTTGTGCCGCCGGCGACGGGGATGACTGGATTCTGTGCAGCAGCGAGCAGTGAAACGTCTCGGTGGTAGAAGTTATTGAGCGTTCCGGCGAGTGTTCCGGAGAGCGGAGCGGCTGCGGTGACGGGTTTACCGTTCCACTGGAAGAGATCACCGACGGGGGTGATATAGCACCAGCCGGTGGTGCTTTTCAGCCAGCGTTCGCCCAGTCCGCCGAAGTTTTCGAACAGGTCGCCGGTGGCGGTGAGTCCGAGTGATAGATCGAGTTGCCATGCGGAGCCGGCGGCCGGGGAGTGTCTGCCGGGGCTTTGGGCCCATCCGGTGGGGACGATTTCCTGAACGGAATAATTCCCGGGGCGGACATTTTCAAAGCGGTACCAGCCGCGTTCCTGTTCTTCCTGAATGAGTCCGTCGTTATTCAGGTCGATATCGCGGGACTGTGTGGTGGCGACGATCTGGCCCTGATCATTGACGAGCTGGAAGGAGAAGCCATTCAGCCATGGTTCGTCGACTGGTGAGCCGGGATTAGTGGTTGTGCCGAGCAGGGAGGAGGGGTTATGCCAGGCCCGTAAGCCGGGGGAATCGACGAGTGTGCCGGTGAGTTTTCCGGGCTGTGCATTCCAGCGGATCAGATCGCCCTGAGGTGTGAGGAAGAACCAGGCATTGGCGACGGAGGAGCGGAACCAGTATTCGCGTCCGCCGAAGGCATTGTAGCTGTTGCGACCGTTGGGGAAGAACAGGCTGAGGGACTGGACAGCGGGAGCCTGGCGGACGCTGTCGGCATTGCGATCGAACCACTTGCGTCCTTCGACGATGGCGGGAACGAAGGGTTCTTCCCAGGTGATTTCGAGTCTGGGGCGCAGAGCGGCGTTGTCGGATTCGCGGCTGGCGAAGGATTTGATGCTGCCTGCCTGTTCATCGCTGACGATCATCCAGCCGTTGTTGTTGAGTGGGTTGTCGAGCCATTGCTGGACGTCATTGATGATTCCGCTGCCGGCCCATTCCCAGGCGCCGACGCCACCGACGGCGAGCGATGCGGAGGCGGCACCGAAATCGCCGCCTGGGCTGGCCCAACCGATGGAGTCGAACAGGCTGAATTGCCATGTGGCATCGCGTGCAGCGGCGCGTGTGCCTTCGAGTTCGTCATCGGGGGCATTGGAAGCGGATTCACCCCACGGTTTGCTGATGGGGTGCAGGCCGACACTGGCACTGGCGGCGGAGCCGGGATTGACGACGTACAGAGTCACGACGGCATCGAGGATGGTGGAGCCGGGTGGGATTCCGGCGGCGGCAACGTCGAAGGACACGAGTCCGCGGCGTGCGGTAGCGAAACCGGCGGCGCCACCGGCGATCAGGAACTGTCCGCTGCCATTGGAGAGGTCGCCGGTGGGGACATTGTAGATAGTGGAATCGTGGCTGGCGTCGAGAGTGGCTGTGAAGGTGCTGAGGAGTGAGCGGTTTTCGAGGATTTCAGTGGAAACGAATTGTGAGGCGCTGCGAAGTGGGCCACGACGGAGCTGGTGCTGGGGGCGGTGGCGGAGAGCGGCGCGAAGCAGGTGAATCAGAAACATGCCTGACGATTCTGAACGCTGGTGGTGGTGACGGATGGAGACGGGTCGGGGGGTCCAGACGTAATTGTCACGTGAACCCAACAAATCGCCCAGAAAAAAGCCGTTTGAGTGGAGCAGTTTTTGAAGAAATTTCGCGTGAATGGGGCTGTGATTCCGAAATCTGAGCACTGAGCGTGGTGAGGGAGGGTGAATTTTCACGGGGAAAACCCACGAATTCCCGAATTCCCCGGACTCCCGACTGTTTCTTCTATCCCCCCGAGAACGCTCTGGTATACTTCCACCGCAGACCACTTAGTCTGGACAGGCTCGGCTTTTTCCAACGAAGCTGCAGTTCTGCGGTCTGCCGCCAGTGTTTTGGGGCGTCAATTCAACTGTAATGCTGTGTCTATGGGCACTGTTTTACCTGAAAGTCCCTGGGCTTTCCTCTGCCATTTTGCGGTGGGGGTCGCTTTTACTGGCCGGATCCGCGAAGCATTCGGTGCGTTCCCGCATTTGGTGAACGACTGCCAGTTCCACGTGTTATTGAAACGTCCGCGGCGACCACTGCGGACAGTGCCAGAGCATCAACAGGGTTCTCGAGCGGTGTTTCGAGTGGTCTGTTGTTTGCCCTGCAGCCGCGGGGTTGAATGCCTGACGATGTTAGTCAGGCAGAGACAACTCAGCGGTTTTCTGCCTTCGGACCTGGGAATGTTTCATTTTTTCCCGGGATGAAGGTATATGAAGTTCAGTGAGTTGGGGCTTTGTGAGCCCCTTGTGCGCGCGGTGACCGAGGCCGGTTACGCCATTCCGACTCCGATTCAGCAGCAGGCAATTCCAGCGGTGCTGGAGGGTCGTGATGTGGTCGGGATTGCTCAGACGGGCACCGGCAAGACGGCGGCATTTGCCTTGCCTTTGCTGCATCAGTTGCAGCGTGGATCGGACGCGGGTGGCAGGCCTGAGCGAGTGCGAGGTGAGCGTCCGCGAGTGCGTCCTGTGCGCGTGCTGGTGCTCGCCAGTACTCGCGAACTGGCGCTGCAGATTCACGAAAGTTTCCGTGGTTATGGTGCCTTCGCGGCTGTGCGTTCTGCGGTGGTTTATGGTGGTGTGGGGATGCAGCCGCAGATTCGGGCACTGCGGGACGGCGCTGATATCGTCGTGGCGACTCCGGGGCGACTGCTGGATCTGATGCAGCAGGGTTGCGCCAGCATGGAGTCCTTGCAGGTGCTGGTGCTGGACGAAGCGGATCGGATGCTGGATATGGGTTTTCTGCCGGCGATTCGGCGGGTGCTGCAGCGGATTCCGAAGCAGCGTCAGACGCTGTTATTTTCCGCCACGATGCGTCCTGAGATCCGTGAGCTGGCGGCGACGATTCTGCGGGATCCTGTGAACATTTCGATTGAGCCGAAGCAGAAGACGACAGAGCTGGTGGAACAGAGTGTGTGCATTGTGCCGCAGAAACAGAAAACGGCATTGCTGGTGCAGCTGCTGAACCGACTCGTGCCACAGCGTGCAATTGTCTTCAGTCGCACGAAGCATGGTGCGGACCGGATTGTGCGGCAGCTGACGAAGGCCGGTCTGACGGCGGCTGCGATTCATGCGAACAAGAGTCAGAACCGTCGCCAGCGGACGCTGGAGGAGTTTCGTGGCAAGAGGCCTCCGATTCTGGTGGCCACTGACATTGCGGCTCGAGGAATCGACGTGGACCAGGTATCGCACGTTTTCAATTACGACATGCCGACGGAGGAGGAAACCTACGTGCACCGGATCGGCAGGTCCGGTCGAGCGGGTGCGGTGGGTGAGGCGGTGTCGTTGTGCGATCCGGAAGAGCGACGGATGTTGCGGAGTATTGAGAAGCTGATCGGTTTTTCGATACGGCAGTTGTCCCTGGCGGATTTTGATCTTTCCGAGTCCGCGACGTTGTCGGACGATCGTGGTGAGGGAAGCGAGCGATCAGGTCGTGGTGAGCGACGTGGTGAGCAGCGTATTGCGGGTGACCGCGTTGCGGGCGAATCGGCGGAGGATCGCTGGCGATTTCGGGGGCATGAGGAGCGTCGTCGCCAGCGTGATGCGGACCAGCGGCGTCCTGAGCGGAAGCCGGAGGGAAGGTCTGAGCGATCCAGCGAGCGGGGCCCAGCGCGAAGGCCTGAGGGCGGAGTCAGTCAGCGGACTGAGCCACGACCTGCTCGCCGACCCGTTCGGACGTCCGAGTCGGGTGCGGAGCAGCGAACTGAAGGTCGTGGCGAGCAGCGGGGTGAACGTCGTCCTGCTGAGCGACCAGAGCGTCGTACGGAGCGACGTACCGATGCGCGACAGGGTGGTCGACCGGCGGGTTCGGGTGAGTCTCGATCGCGAGGTGTTGAGGGCGAGCGTTCGCGAGGTCGAGGAGCTGCGGGGGCCGACGAGTTTGGAACGGGGATTTTCGGTGGTCCGAGTGAATCTTCCGGCGGGCGTCGACCGTCGCGAGATCGTTGAGTGCAGGGTGTGCGGATTCTGGTGGTGAAGTGGTGCGGGTTTCATACTGACAGGCAGATTGGCAGCAGCGGATGACTCTGGAACACGAAGAACAATTGGCAGCGGCGCAGGAAGTTTCCGCGGATAACCGGGTGACGGAGTCTGTGCAGGTGGAATCGGAGCCATTAACGGCGGACGTGGTGTCTGCGGAGTTGGCACAAGTGGTGGAGCGAGCGGAGGTTGCTGAGCCATTGGTTGCTGAGACTGAGCCAGTGGTTGCTGAGCCAGTGGTTGCTGAGACGCAAGTCGCTGCTCCGGTGGTCAGTGAGCCGGTGGTGCCTCGAGTTGTGGATGTTTCGGCCCTGATGCCTCCGGAGTTTGCGAAGCTGGGTTTGGGTAAGGCTTTGCTGCAGTCATTGATTCAGTTGGGCTACACCGAACCGACTCCGATTCAGGCTGCGACGATTCCGTTGTTGCTGGCTGGTCGGGACGTGCTTGGTCAGGCTCAGACGGGTTCCGGCAAGACGGCGGCCTTTGCATTGCCGCTGCTGCAGATGCTGGATTTGTCGCAGCGTCGTCCGCAGGTTCTGGTGCTGGTCCCGACGCGAGAGCTGGCACTGCAGGTGACGGCTGCATTTGAGCGTTATTCATCGGGGATGCGGGATTTTCGCTGTGTGGCGATCTACGGTGGTGCGGCGTATCAGCCTCAGTTTTCGCAGTTGAACCGTGGTGTGCATATCGTCGTGGGGACTCCGGGTCGAGTGATGGACCACATGACTCGTGGATCCCTTGATCTGTCTGGTCTGCGTTGTCTGGTTCTGGACGAAGCGGACGAGATGTTGAAGATGGGTTTTGCGGAGAGTGTGGAGTGGGTGTTGTCGCAGGCTCCGGAGGGTCGTCAGACGGCGCTGTTTTCGGCCACATTGCCGGCTCAGATCCGCGCGATAGCTCAGCAGCATCAGCGGAATCCTGCGGAAGTGACGATTGTGCAGCGAACGGCGGCGGCAGACACGATTCGCCAGCGGTATGTCGTGGTGTCGAATCATCATCGTGAAGCGGCATTGTCCCGAATTCTGGAGGCAGAGCCGATTGATGCGGTGATTGTGTTTGTGAAGCTGAAGAGTACGACTGAGCCTTTGGCGGAGTATTTGTGCGGTCAGGGTCATCGTGCTGCGGCGTTGCATGGCGATGTTGCTCAGCCGCAGCGGGAACGGATTATTGAGCAGTTGCGTGGTGGCCAGTTGAATGTGGTTGTAGCCACTGACGTGGCAGCTCGCGGGCTGGACGTGCCGCGGGTGAGTCATGTGATCAATTTTGATCTGCCGCGTGGTCGTGAGGCGTATATACATCGGATTGGACGCACGGGTCGAGCGGGTCGGCAGGGCGAGGCGATTCTGTTTGTGCATCCGCGGGCCAGTCGATTGCTGTCGAGTATTGAGCATGCGGCGGGGCAGGCCCTTGAGGCGATGCCGATGCCGACGAATCGGGCGGTGAACAAGAAGCGGGTCTCGGCCTTTCACGAAGCGATCGTGAGGGCTTTGGAGGATCCGCAGCGGGAGACGCTGCAATCGATAATGCAGCAGTTCCAGCGTGAGCGTCCGGAGCTGGAGGCGGAGGCGATTCTGGGTGCATTGGCGGTGATGGCGCAGGGTGGGCGTCAGTTGCTCAGTCGAGAAGAGTTGCCGCAGGTGGAGCTGGAGGACGAGCGGAGTCGCCGCGGCGGTGCTGGTGGATTTCGCCGAGGTGGGGCTCCGGGGTTTTCTGAGCGGGGAGGTGATCGTCGGCCTGGTTTCCGCGATCGTGGTGCTCGGGGCGAGCGTGGATTCGAGCGCGGCGAGCGTCGGGAGCCGCGGGAGCCGCGGGAGCCGCGGGGGGCGTTTCGGGGTGAGCGTGAGCAGGGGCCGATGCAGAATTTTCGGCTGGAGGTGGGGCGTGTGCACGATGTTCGTGCAGGGAGTATCGTAGGGGCGATAGCGGGCGAGTCCGGTCTGGACAGTGGCCGGATCGGTCGGATTGATATTTTTGATGACTTCAGTACGGTGCAGTTGCCTGCTGGGATGCCCCCGGAGATTTTTCAGAAGCTGCGACGGGCGTGGGTGGCAGGTCGTCAGTTGCAGATTTCTGAGCTGGGTGAATCTGAGGTGCGGCGCAGTGCACCGCGTCGGGACGCGTCTGAGTTTCCGGGTGGTGGTGAGCGGAGATCGCGTGGTCCGCGGGAAGGTGGTTCACGAGAGCGTTTTCCGCGAGAGGGCGGCCCTCGAGAGGGCGGTTTTGCTCCGGGTGGAGAAGGGACCGGTGGAGAGGGAGCGGGTAGTGAGGAGCGGCGGGGGTTTGGTGGGCGA
>Ga0078894_10000178_pt1 | contig 40541 bp, 35 predicted proteins | sample LauGreSu1BDMLBSD_2_FD_67506 | JGI IMG/M metagenome (GOLD analysis project Ga0078894, IMG submission 67506) | Freshwater lake microbial communities from Lake Michigan, USA - Su13.BD.MLB.SD (version 4) (version 4) | ecosystem: Environmental > Aquatic > Freshwater > Lake | place: Lake Michigan...
AAATACCAAGAAACAACCGAAGATGCCGAAGCCGATGCGAACGAATTGTTAGAAGAATTTGATGACAATATTGATGAAAACCAACTATAAAATCTGATTGTAACAATATATTTGTATAAAAATATATTTTTATTGCTCGGCGTATGGTTCTCCTCGCATTAATGCCCAAATATAGGCGAATGTGCTTGATATGATTTCCTCTATTCTTAAAATATAAAATGGATACGTTCCTAGTAATATAGCAACTGTGACATAGATATATTTATTTGGAAAATACTGTTTCGTATAAGCAAAATATAGTAATATTACCAATACCACATAATAAATATAAAATAACCACTGGCTGTAAAACCCATACATCGCTTTATTGTTATTTTCGTTCGCAGTTTTTCGGTTATATGTGGTAGATTTACTTTGTAGGTCGGTTATTGTATTAGATAACGTTTTATTTTGAAATTGTATATCTTTATAATACGCTACGTGCGTTTTATCATTTTTATATGTTTCGTCTGTTAATAAATATGACAATCCAGTAAAAGCTTCAATGTCTGATCGGTGATTATCGTCAGTCAAACTTAAAATTCCGGCTAGACGTTTCTGCTCAATCTCTTGTTTTTTTATTTCATCTTCCAATGCGGGTATTTTTGCTTCTTCAATAGCGATTTTACGTTTTAAATCGTCTATTTTTCGCTGCCATATAGTATTTTCGGTGTAAGCAGAATCTTTGTGAAGCGTTTCGTTCGCTAACTGTTTATTTAAATTTGAAATACGCCATCTTATAGAATTAATTTGATTGTTTAAGTTGGCTATTCGTCCATTTAATTGGGTTATTTCACGTTGTTGTTTAAGATATGTAAAAATAAACATTGCTTATTATACAATATACCGATAATATATTAGTGACATATATGGCAACAATACTAATAATATAAATGCTATGATTTTCATAAACATACTCATATTTATAGGTGATCTATATAATAGAAACGTGAACAATAATAACAACAAAATATAAATAATCAACAATATCTTATTCAATGTGCTAAAATAGTCTGTTTGTTGCATTTGATAGGTTACTCTTGACTGATCGGTCGTATGGCTATTTTGCGTATTCTTAATTGTATTCATTAATGAATGGTTTGTTCTATTCATTCCAGTATATATATTCTTTGTTTGTTGAATAGTATCTTGCATTTTGTCAGCAATTCCCTTGCTTGCATCCGCGTTTGCTGCCGTAGTTACCCTTTGTCCTCCTTTGGTTACCTCAACACTATTGAGTGTATTCTTAACGTCGTCTACTGCAATAACAAGTCTATTATTTAAATTGAGGACTTTGCCTTCTGCTGAGTGTAGGTCACCTTGTTTTATTTGTTCATCCTTTTTGTGTTCATTAGTTGAAGATACATATTGGTTTTTTGTATTGATTGTATTATTTATATTCGCCTGTACGCCATTTGCATTTGCATTTTCAGTCGCAACCTTTCCATTTAATGATGCAATCTGAGAGTTCTTTTGATTTATTTCACCTTGCCTATCCGGAAAAGGGTTTCTAAATACCGGTGCAGATGACTTGTTTCCCATAATGTGTTTACTTATATACACATTATGTTTATTTTATTTCATATGCCTAGACCCTTCCGTAACTGTCATATTCACTTGGTGAGTGGGCAATCGGACCGCTCTGTTCCATCGTAGTAAAACCACCTACGGTTGAGGGAGTAGCAGGAGGAGTAGCAGAAGGAGTAGCAGGGGGAGCAGCAGGAGGAGTAGGAGCAGCAGAAGCACTATCGGGAACACACATTGATTTTTCGTTGTCCCATTTAGTTCCAGCAGAACAGCACGCCGAACCAACACATCCTACAATATTAATCGTTCCTAGTAAGTTACCAGCTTTGCTTGCGGCAACTTGACTTGCTGCAATACTTGATACAGTAGGTGCTGCTGGACCAGCCAAGTCCAAATCATTATAATTCATCAGACTTCTGCTAGAAATAGATGAGTATATAAACAAACAGTAGACGCCACCAATCAGTACAACTATCAAGTTGATCAACGTGACAATTATAGATGGGACTATCGGAAATTGACGATTTAGTAGCGTTAATACAATGCATATTACTAAAACTATTACCATTACTATTTTTATTCGGAGATATTGCGATTGTCTCATTCTATACGTCTCATTCAAGTCAATGGCGCGTCTTTTGCCGTCAAGTGCATTGTCTATGCTTTGTTTCTTCTGTTCAAGCCTTTTCTTTTCTTCGTCAATAATAGATGACACCTCCTGTTGTCTTGCTAAAACCGCGCCACTAGATATGTTCGCGGCGGTAAAGTCTTTATGTAAGTTTCCCAATTGAGTGGCTAAATTGTTAACTTTTGTGTTAAATGATGCATCTTGGATAGTTAGACCCGCAAGATAATCCTTCTGAATATGAAATAAACCAGACAAATCAGTATTTAATTGCATTTTATATATTATAAAAATATTATAATATTTACTTCGGGCTTGCTTACTCACGCAATACAAATATACCAGCAATAATTAATGTCATTGCAGTCACTGTTCCTAATGTATATATTGTATTAGTTTGTGAAATCATATCATTTATATCGTCTAAACGTACATCTTCCGTTTTTTTAATCGGGGGTTCCATACTATAATTATAGTCTACGTATCCGGATCTTGCATCCTTTTTCAAATTATCACGCAGACGAATGGTAGCCGCTACATTGGTGCCTATGCTGGCATAATTAGAGTTAATATTTTGCATAACGCCATTGTAATCCGTCGCGATTGCAGTCATTGGTCCAATTTGATTATTTGCAATGTCTGTTTTTAATTTTTGTTTCACTTCGTCTGTTAAATTATCTACTGGTATTGTTGGTGCAGCATATCCGTGAGTATCAAATGGCTCGGTCGTTGCCTCATATAATGCAGTGGATACGTTATATGTAGAGTAATTACTGCCAGGACTTGTATACGGAATGATGTTTTTACCACGTACACTCATGAATTCTGTTATACACAGTTGTGATAATTTTTTTCAACCTAACGGCGAATTATTTTGTACAAAAATACACCCGACAATAAAAGTCCTGCTAATATACTTGATTTTAATGCATATTCTAGCACAGTAGTATTATTTATTTCCGTTTGCACTGTATCACTTTTTGCGATTGGTTTATTGGTTGAACCTGCGTTTGCACCTAAACTATATTTCCCGTATTGTCGGTCATACATATTAATACCATCGTACATCGCATCCTCTTTTGCCACATCATTTAATTCAAACGAACGAGACAATGTAACAAAGGTTTCGGGTTTTAATGCATTCTCATTGGTTGATATCATTGTCGTGCCAAATAGTCTTAACTCGTTTATTTTTAACGATTTTATACCTGGACCCATTCCCATTACAATTAGTCTAAAATAAGAGTATTTTTCTGGCGAATTTATATCAAATGATTTTGTTGTAATTGCCCCGGTCGGTACATCTGTCTCTTTTAAATTTCGCTGATCTAATTGTACCCAAGCAGTTCCATCATTAGATGCAACTAACATGAAATTGCGCGGAAAGGTATTATTACTAGATGCGGGTGTTCGGATCCCATAACGCTGAATATATGCTTTATATGGGATGCGCAATTGTATCCACTCACCTCGTACATTTATTATTTTGCTAGAACCAACAGGCGTAGTCCACAGATAATCAGTCCCGCCACCCTGATATGAAGATAAAATTTTACCGTTTCCCTCTGTGTATGGGTTTTGCTTATACTTTGAATTGGTGCTATCTTTAAAGTCACATTCCCAATAATCTTCGTTATCATTTGCGATTACATATGGTTTTGTGGCTTCACTTGCGTACGAAGATGCGGTTATTTCATATGTACCATTTGGCGTATATTTTACTATACCTCGATCATCTATTCCAGTAATTACTTGTTTATTGCTACTCATAAGTTTATCATCGGGTAAAGGTAAAATCTGTATAACTTGGTCGGTATTTACTGACATCTTTATTCTATATTATATTACTGATAGAATTCTTTGGAATTACATCAGTATACTTCACCCACTTATATTTTTTTAAATACATAAAAAAGTGTGGTTGTTGCTAAAACTGTCCAGATTAAACTTGTATATATAGTGCCATCAAAAATTCGCTGTTGCTCGTATGCCAAGGAATCATCTGTAACATACAATTCTTTTAATTTTGCGTCTAATTCGCTTCGCATTTGTGTAATGTGTTTATGTTTCGTTTTTATATCATTAAATGAGGCATCTGCTACTGTATTCGTGACAATGTCATTAACGTTGGCAAGACTACTCGATACTCCATATAAACTACCGCCCGAAACTGTGTTATTATTTCCAAAGGTGACTATTTTATCGTATGCGGAATTTAGAATGGTTTCTTGTTGGGTACAAGCAGTCGGAGTATTGGTCTTACAATTTACATAAGTAGCATATTTTGCGTTAAAATCATTTAAATCGTTTATTAACTGTTCTTCACTTTGCATAGTAGGTGAAAAGCCTTCCTTTTTCTTCATAATACTCTTATTATTATATGGACGGATATTATTCGTATTACGAGGTGTATTTTTATTTTCCACCTGACCGGAAATGTTTATGGTTGGATATAATCCGTATATTTGTATTCCACTAATAGCCATCACATTATTGTCTTTTTCGTAAGACGACCCTTCAAATACTATTCTAAATGTATTGAACAGTTGTACTACTGTTGATATGTTAAATTTAACTGGCACATTAACGTTGTATTTTCCTTGTGGATTTACGTCAATGTCACGTTTGTCTAAAACTGTCCAGTCCCTTCCATCATTCGAACCTAGCAATGTAAATTTTGTAGGAAACCGACGGGGGCAACAATCAGTTGCCGTTAGTAGTGTGTATCTAGTCGCCTGTAATTTATAGGGTAATTTTATTTCTATCCATTCGCCTTCAATTTGCTGACCCGTTATAGTAGCAGTTTTAAAATAGTTATCGGCTTTGCCTCCGCCTATATATTTACCCCAATTGTATGGGTCACGCTGATATCCGCTGCCGCAACACCCGGCAGTACGCCATAAAGTTTTATTATTATTGTCAAATGCCATGATTGCACGTAGAGAACTGCCTCTTACAATAGATTCACTTGATGATTTTGCCACATATTTACCCATTAATATAGATAATTTTGGGACTACATTGTCTACACTCAGTGTATTGGTATCGGCATTAACTCTGTGTGGCGGCAATGGCGGCACTGCCTGAAACTCATCACCTGCATTAATGTTCATAGACCACGGCGGGGGTGGAGGTGGAGGGACAACAATTTTTGGTTTATTAGGGACGGGCGGTGCTTTTGCTAGTTTTTGTGCTAGTACAAGCGCGCGTGCTTCTTCCTTTGCACGTGCGTGTTCCTTGGCGAGAGCCTTTTCTTTTTCTTTTGCTCGTTCAATAGATTTTTTTATGTTGGCGAAAAATGACCATGACATTATATATGATATATCTTATATAATGTCATTAGATAAGTTAACTCTTTGTTATTTTATACATTAGGATTAATAATAAGAGTATGCCACTTCCTAAATTAAGTGTGCGAGCGAATGTCTGATCGTATACCTGTTTTGCATTTTCATATTGTTCATCTGCACCACTATGGTTTTGTTGCATAGATTTAATTTTGCTAGCATATTCCTTATTAATGCATAGTTCCTTTACCATGCAATTTGCACTATTGTCTACAAAGTGACTTGCATTGCAACTCACATCCCAAATAGGATCATATAGACCAACATTCATTGTGCAGTTGGCAGCGGTTAATGTTCCGCCGTTAGTCTCTGCATTTACATAAAAAAAGTCATTCTTGTTATATCCAACAATGATATCAGAGGACGACATATATTATAATATACGTATTTATATTTATTTTGCAACTGTTTCGTCACACATTAACCCATACAAACTCTGTAATATTTGGCATTCATTGCAGTGGCACTATCCCTAATAAATTCGCACACTTGTCCTGGGCGCAAACATAATGCCAATGCCTGTGGGTCAAATCTAGATATCTCTGGTATTTGAGATAAATTAAGAATATTGTATGTCTTCTTAAACTCTTCCACTTCACTATCTCCTAAAATACGGGCGCTAGGTACCAAAGTGTGTTTCAACAAGTTATATTGAAGACGGTTGATATTATGGATTACGACAAATATGCCACTGTGGTCATATAGATATCGTATCTTGGTTAAAATTGTTTCGTTTGGTTCCGTATCAGTAATAATCATCAGTGTGTCCGCATTCGTCAATACCGTATCAATGGAATATAAATCCTCAATAACATTGTCCACCGTTTGTGCATTTAACTGCTTTGCATTTAAATTGTGTTTAATGTATATTTTTTTACCGTTATTCTTATGTGTAACAAGCATATCTAGTTGAGAATTGTTATTCATTGCATCAATTTCATTTATACTAAAGTCTTGGTACTCTTCCACCGCGTATTCTAATGCCTCTAATTGCGCAATAATTGTCATACGAGACTTGTATAACTTCAAAATCTTGTTATTGGTTGACGTCATTCTTAATATATAATAAGATGTATACTTTTTACTTTTTATATATTTATCGTGTTGGTTTCAATTTTTTACTTATGGTATTTTGCGGATCTGCAATGTATTAAAATCAATAGCACCATCGGGTTTAGGCTTCGTTTCGGCTTTGCTTTCGTCTAATACAACTGATGCAGCCGGAATAGTATTATTATCGCTCGCCGCTTGCATTGTATTGACGGTTGTTGCTGCATCTGGGGTCATTTGAATTGCAGCACCTGATATAGTTGGCTGTGTATCTAGACCACTTGAAAAATCACTTCCCCCATTCATTACTTTAATTACGGGAGCAAATGTAATATGTGGTCCACCACCGTGTCCGACCGGTTGATTGTGGTGTTGTCTTCCGCCATCTTGTGGTGGGGATGGAATAGAATTATTAGGCGATGATGGCGGAGGTGTATTTGGCGTAAACGACATATCTGCATTATAAATGTCATTCGCAGTAACCATTTTAACAGTGTCTGCTCCATTTATGCTAGGAACATCGGTCTCAATTTTAATATATTTATCACCAACGTTGCTTACTCGCCACACGCGGTTAGGCGTTTCATCTCCTCTATAATATACAGCATCTCCGGTGTGGTACTCACGCGCCCGCTGAGATAATTCATTTAATTCTGCATCTTCGGGAGTATTTGGATTATACAATGGAGACGTAGCATTAAGTCGGGCTTCTTCTGCCTCAGCAATTTGTTGTTCGGTTAGAATAACCGGGCTATATGGTGCATATTGTGGACTATTCGCGTCGGGGGTATTTGGGTTGTATTGCGGTGAAGTTGCGTTGCGCTTTGCCTCTTCCGCTTTTGCAATTACATCCGCCATTTCACTTTCAGTTAGCACGACAGGGCTGTATGGTGCATATTGTGGGCTTGTCGGTGCATATTGTGGACTTGTCGGTGCATATTGTGGGCTGGTTGGTGCATATTGTGGACTTGTCGGTGTAGGTGATGGACTATATGGACTAATATTGTGTGGTTCTCTATTCGCAAGAGCAAGTATACGAACATTGTCATGTACAATTTGACTAGGTTCAACATTCGATTGGAATGTTAGCTTATCAATATTCTTTGAGTATGTCATGTTCTCCAACTGTTTAATATTATCTTCTGTTATAATTCGCATTTGCACATTCGCCGTATTAAGTTCTTGTAAAAGTAACTTGAATGAATATGGCACATTAACGATGCTGAAATCACGTCCAAATTTACTTACATTTTCAATACGCATATCCTTAGAAGAGAGATCTCCTGTATATCTAAGTGGACCATCTGCCATAGGGCTAAAAAATAAGTTCTTTGCTGGATTGTAAATTGCCATCATTCCAGTGGCATTACAAATGGCCATCTGATATTTGTCGCCACGTTCCATCATAGATTCGCGTAAGAAATCGGAAATTCCGTGTGATATCAACACATCACGTTCCATTTCACCTATTCTTAACCCACCATCATTCGCCCTGCCTGCAACTGGCTGGTGTGTTAGTGCAGTATTCGGTCCTCTGGCTCTGAAATTTATCTTGTCTTTCACCATATGCTTCAATCGCATATAATAATTCGGACCCATAAATATTTCAGTCTCAATTTGCTCTCCGGTCATTCCATTATATAAAATATCGTTGCCACTTGAATGATACCCAACATTGGACAACATTTCACCAAACACCTTAATTTTAGAACCGTGGTTGTTAAATGCAGTGCAGTCGCTATATCCACCATATATTGCAGCGGTTTTGCCAATAATGCATTCTACCAAATGCCCGATTGTCATACGCGACGGTATTGCGTGTGGGTTTATAATCAAATCTGGCCGCACGCCATCACGTGTAAATGGCATATCTGCTTCTGGTATGACCAGTCCAATTGTTCCTTTTTGACCTGCTCGCGATGCCATCTTATCGCCGATATTGGGGATACGCATTTCACGGACACGTACTTTTGCAATACGGGTTCCTTCCTCGCCATCAGTAATAAATGTTTTGTCTACTACACCGAGCTGTCCCTTTTTCGGGGTTTTTGAAGCATCTTGTTTTACGCTGCCTGGGCGTGAATTACTGACAGTTAGACCAATTAATACGGTTTTGTCATTGATTTCCGTATTTTCTTTCACAAGTCCAAATTGATCCAATTGACTATAATCACACCCTATCTTTGTACCAACTACTTCCGTGTCAGTTTCAATATTTGTAAATTTTTTCTCGGTTGTGCCTTCTTCTGACTGGCTTTTTTCTTCGTGCATTTCATATGTGCTGTAATAGGTCGTTTGGAATAGCCCACGTTTCAATGCACCTTCATTTATTAAAATCGCATCTTCTACGTTATATCCAGTATAACACATAATTGCAACTATCGTATTCTCGCCATACGGGTTGCTTTCGTGATTAATGTGTTCCAAGTAACGAGTTTTCAATAGGGGTGTTTGTCCATAAGACAATACGACTGCCGTTTTGTCCATACGAACTTGATGATTTGTGTGGTACATTGAACACGCCTGTTTGCTTTGACCGCACGAGAATGAATTACGCGACGCTGGATTGTTTTCTGGGAAAATAATCAGGTTGCCCAACATTCCAAATATTAATGATTCGTGCAGTTCTAGATGCGTATGTTTCGCCGTTTTATCTTGTTTTAACACGTCTGCGTTGATTGCAATTAATGCATCCTCAGTTTCATTGGGATCAATATAGTCAATCACCGCCTTATCTTCCAAGAAACGCTTTAATTTTGCGGGATTTGTTTCCACATCAATTCCTTCATATAATTCGTTTAATTCATACATCTTATATTGGTCAGGATGAAAATCGGGCAATTTCTTTCGGTTAAATCCAGCAATTAACTCGTTCCACGTAAAGTCATTCTCCGCAATCTTGGTTAAATTGTGTTCATACGACATTTTGTGCGTTTCGTGGTCACGATAAAACACAGGTCTGCATATTCTGCCTGCATCTGTGTATATGTATATCGTATTGTGACTAATATTAAATGTGACACTCGTATAAACCGGGATTAATGCATTGCGACGAAACAATCGGAGTTTATCCACAGCTTCATTCGGTGCATCAATGACGCCTGCCCACAGACCATTTACAATTACCTTTGTCATTCTAGACAATGTAATCGGACTGCATTCTTCCAATAGCCGCAACTCGACCTTTTCACGTAACCATTTTATCATAGGAACACGAGAATAACCCTGCGTTACATACGAAGACATAGCCATATGTTTATGAATACCGATATTGCCTCCGTCGGGCGTATCTATTGGGTCAAAGAAACCCCATTGTGTGCTGTGTAACACACGTGGTCCAACCAACTTTACACTGGGATCTAGTGGCAAATTGGTTTTGCGCAAATGGCTCAGTGCCGAATTATGCGATAATCGGTTCATATCTTGGACTACACCAATGCGTTTTGTATGCACATATGCACCCCAATTGCCTTTAAATGCGCGCTTGAAGCCCGCTTCTAGTTCTCGGGCACTAAATGCTTCCCTGTAATTCTGTTCAATCAGGGATGGCAAATTATCCTCATAGATTGCTCGGTTCATATTCAATTTGCTTTCAAACGCTAGATGCACTTCTCTCATTTGTATCTTATAATACTCACGAAATAGCTCGTTCATCAACGCACCAACCAACTCAATGCGTTTGTATTTAAAATTGTCACGGTCAGTGGGTGGTTCTAATCCAGTATATACGGACAACAGCCTAAATGTAATATATCCAAGATAATACGCCTTTTGTATGTAATTCACCTCGCCGATGTGGGGTAAGAAATAGTCCGCTAATATTTCTAACGCGTGAGTAACCGTTTTGCCTTTTGTAAAAGATGCAATATATTTCAATGCATTTCGCTGGGTCATTATTCCTCCTGCGTCGTGAACTGATGGTGCAAACAAATCTACCATTTTTTCATATTTTTCAATATCTAACAGACACATTGTTATTATTTGTTTGTCTGAAATAATACCTAATGCACGGAAGACGATGAATAGGGGAACCGGTTTTCTTACATTTGGAATATTCACCACAATATTCTTAAATGTGTATGACGGAGTAGGGGCAACGATTTTCACTGACAATGTTCTCACTGGTTTTGACACGTTTTCAGAAACAGATCGTATTTCCGCTGAATAAAGGTAACTTTCGTCTCCCGATTTGCGAATATATAACATATTATCTCCGAACTTTTCTTGCGATACAACCGTCTTTTCTTTTCCGTCAATAATGAAATATCCACCCACATCATTCAAACATTCGCCCATTGTGTGTCTTACTTCACGAGGTAATCCGGACAATACGCAATAATTTGATTGTACCATTATCGGAAACTTGCCCAAGAAAATCTTTTCAAGCACAACAGTTCGTGATTGTTTATTTGTAGAAATCATTGATTTTTCGGTTAATTCGCGAATTAATGCACTCTGGTCAGTAGTTAAATCGGCAGCGAGTTTCTTGGTCGCTCGTCTCGGCGGCATACCTCCGGCAAGGCCTTCTCCGTTTTCCTCTCCTTCGCCCTCTGCATGTTCTCCGCCGTCTTGTTGTATGGCATTATATGATACATTTTTCAAATTATTAAACACCGATTTGTCGTGTAAATCACCGCCGTCAAGCAGTTCAGATGGACCAACTAGTATCGGAACCTGTCCATCATCCAAAATGTCAATATACTCTATTTCAATATCATAATGAACAGTCATACCGTACGTCATATTACGTAAACGCGCCTCGTTGGGAAACATATAATGTGAGTTATTGTCGTCATATATTACCGGTTTGCCGTAATAAATTTTACTGCCATCTTTTCCGCCAAAATACATTAAACATTGAGAACGGTACTCGCCGAGTTTCTCGTCGTACTTCGTACTAATTCGCAATGGGTTCTGCTCTTTAAAAATCTGGAAAATACCATTCTTAAAAAAGTCGTTATACGATTCCGTATGGTGTCTTACTAAACTTTGTGGATTTTCCTCAAAATACTTGTTTATTACGTTCCATATCGCAGAATTATCCATTGTGCTGTTTATAAACTAGGCGAATATATTTTAGATACAACATTAGCGTTTATACTTTTTTGAATAATATTGTATTGGACAATCAACGAGAACTTGCATAATATTTTCTATCACTATCTCATAGATATGGACAATTTAGCGGAAACTTTATTTGGCCCCCTCAGCAAGGAATACTGCGTGTATTTTTACTACCTCTCTATTATCGGGTTTCTGTTGCTCGTAGTTTTACTTCTTTCTACACTTATCGTTGGTATCACCCAGCGAAAGAAGATTGGTTTCTACATGCAAATGTTATCAGTTGCACTAGGATACTCTATTTTCTACTTCCAGAATAGACTTCTTCATTCTATGTGTGTCGGTATGGCATAAATTTAGGACTATTTCGTTTTCTTTGCGAAAACCTTTTTATCGTATAATATAACTTGTAAATGGATATATTATATTACAGCAATTACTGCAAACATTCTCAGAAAATAATACAAACGCTTGTCAAAGCCAATATGTCTGACAAAATCAGTTTCATTTGCATAGATAAGAGAACCCGCGACAACAAGACAAACCAGACATTTATTACGCTTGAAAATGGAGGTAAAGTTGTACTTCCACCAAATATTCAAAGTGTACCATCCTTGTTACTAATTAAGCACGGATATAAAGTAATTATTGGAGATGATATTATTAAACATTATCATGACACATTCAAATCGGTTAATTCCAAACAATCTTTGCCCGCAGGAGAACCCAGTGCATTTTATTTAGGCAAATCAACGGGTGGATCTAATATCGTTTCTGAACAATATACCATGTACAATCTTACACCCGATGAACTTAGCGCAAAGGGGGTGGGCGGGAAACGACAATTGTATAATTACGTTTCAGCAAATGATAACATTCAATTTATAAACACGCCAGAAGAAACCTATCAAGCAGACAAAATTTCCACGGATGTTACTATTGATAAACTCCAACAAAGTAGATTAGATGAGATTTCGGCCATTAAGAATAGACCACCTCTTGTCGGCGGGCATATATAATTATTAAAAAAACAATATAAACTGTCACTTATAATAATAAGTACACTATCACTATGGCAGACAAACCAACTCTATCACGTGCTTTCAACACCCATTTATCTGAATTTTTAGCAGATATTATTAACATCTACCCCGGCAATGCTGATATTATTCAGGCAAAGTCTACTTTTGAAACTATTAAGAAAGCCAATCCTGCTCTTATGGTAAAGGCGTGGTTTAAACACGTATACCTTCCATACAAGGATGTTATTGACAGCGGAAACATTACGTTCTTTTTTGAAAAGGATTATAGTCAAGATGTTCAGTCGCTCGCAAATGCCGCAGAAATTATGAATATGATTGACAAGATTAGAGCACCTATTAGAAGCATGGATGCAGCGAATAAGGAACATTGTGCGAAGTACATCCAAAACCTTAGTAAGTTATCTGGATTGTATAACTCATTGTAATCGATTTTTATGAATAAATAAGTTAGAATAAATCTAATTTATTTATGATTTGCAGGAATATGTATTTTGCATAATACATATTTAGATGTATTTTTATAGTATAATAGTATATTATAATGGAAACAACCGTGAGCAATACTTCCGGTGAAGACGACGGCACAATGGAAACAGGTAAACCAAAGGATGTTCCCATTACGCTTGAATTAGGTGACATTATTGAAATTATTGCTCCTACCAATAGCGATATTCACGAAATAACTGCATATATTACTTATATTGACGCACATAAACTAAAAGTAGTTAATGTGGCTGATGGAACGTTCTATCAATTGACGGCAACCGATGCTGGATATTTTACCGATGAATCCATCAAACAGATTAATTTACTCAGTAGAAGCCCTGAAAAGGGGTATGCTCGTCAAAATGGATTGTTTACTGGAATATGGGTAGATATTCATTTCGGTGGAGAAATTCCAGCGGTTATTACTGGCGAAATTACCAATTTAGACGAAGATATGATTGAGGTAACAATGTATCCAAGCCTTAAATCTATTTACATCAACTTTGGTTACAAAGGTATTCCAGAGAACGTTCCCATTGATTCTATCGTTATTCGCAATAAGCCAGTTTCGCCCATCAAGGAGACAGAACCTGCCGATGAAGAAAAAGAGAATGAACCCGCGGCTTCTCCCACAGAAGTGGCTTCCGCATCAACGAGTGCTAGCCCATCAATGCAATTTACTGAAACTGGCGAATCCATTATTTCAATTCCTGAAAATAGCCCAATTGATGTAAATGTTCGGGATAAGTTACACGAACTCTACATTGAAGCGAACAATATCGTTTTTGGCGAAAAGTTAGAACCCATTAAGCGATTAATTGAGATACCCGAAAGCGAGCGCAGATACGGCATTGAGGCACAAGTGAATGATTTAAATGATGAACTACTATCCACTATTCCAAATAGTCAGCGAACGCTTACCGTTTTGTCCAATATACAAACTATGATTGAACGTTTCAAAGAATTACGTCAGCAGTTTTCGCAGTTTGATAGTCACAATGATGTTTATGGTATCAAAATCAATGGCACCAATTATAAACCTCTTGTTGAACGTATTTATAAGATGGACACACTATTGAAATGGATTGTTCCAGTTGTCTCTCAACGAAAGAAAATATATGGAGTGGCAGCAGACGACAATGCCACAGATGTTGTTTATAACACGCACGGTGAAGAATTGCGTGCAATTGAAACTTTGCAAAATCGTTATTATGACCGCAAAAACGTGGACGCTACACTTACGTATTCGGTGCTGAATAAACGCATTCAATCTATTATGATGCCGTTTGAGAATGTAGATAACCCAGACCAGTTGTTATCGCATTCTGAGGTGCTAACCAATATGGATGCGATTATTGACAATCTCGGTCGGTTTAAATCCAGCGTCTTTGATAAAAACAATGAGGTTGAAGCTCGTAATTTTGTGGTTCAGCGTTATAATCTCGGTCTGTCTAATATTAAAAAGGAAACACTAAAATCCGGTAAAACGTTGTATATTAGAAATGCGATGACCCCGAATGACAAAATGACTGTAAAATCGTTGTTGTTTTTACCCGAACCAGTTGTCAAGTTCTCCACTATTCATTTGCCATCTACGAATATGATAGACAGAGTAAACTTGCATCACAATTATTTGTTACTCTTCAAGTTACTACATAAAAATGCGGATATTGTTCCACACGTGATAGACGACCTATCAAAGGAAATTGATTATGAACAGATGGAAAAAGAGGACAAAATTACACTATTAAACGGCATTCAATCATTTGCATTGGATCCCAATATGAATATTGAACGGTTTGAACAAAATGAGAAACTAAAACAATTGCTTGATGTCATTATTCCAAAGACGCGGTTTCTTATTCGGTTTATTCGCAAACACATAAAGGACAAGATTTCATTTATGGAGATTGTTAAGACATTGGAGCCTTATATGATATACCCGTCCGATATCAATTACGGGCATTATATGGAAATTCGGTTCTTTATGAAGGAACGCATCACTGAAATTAAAAAACAGTTGCTCGCCAAGGCAAAGGATTTTGATTTACTGCGCAATACAAAGTATCGTGTGATGCAGTACCCGAATACCGTTCTTAAATTGTTGGACGATAAAAAGGTAGTCTCGGACGCATTCTTTCAAAGTTACGCGTTCTTGCAAGATAAATTCAACACCAAACTTACCCCCCAAGAGATTATTATGCGTATGAATAACCTAGACAACTCCAACTTATATACTAATTTGGTAACCTCTCTGTTAATCTCTTTAATTACCCCCAATAATTTCACAGATGCACTCGCAAAACAATCGCTCGATGATCTTACTGATAACGAGCAAATTAAACCAAGTGATTGTTCTCGTCGTTTCCTAACTAAGAAATATACGTCTATGAGTGCCCTGCAAAAGGACAATAATGCGGCGGAAGTATACTACGACAAGGATTTTGATGATACGCCATATGACCTCCTCAAAAAATACAAGAACGAACAGAAAAAGAAATCCCCCGCTGACTTTCACGAATTTCTTACCGAGAACCTTATCCATATTCATGGAGCAAACAAGGATATTGCATCTGAATTGGCGACTACATTAATCGCCGGAAAGAAACTTGTGCGCGACGGAGAGTTTGCTTTATTGGAACAACGTCCTACCTTGCCTGAGAACATTGACGCAGATAAATTGTCTGATACGGAAAAGAAGTCCATTCAAATAGAAGCAGATGTACGACAAAAGATTACATATTACAGACGGTTAAATGACAATTGGATCCACGACGATACGATTAATGACGAGGCGTTTATTGATACCAATACGTTATTCTGTAATATTAGTCAACAATGCTATAAGAATTTAACTAATAAAACGTGTGAAACAAACGAAAGTGCAGGTTCTCGGTTTACAGATTATAACCGCCAAAAATTATTGGGAGAATTTGATAAACGTTTTACTGTTTCTATCGAAGAGTTAGATGAGAAGCTAACTGCAAATATACTATTGCAACAGCAATATTTGAATAGGGTAAATGTTCTCGAAGACATTAAATTAAAGAAGGCAAACAATCTTGCATATACTATCGGCACACTCGCAATACACAATGATGCAGTATATTCTCCTCATATTCCTACCCGTGATATCATTATGGGTGAAACTAATTTTCCGAATAAACAAACCAACATATGTGCGTTTGTTTCAAGTTATTGCAGAAATCCGATGGTAAATGAACTGCAAGAAGATGCGAACTGGTTGTACTGCAAGGAGACGAATACCAAGCTATTTCCGTTGTCTATTTACACCTTGGCAGATACATTTATGAATACTCCCGATAAATATATGTCCAAATTAGATGAATTATGTAAAACAGTTGGTGTTCTCAGTGATGATGGTGATGATATCGTGGATAAATACAGTGGCATGGTTCTCCGTAAAAGAGAATTTGTCTCGGGGGATGAGTATGATGAAGCTGGGTTCCGCATTACTAGCCACGACCTCATTGAAAAGGATGTGGGTACAGTTGTAATGGAAAATCTTGGCAAAAAGGAAAAACGTGTGTTTGAGAACGAGACATCTGAAACCATCTACAACGTGTTCTCCACGATTTGTTCTAATATTGATATTAACATTGACCCATTGGCGGATTTTATTTTAAGAGTATCTAATGAAATGATTAACGTCAATATTATGTCAGAGACCGCATATAACAAGCGTTCGGCGAAGATGGAAAAGGAAAAAGGAAAGGCATTGCAACCTTATCCCAATTATCGTAATGAAACTATGATTTTTATTATTGCAAGCGTATTACTCGTCGCTATTCAGACCGCAATACCATCTTTCCAGACAAAACGTACATTCCCTAGTTGTGTTCGGTCATTTAGTGGATTTCCAATGGACGGCATTGAAGACACTACGGGCATTCAATACATTGCGTGTGTTATCAATAAAGTTAAGAGCCAGATTTCCCCTTGGAATTCTATCAAGAAGTACAAACCAGACATATTAGCAAGCCGCATTCAACAAATTCTCACGAACCACATTATTACTCTTGCTGAGATTTCTGATATGTACGATAAAAAGCGGGAATATAAGCTGCTTCATCCAGAAATTGTTGCTCCTCCTGAACATCGCATTTCTAAATGGGTGCATTTCTTGCCACCCGTAATTGACTTTTCGGTTGTAAAGACATTACACACAATCAGTACCGATTTTAAAAAGGATTTCGTAGAGTTATTGAAACGAGGACATTCTGACCAACACGCGAGCATTGCGACCTTAAAGAGTAAAATATTACAGTATGGATGTGGCATCATTGAAAGCATTAATCACGTCGTAAAAACAAAAGATTTGTTGTTAAAAAGTTCTACACGATTATTCTTGGAGAATGCGTGTTGCAATGAGACGGATGTTGCTAACCCAGTTACCTATTTTAATCAGGAAGATGATAGTATTCGTGCAAATATAAGCATTGTCACCAGTTTGGGTAAGATGCTACAAGATTTGAACACGTTGACCAGAGCCCCGTTATTGTATCACACCGAGTTTACTGGAATAAATTATTCTATCGTTTCAGCGGGAGGCGTAGAGGATAAAATATATTCTGCTGTTATTCATTATTGCAATTTTGACAGAGATTTGCCAGTGCCTGAAATATATCATTCAATATGTTCTCAGCGACCAGAAGGTTATGACCGCAATTGGACATTGTCTGATAAAATAGAGTTTTTAAAGAAAAACGGAAAACGATATACTGTTGAAGACTTGACAAAGCTTATGTCGCTTGTATATGAGAAGAATGCGGTTGCAGTTAACCATCCATTGCCGTTTAGTTCAGTGGACGTATTAAAAGAAATTGTAAATAAGATGGACGATGCAAATTCGAATGTGATTGATGAGCCTTTACGAAAACATTTGATGGCGGTTCTCAATAAATATAATCCAAAGGCCAGATCTAATACAAAAACGCCGGAACTAGCGAGTTTGACACGATACCTTAATACTGCTAATAAGAAACTTCTTCAACAACTGCGTGATTTCTTGGATAAACACGGTAATTTAACTGGTTCTCATTTGAACAAAATCACAATGTTCTTGTCTAATATTCAGAAGTGGAATGCGGATGCATCTATGACAGAAACCGGGAATTATTACGAAGAGGGGTTTTATTCTGCACTGCAATTTATTCATAATGCAATCTACCATATTTCTAAGGTATATCCAGCAGCGCTATTAACCAATTCGTCATTCTTTAAAACTGTTCCACCTCATTGGGGTGTTCATAGTCTTCATGCAACTGATTTGCAGAAATTTATTGACAAGTACTATGAAAAATTAGAACCGTTTAAAGGCGATGCTACATTATTACGACTGCTAAGAGAAGTTACTCTGCGACTAACCAACTTAGACGCATTTATGCAACATATTCCAGTGCATACTGACATTATGAAAGAAGTTGACGAGACATTAGTATCCTTTCACTCGGTATTGGATAAGCAAACGGTTTATATGTTATATGCCTATTGTTTGTATAGTGCAATTTATGAGTACATTATCTGTTCAAATGACAGCGAATTAGAACACGCCGACATCCAAGAACGCAAACAGTTGCGCAGAGAAACTAAAAGCATTCGCAATAACCCGTCTAACCTATTGCACACAACAGAAACTGACTTATCAGATCTTATGGAAGAAGCATCAGATGAATTACAAGAAGTGCATATAATTGCAGGAAATCAACTAGAACTAAAACAACGGGTATGTTCTCTGATTGTTGCGTTGTTAGACATTGAAGATGAGAACAAGGATGTGATTGATATGTCGTATGAGCAGATTATGAAAAAGGTGAACCGTTCCAAGGATAAGGAAAAGGGTCGTATCATAGCCTATTTTGGTAATATGACGATTGACGAGCGCAAGATTGAAGATGCATTTAAGAACTATAAACTCGGGCGATGGAATGTCGGACAACAAAAGGGTCTTTTCCAATATGATCCAAAAACATATGAACGAGAACGCAATGAGATGATTGCCGAGTTATATGATGAAAATCCCGATATGACCGATGCAGGCGCAGAGGCGCTTGATATTTTTGAACTAGACAAATTAGATGCAGTAGTGGAGATCGATGACTACAACCGCGACACTTACGATTTCCAAGATTTGGGGGAAGAGTATGATGATGGCGATTATTATCAAGAAGAAGGAGACAACGATGGGTTTTAGGGTTTTTACCTGAACATATTTTGTAATAGTATTATAACTATTACAAATTAGATGGATAACTTGAAAGGATTTGTCAGATACAACAAATTAAGTGTGGCAATTATTCTATTCTTACTCATATTTACTGGTATACACATAACGAAGCCAGCTTTACTATATAATGAAGATGGGGGGTTTAGACCGTTTGGCGTTGGATATCGTCATAAAACCGTCATACCGATCTGGCTGATTTCTATCAATATTGCCATATTGAGTTATTTAGCCGTATTATTTTATTTAGCGTATATGTAATAAAATTTTCATACATTTTTATTATATAACTATTTCATTTTGTTCTAATGGAACAACCTGCTCTTATTGAAGCAACGACCAAAAATTACCTGTTTAACACGTTAAAACAATGCCACACCAATCGTGTAAATATATACTATTACGTTTTTAATATTGGCATTTTCTTATTATTTGTCGCAGTGGTCGGCACTATATTGTACAGATGTAGCGTAAATAAACCCACTGAAACTGAACGCCATCAAAAGCTATTGCGTGACCAGCAATACGTGATGTCTAAGATTAGATACTATAAAGATGAGGTTGAAAATACCGAGAACCAACATATTACCCGTCTAACGAATTTACCGTTTGCACAAGGATAATACACACAATTTTCTTCTGAATAGTATCTATATCAGGTATAATGACACTAAACAAGGATAAACATTATGAAGTTATACAACAAAATAACATCGCCCAAACTGAACTATTAGATATTTTAGAAAACTATTCTAAGGAAGTAAATACTTTACGCATAAATGCCCCGTTGCACGGCGACCTGAATTTGTCGGTTCTCGGCGAGATGGGGTTTGGTAAAATTAAACACATTATTCTTGGCAAGGGCGAAATTACATCTATTGTATTACCTAAGAATATTGAAACGTTGCAATGTTGTGACAATCTAATATTAAAATTGGAAACGTTACCCAAGTCACTCATACATTTGAATGTGGAATCGAATATCATTGAAGAAATTGACATTGCATATTTGACAAAACTAGAAACGATTAATATTTCACACAATAAAATTAAGACCATTGAGAACCTGCCCAAAAGTTTGAAGGAACTTGTATGTGAATTTAACCAAATTGAATACCTGAACTTGGCGAATGTTGACCAGTTGACAAAGTTACACACATCTAATAATAATATTACATTAATTGAGAACCTACCCGATAGCGTTATTGATATTCAATACGAGAACAATCCAAGTATTACATTCAGACACTCGAACGTGGATGCGATTACTAAACAACCGGTTGATGACAGCATTGCAGAACAACAGCGCAACTACAAGGATGCTCTCAATGAATATTTTAAATTGAAAAATCAATATGAAATGGATATTATGAACGCAAAACGACGAGTGTACAAGAATGAACCGAACAAGAAACTGGCAAAACGCAATGTATTACAAATAAAACCCAAATGCATTAAATGCCGCCGCCCAGTTGGAACAAAATTCAGTAGAAATGAGAACCGTTACGAAGCAATTTGTGGTGACCCAAATAACCCGTGTTCTCTTGATATACAAATATTCCCAGGAGACCTAACCCAATTTCAATATTTGTTTGATATGGTAAAAGAAGACTTTAACACCGTAAAGGATACTATTATCAGACAAAAACTAGACACATTGTTTAATTACATCAGCGAAGAGAAATCTGTATCGTTGTTTAAGAAGGAACTTGAACTGTATAATGCAGATAGCGCTTTCTACAAGTCTTATTTAGACAAATACAATGAATTATACCATAACGAAACGCGGGAAAATGTAATCAAAACGAAATCCGAACGACTATTTAAGCTGATCGAGAAAAGCAGAGGATTGGTAGAAGAGTATAACAAAACAAACAACTACGAGTTGTTAAAGTCTGCCGTTGATCTTCAAATTAAAGATATTATTCCCGAAGCACGTAACATCCGAATGCTAAGACATCAGATTATGGAAATGGTCAGGTCAGACGAAAGTTTAGAAACTCCTGGACGACTGCCTGTGTATACTCTGTTCCAAAGACCAGCATCTATTGCCCAATTAGATTACTCATCAGGAGAACAACAACGGGTTATTAAGTTTAACATTTAGATACAATCATATTACACATATTTATGCAATAATATGATTTTATACAATGTGGATAAGGTTCTAACAGCTATTATAGTTAGATACGCCATCCCATATTAATCCATTCTGGTTTGCCCACGAGTGTTTTTTGCAGACGCCTCCATTGCCAGCACCCCATTCGGCAGCTGAGAAATCAACCGTCTTATTAGTTGCATCTAGACCAGGGGTGTTGGCGGTCGACAATTTAAGGGTATATACTGGCTTGCCTTCACTGCTGGTGGTAGTTTCGTATAACGAACCAATGTTTTTTATTCCAGCTGCATCTCCCGCGGGAATATTGCACTTGGCAGGGTTTGATGCAGATACTGTCCAAAAGTCGGGACAAGTAGATGCGACGGGTGGGTACGCGGTATCTTTCTTTGTATAGTAGGTCATTAATACGCCAACATATGTCAATGCTCCTATAAGTGCTATTATCGCTACAACTAAAACTGTCCAATAGAAACTCTCCATTATAAAGTATTTATACATTTTTATTCGCACTAAATGTATTTAGTGTTCTCGTTCCTGGCACATTTATTTCTGAGGAAAGAATATATAATAAAATGTCCATCCTAAAACCAGACAATATCAATAATAACCAACGAATTCTTGAAGCTGAACGATATAATGGACGTGTCAATATTGTTGAACCACCATCGCCAGATATTATATTTAAGATGCAGGAAAAGATTGCATTGAAAAACAGGCCAACTGAATACCGCGAGGCAATTAGTGGAACATGGGAGAATAATGTATTAGCACAAGTATTTTTTTCCAAGGAGAATATTCAAATTGTGCAGAATGGGTTACGTGCTGGTGTATATAAAGCATCTGATGAGAAATATATTATTGCACCACAGAATGTAGATACTTTGAAAATTATTATGCGCAGCACTTACTTGCAATATGCGGAACACCGAGCAGATAAAATCACTGAACAGGTTGAGCGTCTAAACAAACTGGTACTTGATTATGCAGTGCCGACGGTATACAATGAAACTATTGGATATCTAAAATACTGCCAAGACCAGAGCACATTAGTAGTGCCTCTTGAACTTCCCAGACATCACGATCGTCAATATAAACAGTTGGAACTCAAAAAATGGTTCTAAATATTCATTTCATTATTATCAAAGATATTGACATTATTGATAATAATCAGCATTTAGTGTAATATATTTATTCAGAAACGGGTTGAACCGCGGCGGCTTCCTCGGCAGCCTTGGCGGCAGCAGCCTCCTCCTCGGCCTTTGCAGCGGCGGCGGCTTCCTCGGCAGCCTTGGCGGCAGCAGCCTCCTCCTCGGCCTTTGCAGCGGCAGCAGCTTCCTCAGCAGCCTTTGCAGCGGCAGCAGCCTCCTCCTCGGCCTTTGCAGCGGCAGCAGCTTCCTCAGCAGCCTTTGCAGCAGCAGCCTCCTCCTCGGCCTTTGCAGCGGCAGCAGCTTCCTCAGCAGCCTTTGCAGCGGCAGCAGCTTCCTCAGCAGCCTTTGCAGCAGCAGCCTCCTCCTCGGCCTTTGCAGCGGCAGCAGCTTCCTCGGCAGCCTTTGCAGCAGCGGCGGCTTCCTCGGCAGCCTTGGTGGCAGCAGCCTCCTCCTCAGCCTTTGCAGCAGCGGCGGCTTCCTCAGCAGCCTTAGCGGCAGCAGCGGCTTCCTCAGCAGCCTTGGCGGCAGCAGCCTCCTCCTCAGCCTTTGCAGCAGCGGCGGCTTCCTCAGCAGCCTTAGCGGCAGCAGCGGCTTCCTCAGCAGCCTTGGCGGCAGCAGCTTCCTCCTCGGCCTTTGCAGCAGCGGCGGCTTCCTCAGCAGCCTTGGCGGCAGCAGCCTCCTCCTCGGCCTTTGCAGCAGCGGCGGCTTCCTCGGCAGCCTTAGCGGCAGCAGCGGCTTCCTCAGCAGCCTTGGCGGCAGCAGCAGCCGCCTCAACCTCAGCCTTAGCAGCGGCTGCGGCAGCTTCATCAAATGCATTAGCAACTACTGTTTCAACGGGTGCTACCGCAGCAGCCACCTCTACTTTATTTGCAATTACCGTATTTTCAACCGGTGCAGTCACTGACGGTCTTCTCCGTCCGAATGCTGACATTAAAAAACTCATCCTATTCGATATAAAATATAGATAGAAGATAATTTCTAAATAGTTACGCCACAGTATTACATTTGTGCATACAATTGCCTAAAAAATTGATGTGTATTGACTACTTTGGAGATAAAGCAATTCAATATGAACAAGTATATTAATTCACATCCATTATTTGCGGACTTGCCGTATCGTCCGACCGAACTATCACCGATAAAAAAACATATAACATTACAACCAATTCCAAAAATAGATATAACCAACTGTATAACAAAATGCAGAGAACTAGAACTAACACTAAGACAGGCGATTGTAGAAATAGAATGTCCAGTATGTTATGAAGTAATTGGCGATAAGGGTTATGTAATTCCAACGTGTGGGCATAAGACTTGCATTGGGTGTTTTGTAAACAATATAACACACAACAAACATACCGGCGATTGTTGTGTGTTATGCAGAAAAAAATATGCTTAAATATAGCTAAAATCATATGAATAATTATAATTATTTTTTATTTGCGGTTTCAATTGGCTGTTCCTTGATATCTTTGTATTTATTTTGTTCAGATGTACGTTTTTCTGCCAAGGCTTCGCTCATTCTTACATGTTTTGGACTATACTTACCATAAATTTCTTCATTTCGACGAGCCTTGTCCTTCTTTGTTTTGCGTGATTGTTCCCAACGTTCAGGCATAGCTTACTATATTTGGTTACTGTAATATACTAGCATATAATTTATCAATTCAATAATCAATTTTATGATAATGCGTAATTTAGTCAAATATAAAATGTCTGCATTACTTAACATATCATGTCCAATAAAAATAGCACAAATAATCTATTTGATATCTTAATTCCGGTAGGTCCAGAAGATAGAGAAGTTGTAACAAAGCAAATCGAATTTACTAAAAAAAATATTATCGGATATAGAAATATTTATTTGATATGTTATGACCCAACTCTAACGTTGGACGGTTGCATTACAATTAACGAAAACATTTTTCCATTTACAATAGATACCGTTGCCAAATTTCACGGCAAATTAAGCCGGAATGGCTGGTACTTACAGCAATTATTTAAATTATATGCAGGAATAGTTATACCAAATATATTAGATAAATACTTAGTTATTGATAGCGACACATTTTTTTTAAAACCTACGACATTTATTGAAAACGGCAAATGTTTATATAATTACGGAGACACCGACTGGCCACCGTACTTTGTACATATGCATAAACTAGTTAATTTTAAAAATATAGAAGCCAAATCCGGCATATGTCACCATATGATGTTTGAAACCAAATATGTAACAGAATTAATAAAAATGGTTGAACATAAACACGGGGACACATTCTATAATACATTTATTAAATTAGTATCTGCATCAGATTATACCGGTTCAGGTGCATCTGAATATGAGATATATTTTAATTATATATTGAAAAATCATAAAGAGAAAATAACCATTAGAAAACTGGAATGTGTCGATGTAACATTATTTGGTATGACTACCAACGATGACTTCAGTAATATACCATATGATTATGTAAGTTATCATTGGCATATGCGTACATAACAAGCATTAAGTTGTTTCACGAATAAACGTATAATGCTGGAAATTGATATTATGTAAAGCAGAGGTAATTGTATCACTTTTATTAAATATTGAGAACCCGCACTCTAATAGCTCATCAAGTGTATACGGAAAATATGTATCCCCAATAAACGTTTCATCAATCAATGTTATGTGTAGTGCTGCACAAGAATTAAAAAACAATTTATATATTTCGGCTCCGCCAATGATAAATACTCTCTGATGAGCGGTTCGATATTGTTCAATCTTTTTAATGGCATCATCAAGTGTGCAATATTTCACGTGATCTTGATCTACATAATTGTCAGGTGTTCTCGTAATAACTATGTGAAACCGATTTGGTAATGGACCATTTGGTAAACTATCAAATGTTTTTCGTCCCATAACAATAATGGAATTCAATGTCATATGTTTAAAATATTTGAGATCTTCTGGAACATGCCACGGTATCTCATGATTGTAACCAATAATATAATTTTCGCTCATAGCAACAATAAGTTCATAGTCCATTTCACGATAATAATATGTATATTGTTTACGTACATATTATTATGCCAATTATCTGGCGGGTGTGTTTGAATGTGCAAATTTTTGTGTAAACTTATGTAAAATATGTGTGGCATATACGGAATTTTAAGTAAAGAAACCAACATCAATATTATTCAATTCATCTTAGACGGACTTGTGCAATTACAAAATAGAGGTTACGATTCCGCTGGGATTTATTGTACAAACCAAAACAACGAACAATTATTTAAAAAATATGCATCTGATGATTCTGCGGATGCGCTAGATAGATTGAATAAGATGAATTTAGAAAATAAAAACTACACGATTGGCATTGGACATAACCGCTGGGCGACACACGGAGCCAAAACTGATATTAATGCACATCCGCACCAATCAAATAACACAGAGTTTATAATCGTACACAATGGAATTATAGAAAATTATCAAGCATTAAAGGATAAGTTAATTTCAAAAGGATATACGTTTTATAGCCAAACAGATACAGAAGTTATTGCCAACTTGTTAGAAGACAATTATAAAGAAACCGTGGACACGGTTAAAGCGATAAAAAAAACAATAGAAATGTTGAGTGGAACATATGGTTTAGTCATTATACATAAACAAGAACCATCCAAATTATATTGTGTTCGTAATGGCAGCCCGTTATTAATTGGGCACAATGATGATTATTGTATTATTACATCCGAACAAAGTGGGTTTTGCAAAAAGGTAAATACATACATTACATTGAACAATGATGATGTATGTGAAATAAGCATTGATGCAAAGAGCCGAATTAAAATCGATTATAAAATGAAATCTCAATCTAAACAAATTACACTAGACAATGTGGAACTAACGCCATCACCATATAAGCACTGGACTTTAAAGGAAATATACGAACAACCACAGAAAATATTAAATTCTATTAACTTGGGTGGACGGATTTTGTCAAATAATCGGGTCAAATTGGGTGGACTAGACCAAAACAAAGACAAATTAAAAAATATAGAACATATTATTCTATTAGGTTGTGGTACATCATATTACTCTTGTATGTATGGAAAAAGTTTCTTCAAAAAATTAGGAAATTTCAATACTATACAGTTGTACGATGGTGCCGATTTTGACGAACAAGACATTCCAGTAAAGGGCGAAACATTAATTATTTTCGTATCCCAGTCAGGGGAAACCAAAGATTTACATCGTTGCATTAACATTGCTAAGAACAAGAATGTTATAACGATGGGAGTGATTAATGTGGTTGATTCATTAATTGCGCGAGAGGTGGATTTTGGAATATATTGCAATGCTGGACGTGAAATGGGTGTGGCCTCTACAAAAGCATTTACCACGCAAGTTATTTGCTTATGTTTATCTGCTTTATGGTTTAGTCAAGATAGAAATATAAACACACATATAAGAACCCACATTATAAAAGATTTACAAAACCTAAGTGCCGACTTTACAAAATGCTTAGATGTTGCTTATTCGTCTGTTGATAGTGCGGTTAATATATTATCCAAGTATAACAATCTGTTTATATTAGGTAAAAATAATGACGAGGCAATCGCACACGAAGGAGCATTAAAAATTAAAGAAATCGCCTACATTCATAGCGAAGGGTTTTCGTCAAGTGCATTAAAGCACGGACCTTTTGCATTGTTGGGACCAGATATGCCGTTAGTTCTATTGAATAATAACGTGGAATATGAACCAAAAGTTTTAAATTGTTACGAAGAAGTTGCGTCTAGAAAAAGCCCTATTATTTTTATAACAAATAATACCAATATGCAAAAAGAAAATACAATATATATTCCATACAATGAAACTTTTTCTTCTTTGTTAAGTATTATTCCATTACAATTAATCGCATATAAAATATCAGTATTGCGCGGTATTAATCCAGACAAACCGAAAAATCTCGCAAAAGTGGTAACAGTAGAATAGGTAATAATTACTTTGTCTTGCGCTTCACTACCTTAGCACCTCCTGCACTTACCTTTTTGGTCGGATCTCCCGCCTGGATTTTTTCACGTCTTGCCTTATACTTGGTGTATTCCTTCTCCAAACTATCTAGTTCGGTCAACCACATCTTTTCAAGCGATGTTTTTCTCAGCACGGCCAATTCCGTTTCAGTGGCTTCCTTTTCCTTCATAATGCTAGCGACATTTTCTTCTGTCACCGAGTCCATCGGCATTTTTACGAGATATTTGAAATCGCCTTCAATCATCGCATACCCCTTCTCAGTGAGCATATCATTCACCACCTGAGATGTTTTACGACGAAGGTCAATCGTGCCATTTAATGTTTCCTGTATGTACTTTGCCCGATTTGATAAACGGACCAGACGTTTTTCCATATCCACAATCAGACTGTCCTTACGCTTTTTGTATAATCCCAAACGAACTCCATAGAAGTCGTCAATGATTTCATTGACGTCTGCATACTTGTGCAACTTGCATTCGGAATTAAACATATGCATATTTGTCGTGCTAACTGTCGTCGTCAGTTTCAATAGCTTTTCTACGCCATTGCACTGGTTTTCATCAACGCTGGATTCTAGTTCTGCCAACTGTCCGCGACTAAACACCACCACAAAGTCTACTGCGACTTCCGTAGATACCGATGTAAAATCTTTGATTAGTGGCGGCGATTTCTTTCCAGTCTTTGCATTTATCGCACCATCTACCAAAGTTTCTAGATAAGAGGTGTATGGCATTGTCCAAGTACCCACCGGCAATTCCGTGATGCGGATTTTATCTTCCGCAATCTTCTCATATACACCCTTCACCAAGTACTTTTGGTCTGCAATTCTTCTAACTGTACCAGTAAACCCTTCGTAGTATGGCACAAAGTCAATCGCACTGCAATCCGCATTGGTGAGTTTTGCCTTTAAATAATGAATAATGGTGGTCGGATTATATGGGGCAATACTACACGAGAAACCTGTGCCGATACCAGAGATGCCGTTTAGTAGTGCAAACGGAATAATCGGAACATAGAAGTCGGGTTCAACAATCGTGCCGTCATCGTCCAAATACGTAAGCACTGGGTCATCTACTTCTGGGAAGATAAACCGGGTGAGTGGGTTTAGCATAGTAAAGATATATCTCTCCGATGCACTGTCGTCACCGCCGTGCAATCTTGTCCCAAATTGCCCATTTGGTTCCAATAGATTGATATTGTTTGAACCGACGAAATTCTGCGCCATATTAACGATTGCGCCATTCAAACTAGCCTCTCCGTGATGATATGCGCTGTGTTCAGATACATAACCTGAGAATTGAGCAACCTTAATTTCACTCGTTAGCTTGCGCTTGAATGCAGAGAATAGAATTTTACGCAACGATATTTTAAGACCATCCACCATATTTGGGATAGACCTTGCACAATCATATGTGCTGAAATGTATCATTTCTTGATTAATGAACTGTTCATACTGAACTGACGAACGGCTAGTATCAAGATAAGCATTTTTGTCATATTGCTCCAACCAGGTCTTTCTATCGTCTGCACGTTTTTTATTGAATATCTTATCAATTGTGTCATCACTGGTTTGTCCAGAATACACGAAATCTACGACCTTTTTATTTGCGAAGTATTCTTTGAATTCGGCGGATGTAGATGTGCCCAAACCCTTAAAATACTTAATCGTCCATCCAGTCGGCGCACCATTTTCAAATGAATTTTTCCAGGTAAGATACTCCCCGTCGTTATAGAATAACTTTACTTGTGTACCTTTTTTTGCACGCAAGATGGGAGTATTCATAAACGAAATGAAGCCAGGGATTTTTACAAGTGATGCCCATTCACTATGGAAGAGATTGATGCAAAGACCTTTGATGTGTGAACCATCCAAATCCTGATCTGTCATATACATAATCTTTCCATAACGAAGATTTTTATGAACGTCCTCCATATTAATATACTCCTTGCCCGTTTCCAATCCCAATATCTTTTTAATATCGCCAATTTCCTTGTTTTCTGCGATTTTCTTGATTTGTTCCCCGCGAACGTTTAACAGTTTTCCCTTCAATGGGTAGATACCAATCGTATTTCTATCATCACTAGACAGACCAGATACAATTCCTGACAAAGCACTAAGTCCCTCACACAGAATGAGCACACAGTCTTTGGATTGTGCAGTTCCACTGAAATTCGCATCTATGAAGTTGGCAATGCCGCGTACGGTGCGCGTCTTAGAACCATCAGTCTTCTTGGCTAACTTGTTATCCTTTGCCTCGGTAAGCGAACACGCAGTGTCCATTACGCCCAGTTTCGCAACCTTGTCAATGAACCCATCAGATACGTTGCAAGATGAACCAAACTTAGCTTGTGGGGTGTTCATAAAATCCTTCGTCTGACTATCAAACGCCGGATTTTCAATGTCGCAACGCAAGAACAGCATAATTTGTTCCTTGACTGCGGACGGGTTCACCTTAATCTTCTTTTTCTTTTCAATGTAGTCACACAACTTCTTTATGATTTGTCCAGCAATGTAGTCAACGTGCTTTCCGCCTTTGAATGTGCAAATGCCATTCACGAATGACACTTGATGAAATTCGTGAGTTGGCGACATTGCAACTGCATATTCCCAGCGTTCATCTGGTGCTTCATATACACGCTTGGCATCATCCTTTGCACCAATATACAAGTCAATGTATTGTTGAAAGTTTTTGACTGGGATTTGAACGTCATTGTACATAACCTTAATCTTCTTGATTGAATGGTCAGTAACTGCACCGATGTCATACACACGCTTTTTAAGAAGAGCGAGCATATCAGCGGTTAGTCCTTGCACACCCAATCTGCGATAATCCGGCTTGAATGTAACTTTGGTATATGGCTTAGACGTCTTAGGTACCTTTGTGATAATCGGTGGAGAGATAGTATCCAAGTTGTTGTGATACTCCTGCACGTATTTCAATCCACGAACGTGATCAACCGTTTCTACCCGACCATACAATGACCAAATTAGAACCAGCTTGAACCCAAATCCGTTCTTACCACCAACGATGCGTTTTTCTGTTTTATCATAATTTGTAGATGTGCGCAATTGACCGAAAACCATCTCGGGAATCCAAACATCATACTCCGGATGTTTAGCAATGTCAATACCGTTGCCATCATTCGTCATAGTAATTGTGCCATCATCGCTAACTTGGGTTTCAATGTAGGTGACAAATTTTTTTTCCAAATTGTTTGAATGGATCATACGAATAACATGGTCACGACAGTTTACGATGCCTTCATCAAATAACTTGTATAGTCCAGGTACGTATTCTACCTCGCGCAGAACAATTCGGTTAGACGCATCATCATACACCCACAACTGAGCATCCACATTTTCAACGGAACCGATATATGTATCTGGATTGTCCAAGATATGTTGCTTATCGGTTTTGCGCTGATATTGCTTAGCAAGATCGGTGGAAACGGTAACTGAATTCATTATGAATAACGGTTGATTATATGCAATTTACTATTACACCAATAAAGCTTCAATTTTCTAGAAGTAAAAATATAGCAATAATATAACAATAATATGCCACGACGAAAGTTTGATATATTACAATGGTGTGCTGGCATTAAAAACAACCAGAATTGTGAGACAAATGTGCAGTATGTAAAGCAGGCAACCGGTGGAAATGACCCATCTATTACAAAAGCAATGAGATATGCCCAATATGTAAGAAATGCAAAACCGCACGGAACTACAATCACACAGACAACTTCAACATAACAACCATTATTGTAAGCAACGATCGTAATATAATTTTATATACGTATATGTTATATGGCAGCCACGTCATTTTTTAACACTACCGAACCTGTCGACGGTATAATATACTATATCATTCCTGTGGGTACACATTTATTTAGGGGCGATATCCCCGCAAATTACAATCGCCCATTAGACCACATTTCTGGTCCAGTATTTTTTGGGCAAACCGCAGATGTTGCACTTACATATGGAATACCATTTGAGTATGTGACGAATTCTGAAATGCATTTACTTGCACTAGATCAATCCATGGAACAAATCTATAATAATGCATTAAACGATAAGAAATCAAAGATTGATGGTGAACCAGTAAATGTTGTTATTCCGGCAATATTGAAAAGAAATTACGGATATATTAACGGCATTCGCAATTCAGATGATGCAGCAGATAAAAAACTTACTAAGTACATTTGTGAAAGATACCCTGGTTATGCAACTGATTTTATGGAAACTGATTTTGGCGGAGTTTTTCATCGCGAAATCGTTATATGTGACAAAAATAGTGTAGATTTTGTGCAGAAATTAACCCAGGTAGATGGTAAGCCAGTTAACGATGGCAAAATTATAGCTGACCAAAATCTGCGCAGAGTTTCACAAGAAGATGCTAAGGAACGAGCACAAAAAAAACAAAGACCGAACATTTCATCTAGTGCTATTCAACCGCCAATTTTTGGAAAGAAATTATTTGACGTCTCCGACGAAGATGATAGTATGAACATTTCTACTAGTGCTATTCAACCGCAAATTTTTGGCAACAGATTGTTTGACGACTCGGATGAAGAAGGCGGGGGTAAATCCCGCAAAATAATAAAGTCACACAAAAGATTAATGCGTAATAAACGCCGCAAGACGCATAAAAGGGGTAAACCGAAAAAGGCTACCCACAAAAGAAAATAATGTAAGTGCCAAATATTTAGTAACCATATTATTTTCTAACGATACAGTATAAAATGAAACGCCCAGATCGTCAAGCTGATGGATTATACCATGTTAAAGGAAAGACTTATAAGGAGTTAAGAGGTTCTCGTACACAGGTGCACAATGGAACCGCATACAAGACCACTGGTGGTCTCACTATCAAGGACTTGTTCATGAACAAGTGGGGTCGCATTGTGTCTGCCGACAAACACGTGACTGCCAAGAAGGAGAAGCGGTTGGAGAAAGCCGGTTACTTTGCCAAAAAGGGCAAGTTCGGCTATGTTAAGAAGAACCGAACCCGTAAAGCTAAGAAATAAATAGCCGGTCTATGATATTATGAATAGTGCTAGTCTATTCATAATGTAAATGTCGTGGTGTTATACTAGATACCAATCACACGACAGAAATTTGTCGTCAATTACATACTGCATCTGTGTATCAAAAATGTATTTTTCAAAATATGCTTTGCTTACAATGAGATGATACGTATCCGATGTGTTCGTATAATACTTGCAATAGAAAATGTACGCATCATAAATAGCTATATTGCGGTTCACCGATGGCGATAATGACCGCTCAGTCCCCGTATGGGTTTCTCTCAGAACCCCTTTCATACTATCCAGCGCAATATGAATGTCTAGTTGTTTGTCCCACATCGAACACCGAATGCCCGCCAAGTATTTATCGCGCTCAATATCAACCGCTGGAAAGAAATACGCAATAATGTCTAATATCTGTTTGTCATTTAGGGTAGTCACGTTGTGATGATTTAATTCGCACCATCTTCTAAATAGGGTTACTACCTCGTCAATCTCAAATTCAGTTTCGGTTTCGTCTGTAATAATAGCCTCATCCCAAAAAGATAAGAACGTTTGAATGGCGGGCAGGTGTTTGCTGCATATGCCAATGAATGTATCGTGATCTTTATTGTAGTACATCATCAATTTATCGGTAAGTATCGTCTTAAACGTTAGCAGAAACATCACTGACGGAAGCCCACACATATCCAAGTAGTGTTTCCACAAATACTGCATATTTTTCCAAGTAATCTGTGTGCCACGAATGGATTGCGTATCTATTATATTTACATTCGCAACATCGACCGAGTTTTTATGAATGTCTAGATAGGATGTTATAAACCGATCCACAATATCCACCTGTGACTTGTCTTTTAAATAACAAACCGACATTGTTAATTCCATATCGTGACTATGTTTTAATAAATAGTCGTCGGATGATTCATACCGACTAGAATAGTGACAAGCAACACATATGATATCAAGTGCGTGTTGGCTAATCAGATTGGTCCAGCTATTATCTTGTTTGACTATATCGTTTATATTTACCAATCTGCATTCGCTGTATGTATGGTCGTGAAACTTGTGTTTAAATGTTTGAAATAGACTTACGCCCAAAACAAACTGCGACGCCGAATTCAGTTCTCTCAAAAAGTTCTTCGCAGTTTGTGGAATATAATGAATAAGATTTGTGTTCTTTCGGCGTATATTATCGCCTACAATCGTAAGAAAATACTTTGCTTCGTTGCGAGTTGCAAATATAGATGGACACAGAGCATCCAATACGGTCTGTATTGTTTCCGACTCGGGAATAGTTTGAATGAGACTATTTTCCCGAATGCGTTTCATAATGCTAATTTTAGTCCGCTGTTTCCAAGACATCAAATTTCGACCATTACTAATAGTAGAGAGAACCTTATGCAAAATGTCGTCTTCACTAATAATTTGATATTGAATGCCGTCGTAAAAGAAGTATTTATCGGTAGCAGATGCATAAAAGTATTGATTGTTTGTCAAAAATGACTGAATAAATGCGTCTTGTTCGGTATTAAGTTCTTCCATACGAAGTGCACGTTGGTAATGAGTTAATTTAATGTTCTCGCAAATATTGGGCAGTTGTGTGCATATATAAGACGTGATTTTGGAGATCATATATGGATCGGATTCATATTTTTGGTATAATTCATTAATCGTTGTATGCGATTTATTCTGATTTTCTTGCAATTCGTCTTGTGAACTCATTCGTATATGTATATTGTCAATAATACATATACTTTATATGCATTATTATATTGTTTATATTGCAACTACGCTGCGTATTTCAGATGTCTGTTTGTATTCGTCTGCGCCATCAGATATGGCATCCAATAGATGCTTAGAAACAATTAGATTGGTTTTTAACAATTGTTCGGATGGCATAACGGCAAACCATTGGTACTTTGGACGTCGAAGGATTTCATCTGCTGGAATATAAATGCCGAATGCATCCGGATGGAACTTTATGTACGCCTCTTCCATTAATTCCTCTAATAAAATCTGCTTATTGTCTTCGGATTTAACTCCAATATATTCGCCCCCCAATAAATTCATTTTATTATCAGCGATTGCTAACCCACACCATTTTGCACTGGTGCCGTTAAAATTCATTTCGCTTGTAAAATGAGTATTGCTGCTCTGTTTTTTTGTATACTCAACAAACGACTTTATCGTTTCATCGTTTTTCTTTGCACCAATGAATAGGGTATCTGGTGCGAATAACTTTTTATGAGAAGATGCTAGAATATTCTCCGTCCGATTAATATTTTCACATACGAACGGGTTTCCATTCGCAATTCCTTTCTCATACATAGGTTTCAAACTATGTTTGCATACGAATGAGTTGGGAACTGCAAGACCGCCGTAGTAATATATCAATTGCAACATTCCAAGTCCTCGCAACTGGGATTTCATAGGCTCGGCAACCGTGGATATATCAATGTCCCAAGACGGAATTAACTTACTAAATGATTGATCATCTATGAGGCATACGTTAAAGTCATCCGCACAATGGTCAAGGATTGTTTTAATAGTTAAGTGTATATATGGTTGGTTCAAGTCAGTAGTGTTGCGTGAATAAAAATCCTTCCATTTACGAGCGTTTATCTCATATTTGGAATGTATCCAAAGCTTGGGGCGATTATAACCATACAACGGCGAATCATTTAATAGATATTTACGTATTAAATCGTATTCATCATTCGTTTCAAATGCCTGTTTGTATGCATTTGCGAAATAACTCGCAATCAAAATGGTACCAATTGTTAAAATATAAGTAGAAGCATTCTTTGAACTAAACAACATAATTATATTCCTTGTATAGTATGATTGTATATTTTCTTTTTAGTCGCTGTGGTAAATATGATAGTTTATATTATACTTGGACTCGTTATACTTTATCTGTGATGAAAACATGATTGCATGATATTTGCAAATTTGTCGGAGAATTGTGGTAAATGAATTATACGTCATCTCACGATTAACATAAAACTGTTTTCCCAAATGATAATATGGCAAAATGTCCGAACAAAATTTTGTATGTAATTGTGTAAATTGCATTTTACGAAAAGCGTTCATATCAATCACATAATATTTATTTGTTTTTAAACAAATTTGATCCAGCAACTTATATAAATGGTCAATGGGTACTGGTTGTTTAAATATTTGTGATGACATGTTGATATTTAAAATGCGTATATACACTACCCGATTATATTATTTGCTAAATTTACGTCTATTTTGTTTGTACTATACTTGTTTGTTGTTTTAGTTTTTCTAAGTACAAAATGCCGTCCATTAGTTCCTCTTGTGCGTGTTCTATCCACTGGTGCGTAGATAAATCTTGTCGGTCTAAGTCGGTTCCATACTTCTTTTTACCAAACACTGCTCTATCAGTAAACTTGTGCAACACCGATGTTACCACACTATCTAAGTGAGTAGTATCAATAATTTCAGATTTCTTGTCTGACATTATTGTAATAGATACTCAAACGTTTATATTGTTGCTGGCTATTTACATTTCTTCATAATATCTATCAGATTATTCGTAAATAGGGCTAATTCTATCTCATCTTCGTGTATATCGTGGAAAACTGTTATGTATTTGCATAAATACGGTATAATTTGGTATTTCACATTTTCGGCTAGAATGTCAGTTTGCTTGACAAATGTGAAAAAGAAATCTAAGATGTCGATTACCGAATAACCGTAATCATGAATGTCATATAACACATTAATGGCTTCTTGTAGATTATTTTGCTTGACGTTCTCAATATATGTTTTAAATTTTTGAAATGAAATACTTGAACATATGTTTTTACACGTCTCCAACTCTATTGGTTTTCCATAAATGAATATTTTTTCAATATAATTAATCATATTTCGTATAGATGTTTGCGACATAGATATGATATATTGTTTTGCATCCTCTGTTATCTGAATTTTCTCATTTGCTATAATACGGTTCATAATATCGCTGACTTGCTCGTTCGTTGTAGCCGACAACTTTATAATATGGGCTCTGGATTGTATGCTTTCAATTACCTTTTGAATGTTTGTGCACACGGATATAAAATGAACTGTTTTCTTGTGTTTGTCCATATAATTTCGGAAAACTTGTTGGCTTTGTTCATTAATATTATCAATATCATCTATAATGACTAATTTCTTTCTTCCGTGAATTGCTGAATGTGATTGACAAAATGTCTTCATTTCAGTGCGAAAATATTGTATTCCCTGCTCTTTTAAATTATTGATAAATAAAATATTATTTTCCGGAAAGGGTGCGTTCTTATCCAAGTGGTAATATTCACGTACGATTGCAAATAACAATGACGTTTTACCTGAACTCGGATTGCCAATAAATAACGTATTCAAATTATCAGTTTTAATTAAGACCTTAATCGTATCAATAATATTTGGTGCAAATGTAAAATTATCAATAAAGTAGGGTTTATATTTGGCAATAAAGGTATTATTTTGGCGAGCGGCAATAGACATTTGTGGCAATACTGGATATTGGTACATCTATTTTATTTTATATATTCTTTTGTTAATATATAAACAGTTGTTTATAACTGTATAGATAGACAGAATAATGTCAGCCAAAACCCATTATGATACTCTTGGGGTTGATAAAAATGCTTCACCATCTGATATAAAAAAGGCATATCGCGCATTATCATTGAAGTATCACCCTGATAGAAATCCAGATGAAAATGCAAAAACTAGGTTTCAGGAAATCAATGCCGCATATGAGGTTTTGGGAGATGATGCAAAACGACAAGCATACGATATGGGCCCGAATGAAGGAGTGCAATTCCATAATATGAGTGGATTTCATAATATGGGTGGACCTGGCGATTTTCCGGATATAAATGGACTATTTCATATGATGTTCAATGGTGGAATGGGCGGGATGGGTGGACCAAATATAAGAATTTTTCGCGGAGGTGTCCCGATGCATCAAGGTGACCCGAATATAATGCGTCCACCCGAGCCAATTGTAAAGCAAATTGAACTAACAATTGAACAAAGTTATTCTGGATGCGTAATGCCGGTTGAAATTGAACGATGGACTTTAAACAATGGCATCAAAACCATTGAAGTTGAAACATTGTATGTAAATATACCACAAGGAATAGATAACAATGAAATCATACTTATTACCGAAAAAGGACACATTGTCAACCAGGTAATGCGCGGTGACATAAAGCTTGTTGCGCGTGTAACTAATAATTCTATATTTAAACGGAATGGATTGGACTTAATATATAAACAATCCATACAATTAAAAGAAGCTCTATGTGGGTTTTCTATTGAATTTGTACATTTAAGCGGCAAACGACTAAGATTGAATAACACAGACAATCCATCTGTAATTAGACCCGGTCATCGAAACGTATTCCGTTCAATGGGAATGACGCGAGAACAAACTGTCGGTAATCTAATCTTAGAACTTGATGTGATTTTTCCAGATTCATTGACAGCGGAACAAATCACCAGTTTATCTACCATACTATAAATGCATAACAATATTTGATGAGATACAATTTCACATCAAATATTAATTGATCTAAGCGCTAATGCGTTTCGTGGGAATTTCCACATCCACAATATAAATAGAGTTCTCCGTCATGACGATGTACTCTTTACCGACCTTATATATCTTAGATACAGGGCTTGTATATTCTTCCTCGCTCTTTACCAATAACTTCTCCTGATTGTCCTTTACACCGATCAGGACTGATTTATCTAGCGAACTCGTCCAATAATCCATCATAATTGGCTTGTCCTCTACAATTGATAATTTAGTTGCGTGTTGCAGTGTATTATTCTCGGGCAATCTATATCCATTGCTCGTAACCAGCGTTTGTTTTTCGTTTGCTTTATCCATTATGGCGAATATAAATTATATGTGAGAGAATACTTTAAGTCATTCTAACGAATAATTATATAATTTTCTAAATGTTGGACACGATGCGTAATTAAACGTACATTTGTATACCATCCATATGTATACACATTTAGTACATATGGCCTCTCATCCACCAAAATCGCTAAAACAATCTATTGCCGAACAATATTTTCACGCAATTAGAGAACTATTTGTACATATTGATAAATCGGAGGTCATTAAATCCTCCGACAAACTGCCAATAATACAATCTATTGGAGTAAATGCGATACATCGGGTATTTGAATATGTATTATTGCAAAAAAAGAATATTGAACACGCCAAGTACCACTCGCAACAGGCCTGTTATTATTTTCTGGAATATATTGAACAGATACATCTCTCACATTTAACACACAGTTTAAATAATACCGATGCGGTTCTCTTCGTATACAAAAAAACTATATTTGAAATGCGTGATGACGATGGAGATAATACGTCTAATACTATAAGCAACATATTAACTATGTCTGATGATTTATTAAGCTTTAATAATCACGAATGGCGAAATATGTATTCACGAATACTAAAAGTGGTAAATGTTTTGTTTTATTGGAATAATCAAAAATATACATTTGCTGACCGAAAAGCAATTTGCGATGAATTTTTATTACGGTATTTGTATGCAGTTGATAAACTAGATTTTGCAAGCATATATTTAGAAAATATCCAATGCATTTTTGAGCCCAACGTTGTTACGTATATGGATTTGCTGAATGCAATGATTATCAAGAGTGAAAAAATGAGACGTGTCCGCAGTGGGTCAGTATCAGAACAAGATAAAAACGACCAAATACTTACCAAATTTAGTCTATGTCGCGACATTGTAAAAGAAAAATACGAAGCGGGCAATATGATAGAATTGGTTAATTGGTTATATAGCACATCCTAATTGCTTGGCACAGTAAATTCTACTGTCCGTTTTCTAATTTTCGGTTTCTTTATTTTTGTAGGTTGGTCACTTGTGGGAACACATATGGATGCATATTCATCGCGCAATATGTTTCTGATAAATCTATACACTACTTGCAGTACTGGCTCCGAGCAGTTGCCAACTATCAAACAACTTCCCGTTCGGAAAATCATAAAGGATACTTCGGTATAGGTTTTATTTTCTCCAATTTCACTCATCTTCATTCCACGGTCATCTGACAATATTTGCCCATTCTGCATTGGGTCATCTAATGCAAGACGGTTGTTATAATAGAACTTGCATTTTACGCCAGGATAACTACACGGATCATATGCGGTTTCTATGCCATACTTAGAACTGCGTAACGTTGCGTGCAATACATCGCGATTTAGGAAAAACCCACAATTGAAGTTGGAATTAATCAGAATATTGTTCTCGTCGGTCGTTTCAACAAATTCTAATGGGAGGTCTACGTGTGGCTGTATTAAGCTGAGTATGTTGTGCTTCACCATTGTTAATATTTCTTCATTTATAACGCCTGGTATTTCCATCTTTCCCGTATTAAACACTTTCACGTGCATTTCACGGAAGGCACCTTCGTACATAAACCGCATAATAATCGCAAAACAATTGTAAAATGCATTTTTTACCTTTCCACGGCAATTCATAATATCCTTTTTAGACAGCCCAATTGTAATTTTTCGTTCGTCTTTGAACTTTAATCTTCGGGCAGATGGATTGTTTATTTGTTTGATAATGTTTTCATTGTAATATGGCACGCCTTGCAACTTCGCCTGATATTCCGCAAATTCTTCGGGTGTATTAGAGACTACCTTAATCTGCTTTTTTAAAATTCCAGCTTGTGGTCGCCAGTATTCTACAATTGGAATATTCCAAAACACTTTATATATGTC
>Ga0078894_10000181_pt1 | contig 40359 bp, 38 predicted proteins | sample LauGreSu1BDMLBSD_2_FD_67506 | JGI IMG/M metagenome (GOLD analysis project Ga0078894, IMG submission 67506) | Freshwater lake microbial communities from Lake Michigan, USA - Su13.BD.MLB.SD (version 4) (version 4) | ecosystem: Environmental > Aquatic > Freshwater > Lake | place: Lake Michigan...
CATGGGCGAGCCCGTCAAGATCTATGACCTTGCCCTCAACGTCATTAAGTTAAGTGGATTGCAGCCCGGCAAAGACATTCAAATTGTCGAAACCGGACTTCGCCCGGGCGAAAAGCTCTACGAGGAACTCCTCGCCGACGGCGAAACGACCAAGCCCACGCACCACGCGCAGATCTTTATCGCAGAGGCAAGTAGCCTCGAACTAAATCAAGTGGAGGCCCTTGTGAGCCTTTCAGGGGAGTCCAACGAGTGGCTGGGGTACATTGCAGAGTACCAGGCGGTCGTGGAGGCCTAACGCGGCAGACTAAAAGGAATCTACAATGTTAATGTAGGTGGCTGCTGGAAATGCACCTATTTCCAAGTCATCAATATTTAAAAATTTGAATTGATGTGGACCACACGAATTTAGGGGTATATTTACCCTAATTTTCAACAATTTAACTTTTCAACGCGCACTGAATTACGCACCCGTTAAATGCCTTATAATCAGCACTTTAGTTTTTTAGCCTTAAAGGGATCGAGTCACTAAAATCAACTATTTTGTGCTTTTCGTGTGCTTTTTGATTCTATGCCTCTTTTGTATCCTGATACAAATATACGGCGAAAATAATACAATGAAACAGCGTTTTTTCGAACAATAAAAAAGGCACAAAAAAGACTAAACTGTTCTACATTTTAAGAGCAGCACAGACTCACGCTCTAAGATTCCGCAATGGGATAAAGGGCTGGCTCCTACGAAAAATGAACCACGGTAATCGAACTTCTGAGCTTCCCGAGCTGCATTGGCACATTCTGCGAGAATTGAAGTATGCTGTTAATACGGGATTGTACGTTCGGTAGTAAACATGGGTAAAGTTCACCTTCAAAGAATAAACGAGGGTAATTATTTGGTGTTTTTACCCTTGTTAGGAATTCAAGTGTAAAAATTACCCACGTTATGAAGCACTTCAACAAGGCTCAGCCGTTCAATGATCTCCCGCTGCTTCCTCCAAAAGCTGAATTGGAGACGAAAGAAATCTTAACAAAGACCATTAGGGCCAGTAGGGCTTTGGCACAACTCAATGGTGCGCTAAGAAATCTCCCGAACCCTAGTCTGTTTCTCGACACCCTGCACCTGCAAGAAGCAAAGGCTAGTTCTGAAATCGAGAACATCATTACAAACAATGACGACTTATACAAAGCGTTAGTAGCTGATATGAAATTCGACATTTTAATTCAAGCACCACCCAAATTTCTAAACCCGCTCCGCCCAGATCTGCTCCAGCTTATCGGCAAACTGCTCGCCCGATACTTTGATGTAGCGCATGAAGGATTTGTGGCTTTTGTGGCCGCTGATGGCCATGATTACCATGGGGTCCGTGCCGCGCAGGTATTCGTTGGAGCAAAAGGAGCGGCGGGCTGTGTGGGTTTGCAGGAACTCGTACTTCATCTTTTGGACTTGCTTGCGTTCCCGCTGGTAGGTGATCTGCTTAACGAAGGGCACGTGCAGGGAGGGCAACTGCTCGCCCACCAACTTGATGATGCGGTTGAATTCGTTGTTGGGCGGAACCTCAGGCAGCACGTAGTTGTATTTGTCTAGGATCTGCCGCACCATGGGGTGAATGGGTATGGTCACCTTAGCGCCCGTCTTCTTTTGCACAAATTCCAAACGGTTGTTTCGAATGGCGGACGGGTCCAAAGTCGTGTAGTCCGAAAAACGCATCCCCGTAAAGCATCCCAAGACAAAGACGTCGCGGACGTGTTCGTGGATGGGGTCGGCGAAGACAGAAATCTTCAGCAGTTCCTCAATTTCGGATTCTGTGAGGTAGATGCTGTCGGTTTCTTCGCGGCGGGTATCGAATTTTAGTTCCACCAATCGAGATGGCGGAATTTTCTTGAGTTGTACCTCTTAATAATTGAACACAATATTCATGCAAGTAAATTGTAAACACAATATGATGAAGTCGAAAACCTATCAGACGAACTGTGTCACTTTACCCATTTATTACAAATGGAACCTGTAGATACACAATTAATTTTCGGTATCAATAAATCACTTTGACCTAAATGATAGAGAATTAGAGCCGATAATTGGCGACAATCTATAGTAATTTTGATATGCAAACCAATTTTTTATGAAAAATTTATTTATACTTTTTCTACTTTTCACAGTCTCTACTTTTGCACAATCAATACCGTCATATGTTCCTACCAATGGTCTTTTAGGGTGGTGGCCATTCAGCGGTAGTGCAAATGACGAAAGTGGCAATGGCAAACACGGCTCAATAGTGAACACCGATTTTTCATTGGATAGATTTGGCAACCCCAACAGTGCCGCCAATTTTGATCAGAATGGTGACGTGATTAATTTACCTGAAATAAGCACAGCATTGGGCGCTCCGAACTCCAGTGCCACATATAGCGTTTGGTTTAAAGGTGCGCCTACAACTGCAAACTACGGCTTTGGTCCAGTTCTCTCTGCTTCGACTACATTTGGTGGGAATGCATACAGGATTAGCATTGAAACCACAAGTGAAATTGCTCCATTTTATACTGGTAAGAGAATAAAGGTCTATTACCGATGTCAAAATGAAAATGATGAGCCCACTGATAGCCTAACCTACATACCAACTGACTGGAATAATGTCATTGCTGTAGTCGATGCAAACTCCAATCAATATAAGTTGTATGTAAACGGTGTCCTAAATACTTCTCTTTCATTTCAATTTAACAGTCAAAATAACTACTATCACAATACGAGAGCCTGGCAAATAGGCGCAATTATCCCTTCACCAAGCACAATTCTTCATCAGTTTATTGGTCAAATAGATGATATCGGCATTTGGAACCGAGCTCTTTCACCACAAGAGATTAGTTCTTTATATCAAGGCTGTACGGATAGCGTAGAAATTCAACCAACTAACTTTAGTGCCTTTTTAAATCCTGGATGGGCCAACTTCGTGTGCAAATCTTCCGACACATCTGCAACATACCAATGGCAACAAAGTAGTGGTGCTGGTTGGATTAACCTTCAAAACCTCGGAAACTTTTCTGGAACCAATTCAGACTCACTGATTATCTCAGGTATAACAAACTCTATGAACAACTATGGTTACCGCTGTATTGTTAATGGGTGTCAAACAGATACTAGTGATGTTGCTATTCTCACTGTCTCTAACGGAATTGGTCTTAGTGAAAATCCACTCAACAACCTATCATTCTCTCCAAATCCAACTTCTGGTTTTATTCATTTAAACAATTCATTATCTGGGACGTATGAGCTCATGGCATCAGATGGTCGCGTCATCGAATCTGGAGACACAAAAATGGACTTTGACCTAAGCCAAATGCCCAATGGAATCTACAACCTTAGGATACAAACATCGGAAGGAATAAAAGTTCTGAAAATATTTAAACTTTAAAAAAGAGCCCTCTAAATTGAGGGCTTTTTTATTCTTTGGGAAACCCAAAAGTACTTTTTGTGGTACGGATATTTTAGAATTTCCTAAGTAATTGTTGTACTTGCCATTCAATCTGAATATAAAAATATTTCGATTTGAGGACAATTAAACGAGTTACCACGATAATTAACAATTCTTCCTTAAAGTCAGAATGTCCATAGAAACCATGTCTTAATTCAAGCACCACCCAAATTTCTAAACCCGCTCCGCCCAGATCTGCTCCAGCTTGTCGGCAAACTGCTCGCCCGACACTTTGATGTAGCGCATGAAGGATTTGTGGCTTTTGTGGCCGCTGATGGCCATGATGACCATGGGGTCCGTGCCGCGCAGGTATTCGTTGGAGCAAAAGGAACGGCGGGCTGTGTGGGTTTGCAGAAACTCGTACTTCATCTTTTGGACTTGCTTGCGTTCCCGCTGGTAGGTGATCTGCTTAACAAAGGGCACGTGCAGGGAGGGTAACTGCTCGCCCACCAACTTGATGATGCGGTTGAATTCGTTGTTGGGCGGAACCTCAGGCAGCACGTAGTTGTATTTGTCCAAGATCTGCCGCACCATGGGGTGAATGGGGATGGTCACCTTGGCACCCGTCTTCTTTTGCACAAATTCTAAACGGTTGTTTCGAATTGCGGACGGATCCAAGGTGGTGTAGTCGGAAAAACGCATGCCCGTAAAGCATCCTAGGACAAAGACGTCGCGGACGTGTTCGTGGATGGGGTCAGCAAAAACGGAAATCTTCAGCAGCTCCTCTATTTCAGATTCTGTGAGGTAGATGCTGTCGGTTTCTTCGCGGCGGGTATCGAATTTGAGCTCGACTAATCGGGACGGCGGAATTTTTTTGAGTTGGACCGCATACTTGATGATCTGGAGCAAGTCCATCATCACCTTGGCGTGGGTATTCATGGCAAGTTCTCCTTCAATAATCAAGTAATCGCTGTAGCGATCAAGGAGTTTTTGATTGAATTCACTCAAGAGCAGCTCTTTACCGATGTGTTCTTGAAAGCGCGTCAAGTACACCTTGGTAGTATTGTAGGTCAACAGACTTTTGGGCTTGATTTTTTGGCGTTTCGGACTCAATCGCACCCCCGAAAGGCAATCTTTGATAAAAAAGTCGGTGAACGACACCAAGGTGTCTTTGGTAATCGTGCTCCTGCTATGGGTTTTGCTAAAGCTGTTTCTTGGGTTATCGACAAGCTCATTCAGGCGCTCCTGCAATTCCAAAAACATTAACCGCGGTTTGCCGTTGTGGTACTGATCCAATAGATCCACAATCTCCATCTCCAGCTCCCTGAGGTACTTGACAATGCGGGCAGTAGTCGTTCCCCCGGCAGCGGTGCGAATAAAGCACTTTTTCTTGTCCCAGTCCGCCGTAGGAATGCTTCGGCCTGTGTACAAGAAAATAGCCACACCGCTAACACACACCTTAACTCGGATGCTGCTTCGCGGTGCCTTCGGCCGCGCCAAAGAGAACGACACTCCCACAAAAAACTAGTTTCGGTCCTTGAGGTAGTTCATGATGCTGCTCTTGAGAAAGTGGTACTTTCGACCGCTTCGCTGAGCAACAAGCCGTTTCTCCAGGACTAGTTTGACGATGGTTTGCTCACCGATGCCCAAGAAATTGGCGGCTTGCTTTCGAGTCCATAGTTCGTCCTCGAACGTCCCACCAATAAAAGGGTTTTGGTAAAGCTGCTCCATTTCGGTGCGCACCACTCGAGTAACCAGTTCTTCAAGGTCTTCAGGGGTGACGGTTATGATTCTTAGTGACATTATAAAATTTGTTTTGGTGACGGAACCCGAAGGTCTTTCGTGGCGCGTCGTTGGTTTTATACTTGAGGCTGGGGTGTCCAGTCCGTTAATTGTTCTTGATTAGATTTTTTGCTTGGTCAGCACCTCAAAGACCACAATGGATTCATTTTCTGATTTGACCGAGATGTTTTTATATCCTCCACTTTTAATGATGAGGTCAATTTCTCGAAGCGAGGCCTCTACACTTTGATGCTTAAGAGTTTCCATGAGCAGGTAGCCACCCTTGTCGGGTCTGAGCTTAACACCTACTTCAATATTGCCCTTTTCACGAACGGCCTCGACAATTTTCAGCTCGGTTGGCGTAAGGCCAAACACACGCTGCCATTCTTTGGCGGACACAAAGGGATTCACAAAAAACTCGGACATTAGGTTGTGCAGCGGAACCGAAGCATGAGGCTGATCGCAGAGGCTGAGGAAAAGCTCACGTTGATCACCCTCATAGATCTCATCAGGTGCTAAAAATTGAAAATGCCCGTTGGGCGTATATGTAAGCATGAGCCTACGGCGCTGAATCATAAGCCCTAAGACTAGGAACGAGAAGTTTGAAAAGTACTTTTTAAACATGGAGAAAAACAGATCTCCCTGGTTCTGGATTTCATGTTCAATTCGCTCCTTCACTTCCGAGGACAGCGACACCTCATCATACCCCTTCTTTCGCTGATCCATGATCATCCTAATACTCTCATCACTCATGGTGAAGAGTTGGCTACGGAGTTCAGCGATGCTTTTTATCGGAACATTGACCTTGCGGAGCTCCACCACAAGGCGGAGCCATATGTAGTCAAAGAAGCTGAGCCGCGTCCATTCACGCCCTTCAGCACCTGTACGGTTTTCAAATAATCCTTCATGCTTCCAGTACGATAGGTCCTGTTTTTTAATACCCGCCTGCTTTAACGTGAAGCGCGGCTCATACAGTCCATCAATAAAGGATATGAATTCTTCCATCCCCTCTTCAGAGGACAGTTTGCTCACCAACCACTTCTGGTCAACTACATCGAAGTTTAGTCCTACACTCATGATGGCACAAATATAAATACAAATTTTCTAAATGTACAAATGCTATACTTTTAAAGTAATATGACTTAAAACTGTACTTTTAAAATTTACCAACCATCGATGGCACCCAGTCGGCATTTAATCGGAATGACCAACATGAATGCCGACATGAAATCAATAGAAGCTTATGTCGCAAGACAATTTTTGGTCATGTTATTTCACCTGAAAAAGACTCGACCCAACATTGATTTGTCTGCCCCTAGAGAAACCAGATGACGGAGATATGTACTCACATATCGAAGAGCACATGAAAAAGTAGGTCGGTACTTATACCGTATTGGTTTCACGTCAACACCGACCTATGCCGATGACTTATTTTCAATTACTGATGAAATGGGGTGATGCTACAACCATTTGATATTCATCATATTAACAATGTCATTTATATGTCGATAATGCTACACAAAACGGAACCCCGCTCAACTCAGCCCTACATGAGCATGAGATGAACGGGGCATCTAATTCAAAATGACGTAATCATGTCACGTCATTAGAAACCTGGCACGACGATTATCAATTAAATCTCGGCTTGTGTTTGTCTAGTACTTTACCAGTGACGGCACCTATTATTGGTTAGCACCACCACATTTTATTTTTAAAAATAACGATTGCCGCACATTTCGGTCCATCGGCGCCAGTCATGACGGTCTATACGAACTTGGTCCAATGCCAGGCAATCCTGACCTCGACGATCCCATTCTATTCCAAACTCAACAAACCAACCACCATCACCCTTCAGATACATCTCGTCGGCTTCGCGCCCACAAATCTTCAGAAAATTTAAGGTGTCGGAAAAAACAACGATGTATGAATTGCAACACATAATTAAAGTGGTGATGGGCTAGACCCACTCACACTTCTATCAGTTCAATGTGGGGGAAGAGGTGATGGCGGATACAAGTTTGATTGATTACGAGATGCCACCAATAACGGATGTCAAAGAGGTATTGGTTACCCATGTGTTCAACAAAGTGAGAACCACAGTAAAGTATGAATATGATTTCGGGGATGTTTGGATTCACCACCTTGAATTGGTGGAGGTATCCACTCACTAGGTTGATGAGGTGTTACCTCAGATCATTGGGGGGTGAGTACGCATGTCCACCTGAAGATTGTGATGGAAAATATTGACATAAAGAACTGGATGAGATTCTGATGAACCTCGAACACCGGGAATATAAAAGAACTAAGAAATGGGTTGGCAATACGGTTGGCCCGATGCTTCGAGGTTCAAAAGCTCTTGACAAAACTGGGGATTTGATTCAAGAGGACGAGGAAGGGATTTAAAGCTACTTCTTCACTCTATCCCCAAACCCCTTACCAAATACAGTAAGGAATATGTATTTGAAGTAGTACACCACATTGAGGTGGCCAATCATCTTGGCATCGATTTCTGCCAGTAGTTTCGGGGTGGACATATCTATCTTGTGTATTTGTGCCAAACCAGTAATGCCTGGACGAACCGAATAAACCCCACGCATTGCGCGTTCTTCCATTAATTCAATTTGATTAAAGAGATTAGGTCGTGGTCCTACAAAGCTCATATCACCCATAAGTACATTTAACAACTGTGGGAGTTCATCTAATTTGGATCTACGAAGAAAAGCACCCCAATTGGTAATAGCATTAGCCTGAACCAAATGAGTTGCAATTGATTGTGTGTTCAAGTGCATCGAGCGAAACTTCAATAGTTGAAACTGCTTTTGATTAACACCAACACGTTCTTGTCGGAACAGTGGAGATCCTGTGTCAAACAAACCAATTATTAACAATAAAAGAAATAATGGACTTAAAACAAACAATCCCAAAAATGAAAAAAGAAAATCAAAAAAGCGGGTCATGTATTATAGTTTAGAACACCAATTAACATCTTTAATTTCGTTATACACTGATTTAATTCCTTCTTCTAAATTTATACGAGCTTTCCAACCCAATCCATTCAATTTAGAAACATCCATTAATTTACGAGGTGTCCCGTCTGGCTTGCCTAAATCCAATTTAATATCGCCCTCAAAACCAACTATTTTCTTAATCATTTTTGCCAAATCTAAAATTGAAATATCTTCCCCAACTCCAATATTCACCAAGCCAGGCTCATTGTACCTTTCCATCAAAAATAAACAAGCATCTGCTAAATCATCTGCATGTAAAAATTCACGACGAGGTGTACCTGATCCCCAAATAGTAACAGAAACTGCTTGTTCATGCTTTGCGCTTATGAATTTACGCAACAGCGCAGGCAAAACATGTGAATTATTTAAATCAAAATTATCATTAGGGCCATATAAATTAGTTGGCATAACTGAAATGAAGTTGCAGCCGTATTGTGAGCGGTAGGCATCACACATCTTAACTCCTGCAATTTTTGCTAAAGCATAAGGTTCATTAGTTGGTTCAAGAAAACCCATTAATAGGTAATCTTCTTTTAACGGTTGAGGAGCCATTTTTGGATAAATGCACGAAGAACCTAGAAATAACAACTTTTCCACTCCACTTAAATACGCCTGATGAATCACATTACTTTGAATCATTAAATTCTCATATATAAAATCAGCTCTGTAAGTATTATTTGCGATAATTCCTCCAACTTTAGCAGCAGCCAAAAAAACATATTCAGGTTTTTCTTTGGAGAAAAACTCAGAAACATCTTTCTGATTTCTAAGATCCAATTCTGACGATGTACGCAAAACAAAATTCGAATAACCTTGCGATTGCAATGCCCGCAGAATGGCAGACCCTACCATACCCCGATGACCTGCTACATAGATTTTGGCACATTTATTAATCATTCGGCGATATTCGAAATTATAATTTTTGGGTACCCTGCTTCGTGTAAGCTTCGTTCCTTTTTAATACGATTCAAATCAGAATGAACCATTTCTTTGACTAACCCCGCTAAATCATATTTTGGGACCCAGCCCAATTTTGTTTTGGATTTTGAAGGATCCCCAATTAATAAATCAACTTCAGTTGGGCGGAAATATTTTGGATCTACGGCGATCACCTGCTTACCAATTTCTAATTTGTAGGCTTCATTTTCGCAAGAAAGCACAAACCCCTTTTCCTTCAAACCTTCACCTTTGAATTCTAAAACTATTCCAAGTTCAGCAAAGGCCATTCTCACAAAATCACGTACACATGTTGTCTCTCCCATTGAAATCACATAATCTTCAGCCACATCCTGTTGTAAAATTCGCCACATGGCATCAACGTAATCCTTAGCATGACCCCAATCACGTTGAGCATTTAAATTACCCAAATACAAACAATCTTGAATCCCTAAAGCAATAGACGCCGCAGCCATAGTGATTTTACGAGTAACAAACGTTTCTCCTCTACGAGGAGATTCATGATTAAATAATATACCGTTACAAGCAAACATGTTATATGCCTCTCTGTAGTTTTTAGTAATCCAAAATCCAAAAAGCTTTGAAACTCCATAAGGTGAACGTGGATAGAATGGAGAATCTTCATCATAAAATCCTCTTGAATTTTTATTCTCTGCTAATCCTCCAAATAATTCAGATGTTGAAGCTTGGTAAATACGTGTATTCTTTTCAAAACCCAAAATTCGAACGGCCTCCAAAATTCGCAAAGCACCAATCCCATCAACATTCGCGACATATTCTGGAGAATCAAAAGAAACTTTTACATGACTCATTGCTCCTAAATTATAAATCTCATCAGGCCGAACTTCTTGTATAATTCTAAGAATATTCGTAGAGTCGGTTAAATCTCCATAATGCAATTTAAAATTTACGTTACTTTCATGCTGATCTTGATAAAGATGATCTATACGTTGCGTATTGAATGAAGATGACCTCCTCTTCACTCCATGAACCCTGTAACCTTTATCCAATAATAACTCAGCAAGGTAGGAGCCGTCTTGACCAGTAACACCTGTGATTAGAGCAACTTTCATTTATGTAAATGTTGAATCGAAATTAATACTAAAACGTTTCAAAAGTATCGAATAAACCTTCCCGGGCAGTAACTGGAAAAGGATTAGACATATATCCTTGAATTTTTTTATTAGAAACAATATAGGAATCCGTAATCTTGTGTAACCTTTCTGTGGTCAGTGCAAAATTAAATACATCACACAATTTAGCCAGAAAGACTATAATTTTTTTAGGAACATTCCAAATCCTAATTCTCTTATTTAGTTGTTTTCCTATAATTGAAATAACTTCATTGGTTGAAAGTGGTTCATCATCTGAAACATTATATATTCCAGAAGGAATATTTTCGTTATCAATTAATTCCTTAATTACGAACATCAAATTATTAACACTACAGTAGCTTCTTTGATTGCTATAAACCCCCAAAGGCCATGGGCAACCTATAGAAGCTACCTGATAGAGTAAATTTAAATTGCCCTTGTTTCCCGGACCATGAATCATACATGGTCTGAGGATATAAAAACGCTTGCCTCGAGGCAACTCTTTAGATAATATATACTGCTCAGCTAATAATTTACTTTTCCCGTAATGTGTACTAGGATTAGGATTAAATTCTTCTGTTAAAACACCTTCTACCTTATCAGCAACTGCTTTCACAGAGCTTAGCGTTATAAATACTTTAATATCCGATTTTAAAAAGGCATCAAAAACCGTTTTTGTTAGCTCTGTATTGTCCCGATAATAATCAGCTGAATTAACTGAATCAACAATATCATGAGCCTTACCGGCAAGATGGACCACTACATCATTATCCAAAAATGAATTTATATCTGATCCACGAATGTATTCATCAAAAGAGCATTGGCCGTAGTTATTTGATAAAAAAGAAAGGAGATTCTTACCAACAAACCCTGATGAACCAGTAATTAGAAATTTCACTTATAACTAATTTATTTTTTTAGCTTCCCTCTCCCTTGAAAGTACAAACGAGGAAACAAACTTATATAAGGAATTATCCTATAAAATTGCTTTCTCGGCTCTGAAAATAGACGAGCCAACCATATAAACTTTAAACCACATATGCTAAATGTGGGCATGGCTATTCTACCAATATAAAAATTAAATGCTGCTCCAATTCCAAACATCACTCCTTTAACCAAAAACGGTTCAATCTTATTCATAAATAACTCTTGCTTAGGAGCTCCAAGTGAAACCCAAATTATATCAGGACTTAAATCATTTATGTACTTTGATATCTCATTATAATTAAACTCATCTACTTGATTGAAGGGCAAGGGCAGGTTATAGATATTTGAACTGTCTATGCCCATTAGACTTAAATTTTCTCTTATCTTCTGAGCAGTTTCAATTGTGCTTCCTAAAAGTAATTGCGTATAATTTTTTTCGATGTAATAACTAAAGATGGATGGACCATTCCAAACATTATATTTCTCCCCATAGACTAGACTAGCAAGCAACGCGACCGAACTCCCATCACAACTATTACCTATAGAGCTATTTATAACATTCAGATAACTAGTACTATTATGGGCAATTGTAAAGACATTAGCATCAACAATACATACATAACCCTTTCCATTATGTTCAATCGTGCTTTCAATAACATCTCTTAGCCTTGACTGATCGAACTCTAAAGAAACGTTAAAATACTTTCTCACAAAATCTCCTTATTAAAGGCTCGTTAATATGTCTTTCAACCTTACTTCAAAAATACCTTTTGTATATCCTTCCTTAAAAATACTGCGGGAATGTCTGCCAAATTCTTTCATTTTATTGGTATCATTAAATAACTCTTCAAGCTTATCTGCAATTTCTTGTGGACATTGCTTGGCTACAAACAAGCCATTTAGATTATCAATAACTAGATCAGGAATTCCACCTTCTCTGGTAGTGATGATGGGTAGACCGTATTGCATCGCTTCCAAAATAACCAAAGGTAAACACTCCTTCTCATAATACGTTGGAAATACAAAAACGTCAGCCATCAATAACTGTTCATGCTTATCTTTTCCAACTTTAACGCCTAAATATTCTATCTCTTCAGAAAGATTATGCCTCCAAATATAAGTATACAGGTTTGACATACTAATGTCTACTTCTGCACCCACGAATTTAACGTGAAAATTGACACCCCGCCTTTTAAGCAGAGCGCAAGCTTCGACTAAATCAATCACGCCCTTTGATTCTATAAGATTTGATAAGAAAAGGATATTTATTCTACCGTCGAAGATCCTCTTGTTTTCCAATAACTCATCGAGCATAGGAACATCTTCAATCCCATTCGGACAAACAAATATATTCTTTCGTTCGATAAATTTAACTAAATCTAAAAACAGCAACTCAGAAAGAATTATTACCTTTACATTTCTAAAAAAAACCTTGTACATGAGGTCAATTAGACCGTTTTTATTCTTGGATACCCCTTTATTATGAAGATGAAATACAACTTTGCTATTAAAGCACTTCACTATTAAAACAAAGAAAAAATCTTTGAAAAACCCAACGTCACTTACAGTCGGTGCGATATAAATTAAATCATATTTTTTTGAAGAAATTTCCTTTATTACCAAATATAACTTATGGACAAATAAAAAGAACTTTTCGAAATTAAAACTACCAATCTTTGATGCTCTACGAGATGTCGAAAGATTTATATAACTACAATCAAAGGACTTGTTAATAAGTTCACTTTCCTTTATTATCCTGCCAACTATAGAAGAACCATGTACAGGAGGAGGTATATGCAATAAAAACAAAATTCTTCTTTTCATCTCTTTTGAAACAGAGCAATTATCCTACCTTTAATTCTTCTTAATATAGAAAACTTATTTCTAAATTCTTTCTCAATATTACTATCAATATTTGTAAAGATATCAAACTTAAAATGTACTTTTTCACCTTTATCCAGATTGGTATAAAATCTACTTGCACCAAACGTGTGTGTTGCATCTTTGGAAAAACCTATTGATCTAACTTTGGATATAGATGGAAATACAGTGTAAAGACCGAATTTCGCCTGATGATAGCAAAAACGTATTGCCCAAGAATCAATTTTTCCCCTTTGCTGATCTTTAAGCATCTTGATCATATCGCTCCCTCCTCTTTTAAAATTCCTTTTGAAGATTGAATTTTTCAAAATCTCATTCACATCCTTCAAATCCCAATCCACAACTAACCATCTGTCGGACCAAGTTGCCCAACCCCACGAAGACGATCTCACTCCAAAATAATAATCTAAATCTTTAGATACTGAAGGTAAATCAAACGTATATCCAGATATCGAGATTATCGACTTATCGTTTTTGTAGAAATCTATCGCTTGATTCATGAAATTTAAAAAATTTGGTGACGTCACCAAATCATCCTCTACCACAATCGCTGAACTATATACATCTAATACCTCAGTCACCCCATTAATTATAGATCTAGATAGGCCGACATTTTCGGAATACTCTTTAACGAAAATATTTTTGAATCCTGATAATGATTTTAAATAACTCCTTACTTCGTCTACTTGATATTTATCTTCTATTCCCCTTGGACCGTCACAAAATATATAAATGTCTGAATCCTTGGCCAAGTAATTAGACTTTAATGCATCAATGGTCCGCTTCAACTCATTTAATCTCTTATAGGCAAATAAGCAAATGGGACTCAATATAGATCCTTGTGCATGGTCTATTAATGTATTACTCATATATACTCAAAGGGTTTATCAAACTACGAATTTCTTCCAAAATAAAATCAACGCAACTATTTTGTCACTTATAACACAAACAAATTTATAAAGTCATCAACTAAGGATTCTTTTTTAACACTAAAAATATCGACTGCGGAGCTACTTTCCGCAAAATATTCGTGCTATAATACCTCGTGTTCCAACTCAGAAAAGCCGATATAACAGCATCGAATAAAATATAGCCTTTGTATGAGTATACGGGAAACTTTAACATGAATCCAAAAAATCTTTGCATAATGCTTGTAGCAGTAAAACAATAGCTTCTGGAGACAATTATCATATTATTTGATTTAACATTCCTAGACAAAATATGATATGGTATACCTCGCTCATTCTTAGTCAACCCTCTTCTACTTTTTCGCCAATCCCCCATAGAAATAATTGGTTCCCTTAGTAAAATATAACCATGAGGCTTAAGAACTCTACATAATTCACTCAAAACAAAAGATACATTCGGTATATGATGAAGAGTTCCAAAACACGTAATTAAATCAAATGAATTATCATTAAATGGCAACTCACCAATAACACTAGGCTTTACATAGTTAGGAATTAAATGTCCGATTTTATTATTTACTAAAACACTAGAAGGCTCGACAATTGTCAAATTACCAATATTCCGAACAATAGGATCAAATTCATAACCCCATGCCGAACCCATACCTAAAACATTCTCATATACTACATCGGGAATCTTTGAAAAGCCATGAATCTCATTTAAATTATGATAATGATAAACATACGAATCTCTGTTCTTGCTTCCCAATTCAGAATATCCTTCTGACTCTTCATCGTACCACTTTTTTATCGCGTAAAAATCAAAATCGTCGCCATATAGTAATTCACCACTCAAATACTGATCCATGTTTTCTTATTATTAATTCAACATACCAAAAAACCAATAACCAAAGTACTTCATTTTCACAACAAAAGTAACCTTAGAATCAATAAATCACTTCAAACACAACTCTCAATGATTGTTTTTACTTAAACTTCGAACATACTTTTCCAGTTCACGATAGGATTCATTGAGAACTATGTGCAATTTATAGTCCGCCTTTCTAACTTTTGACCAATTTGGCATGAGAAGTGTTCGAAATAATAATGACAAATTAGTTCTGATAGAAAGCTTAAAAGAAAATTTACCCTCTGAGAAAAATTTCAACGGTAGAACTTGATTTAAATAGGCCTTTTTAAATTGTTTTCTACAGTATACATCATCCAATAAAAGTTCTGATGCCATCAGAACTATATCCTCATTAATAATCTTAATTTCTGCCTTTTCAGACTGCTCAAAGTAATGATGAAATACCTTTAACTCACCACTATCATATTTTAACCCGATACCACAACCCACATTAGAGTGTCGCTTTATACCTTTTTGCCTAAAAATAAAATCACCGATCGAATAATATATCCTACCAGAATTATAAAACTCCATTCCCTGTATAACATGTGGATGATGACATATTACAAAATCCACTCCATTATCGATTAATTTTCTATAATACTCTCTGAAAAAAGGTAGAGGGACATCTATAGCTTCAACTCCTGCATGTACATAAGCAATTATTTTTCGATTCTCTGCCCTCAATTGACTTAAAACGTGAAATATCGAAAAATCAAACAGGGAAGCATAAGATAACTGTTCACTATTCCCTGCACTCGATTTTGCAAAATGTGTCTCGCACAAGTTTAAAATGCAAAACTCATCACTCCCATCTTTAATAATAATTGGCTCAATTCCTCCACCAATACTAATTCCAACAACATGACAATCTAAGCCAACTAGATAATCCAAAGTTTCTTTAACTGGCTCTATCCCAAAATCAAATATATGATTATTCGCAACAGCAAATATATTAACTCCAATTTGTACTAAAAAGTCAATAAATCTTTTATCCTGACCTATGTTAGGCCCAACCTTTTGTACTGGACGCAATTTCTCTACCTCACTAACTAAAGGTCCTTCTAAATTACAAATAACATTGTCATAGCCACTAATTATTACTTGTGCAGCATCATTAATAGTAAAACACGCATCATCCGAAACAACATCTCCAAGAAGAAGTAAACTCATAAATATTTATTTAATGACCACTCGATTGGTGCAAAATGATAATAATCATAAACGGCATCCCGTAAAGGCTGTTTAAAATACTTTCCAATCATCGGAATTCGATTTAATTTAAATCTTGTTATAAGATACTGCAAATAAAAATGGAAATCCGATTTCTTACTCAAAAACCGATTCATCTCAACAACTCTATACTTAATCTTTTCTTCATAATTATCTGGATTAATGGTTGGAAAATCAAACTTCTTATATGAATTTAAAAATAACACATTTGACCTCGACTCAATTGAAAGGGGCGATTTTATCAATAAGTCATTTTCTGCAAAAAATCTTTTCTGCCATTCCCGCCTCTCCCATTGGTCAACTGGCAATCTTAGCATACTCGAAACTACTTCCAAGTCCAAAAAAGGTGAATATGTCTCGATACCCAAACTCTGTGGAGCTTCTACTAAATATGATAACAATATCATTTTATGTCTCGCAATTGTTACAGCCCTGTAAAAATTCGAACTTAAGAATTCCCTATCCCTCGCAAACCTCTTAAATAGTAATTCTGATTCACCACCTCCTTTTATAGTATTCTTTTCCGAATATGTTAAACCATGCGACAAAAAAAGCTTCTCATATTCTGCAATATTCTGAGGGGTCTTTGTAAGTATTTTTCCTGACCACAAATCTCCATAAATTCCACTAATATTAATAGAAATATCATCAAATTCTTCGACTACCTTCTTGTAGAAATCAATTTGATACATGCCGTGTAGATGGGTTGAAGCTCCCTTCAACATTAACCAATCAACTATTTTCTCATTTTCATTTTCTAACTCTATCCATTTGAAAGTCGTATTTAATCTATTTGAAACTTCTTGTGCGATTTGAACTTCATAACTTGTATACTGCTTAGAACTATATCCATATGATACATTTAGGACCTTTGAACCACCTATCGCCTGTTGGATTAAATATGTGAGTAATCTTGAGTCAAATCCACCAGAAAGAGGTATTAAAACCTTATTTTTGTCCCAAACAGCATTAATTAGTCTCTGCGATATTAAACTTATAATCTCTGTCTCACTAGAATGCCCTCGTTTCATTTCATCTAACAAAGGATCACGGGTACTCACAACTGTTATTCTATCACCTCTAATTTCAATTTCTGAACAGTATTCCAAAAATTCAACATCTTTGATAGGTGTTCGCCCAAATACTGAATAACCGTATTTCAGAAACCCAGCAAGCCCAACTTCATCAATTTCCCGCCTTTCTACGCAAAATTGAAAATCCGTACTTACTCTACCCTTGGTCCTGTTGTAAAACAACGGAATACTCCCCAACCAATCGTTCTTAATAATAAGTTTCTCGTTACTAATCTCTATATACAAGCCGCGAGTACTTAAATCACGTAAAGATCCTATTTGAATCTTACTTGCAGTACATGAAACACTTAATTCGCCAAAGTAGTAAACTCGGAGAAATGTTGTTTCATTCGAAAAATCCTTAAATTTAATAGATGGAATATCTAAGCTCCTATGAACTAATGTTGCCGGTCTCGAACAAACTTCAAGCTTAACTATTGAGTGACTACTTCTCATATTTTTTCCAATTTCCCTCTATAAATAAATCGCACCAAATTAGGGCAGAAATTACTCTATTAATTATTGAGGCCAATTGCCAGTCATTATTCTTCAAGAACAGTGAATAACAATTTCGAAACTCCTTTTCATTGATTTTTAATGATTTTCCATGAATATTCAAGAGTGCAAAAACTTCATTCTCAGGTATGTCCTTGACTATTTTTACTATATCAGCGGTAAACCCCTTTTTAACTCTGTTCTGAACCACTTCATCTGGTAAAGCACCAACCATAAAATCTCTCAATATGCTCTTTTGGCCAAATCTTCCAATCCTAATTTCATCAGGTAATGCCAAAGATAATATTACTAGTTTAGGATCCATAAACGGAGGGCGCATTTCTATTGATGCGCCCATCGTGGAACGATCAAAAGTTCGTAAAACGGTGGGAACAATTTTCTTCTCAACATCATTGATAAGGGAATTTTGAAAATAAGTGAAAGGACTATTTTTATCGGGTGAAAATCTGCTTTTTGCTCGGTCAAAAACTCTAAACTCCCAACTTGTTCGATGTCTTAATTCTATCAAATAACTCTTAATGGATTGAAAAAAACTTACTAAAAAAATGAAAAATGCTGATTTAGAGCTACTATAATACAATGACGATTGTGAATCTTGATAAACTTTCGCAGCATAATAAGCTAATCTTATTTTACCCTGAGATATTAAAGAATACACCAAGGTGCTTATATGAACAGGATAACCACCTAATATTTCATCATTGCCATGGCCTTCCAATAAAACTTTTATACCGCGTTTTGAAATAGTTTTGTATACATGATCATAGAGGACGGTAGATAACGACCATGTCGGGAATTCCTGACGATAAATACTCTCATATAATTTTGTTAAAGTATATCTATAAGGTGGACTTATTTGTTCAAGTTTCCCTGAGTACTTTTCTACTATTTTATTCACAAGTTGAAATTCAGAGTCAACTGAATCAATTAAACTATCTTCCTTTCCTATTGTATACGCAGCAATGTCAATTTGGTTTGTGCCATTTTTAATTATTGAGTATATACTGCTAGAATCCATACCCGCACTCAAAGTAATTGCTAAGGGCACATCAGAACGAAGCCTTAAATCTACACTTTTCTTTAAAACCGAAGCATACAATGATTTAAGCTTACTTGGTTCAATTGAACCTATCTCAGATTCCACAGCCTTTTTTAAGTCAAACCACTTGATCTGACGACCGTCAGAACAACTAGAAAAGTAACAACCGGCACCAATTTGACCTATACCCGCTATTAATGTTTCCGTACCATAATCACAACTGGAATCAATAAAATAACTACTAAGATATTCTTCATTTATTACAGGTTTATCGAGATGTAATAAAAGCGGCTTAATTTCCGAAGAGAATATAAAGCCATGTTTATTACTTATATAATATAATGGCTTTATTCCGAAATTATCTCTCGCAGCAAAATATGATTTAGCAAAACTATCATACACTATGAATGCGAACATTCCGTTCAATTTTGCCAAGCACTCCTTACCCCAAATTACATAAGACTGCAAAAGAACTTCTGTATCCGATTCCGTCTTAAAAACAACCCCTCGAGATTGTAAATCTAGACGTAATTCGAGATAATTGAATATTTCACCATTGTAAACTATAGAATATCTTCTATCATCAGAGAAAAATGGTTGATTACTCCACTCAGCTAAATCCAAAATACTTAATCTCCTATGACCAAGAACAGCCCCTTGTAGAATCACCAAGTCGCTTTTATCTGGGCCTCTATGTTCCATCAGATCTAGTCCCTTTCTAAACTTATTCATTTCCAAATAAGAAGGTTGATAAGAAGAACTATCGTAAATATATGCTAAGATTCCACACATGGTACTGGATAATTATCAATTAAAATGCTTGTACGTATTCAATTTAATGTACGAAACATAGGAAAGGATAATTCGTACTACTTTATCTGATACATTTGGCATCGAGTAGTCAGCTACAGTTCGAAAATTTCTTTCATCACCAGTTTTTTGCTCTAACAATTGCACTAATCCTCGAAGAATGTTATCTGACTCCAAACCAACCATCATAACAGACGCCTCTTCCATAGCTTCAGGACGTTCATGCGCCTCTCTAATATTTAATGCTCTAAAATTTAAAATAGACGATTCTTCACTTATGGTCCCACTATCAGAAAGGACGGCACAAGCATTAATTTGAAGCGCGTTATAATCTGAAAAACTGAGTGGTTTCTTCCACTGAATCAACGGACTTAACCTAAACTCGGAATGAAATTGAAAGTGCTCAAGTTTCTTCCTAGTCCGAGGATGAGCGCTTACAACGACAGGGAAATCGTACTTCTCAGCAATAGCATTTAATGAGCATATAAGATTCAAGAAACTCCTATCGTTATTTACATTTTCTTCTCGATGTGCTGAGACTAGAAAAAACTTATTCTTTTCTAATTTTAAATCATCTAAAACATTACTATCCAGGATTCTTCCTTTATAAAAATTTAAAACTTCGAACATTGGTGAGCCAATTTTTATTATTCGATCCGGAGGCAAACCTTCTTTCAAAAGATACTCACGTGCAATGTCTGAATACGTCAAATTCATGTCAGATATGTGATCAACAATTTTTCGGTTTGTTTCCTCAGGTACACGTTGATCGAAACATCTGTTCCCAGCTTCTAGATGGAAAATTGGAATTTGTCTTTTTTTAGCTGGAATAGCAGACAAACATGAATTTGTGTCTCCTAATACTAAAAAAGCATCGGGTTGAACACTATCTAGCAGAGAATCTATATTCACTAAAATTTGTCCAATTGTTAAAGTAGGATTCTCGCCTGCCGCATTTAGAAAATAGTCAGGCTTTCTTATATTAAGATCTTTGTAAAACACTTCATTAAGCTCAAAATCATAATTTTGACCAGTATGAACTGCAATATGCTCTATTACTTCACACTTATCCAATGCATCGAACACTCTAGATAAGCGGATGATTTCTGGTCGCGTACCGACCACTGTCATAACTTTTAGCTTCCTCATTTAAACGATTTGAAAATATGTATCCGTATCTTTTGGGTCAAATAACTCGTTGGTCCAAAAAGTAGTAATCAAGTCTTCACTGCCTATATTTTTAATATTGTGAATATACCACACTGGCATGTCTATGTAAGAAGGATTACTTCCATCGAGATTAAAATAGAACACTTCATCTGTTCCAACCTTTCTAAGCTCAATACGTGCAGTCCCTTTGACCACAGCGAACCTTTCAATTTTTCTTGTGTGAAAGTGGTTTCCTCTTGTTATACCTTGAAAGGTGACCGAATATGAAGTTTGACCTGACATACCATGCCTGATGACCTCCACAAATTCCCCTCTGCTATCTTTGTTGGACTGCAATCGACGAGGATAAAAAGATTTAATATCTATATAAGAGCGAAACGTATTAAATAGCTGTACTTTGTACCTTGAATGTAAATCGGGGATTTCTCCTCTCACAATATACAATTCGTTAAAACTACTTAAATCAGCTAAAATTTCAGATACCTTTTGGGTAATTCTTGCACGAATCGGCAAAGTGTGTGAATTATCTGAACTCCTTATCAACAATACAAACTCATCCACTAAATCGCCCACATAAATTAAATCTAATTTCCTATCTAAAACGATTATTGGATGTTGCCCGTTGAGTAACTGATAACTAAATGTTGCTATTACGGAATTATAAAATGGTCTACTAAATGGGCCAAAAACATTTGGTATTAACAACCCAGAAAAATTAGCACCGCAACTGTTTGCCCACTCTGAAAGTAAACGCCTAGAACTTCTTTTGGATTCTCCATACAAATTATTCTCATCTTCCTGTGTAGAAGATGACATCAATACGTGAGGCCTACTTTTTGTTCGCAACAATGACTCAACTAAAGTTCTGGTAAGGGCACAATTGATTCTATACAAATCTTCCTCGTTCTTATGCCGATTAACTGCAGCAAGATGCACAATAACATCACATTTAATTACGAATTCATCTAATTTCCCGCTATCCTCAAAATAAACCGAATTGAATTCAACTAATTCAAATTCATCATTTAAATTTTTAAGATGATGAAATAAGTGATAGCCCAAAAACCCTCCCTGACCAGTTATTCCAACCTTTACTTTCATCTTAATACAAAAACTACATTTATTCTTTATGAAAAAAGTACAATAAAATTAATCACTGAAAGAAGTCTATGACAAATTAATACCAAGTTAAAATACAAATGTTGCTAATAATTGTGATATAACAAGTATACAATGATGAAGGTCTTTTATAGATTTTCACCTTAATTATGTCTCACTTTTAAATCTACATTGCGGAATTAAACAAGTAATATGTTTGTACAATTCAATTCTCCTATTTGAATGAATTCCACAACTGTTCCCTACCTAAATTCAAATAATTCACGGTTGAACCAATACCCATCAATCTTCTCTAGCTCACCAAATAATCATCAATTTCTTGATCAAACAACTCTCGCCTTATGTAACTTAAACTTGACAGTAAAGTCATCACTTCTTCTAGACTTAATTGCTTTGCGTTATGAGAATTATAGTCCCTGCTTTTTGACAAATCCTCACTACCACCTGAAAAAAACATGGAGTAATTAAGGTCTCTGTTATCAGCAGGAATTCGGTAGAAATTACCCATGTCTTCTGCTTTCATCATTTCCTCTCGGGTACACAGAGTCTCATATAATTTCTCACCATGACGCGTCCCAATAATATTTACGCTTGTATTTGCATTCATCATTTGTTTAAGAGCCTCTGCCAATAATCCTATAGAAGTTGCAGGGGCCTTATTTACAAACAGATCACCAGCATTTCCGTTTTCAAAAGCAAAAATAACTAAATCAACAGCATCATTCAAACTCATTAAAAACCTAGTCATGTTAGGATCAGTTATAGTTAATGGTCGGTTTTCTTTGAGTTGCCTAACAAATAAAGGAATAACAGAGCCTCTAGATGCCATTACATTTCCGTATCGTGTCAAACAAACAATAGTGCCATTCAAACTTCTCGACTCAGCAATGGCAACCTTTTCCATCATCGCTTTTGATATGCCCATTGCATTAATAGGATACGCCGCCTTATCAGTACTTAAACATACTACTTTCTTTACTCCATTTTGTCCTGCTGCTCTAATGACATTTTGGGTACCAAATACATTTGTTTTTACTGCCTCCATAGGGAAAAACTCACATGACGGTACCTGCTTTAATGCTGCTGCATGGAAAATAAAGTCCACGCCACGAGTTGCAGTCTCAATACTATTAAAATCTCTGACATCTCCTATAATAAACTTTAACTTAGAATTCCTTAAATCATTACGCATATCATCTTGTTTCTTTTCATCCCTAGAGAAAATTCTTATTTCAGAAAAATGATTTGTATGAAGAAATTTTTGCAAAACAGCATTTCCAAAAGATCCAGTTCCACCTGTAATTAATAAGACATCTTGATTCATTGTAGATTTTTTAAATTTCTTTTCAAACTTCGCTTGTATAAAATACCTCCTTATTATAAGTGATTCAATTTTGTTCGAAGGTTGTATGCTCTTTCAAACATAAAAAGAATTAAACAATATATCAAAAACCTTCTAAGATTGATCAGAAATTATTTTCATTCTGATGAATAAACTAATAAAATATAATTTGAATCATTTGGAATAAAAGTACGAATGAATTTTCTAATATGTTTTATCAAATCTTCCTTCACTAATTTCAAATAACACAATGCGTCGGAACAAACCGGCCTGTGTTCATTATAAAATAATTTTATCTAAAATCTTTCACTTGTAGTATCATGAAAGAAATTTGAACAGATTGAAGTTGTAAGTTAAAAGCAAAAGTTCCCTAAGCAAAACTCAATAACTTTCTAAGCTGTTTATAGTTATCAGCAGTTTCCATTTTTAAAGTTTCACGAGAATTTTCAAGTCTTTCTTTTGACCAAAAAACTATATCCTTATTATTAAGACTCAATAGATCCTCCTGATCAAGAACTATTCCCAAATTATGTTTAATTACAAATTTAGAAATACTTGAATATTTTGGAGCATAAACTATTACAGGTAAACCTATAGACAAATACATTGCTAACTTACTAGGAAAAGATGTTTCCACTAATTCTCTATCTTCTTTATTGAATGACATTGGAATCAAACCAAAATGCATGTCAGATAATAAAAGTTTCAAATCCTGTAATGACGAAATGAAATTATGGCTAATGATTGACTTATTTTGAATGGAATATGCCGAAAATAAATGAACTTCTACCGACGAAATCCGCTGTACTATATTATCAACAAAGTAGATTATTTCTTCTTTAAATCTTAAATTACCAGCAAATACTAGTTTCAAAGATGCTTCACTTTCATTGCTAACTTCTTTAAAAAAACAAGTGTTTTTTTTACTCAATAAATCAACCAATGGGTAAATGACTATTCCCTTTAAACTATTATTATACCGATTTAGAAATTCAGCCATTGTTTCACTTATAAAATCTGCGGAATCAAACATAACGGTATTTCTAATAAAATATTTCTTGATATAAAAATTATTAACTTTTGAATTCTTATAAGTCCATGGGAAATCTAAGATTGAAATATGGATATTTTTTACAATACCAACCATCTTTAATCGCATAGCAATTTCGAAAACTAAAAAATCACCAGTTGGAATAATAATAACATTATAAGATTTAAATTGATTTCGAAATGATGACATCTTGACTAAACAAAACGCGATTAATTTCATCGTCATTATATAAACAAAAGAACCAAATGGCAACCTAGAAATAAATAAAATATATTTACTAAAAAAAAACCTAATAACTAAAGTTATATTTTGGCTAAATTCATTTAAATAGAACAATTCAATTTTTTCATCAATGGCAGCAAGATGTTTATTGAAATATATATCACCGCCATCGGTCTTATATTTCCTAGAAAGTAATGCGCACAATAATTTGGAGTCCATCAAGTTATTCCACTAAATTATTTTTATTCGTTTGGAAAACACTAAAGTATAATCCGAACAATATCAGAGATTTCGTTAAACCATTAACATAAAAAACATTTCCTTTTAATTGTATCAAAAAAAGAGCAATAACAAGCTGTACCAAAAGTAGCTTATAAAAAGGACCTTTGTTCCGTAGGATAAAGATTGGATATAAATAAATAAAAAACAATAAAAACTGTAATATAACGCCACCAAACATTAGTATGTTCACATACCCGATATCCGAATGTAATAATTCAAAACTATTAGAAAAAACATATTTACCATTTCCAAAAAGAACACCAAGTAAATCACCAGGAAAAAATAAATGTTCATTTAATAATGTATCCTGATGAGGTAATATTGCTCCATCACTAAATCCGGAAAACAGAAACACGCTAAACATAGCATAAAATTCTTTAAAATAGTGAAAAACTAAAAAAACTAAAAATAATATAAAAAATACCTGCAATATTAGCAATACAAGCAATTTTGAGAACTTTAACTTGATTAAGCCTTCTATAATTAGATAAATAAAATAAGATAGAATAAAAAATAAACCGACACGTGCATTAAGTAACATGCTGATTATAATAATTGGTATATAAATTAAATATTTTTTCCTATAAACTTTATAAAAATTAAAAAGCAAGATTATTATAAAGCCTTGAAATAGTGACATCGCAAAAGTAAGCTCACTTCCAAGTCCATTTAACCTTAGATAGATCAATTTATTGATATTTTCATTATTGTCTGCAAAATAGTAATCCAGGTCAATAATATGATTGAAAACAAAATCTTTTACACTCGGATTTATAAATAATATAATTGCGAATATTGATTGCACTAAACTAATTAATAGAAATGATTTCAACAGATCATCTAAATTAAATTTTAATTTTTTCAAGGCAACGCAAATCGGAAGAATAATCAAAACAGTTTCAGCTAATAAATGGAAGTTTTGAAACCAAAAATGTGATCGAAAATGACTTGACGTTTTTGAATTAAAAGAAAATTGTATTAAAAGCGTGTAAAAAAATGTTATTAAAATTAGACTTATAAAATGAATAACATGTTTTTTTCTTAAAGCAATCAAAAAACCTTTGTAATTTAGAATTATATATAAAAAAGAAGTAGCGTACAATACAATATTTATATTAATTAACCTAAACCCAGGTGTAAATATATAATTAAATAAAAACACCGAAAAAAGGACTTTAGGCATAATGATTTTTTCAGATAAATTTAATTTATTTCCAACGAATAAATAAATTACAAGTTGATTTCAAAAACACAATTGTCAAAATAAACTCAATATTTTGGAATAAAATCTTAATTGACTTCACTTTTGTATCCTTGAATATTGAATAGGCATAAGCGCGATTCAATAGTATACGCTTTTTAGCTCTATTATAAAGTTTGTGATTCCTGAACTTTTCTAATGTTAAGAGATGAGAGTCAACTACTCGATCAAAATATCTGAGCTTTTGTTGGATGTCATTGATTCGATAATTTGCAATATAATGATTAACAAAGCCTATGTTCGAGATACTTGCAATTCTTAAATTCATATCAAAGTCTTCAGCAAATATTTTAACATCATATAAACCAACTTTACTGAATACAATCGTTCTAAAAAAATACGATACTGGCAAATGAAATTTTAGTAAAATCAAATCGTCAAAAATATCGCCCCCTCTTAAGTCTTTGTCTTTCTTTGTCGTGTCAACAACTTTTCCAAATTCATCAATGACTTTCATCTTCCCATAACACATCAAACAGTGCGGGTTTTCTATCATATAATTATATTGAAGCTGCAATTTGTCTTTTTCCCAGAAATCATCAGAGGCACAAAATGTAACAAATTCTGTATCTACATAATCTCGGATAGCCCTATTAAATGTGTTTGCTAGCCCTAAATTTTCCTGAATAATTAATAGAAAATTATAAATTTTCGAAAGTTCCTCTAAGATAGCAACTGAATTATCACTTGACCCATCATCAATTACAATTAATTTAAAATCCTGAAAAGTCTGGCTTACTATTGATATGATGCATTTTTCTATATATTTTTCATGATTGTAGGATGGGACAATAACGGTAACTGACATTAAAAACAAAAATTAGGTAAATAACCAATTAATTAAAAAATTTTATAAATCTTGTTTTTATAATATAATAAATAGGTATTTTACTATTTAATATGCGAAAATTGTAGATTACAGAAGTAACTAATAAAATAAAAGAAAAAACATAATTCAATAGTGAAGTTGTAAACAAAAAAGCTACCGCAGCACTTACTGTTATTGATAAATTAATCAAAAATATCCTTATTAAAAGATTATTAAATTTAAAATTAAAAACCCTTTTTGCCAAAAAATATACTTGACATAAATAAATTATATATGTTACTAGAAATGAAACGCCAATACCAGTCAGTCCATAAAATCTATATCCAAGTATACTTAGTCCCAACATCCAGACATTAAATAATAGTTCATTCCAGAAGAATTTCTTGCTCTCACCTTTTGCTAAAAAAATGAATGCTATGGACCAACTTAAGGATTTAAATAGCATACCAAATGCAGCAAAAATCATCATAACATTTATCGCAATAAAATCTTCTGAATATAAAAAACTTATTATAAATTTAATTAAAACTATGAATATAATAATAATTGGACTTAATAACAGTGTACCAATTTCTGCTTGTTCATTAACTGTTTTCGTGATAAGCTTACTATCAGCCGATACTTGTGAAAGTCTAGGATAATAATCAGTCGCCATTGCTGTGAAAATCATTCCTACATAAGTATTAATGATTGCAAATCCAGCGTTATATAGCCCCACATCACTTAATCCCCCGTATTTACTTATATAAATACTTATAAGATAAGATGATGCCAACGTTATCAAGGTACTCAGACTAATTAAAAACCCCATTCGCATCATTACTCCACCCTCATTCAAGACTTGCCACCAAGATAACTTTATAAATTTGACATTCAAATCTCTAGTAAAATAATAATTCATTATTAATGTCGTCAAGCTCGTAATAATTAGTGCAGGTACTATTGCATTTAATCTATAAAAAAAATATAACGGAATAATAACTATTATACTCAAACCTCCTCCATACAAAGTCGATTTAGCCAAAGTAGTAATCCTTCTGAATGACTGAAGTAAAACATTAAATCCAGCTGACAACTGATTTAATAATAATGTAATTGATAAGAAAAAGTACGACCACAAATAATTGTAACTCTGAAATGAAAAATTGCTTAAGAGCGATGAAAAAAATATGGTTAAAAATGTTCCAACCAAACCAGTAAAGAAGAGTAGTCTTATTAAAATGGTATATGTCTTATTGATTTTAAATTGATCATTTGTAGCGTATGCCTCTGACATCTCTTTTACACCACTTGTAGTTAATCCAAAGCTGGTGAGGGCGGCAATCAAATTGAGGCTAATTTGTAAAATACTTGAGACACCTATTCCCTCAGGACCTATTAGAACTGCAATTGATTTTGATTTCAAAACTCCGAAAAATATTAAAACCAACTGAACACTACCAAAAATAGAGGTTGATTTTAAAATTTGACCATATGAAATATTTCTATTGTTCAAACTATTTTATCAAAAAAAGACTTTACTTTACTAGCGACCAATGCGACTTCATCAAACTTCATACCTGGCCAAAGAGGTAAACTTAAGGTAGTATTTGCAATCTCTTCTGCTATAGGGAAATCCCCTCTATTATAACCAAGGTCACAATAAGCGACTTGCAAATGAGGCGGGACTGGATAATGAATTAAAGTTTCAATTTTATTATCCGTTAAATAATTCTGCAGAGAGTCACGATATTCTGTCCTTACAGTATACAGATGGTAAACAGATGTAGCTTTGTTAGCAATTCTTGGCAAAACTATGTCACCAATATTTAATAATTCTTTTGAATAAACTTCTGCCAACTTTATTCTTTCTAAATTAGTATAATCTAAATGTCTTAACTTTATTTCAAGAAAAGCTGCCTGAATTTCATCAAGTCTGGAATTAACCCCCTTAATTTCATTGAAATATTTTTTTTCAGAGCCGTAATTTCTAATTTTTCTTATTTTTTCAGAAATAATTAAATCATTCGTAGTAATTGCTCCTCCATCACCTAATGCTCCAAGATTTTTTCCTGGGTAAAAACTAGTCGCATTACAAACTCCCCAAGAACCAGATTTTTTACCATCAAAAGAAGCGCCTTGAGATTGTGCATTATCTTCAATCACAATAATGTTATATTTTTCCGCTATTTCAATTATCTCGTGCATTTCACAAATTTGTCCGTATAAATGGACTGGTATTATCGCCTTAGTCTTTTCGGTAATAGCTGATTCAATTAATGCATAATCAAGATTATATGTGTCTAATTTAGGCTCAACTGGAACAGGTTTTGCACCTACATACGACACAGCCAACCAAGTGGCAATATACGTATTACTCGGCACTATAACTTCATCACCCTCTCCAATTTCACATGCCCTTAAGCAAAGTACAAGTGCATCTAAACCATTTGCAACCCCAATAGCATATTTGGTATCGCAATAGCTAGCGAATAATTGTTCAAAGTGCTTAAGTCTATCCCCCAAGATGTACCAACCCTTTTGAATAAACTCATCAAAGGCCTTATAAAATTCTTTTTCATAAGATTTATTCACTTGCCGCAAGTTTAAAAAAGGTAAACTATCCATTCGTTATTAAATTATAAATAGAGTTATTGTTTAATTCTAGACAATATTCATAAGCGGATTTATTAGAATTGTCTTTGTGATATCGGTCAACTCCTAGTTCTAATAACCTTTTGACAAAATAGTTATCATTAGATTCACATGCTTTAGTCATTGAATACATAAACAAACTTGTTCCATTGTTGTTAGTTACATTTATATTACATCCCAATTGAACCAAATAATCAAAAACATTCTTCGACTCGTGAAAAGCTGAAACAATTAATGCATTCCAACCTTTTGAATTTTTATCTTCTAAGAAATACCCATGATTATTTAAACTCACGATCAGTGTCATATCGTCATTCCTAGCCGCATTTAATATTTCACCTAATAAATCCCGATATAGAATTATATTATAATCAATTGTTGATACTTCAAAAAATATTTCATTAAAATTTACAATTGTGCCAGGCTTACTCTGTGACTTGTTTTGTGTTATAAAAGTATGCGATAAAGGAATATTCTTAAAACTAATTAGTTGATATGGCCTAAATGTAAATGCCCTTACAAAATTGTGAATTTGGTAGGCTGTCATGTAAAAATCAATTTCAAGATTAGTAAATGACAAGGATGATTTTGCGTAATATGTTGAATTAATTATTGTCTGGGGAGTTGCAATTATTTTGTTATTTAAAATTGAAACAATATTCCGTTGCAACAACCTAAGTCCAAAATCTAAATACATAAAATATAGATCAATCCCTCTCGTTTTAATTGAAGTATGAAATTCAATTTGATCAATTATATCTCCAGTATCAATCCCCTTATCAATTAAATGCAATGTCACCCCAGAGATACTTTCTCCATGGAGCAAGGGCAGAATTGACGTGTACATGCCTTTATAAAAAGGCAACTTTGAGAAATGAATATTATAAAGTTGATTTGATAAGAACTTATCTGTATTTATAATTTGATCAAATTCTAGAGAAATAAAAATTAGGTTTTTGATTTGAAATAGCTCTTGAACTTTAGCTATTCTTATTTCATTTTGAATACAGTATCTTTTAAAAGATGGCTGCCATGTGTCAATGCCATCATCTGTCTTATTTACGCAAGCTAAAATTTTCGCTTTATCTACTCCAATCTTTACCAGCAAATCTATTCCATCAATTGCAATTTTATTCTTTCCCGCGATACAAATAAAACTCATTGTTTTTTAAATTTACTGAATTCATCATAGAATCTAATATAATCACCTTCGGAATACTCTAAGGACGCGAGAACTAGACAAATTGCTCCGCTCGAAAAATTCACTAATTCTCTCCATAACCCAGCAGGCAAAAATAACCCACAATCAGGGCGAGCCAAAGTAAATGTCCTTTTAATTTTACTGTCATCGATTACAATATCAAAACTTCCACTTGCAGCTACAATTAATTGCATTAATTCCTTGTGCGCATGCCCTCCCCTTGATTCTCCCCCTGGCACATCATACAAATAATAAATTCGCTTTATTGCAAAAGGAATTTCTTTTTCATTGTTTATTGCCGTAATGTTTCCTTTTTGAGCAAAAATTCTAGGCAATTGAATAATTGAAGCATCATATACCCGCGAATTTTCAGGCGATATTGTTTTCATAAATTATATTTATCCCATATATAATCATCAGGATCATATTCTACATCTGAAATATGCATCGAAAGTGCATTTGTAGAAAAATTTTCCATATGCCTCCATATTCTTGGCGGAATAAGTAATGCATTGTAAGATCGATTTAAATTATAACATTTTGAACTTATACCATCATAAACAACTACATCAAAACTCCCAGACAATGCAACAATTAATTCAAATTGAGTTTTGTATGCATGCCCCCCCCTAGTCTCACCCCCCGGCACATCATAAATCCAAAAAATTCTTTTGATTACAAAAGGTATTTGATCATTATTTTGTAAAAAAGTTAGATTACCTCTAGGATCTGTTATTTTGGGTAATTCTATAATTTTTACTTTCATATTTGCTATTTCTAAAAATATTTTCTTTAAGCCTGGTTCGTATATCTTGTTTTGTCCTCAGCTTAATTTTTTTACCTTATACTTTATAAATATCCATACTCGTAACCTTGTCACCCGTCTTTTCGAAGCAAGTACCTGTAACTTGTATTACATATTCTTAGCCCACTACTGCTATTTTCACTGACTAAGTTATGTTAATACTTACGCACCAAACTTCGCACCACCATTCTTATTTTTACTACTTTTTAATTGTCTTATAAAACATGAATCTAATTATTGATTTAAATCAATTAACTCGTAATTTAGGGATATGTGCACACTAGCCTTATCGGTCTTGACCAATAATAAAAACTTCTAAATAAACAAAAATATTTAATAATTACAAAAATTTTAAATAAGAATTTTGATATACTACTTTAACAAAATTTGACATTAAAAATAGAATTTCAAAAATTTAGAGTTTCACCTGTAAACCTACGCTCTCCTCAAGATTATCTCCTTAAATATTGCACACTAAACTGCGCACCTAGGTGCCTAATTTCGATCGTTTTTGACGAAGACAGCGCGAGGGAGAATTTCTTAATTAATTGAAAAACAGTCTTTTATGAATTATTCGCAGGCGGTAAAATTACCTCTCCGATCTGGACCACACTAATCAGATTAACCTCAAATTAGCCTCCTGTATATTCACTGTATCGTCAGAATATATTCGGTATTCAATCTTCCGCTTGATCTTATTTGCAACGCGTTCGCACAAATCATCTAGCGCCGACACATACAAGTCTCCAACAAGTACAAGTTCAATGGTTCCAGAGTCGACGCCTTTCGCGTAGTCTCCGACGACGTAGGCCTCTTTGAGATTGCCGACCTTATCAAGAACGTTCTCAATAAGCTCGTCAAACCCCATGTACTTCGAAACCATAGAAACAAGGTCTGAGTAAAACGGATTGGCTTTATTCACTCGGTAAACAACCTTTTGGCCCTCAGTCTGGCCGTGGAGCAGTCCAGCCTCTTCCAGTTTGTTGAGTTCAATACGCACAGCGTTGGTAGAATCACCAAACTCTTCGGCAAGTCCGCGCAAATGACCGCGGGCGTCGGGGTGGGTAAAGAACTTGAGCAAGAGCTTAAGGCGGGTCTTGCTGGTGATTAATGAAGCTAAAATACTTTCGGTATGTTTCTGGTTGCTAGCAACTAGTTGCTAATTTGAACGGCTTCGCCCGGTCGCCCCCATGTCTAGACTATAGCCTAGACAGGTGAGTAACAAACTTGAACGCAAAGTACGGCACCGTATGTTAACGGTTGGTCATGTTAACGAACAAAAGCACCTCAATTATTAACCATTTTGAACATTGCGCGAGGCTTGGTGCTGAGTCCAACTTGGGTTCGCGGGAAGAAGCCTTAATTTTGAGGCATGAACGAAGCCAACCAACCCCAGTTTACTGACAGCAGCGACGAAATCAGCCTTGCCGAGCTTTGGCTCAAGGTCAAGAGCGTGGTCACGTACTTGTGGGGCTACAAGTTCTTGATCGTCGCTGTGGGCCTACTTTTCGGAGCGGGCGGCTACTTCAAGGTAAAGCTGGCTAAACCGAGCTACACGGCCTCGTTGACCTTTGCCTTAGAGCAAGGTGGCGGCGGGGGCGGCTTGAGCGGTTTGGCTTCACAGTTTGGTTTTTCGATGGGTGCGGGCGCTGAAGGCTTAGGAGGCGACAACCTCCTTTCGCTAATGAAGAGCCGACGCATCGTGCAAGACGTCTTGCTGAGCCCGATCTATTTGAACGGCGATTCTCTGTTGCTCGTAAACCAGTACGTGGCCGCTGAGCCCAAGCTAAAAGCCAAATGGGATTCCTTGGGCCTCTACCCAGTAGTTGCGTCGAAATGCTGCGACCCCAAACAGGATTCCGCACTGGGTGTCGTGGTGAAGTCAGTGTCTGAAAACGCCCTAGCGGTGTCAAAAGTCGACAAGAAGCTGAGCTTTGTGACGGTCAGCTACACCGGTGCCGATCCCGTGTTTACCGGCTACTTTGTCGAGCTCCTGACGGCCAAGTCCACCGAGTTCTATGTACAAACCAAGATGGCCAACTCTACCGCCAACATCGCCAAGCTTGAGCAGCGCGTGGATTCGGTCTCGGCCGAGCTTCAAGCCGCCATGGTAGGCTATGCCTCAGCTCAAGACCAAAATTCGTTCACTGTACAGAGCACGGCCAAGGTACCCTCGGTACAAAAGCAGATGAAGGTGACAATGCTGACCACATTGTATGGCGAGTTAGTGAAAAACCTCGAGCTTTCGAAGACCATGGCGGCCCGCGAGGAGCCCCTGATCACGGTGATTGACCGCCCCCACTACCCCTTGCGCGTTCGCGAGTCCAAGCTCAAGTCGGCCGCGATCGGCGGGGTGCTGGGCGTCTTCTTGACGCTAGTGTTCTTGGGTGCCCGGGCGTTTATTCAAGACTTGAATAAGCAGGCTTCCTTACTTAAGCCGGAGGCTTAAGTAAGGGTTACTGGTAACTAGTTACTAGTGCCGGCGAAGCCGGCGAAACCAGTTACTGGTAACTAGTTACTTGTTGCCAGCTTCGCTGGCGAAACCAGTTACTAGCTACTAGCTGCCGGCGAAGCCGGCGAAACCAGTTACTGGCGCCTAGTTTCTTAATTAAAACACATTACACCTGTTTTGTTTTATCTATATGATTAAGTGTGCGTTACACTTTTAATGAGGATAGTTTTGCACACTTACCGGTGAATTGTCATGAGACGCGAATACATCGTGTAGGTTTGGTTTCGTGAACGAACATGCATTATTAGCCTCAAGTTTCCCAAAACACATGAACGCACCTAAACTTGATTTTTTTAGTATATTTGTAACAACAATACCTGCCACGCTTCCCGTTAGATCAGCGCACCCGGGCAGGTTTTCGTTTTTTATGGCGGTTGCTGTAGCCGCATCACTGAACACAGCGTCATGAGGTACACCAAACCTGCTGTACCTGTCATAGACCAATTGAACTTACTGAAATCAAGAGGCTTAAGCATAGCCGACTGGCCGTCGGCTGAAGCTCACCTATCAAACATCAGCTACTACCGGCTTCGCGCGTATACGTTCCCCTTTCAAGACAATGTCCACCCTAAGCATCCGTTCAAAAAGCCATTGAATTTTGAAGACATTGTTGCCCTATATGAATTTGATCGGCAGTTAAGGCTTCTAGTCTTTAGTGCCTTAGAGCGAATTGAAATTTCTTTTCGTTCTCAAATAATTCACCAATGGGCATTAACCCATGGCAGTCACTGGCATATTAATCCAGACCTGTATAGAGATCTAGATAAATTCCAGCTTTCACAAATGCGACTTGAAAAGGAATTAAATCTTAGCAAAGAGCGATTCATTCTCCACTATCGCTCCAAATACACGAGCCCAACTGAGCCCGCGTGCTGGATGAGTCTTGAAGTCGCCAGTTTCGGTTGGCTTTCAAGCCTTTTTGCAAACCTAAAGACATGTCCCGAGAAAAGAGCAGTACTGAAATTTTATGGGTTGAATAAAATTGAACTGCTTGAAAACTGGATGCACTCTTTTAGCAATTTGAGGAATATTTGTGCCCATCATGGAAGACTGTGGAATCGCAGATTGCCGACCCATGTTAAGCTTCCGAATAATACTGATTTTCCGTTTATTACAGGTAATTCCGTGCCGCCCTACAAGTTGTACCCCGTGCTTTGCTGCATCAAGTATACCCTTGATCGGATTAATTCCGATAACCAATTTAGCACCGCATTGCGCGAACTCATTTCGTCATGCCCGTTAGCTCAGGAGCATGAAATGGGTTTTATAAAAGGCTGGGACCAAGAACTACTTTGGCAACCAGTTACTGGTAGCTAGTTGCTTGCAAACGTGTGCTCGCGCTCTTGGTTTTAGCTTGGGTGCATGATAGAATTTTACGACCTCCGCATTTGGCAGGAAGCCAAAGAAGTTTTTAAAACCACGTACCTCGTGACGCGGCATCCGTGCCTGGACAACGACCGGTACGTGCGCCTGCAGCTGCGTAGAGCGGCGTATTCGGTAGGACTAAACATCGCCGAAGGCAAGGGTCGTGGAACCGCCAAGCAGTACCGCCAGTTTTTACTGGTTGCCCGAGGCTCACTGGAGGAGGTCCATTCAGGGTTTTACATCGCTCAAGAGCTGTTCCCGGAACTCCAAATGACCCCCGAGTTTGAGGCCCAGATCAAAAAGCTGAAGCTGTCGATTAGTGCGTTGATTAAGAAAATAGCTGCTAGTAACTAGTAACTGGTTGCCGGCTGCGCCGGCGTAACTAGCTGCTAGCTACCAGTTACTAGCTCCGTTTTTGTGAGGTCAACGCTGACCTTGACCTGCAAGTCTTCGAGGTAGAGTTCCAGTTTAGTTCCGCGCTGCTCGAGGACGGTGGCTTCGCGGCCCTGAAGGGGTCCGCTGGTCACCGAAACCCGGGAACCAGTTGCTAGTGACAGGACACTAATCGCATCGTGGTCAAAGTCGTTGAGCCAGCGGCGCAGGGTGGCGATTTCTTCGTCGCGCACGACCGCGGGGCGCTTGTTCCAAAAGAGGAAGCGCACGAACCCGGGCGTGAAGTACACCGCGTCGCGGCGCTCTGGCTCTAGGTAAACAAATATGTGGCTGCTGAACAGTGGCTGATCAATCCACTTGGTTCGGTCGCTCCAGCGGCGCTTGACGCGCTGCGTGGGGCAGTAAACCTCAAAGCCCTTGGCGGCGAGCTGGTCGGCGAGCTTTTTTTCCCAGCGGGGCTTTGTATAGGCTACTAGCCACTGGCTACTGGCTTCAGGCTTTGCTTGTGCCAGTAACTGGTTGCTAGTTACTGGTTCAACCGGTTGCTGGTTGCTAGTTACTGGTTCAACCGGTTGCTGGTTGCTAGTTACTGGTTCAACCAGTTGCTGGTTACTAGTTACTGGTTTTTGGTTTTTCACGGCAACTAGTTGCTAGTAACCAGTAACCTTTTGACTCGCTAGCGAGTCAAAAGAACATAGATGGTCGCGAAGCTCGTCAGCGCCGCCGTGACCGTGCCGATGGCTTGGTTGACGTCGAACTTGACGTCCTTCTTGGCTTTGACCTTCTCGGGCTTAAGGCTCACGGCGATTTGGCCACCCGACTTTACTAAGGGGTAAACCTTGAACAGGCCGTAGTTTCGGGTGCGGCTGAACTTGCCGTTGGGGTAGGTTACGTAGAGCCCGTTGCGGTCGGCGCGCTGCGCGAAGCCCAGGGCGTATTGTTTGACGTAGTTGTCGGCGCGCATCTTGCCCACAAAGGGCGCGCTGAGGGTGTCGCGGTCGCCGTATTGGGCGGTGCGGTGGCCGTCGCCCGAGATCAGCACGAGGTTTTCGTGTTCGGGGATGATGAGCGAATCGCCCTCGGCCAAGATGTAGTTGAATTTACCCTTGGGCGAGAGGAGCGCCTGACGCAGCTCGACCACCACGTTGGGGGCATCGACGCGGTAGAGTTGGGCGTTGCTGAGGTCGGCGAAGTTGGTCGATCCGCCCGCGCGCACCAGCAGCGAGCTGAGGCGCTCGTCGTAGCTGCCCAGGGCGTAGTAGCCCGGGTACTTGACCTCACCGCCCACGTAGACCAGCTTTTGAAGGCTGTAGTTGGGCTTTTGGCGCAGCACGATCTGGTCGTAGGGCTTGAGGGCGAAGCTCAGGGCCTCAGACGGCTGGTCGGGGTTTTGGGTAAAGGACTCGGGCACCTCGAGGGTGAAGAGCTCGGCGCGGCGCTTGCGGGCGGCGTCGGTGTTCACGCGGCTGATTTCGACGCGGCTCAGGTCGGCGTCAAGCTTGGCTCCGCCGGCCATGCGCAGCACGTCGCCCAGGGTCAAGCCCTCGGCGAACGCCACCGTAACGGGCTGGCGCACCGCGCCGCTCACCACCACCGCGAGGCCCTCGCCCAAGTCGGGGTTCTCGAGCACGTAGAGGTGGTCGCGGTTGCTCAGCGGGGCGTTGGTGGGGTTGACAAACACCTTGGTGCGGCTGCGGTCGCCGCGCTCGCGAAGTACGTAGCCTTGGGACTGCAGAGCTTTGTCGCCAAAGCCGCCGGCGCGCTCAATGAGCTGGGCCGCCGTGAGGCCCTGGCTGAAGGCGTACCGGCCGGGGTAGCGCACGGCGCCGTAGACTTCGACGTAGTCGTGAACCAGGCTGTCGATCAGGCCCACCGTAAGGTAGTCGCCCGCGAAGACCTCGGTACGCGCGGCATGGCTCACCAACACGTCGACCAAGGTCTTTTGGCCGTTGACCGGACGCACGAGCTGCACACTAACCGTATTGGCGTCTTCGGTGAACCCGCCGGCGTAGTTGATCAGGTTTTGGACGCTTTCGCCCGGCGCAACCTCATAGGTCATGGGGCGGCGCACCGCGCCCTCGACCTTAGATCGGGGTCCGGCGGGCTCGATGACCAAGTGGTCGCCGTCTTGGGCAAAAATCAGGGTCGCCTGGCCGGGGTTGCTCAGGTAGCTGTAGAGGTCGAGGGTTTGGACCGTCTTGCCCCCGCGCACCACGCGCACGCGGCGCATCGAGCCGGCCTCGGTGGGTCCGCCCGCGGCGGCCACGAAGTTGAAGGCGCTGTTGGTGGCGGGCAGCGTGTAGGTTCCGGGCTTTTGAACCTCGCCGGCCACGTTGACCGAGATGCTGCGGGCGAAGCTGAGGGCCGTGTGGATTTGGTTGCTCGAGAGGTTGAAGTTGGCGGTCAGGCGCTTGGAGATGGCTTCGTCGGCTTCGGCGAAGGTCATGCCCGAGACGTTAAGGCGCCAGAGGTTGGGGAATTCGATGAATCCGCGGGCGTCCACCTTGAGGGTCTTGCTCACCAGGGCGGTTCCGTAGACGGTCACCGTGAGTTCGTCGCCGGCGCCGATGAGGTAGTTGGCCGGAGCCTGCACCACCTCGTTGCCTTGGGTGTAGGGCTTGAAGTCGGCCTTTTTAAAGAAGTCCATGCCAAAGACGTCGCTGCTGTCGGCGATTTCTTTTGGCTTCGCAAGGCGGTAGGTCGGGTCGGTTTCTTTTTTGCCGCGCTCTTCGGTGGATTTTTTGGGATCCCCCTCGTTGCCCTTGGCCCCCTCGAGCTTGGCCACGCGGGCCTTGAACTTGGCGGCTTCTTCGGCCGAAAGGCCCATCGACGTGGCCATGGCTTCGGCGTCGGCCTCGCTGAGGCCTTGGGCCTTGCCGCGGGCGATCATCTGCTGAATTTGGGCGTCGCTGAGTTGGTCGACGCTGACGTTACTCAGGTTTTGGGCAGAGAGGGCGGCGGCGGCAACAAAGGCTACGGCGGCCAAAAAGCGGTTGAAACGCATGGTTTGGAGCATTTGGCGGCAAAGATACGCGTTTAATCTCAGGGCGCTGCGGGGGTTTGGGGCGTGGAACGCCGCAACTCCTACGTGGAATTGCGCGCGAATTTTTGAAATCCGGGTAAAACCGGATGACCCAGGCCGCTAGAGGAAGAGCGTAGCGCCCGTAAAGACGTTCACGCTCTTGAGGTTGTAGCCGTTGGCGCGCATCGGGCTCGAGGTGCCCGCCGGGTCGTACCAGTGGTTCCAGTTGTAGGTCTGCGTCAGCAAGGCCTTGGCCCAAAAGAGCACCGGACCGCGGCGCTCGCTGTAGTTCAACCCAAGGCTGGATTCAACGTACTTCTTGGTAAAGTCAAAGCCGTACCAGGTGCCAACCCAGGGCACGCGACGTCCGTAGAGTGCATCGTTGTTGCGCGCAATGCGCTCGTAAACAAAGCCAAGTTTCTTGTTCTCTTTTACTCGATCTAAACTAAAAATCCATTGGTTGCTGCCCGACCCGATGCCCGCACCCAGGTTTTGGCCCCGGTGGCTGTAGTCGGAATCATAAAACACCGCGTAGCCGAATTGGGTGCGGTTCAGCATTTCTTTGGCCCCTTCGTACTGGCCCATCTCGTAGGTGAAGTCCCAGTACTCCTTCCAGCCGTTGACCGGCTGCAGCTTGCGCACTCCCCAGAGGTAGCCGCGGGAGTGGTCCGGGCTCACCAGCATGTCTTCGAGGTCGTATCGGTTGTCGTCGAAGCCGTACTCCCCGTAGATTTCCACGTGGGACTCGGGCATCACGTAGCGCACAAATCCGCTCGCCATTTGGTCGACGCCCACCGCGGTTCCGCCGCCCGATCCGCGGAAGGGGTTGGTAAAGAAGAGCGAAATGTAGTCGCCGTAATTGGGGTTCGAAACGGGGCCGTCGGTGAACACGATGCGGGTCACGCCCACACTGAAGCCCGGCAGAATTTTGGGGCTAAACACGCCCACCGCCCCGGCAAAGACGCGAAAGGTGGTGTCGAGTCCGGGGACCGCGTAGACCGGCTCGAGTGAGCTGCCGTCGCCCGTGGGTCCGACCGCGTAGCGAAAGCCGGAGTGCATCATTTTGCCCGTTAAAAATTGACCTTCTAGTGTTCCCCATTTGGTCTTCAGGGGCTTGTTGGACTCCACGGTAAAATGCTTCATTCCGGGGGCGTTTTCGCTCATGATCACGCTCGAATACCGCCCCGGGCCCCAAGACACGTTGGCGCTCGAAAATCCGACCGACAGGAAGTCCACGTTGAGCTTGATGTAGCTTTGGCCGCTGCCCGAGCGCTGGTAGGTTTCGGTGCCGAAGCGGTCGGGAAAGTCTCCTTGGTACATGCGCACGCCCGGGGCACGCAAGTCCTGATTCTGGGCATACACCACCTCGGGCGCGAACTGAAACTCCACTAGACCCTTGTACAGGCGCCCGTAAACCCCCGCGCTGGCGTAGAGCTGCAGCCCCTTGTTGGGAATCATGGGGCCGTCTTGCCAGCCGTAGTCGTGGTGGCTATTGAACTGCACCCGGGTCACGACGGGCACCGCGCGCACGTAGGCCAGGTCCTTGTACTTGACCTTGGGCGCCAGCGGCTTGAGGCTGTCGTCGCCCGGCAGGGTGAAATCGTACTTCGCA
>Ga0078894_10000182_pt1 | contig 40323 bp, 37 predicted proteins | sample LauGreSu1BDMLBSD_2_FD_67506 | JGI IMG/M metagenome (GOLD analysis project Ga0078894, IMG submission 67506) | Freshwater lake microbial communities from Lake Michigan, USA - Su13.BD.MLB.SD (version 4) (version 4) | ecosystem: Environmental > Aquatic > Freshwater > Lake | place: Lake Michigan...
TCATCGCTCTCAGTACGCTTTCCATCGTTGTAATTCTCTTTGCTTGATCACTGTCTTCTATACTTTTTCTTCTTTATCATTTCAATTTTTTCCTTTCTCTCTATCTTTTCGCTCTTCTTGTTTTTTTTTACTGGAGATTGACTCGGCGGCTGCGACGGGCCTATTCTATTTCTACCTTTTTTCCCTTATAACGCCGAACCAAAATACCCCCTTCCATTTTCTCAACAATCATTTCAGGTTTCTCTTTGGGTTCTGTTTTTTGTTTCCCTTTCGCTTGTGTTGATGATTTCATTTTGACCTACTCTTCAATAGATGTACAACCTATGCTGTATATCTATTTCATTGTATTTGCGTTTCAATTTATTATATACTCATTCCTTGATTCCCATTCGGATCTGTCTGTATCTGGCCTAAATGTAATGAAGCAGTGCTACGAACACTAGTTGCGGGAGACGGACCTGCAGATGGCATTACAATATTGTTTTGCAGCGTTGGTGACTGCGATGGTTGCACATTTGGAAGTGAAGATGCATTTTGCATAGGCGATTGTGTTTGCGAATGAACCTGCAATTGTATTTGTGATGGCGACATGGATTGTCTTTGAGAAGCTGCCGCTGCCACTGATGCAGCCTGAGCTTGTGCCTGTAATTGCTGATACATCTGTAATAATTGTACATTATTTGTACCCTGATTGATCATTGCATTTGGATCTGTCGTAACATCAACAGGTTCTACGCTTAAATTATCTTCATTCTGATCAATATTTGGATTTTGGTTCTTGTCTTGGAAAGGCGGCGGTGGAGGATTATTTGAATTGTGTTGAGATGGTGTATGAGATGGTATTGAAGGATGTTGATTATCAACTACATTCGTATTACTCGGACTTGCTTCACGACTTCCATGGCGACTAGCAAATTCATACTCGCGCTCATTATTGTAAGGGTTTACTTTGACTTCGGTGAGTCCATTCACAAAATTAGGCTTCTTCACTCGCTTATAACGACGATATTTACTGTTATAAATCTCAATAATATCATCGTCAATGAGTGGAGCGATATCTTGCATATTCTTAATATCAGTCTTAACGATATTCATCATATTCTCTGCGGTTGCTCGTTGCCTACGGTGAAGTGTGAGTTCGATCTGTAACTTTTTCGATATTTGCGAAAACTGCAAAGAACAAATTCGGTGCGATTCTGCTCTTTTTGCCAACTGAAAGTATGTATCTACTGACTTAATAATGCCAACAAAAACACTTCCTACACCTAATATAACGTTCATTTGGTCATACTGTAGATCAATACCAGTAATAAATCCAATCGCACTACTCAAAATAATAACTGGAATATTGATATAGTTAGAACGTTTGTTATACTTTTCATACGACATACGATGAAGAATCGAAAGCGACTCACATTCTTCCGAATTTTCTTTTAAAAGTTGCTCGAGCTGGTCATTGTATGTGATTACAACAGCATTTTCAACCATAATACAAATGTGAATACAGATATATTATATATGAGATACATATAATATTCTAAATAACTGAACTCTGTCCTCTTGGAAGAAAAATTACGAATAAACCTATGGCTATAAACCACAAGAGATAACTAATATAAAAAACAAATTCAATATCAAAAAAATTCATGATTTGTACAATAATACCGCTTACAAATAAAAGTGCAATAAAATTATATAATTTGTTGTCAAATAACCCCATACTATATGTTATCGATGTCTTGGTTATATATTAACAATACTATTTTACAGGATAGAGTACTCTAAAAATTCTGAATCATAATGTTCAGGACACTTATCTACGTTAATTTCATAATAAGAAAGTAATTGAAAATTCTGATGATCGCAAACACACCAAATCGGTCGAAGTATATCTTTCTTTGTTTTCGCATAATATCCGTTATAAATGGTATCATAATCGATTGTCCAATCATATTCATATCCGTAAATACTATTATATGTATTGTGTGAGTGATACTCATCTTGGGTTTGTCGAAACGTATTCATTTTTGTTTCAAAAACGTTCTTTCTATCCGTGTATTTCTTAACAAGTTCTTTATCATAATCGTCATCGACAAATGCCGTTTTCATCTTCTTTGTAAATACAGCATATCTTGAAATTCCACCATTCGATGTTTCGCGTTTTTTCGTTTTATCTTTCGACTTCAAATAACACGCCCAATAAAACGAGTGTTCAAATGTTGTGAAATAATAAAAAGGGCCATACCTCGATGTTATCGGTTCACGTTTCAGTCCATATACTGCTGTATTTTTGGCATAACAAATATCAGAACCATAATACAGAACAGTTGGCGCTTCAATGTGTAAAGAATGGAAACGTTTTGATGCATGATCAGAAGATGAGACCATCGTCGCTTGTAATATTCCTATCATGGGATATGCAATAAAAAGCTCAATGGCATCAGTATCAACCGGAATTGTCAAGTATTTCTTGTTATATACAATTTCAGTTGTACATAGCCAGAACCAATGATTCGAATGCTGAAGTGATACAAGTGCCGTTTTTTCAGTTTTTGATTCATTCACAAAGTATTTCTCATAAAATACGAAACATTGATCCGTTTGCTCGTCGTGAAAAAAACCCTTGAACCTATACTTTCCCGTAAAGAGTTTACCCATAATACGATCCGTTTCTTTTCTGACATTATGTTTGGGTTTATGTTGATAGTAAGGTAACTGGCAACTATCTTTACTCGATTTATCATAGTAAAACAAAAACTCTAAAAATGGCGACGAACTGCGAGTATTGATTTTGTAAATAACTAGTTGAAACTTTTTTATTTCTGGATGTGTATCTGCAAATTCTTCTATATCATACGCTAATTCTTCATCTACAAATGAATACCTTGAATGTAAACGGCTTGTATCATTGGTTCCTAATGTAACAATGTAGTCGTTTTTGTCTGGGTTCGATAATCCTTCAGTGTCATCGCCACTATTGCTATCATTCCTACTTGATCTCCTTGATCGAGAATCTTTGTCATCTTCGCTACTGTCAGAGTCAGACGCAGATGTTGACTCTGATTCTGATACTAATTCATGTTCTGACTCAGTATCGGATTCAGGTTCTGGTTCTTCTGGTTTAAATTTAAAAATCTCTCGAATCGCTTGTTTCTTTCTAGCTCCACCACTATAAAACATTTATCAGTGTCTTTGTTATATAGAAATACTGATATCCATATAACATATGTATTTATTTGATTTTCGGTATTTTCATTTTGATAGACTCCCGCGTCTTTTCTACACGAGATGCTAACAAAAACTCGGTTAAACTGTTTGCTTTTTCAGCGTCATCTTTATAATACTTTGTAAGTGCCGATTTCAGCTGTCCATTGTTAAGAGGTGCGCGTGTCTTTGTTTTAGAATAGACAATTCTTCCATTTGCAATATCAAAACAATCAATCTCATTTTGTCGCATTACACTTAATAATGAGGCGGACAATTGTTGATGAATAAGCTTTCTCTTCTTAATTTCTGCAGATAGGGTACTTATTTCATTTTCAACACGTACCCATTGTCGAAGGTGGTCTTTCAGTTGTTCTTTTGTGATACTAGACGCCTGCGGCTGTACGGGCACCACGGCGGGTTGCTGTGTGTCAGCTGCGGATGCCGGCGTAGATGTCATTGGCACAAGATCCATGCACATCGTTTTTTGGCCAGACCCTGGTGTCATTTCTGATACTGGAAGAGGATATTGTTGTGAGTTCGTAACGTTCATTATTTAGATTATAATTATAAATAATATATTTATTTGTGTTTATTTTCGCGGCTTTTGTGCTAAACGATATGCCAGTTTGTTATGCGCACATTCTTTGTCGATGATATGAAAATCAACAGCGGACGCGTTTCCACCAGTGATTGCACTTGCTAGACGAGCGTATCCCCATGAATGCGGTGTTTGATTTGGGCGTGATCCTGATGAGTAATACGCGCCCTCGCCCTTTCGTACAATTTGCCTCAATCCTTTTAATGTGCATCCAGATCGTCGTGATAATTCGCGCGTAGGTTTGATATAATCAACTTTATAAAGACTTCTTGCACGATCCAAATGTTTTGATGGTTTAGATGTAAATGATTTCATGGATTTTCGAGTATAATATTTGTGTTGTTTATAGAGTTTACGTGATTTGATGAGTTCTTTGCGTTGGCGTGTTTTATCACGTCGAGACAATGTGTCTGGAAGATATCTTTTAATAAAATTCATGGGATCTGTATCGATATAATGCTATATTTTTTATACTATAGTATTATATAATAATCATATTTTCGTATGCTTAAACGTGTTCGCTTGACGTTGATGGGAAATACCCATGACAATAATAAGAACGCATCATATACTCCTGGTTCTGGCGTCGGTTCATCATCGATATCTGTCCGTCGCGCGAAGTTACAGAAATCAAGTCCTCCTGCAAGTTCATTATGCCCTCTGCAACCAGTTCCAGGCAATTCACGCGTGAATAACGTCTTTATGAAGATGTAATTGTTGTTTTCATCTTTTCATAATGCACCTTACAATATGCCGGCGATCCCGCATCATGTATGGTATTATTCGGTGTATCGGTTGTTTTTGGTATCCACATTGGTTTACCGCATGAAGATCCTTTACGCTGACCGGATAACAATGTAAAAGAACAAACAGTGGTTGCTGGGTTATGATGAGATACGATGATATTTTGTGTATCTTCATTTGTATCGTTATCATGTGTTTTTGTGTTTGATTTTTTATTGGAAATTCGCGAACTTCTTCTATGTGGCGATGATGAAGATGAACCTGATGAAGATGAAGATGAACCTGATGAAGATGATTTTTGTTTTGTTTGAGAACGCGATTCTAGTTTGTTCAAATGTTTATTACACAACATTATGTCATATTTTTCATTATATAGACACTGTGATTTACATGTATGTTGTTCAAGTATTGTAGCAAATTCACTGTCTCCATTTACAAACTTATCATATTCACATGTTAGACCTGGAAGTGCCAAATTTGCCGGGTTGTTCACATATTTCACTTTAGATACATCCGGGTACGGATAATAGGGTAGAATATTTGGTGTGATTGATCGACAATACGGACATTTGATCTCGTTGTAATGTAATTTTGTAGTTTCTAAGTTATACGAACTATTGTATGTAACTGATAATACATTTGAATTTTGCATAACAGGAGTCAACACTGGAGTACTGCTAATAATACTATTACTATTTGAAGCTGGTATATGTGGGGTTTGCTTTGTATACATAGTTATTATCTTGGATGATATGTTTTTAGGCAACAATGAACATTTCTGAAAAAGAACATCTTTGAACAAAGGAACATAATTAAATTTATGCCCGCATTCTAACGTAATATGATCTTTACGCAGCATCTCATCTGTGATAAGACAACGTTGATTTGACTCTGAATCGGTTGACTGTGCTACCGATAGTTCACTCGGTACGCCTTTTCCTGCAGATATTTTCTTCAACTCTTGAAAAAAATCAATATCACTCTCTAATTCATATGTATAACCTTTGTTCATTGTTGTATTATGAATATAACATTGTGATTTTTTTATATTCATATAATTATATTATTTCAATTACATTAATATAAATATAATGGTATCAAAATCAGTATGGGGTCCGTGTGTTTGGTATTTATTTCATACATTAGCATATAAAGCTGTTCCAGACAACTTCTATGAAATAAAGGACGAACTAATTCAATATATACAACGTATTTGCGCAAATCTCCCTTGTCCTGAATGCACACAACATGCCACAGAATATATGAAAACACATACACGTATATTATCACTTATTACGACAAAAGAACAACTTCATTATTTCCTGGTGGATTTTCATAATGCAGTGAATGTTCGAAAAAATAAACCAAAATTCACTTACGAAGAAGCAAATGAAAAGTATAAACGAGCAAAAACACACGACGTTGTTCAGTATTTTTTCCGTATTTATGGAGAACGCTCAAGTGGTGGAAATTTAAAAATGTTCACGAATGGGTTTCAGAAGCAAATACTTCTTTCCGATTTTTCGGGGTGGATGGTACGGAATTATAGTAAGTTTTATAATTAACGGAATTACTACCTTATGGCATATACGTATTCTTTACCTTTGTCGGGAAAAATTTTTTATATTTTCTAATCACATAGTCGACAGTTGCATCTTTGGCCTTAGGATACAAATGTAATTCATATGCATCCTGTGATCGATACGATGTCAATACTGCCACGATGTTCGGGTCTTTACTGAACTGTTCATATTCGTCTGTGTGCTCTTGACTAATGTAATTATGTGTCGATTTCGGCATAGTATGCATATCGTAATCACCACTTTTCTTTATAAGAACGACTTTGCGACCCGACGCTAAATCTTGCCAAAACTTTTCGAGCGGCTTATTCTTGCCCCAAACACTATCCGGATTAGCTTCCATTGCAAGGACTCGCGCAGATTTTTTATGCTTTAATGTCTTGGTTTTTGTGGAAGAGGCTATTTTTTTCCATCGTTGAACGCCACGTGTATCAGCGACAATCGTCCACTTATTTCCGTCGTTCCCTTTCTTAGTGGTACCTGGTTTGAATAAGGTTGCGCTCGCAGTTGGGGCTTTTCGAGTGGTGTGTGGCATATTATAAATAATAGTGTATATATATCGCCTACATATATATACAATATGCATATATGCAAATCGCAAATGAATTATAAATCTTGTATCACCTGTCCATTTTTATAGACCGAGCACTTAAACGTCTGGTTCTTTGGGCGCTTGCATATGACATTATTGCTGACTAGATCGTTGAAAAACAGTAAACTTTCATGATCCGTAAACTTCATAACAAAATACCATGCTGCTCCCAGAGCAGAACCGATAATACCACCAAATGTAATTCCTCTAGGTACAGTGCACGAATACTGCAGTTTCACATATGCATCTACCGCAAATATGCTAACAATTGTACCAATGATCCACGAATTGATCTGGTTATTCGCCAACATCGGAAGAAGCAAATACATAAGTGTAAAGCTTATGAACATACTATTATAATTTGGAACGTTGTATTGTGTTGGTATAAGTGGAAAATCGATGAGGTTGCATATTGCGCCTTGGTTCTCGGTCGGTTCACTTCCAACTGCAAACATAATTCCAAGATTAATAATAGATGCCATTAACACCCCCGCTAGATATATCAACCCTTTTATATTCTGGTTGAATACCGAGATAAGAACAAGGAACGTTCCTAAAAATAAGGGTGCAAATACACTGAATAATTGAACAATATTCGAAAATGTAAGTTGAAGTGCCATTGTTTGATATAGTTATATACTCATAGTATTTTAATCTACATCGTCGCTCTAGCTGTAGCCGTCCGTCGTAAAATTGATATTTAAACACATTCCGAGATATTATGTAAGAGCATCACGCGTACATTGTTTCGATCGATCCTATGGGTATTCCAAGTTATTTCTCTAGTATTGTCAAACAATACAAACATGTCATTAAAAAACTGGCAGGCTTGCCACAAATTCATAACTTGTATATGGATACAAATGGTCTAATATATGATGCAGTACGCGTCGTCGGGTCGAATCGCGGAATGTCTGATGATGAATACGAGTCAAAATTAATTCAGTGTGTTTGTGAAAAAATCGACGAATATATCCTGATGTTTCGTCCGACAAATAAAGTGATGATTGCGTTTGATGGTGTTGCACCAGTTGCTAAATTGAATCAACAGCGCGAGAGAAGATACAAATCGTGGTTTACATCCGTTGTTGAAAAGACGATCACGCGAAAAAATACCTTATTGGATCCGTACTCTGCTGCCAGTACCGGGACCACCATTAGTTCAAGTGACACGAAAGCGTGGAATACATCATCAATTACACCTGGAACAAAATTTATGTCGAAATTAAACTCTCGAATGAATCAATATTGCGCTGAAAAAGTGCGTGAGATCGGAACAGCAGTTATGTATATCTATTCTGGAAGTGATTCACCAGGCGAGGGTGAGCATAAGATATTCGAATACATTCGAGAAAATTCACAATATCACAAGGAGACAACGACATTGATCTATGGACTGGATGCAGACTTGATCATGCTTTGTTTGAACCATCTGCATATCTCTCAGAATATCTATTTGTATCGCGACACGCCGGAGTTTATTCAATCACTCGATAACACACTTTCAAGTAGTGACCAGTATTATTTGGATATTCCTGCTTTTGCGTGTTCGTTGGAGGCGGTGATGCGTGAGACGACTGCACCGCGTGGGGGTGGGGGTGGCAGTGGTAGCACGGGTGCATATGTATCTGATTCGAAAACTGTCGCATCTGAGCGTAATACGAGTCAAGAAACAATCTCTCAAATTACATCTGAAGTGATTGCCGCGATCGATGATTATATCGTTATGGCGTTTATGCTTGGCAATGATTTTATGCCACACTTTCCATCACTGAATCTCCGTACGAATGGAATGGTCGTTCTACTTCAAACCTACGCAAATATGTTTCGCGAAAGTAAAGAGTATTTGGTTCGACGGGGGGCAAATGGGCAACCGATGATTGTATGGAAGACGATGCGTGCATTTATCGCATTACTTGCCGAGACAGAACATAACCGCTTCATGAATGAGCATAAGTTACGCGATCGTCAGTCGAAACAGCGGTTCGGGGGAGGCAGCGGCAGTGGCGGTCAGGATAAAGGTAAAATGGGGGGTCTGGGACATAAAACCGCGACGGATACTGTTGTTGCTCCGGCTATCACGGTGGATATTCGCGACTTGACGAAAATTGCCTGCAACCGCGTTGTTCAAATGGTGGCGAATGTAGAACAATGCCACTCTCTATCCGAGTTTATGTTGATCCCGATGCAGGAGCGGGCGGTTGAAAGGTATATCGACCCGTATCGCGAGAATTGGGAGTATCGTTATTATGACGCGTTATTCGAGATCGATATTTACGCAAAGTCTAGTGGAAATGGTGCAATATCCCGGCTTCAATCAATTTGCGTGAATTATATCGAAGGGTTGGAATGGACAATGCGGTATTATTCGACCGGTTGCGTTGACTGGCGGTGGACGTACAAGTATCCTTATGCACCATTGTTGGTTGATTTGATGCGTTTTATGCCTCATTTGGATACCGCGTTGTTTCCGAATACGGTGGAGAAGAATCCGGTTCGCGATCTTGTGCAGTTGTGTTATGTTCTCCCGATGGCATCACACGCGTTATTGCCTCCTGCCGTTGCTGAAAAGTTAAGACGGTCGTATTCACATTATTACTGCGACAAGCTCGATTTCAAGTGGTCGTATTGCAAGTATTTCTGGGAGGCACATACGGAGTTGCCTCATATTCGGATTTCGGAGTTGGAGCGGGTGGTTGCGGGGGTGTAATCCTAAGCAATATATATAGTAAAATAATCTACAGTATAATAATCTACAGTATAATATATTGTAGATTATTGAATTTTTACCCTTGGTCACGGTAAGTGTGACGATTGTATGTATACTTATGAACGACTTATATAACGAAATTCGAGAAAAACCGCGTGTGAGTTCTATGATTTAGTAACCCAATCTCTCGTAATCACTTTATCGACACTTTCGAGTGCGCCTTCCACCCATCCTTGATCGCGACTAACCATCTCTCCAACAACAACCATTCCTTTCATCGGATGTTGCGCTTGATGGATGAATTCGCTGCGCGATTTGAACTCTTTGGTCAGTGGTTCGTAATAATGTGTACCAATTGGCCAGTAATAATCCTTGATCGCGGTAATATGAATCGGGGTCGAAGCCGGTATTCCAAGTGCGTCTGTCACCCACTTTGAATACATTTCGCAGTTCTTCCGCGTATTTTCAAGTGCGCCTTTGGCTTTAAGGGCCTTTGCATGATCGTTATCACTATACGCAATCATATATACTCCTTTGCTCGGATCCATCGGTATCATTTTCTGCAAGTGTCCCTTTTGAAGAACTGTAAAAGATGTTACGTATTTCTTCATGATTTCAGTGCTTTCGCGGTCGAACTTCGCGTATACAATAAGAAATGGTTGGCCTTGGATTTGTTGGTATATACTTGATCGAGATGACGCACCTGGCACGATTTTTCTCACAGCATCAACCGTAGTTGCGATGACTACTTTATTCGCGTAATAGGTATTACGTTGGAGGGCGGTAGTGGTCACTTCAAAAATACTACTGGAACCCGGTTTATATTCTATCTTACGAATACGCTCCACCTCCGACGAGAAACGGAAATGATGACCGCCGATTTGTTGGTATAATGTTTCGACTAGGTCCTTCCATGGAACGTGGATTGCAGTCCATCCACCAACATTATCGTCCATTCCGTAATGGTAAAGAGTTTCATAAATATCCGCGTCTTCGAAATCGGTATATCCGGTGCTGGTAACGAAACTCCGGTATTTATCCTCGCCAAGTATATCGATAAAAAATGCCTTAAATGTCTTTTTGGTGGTACGGTAATGGTCAGGGCGTGAATTGTATTCTGTCTTCAGGGTTCGCATGGTTTTCATGATATCGTCGGCTTGGAATAACGCTCGTGGGACATAGATTCTCTCGGATGTGAATTCAGAATTCGGAACTTTGGTATCCTTGAGTAGCTTGATCAATGCATGGTCTTTGCTTTTACGTCCAACACCTGCACCTACTACGACATTCGCACCATAAAATGTCTCATTTCCGGCCCGACCACCCAACCATTTTTTCGGGTTCTTTTCTAAAATGAGAAAGGTCGTGTTTGGTGGCGCGAGGCGTTTGATTTGGTATGCTGCATATAAACCGGCAATTCCGCCTCCTATTATAATAACATCAACTATGTTGTTCATCTTATTATAAGAGCGGTTTATTTTTGTAATCGGATCAATTATTACTTTGTTTTTCTCACGAAGACTTGACTATCTTTATGGCCTAAATGCTGGATTCGTTTATGATATCCAGATATAAAGCCATCAATGCCTCTCTGTGTCAGGTCAGGCCCACCCCAACCATAATCATCAAATATCATAATACCATCCTTTTTCAATTTTCTAAAGCTTAATACTGCGTCTTCTAATACGTACTCCGGTTCATGATTTCCATCAATGTATATCATGTCAAAGAAATTATCTTCGAATTTGGGTATTTCAACATTCGAATATCCTCTATTTATAATGATTCGGTCCTTGCTGTTAGATTTTTCGATATTACTAAGGAATGTTTCATAAATCGTAGATTGCTCATTTTTGTATTCAGGGTAATCTTCATAATCAACCCATGGATCTATGCAGTATAATTTACTGTCCATGTGCGACGCATACGTTTCGGCAACCGAAAGAAGATTTGCTCCGTAAAATGTACCGATTTCTAAGTATTTGATTGGCTTATCTCTGTATTGATTCACATCAACATTATTATACCAATTATCAGCAATGCGATAACGTGTTCCGGAAAAGTTTTCTAACATTTGATAGTTATAATAGTAGCTAAGATTAGTATTTATATAAATATACGCGATTCAGTAAATTTATAATACAATGTATGGATCCTTTCGAATAATTACTAAACATATACATTTGGATTGATGAACCCTTCTGGATTTGCATAGTTTTAATACACCGATTTTTCAATAGTACGAATGAATATTTTGTTCGATTTCACGAATAAGTATTTGAAAATCATCATCATTCATAATATTACTACACACTAACGTCGGTGGCCCAGTTATTGCAGGAAAATAACCATCTAAGGGATAAAATAGTTTATAGTTTTTTACTATACCATCTAGATTGCAATTTATTTTTCGTTGTTTTTTACCGTTGTAAATTTTAGTTTCATCAATTTTTGCAGTGCCAATTATATTATTAATAGGAAAATAATCGAAATCATGAATAATAATAATTTTAGCTCGATTTAAATAATATTCGAAACAGCTTTTTCTAGATAACCAAGGAGACGAATCAAGAAACACAATTTCAAAATCGTTCAAATTATTTTGTTTAATAAATTCTACCCATTTATCAGCATTTTGTATATTATCGTCATTGCCGGCCTTTACATGGTATAATGTATGAAATGAATCGGCCAAATTTTTATATTTATTTAACCATTCTAAATTAGATTCAAGAGATACTAATTTTCTGTTCGTGTTTTTTATTTGTTCCTTTATCATTTTTGTGCTTCCGTCTCCACATCCACATTCCAAAATATCGCCATTTGTAAGTTTTAATATTTCGATAAAGAATGGTTGATGAGTATAGTAAGGATGTGTTTTATAAGTTTCCATTATATTACGAGCTTTATTTTTTATTTGTGAATATAACGCAAAACTACATAACTGCATCCTTTTCTATCGCCGTTTCTTTTGCGATATTCTTAACCACTTTTAATATCTTATCATCATCCCCGTCGCTTACGTTTCGACAAATATTTAAATATCGATCATTCTCACGACTATAGCTCTTTTCACAACCAGGATGTTCATCTGCCCATTTATTTACAAGTCCAGCGTGTTTATGTTCAACAATTCTAACCGCGTTCTTTAATTTTTGGCTATTCACGCTGTCACGTTCCCAGCGATCAGCATCCTTCACATATAATACTTCACGCTTCCGGTCGCTGCAATGAATAGGACGCTTATTAATATCGGTATTTTTAAGATTATCAATAAAGATTGTAGATATGCCATCTACATATCCACGTTCTCCAACATATTCTATACTCTCCATAGTAACTTCGATCGAATTAACAAAATCAGTCATATTCATTGCATCTTTACACTTTTCATTAAGAAAAACACTTATATTGAACGTATTATTATCCCCTTTATGGTTGTAAATATTGTTTGTAACTGATGATGCGTTTGTTTTGCATAACTCTAGAACTTTATTCGTTGTATCTTGTTGTGATGTCAATAGTTCCTGATTACTCTTAAGTATATCATTTGTAGTTTTAGTTATTTCAGTATTCGTTTTCATTACATCCATTATCATTTTTTTAAATTCCTTGTTTTCATGTAATAGCGTATTTATTATGTTATTCATATTTGTATTTGTGTTACTTTCTTCCGGTATTGTTCCTGTACATTTTTTCATATGACGATACAACCCAGATGAATATGAATATCCTAGTCCACAATTTTTACAATGTTGAACTTTATTGTATGTTGATTTTGGTTTCTTTGGAATAATAACCCGATTATACCCCTTCTTATTACTGTGAGATGTTGATATATCTGTTATTTTCAGACCAATTTCATTTTCAGAAGAGTCGTATTCTATATTTGTACAAACAGCGCCTTCTATCATATCTAAATTACCATGATCCGATGTAGTATCATCTACTATACCATTTTTTGATACATTCGCGCGATGCTTTATTGTTTGAATATGCTTCTTATAATCGTATCGATTCTGTGTCGTTATATTACATATGACGCATGAAAATAACATTTGTATTTACCTTATATTTTATATTTATATTAATATTATTTCACGAATACATTAGTTTATCGTGTTGCGATTTTTTTACGATCAGCTTCTCCCGCTACGAGACTGTATCGTCTGGCGATATTTTGTAGTATCGATTAATGATAAACCATATATCCCGTTGCGACATTTTCACTGGGGCATATATCATTTTTGTATCATTTGTCAAAAATGTCCATTTTGACAAAAGAAATGTCCATGAACCAACCGTCGTTGAATGGATCTTCAAAAAATGTTCAGTGACAAGTTTTTTGATATAAAAAACGATTTATGAGCATATCAGTCACAAGCGTATTTTTGCATGTTTTTTCAAAAGTCTCCCGCGCTATAGCCAAAATGGACATTTTTAAAATGTCCAAAAAATGGGGCTATTTTTTGAAGAATCTCTTACTGACTATTTTGGATACGGTATGCTATCCACACGATATACCGTCTTGCGTTATTTCAATATACCATTTATATACCATTTTTATACCATCATATAAAACCCAGTTGTGTAGATATAGCCCGGAAATTTTCGGTCAAACACCGAGTTTTCAAAAGTTTTATTTTCGGCGGCGCAGAGAGTTTTCATTCTATTTCATTTGTCCAAACAACCAGATTTTGAAATAAACGGTTCTTATTGTATTATTGTATCTTAGAAAATATGGGTGTATTTGATATTATTGCAATGTCGCTACTTACGACAATTCCTATTCTTTACACATTTCCGATGATTATGGCGCATTTTTTCAAGATTCAAGGCTATAAAATTTCGGATCAAACCGAATGTAACCAACTTATCAATAAGTTAAACATCAGGCGTGCTGTATTCTATCAAAATGGAAAGCCATTCGGAGTATTCTATGGGAAATGGTATATAGGTTATATTTACTCGAATGATTCCCAACATGGCAGTCAAGGACAAACAATGTATCTTATTATCAAACGTGATGTGTTCGAACGTGTTACAGATACCGTATCCAAATCAAGCAGCGATGATAACAATAGTAACGCAAATGCAACAACCATGAGTGAAAAGAAGATTATCGATATTCGTGAACGACGCGGGAATCCGTGGTGGTGGGAATACGCTGATCGAAAATATGAAGCAACCAAGTTTCTTAAGAAAGAACCGCGTGCATATCAGAAAGACATCATCGATGATATTCTCTCGGTCATTCATGGAAAAGCTTCGCGAAGTGGGACATTCTTCATTCATGGAGAGCCAGGAACTGGGAAGTCGCTTCTCACGCTTCTTCTAGCGAAGCAAATTGGCGCGTATTATTGCGATACATGGAAACCGACTGATCCAGGTGATACGTTATCCAAAGTGTACAGTACAATTTCACCTGATGATAATAAACGATTGGTTCTTGTGCTTGAAGAATGTGATAAGATGATCATTAATGTTATACAAGGTAACGTAAAACCGCACCTTTATATTCCGATACCGATTATGGATAAAGGCGACTGGAATGGAATGTTGGATAAGGTTACAGACTTAGGATTTTACCCGAATCTCATATTGATTCTCACGTCGAATGTATCTCGTGAAACGATTCATGAAATGGACGCATCCGTTCTGAGAGATGGGCGGATTGATAAGGCGTATCACATGAAATACATTGAGTAAAATATTATAATATAAATACTATTATCTTGTACATATTATATCAGTGTTTATCCGATGTCCCTTACACCCGTCGAACTCACCCGCGAATCATTCAAAGGACTCCTTGAGTTTAATACAAAGCAAGGCAAACATTCGATATTGAAACTCACCGCGGATTGGTGTCGCCCCTGTAAGACAATTAAGGATCTCGCCGTTCAGCAAGTCGCCAATCTCTCGGAACGTCCGATTGAAAGCTACGAAGTGAACGTAGACGACTCCATCGATTTTTACGCATTTATGAAACAGAAACGAATGGTGAATGGAATCCCCGTCTTCCTCTTTTACAAGGCGGGGAACACCGAGTATATCCCCGATGACTCTGTTACCGGTGCAAACCCGCCGGATATTGTCGCCTTTTTCGCCAGGTGTGCAAAGGTTTAAAATGCATGCGTCGAGAGATTGACACTAGTATCCAACCGATTTGGAGGAGATTTATGTTATTGCGGACCAGTAAATAACATAAAATTAGAACATTAAATATAAGAATATACAATATTAAAGACAGCATGCAATCTCTCGATCTCAACATTGACAACTATAATTTGCCAGACATTCTCGCACTTTTCAAACTCCCAACAACATTTAATAAAGAGGATCTCAAGCGTGCGAGGCTCGCCGTTCTTAAGACACACCCAGATAAAAGCCAGCTTCCAAATGAGTACTTTCTCTTTTTTACGAAAGCGTACCGGATCGTTCATCAGATTTATACCATCCGTAATCCAGAGACAAACATGCATTATACCGAACGTGTCGAGAGAACGCCAGTGGCAAGCAGTGTGGTTCCGTCGTTGCGGTGTGTCGCAAAAGATACACTATCTGCCCCCTATACCCCCATTGATGGGGGGGCAGCCACATCCGCCGCCGCGAAATCCGTCGTGGACTATGATCGTCTGATCCGCTCAGAAGGATACCGACCGGACACTGATGATGAATATTCGCAGGCAACTCATGATCGAATGAAACGCCGTCTGGATGAAATGATGGGCATCAATAAAAACAGTAAACTTCCAAAACACGAACCCGCAAAGGTGAGCGAATTTAACAAATGGTTTAATGAGAAGTTCGATCAATACCGCCTGAAAGATGATGAAGCAGAGACAGGTTATGATACATGGTTTCGAGGTACTGTCGACAACACCGCCGATACAGTAAATGATGACAATGGCGAAGGAGGATCGTGGGCAGATAAGGTTGCACGTCTGAACCAACGAAAGCAAGAATTACGGAACAAGTATGCACTTGTCCAGAGACAAGAATTGGAGTATGCGAGTGATTATGGCATGGGAGGAGGAGGTGGATACGACCTCACGAGAGAAAGACCCCAAGAGTATTCAAGCGGAATATTCGGGAACTTTCGATATGAAGATCTGAAGAAGGCACATACTGAAACCGTGATACCAGTCACTGAAGAGGATTATTATAAGACAAAACGGTTCAATAATGTCAACGAACTACAGACATTTAGAGACCAATCACGCCGGGATTTACATCGACAGACAAGTAAGGCTGAACAAGAACAGATATACCAACAGACGAAACTTCGCCAAGAAGAAGAGGATACCCGTCGTGCCTTCATTTTAGCCAAACAGGACGAAATCTCTCGAGATATTCATAAGAAATTGTATTCGGATATCTTCAGATTAGAAAATTAGTAGTTTTAATCTCTCGAGTATATAATAGATATCATCGAGAGATTCAATGTTTGAAAATAAAGTCGTGAAGCTGGCGATTGCCTATCTTATTATAATGTTTATTGGTTTCATTTATAACAAATATAAGAAAACAATCGATATTGAAGAACAGTATAACGATGGTGAGCTTATCCAAAAATACCTTTTGAACGATAGTACACTCACCAAAAACAATAAACCGATCCTCTGGATTCACGTTGAATTCGATAAGAATGCGCGATCATGGGAAAGTTTTGGATCACGAACGAGTGACAGTTTGAATCAACCGTATCAGTATTTAACGATTCGTAATATTATCGAGACATGCGGTGAAAGTTTCAATGTATGCTTGATTGATGACGACTCGTTCATAAAGATTATTCCTGAATGGCGGACACGTGTAGAGCATCTTCCACGACCTCTTCGTTCGCACATGCGAGAACTAGCACTTGCAACTGTGCTTCATTTATACGGTGGGTTTTTGATACCTAGTTCGTTCATCTGCTTTTATGACTTACGCAGGCTATACGACGCACACCTTCAGCACGCAAAAGTCATGATTGGTGAACTTCGTACTACATCATCTCTCGCAGCGGAAAAACAATACTCGCCATCGACGAAGGTAATGGGTTGCCGTAAATTTGACCCGATCATGAAGGAGTATATGGACTATTTGATGAATCTTACTGGAAGAGACCAAACAAGCGAGATGGACTTTACAGGCGAATCGTCGATTTGGTGGTTGAAAAAACAAGCGGAGGTACCGTCGGCGGTGAGTATTATTCCGGCAGAGGAGCTTGGTGCAAAAACAACGACGAATAAAGCGGTTTACCTGGAAGACTTATTAGGGGACACGGATATTCCATTGTCTCCGACAGCAGCTGGACTTTATATACCAGAACAAGATATACTGAAACGTAGCAAATTTCAATGGTTCGCTCGTCTTTCTCCGAAACAAGTGTTGGAATCGAATACACTGATCGGGAAGTATATATTGGTAAATGCGGCGGGTTGTGGAGGTGTAGAACTGACACACGAATCACAACACCCTTCACAACATCCACCCCACCAGCACAACTAATCGCACAGCGTCGTTTGGGGGCGCAACCCCACCAGCACAACTAATCGCACAGCGTCGTTTGGGGGCGCAACCCCACCAGATTATTCGTAAATAGCGCCAATTCTATATCATGTTCATGTATGTTATGGAATATTGTGATGTACTTACAAATCAAAGATGTAATACGATACTTGGTATCTTCGTCAAACAATGGTGTAAGTTTCACAAATAAGAAATAATTATTAAGAATGTCAAGCACCGAGTATCCTTCATCGTTAAGCTGGAATAATATCGCATTCGCTGCAATTACACATTTATTCGGATCAGCGACGTCAGATCGCAAAATCTCTCGTGTATATTCTTCGAATCGATGAAAACTAATATTGGTACATATTTTGTTTGCAAGATCGTGTGTAATCTCTCTATCAATGAGTTTGATTTTCTCCAAGTAGTTAATCAATGTTCGAACTGATCCATTCGATACTTGAAGCAAGAAATTCTCCGCATCTTTTGTTATCATCAATCCCTCATTTGTCTTGATTTTAAGCATAATTTTATTCAAACAACCTTGATTTAACTGGTTGATCTTAATAATGATATTTCTAGACTGAAATGTATCCACGACCTTCTGAATATTTGTACACGACGAAATAAAATGCACATTATGACTGTATTTATCAATGCAATTACGAAACACTTGTTGTCCTTGTTCATTGATCAAGTCGATATCATCCAAAAGCACGATTTTCTTTCGATTCGGAATCATCGACATTGTTTGACAGAAAACCTTAACATCATTGCGATAATACTGAATTCCTTGTTCTTTAAGACTATTTAGAATGAGAATATTATCCTGAATTGTAGTCGATGAAGATGTTTTTTTATAATACTCGCGAATCATAGCATTAATAATAGACGTTTTACCAGATCCGGAATCCCCGTAAAACATGATATTCAAATTATCCATTGTAATTAAGCTGTAAATAATCGTTATTGTGTTTTCGTCCAACTGTTCGAATTGATCAATTTTCGATGGTTGATACTTAGCAATGAATGGAATATCAGGAGATGCGGATGAATGGGTCAACGAAGACATTGAAACGCGTCGTAATAAACTATATAAAATGTATCATTTAAATAATAACAATTCGTTCATTCAATCATTCAATCATGTTTTTCAACTTTCCATTTGGACCTGGTGGTCATGGACCAAATGTTTTTTTTGACACAAACTCTTTCGAAGAAGACGATTATTCGTATACGAATTCTGGGGAAAATGATACAGACAAAGATTACTACAAAATACTTGGTGTCGATGAAAAAGCAAGCGAAGATGAAATTAAGAAAGCCTATCGGCGTATGTCGATGCTTCATCATCCAGACAAGAATGGAAATACAGAAGAGAGTAAACAGATGTTCCAAGAATTAAATAACGCATATGCTACATTATCTGATGCAAACAAGCGGAGAAATTATGATATGATGCGTAAGGTTGGTGCGGGGGGTGGTATTGGCGGCGGCGGCATGCCCGGTTTTCATCCGAATATGTTCCAGTATGGCGGTGGTATGCCAGGTGGCGGATTTCCCCCAGGTATACCAGAGGAACTTCTTCATATGTTATTTGGAAACGCTGCGGGGGGTGGTGGCGGCGGGGGTATGGGTATGGGCGGACAAGGGCCCAAAGTCGTATTTCAAGCGTTTCACAATGGTCGTCCCATGGCTACTCCACATCATCAACAGCAACAACACCAACCTCAACAACCCCACGTCCGCGTATATCAAGTTCCAGAAACAATGATCAAAACGGTTTCACTCACTCTAGAGCAATGTTATAATGGTTGTTCTGTTCCAATCGAAATTGATCGTCAAGTTCCAGACAATGATATCGTGAAGATCGAGCGTGAAACGATTCATGCACAAATACCGAAAGGCGTCCAAAGCGGAGACACGATCATTTTAAATGAGTGTGGTCATATGAACGAGGTTGGAATGAAAGGCGACATCAGAATTATAGTGAATGTACTTCAACATCCAGTATTCAAAGTCGAAAATCTTGACCTCACAGTTGAAAAGACAATATCGCTGAAATCGGCTCTTTGCGGGTTTGATTTCGAAATCGCGCATATCAACGGTCGTGTATTCAAACTCGCAAATAAGCCAGGAAATATCATTAAACCAGGTAGTGTAAAAACAATACCAGGTTTGGGTTTAGAAAAAAACGGTGAAACAGGTGCACTTAAAATAAAATTCAATGTGGAATTCCCGGATACACTTACAGTGGAACAAGTAAGTACACTCCAATCTGGACTATAATGATCAGTACAGAATTAAAGTTCGATGTAATCTTCTGAAGAGTAATCTGAATATAGAAAAAAGGGATATGGTTCTGCAAGACTGGTTTTACGTCCGAGAACACGAACGCGAATACCATACGCATCCACGTTTGCTTTACATATAATAACGAACCGCTGGGAAGTTGATACAGATAATAACGAGGTCCGTAATCGTTGGTTTACATCAAGTACTGTAAGGTTATCACTAATATTTGCAATACCAATATCAGATCTACTATCAAATATATCATACCAGAGACTACCTGAGCCAGATGAACCGTTTGGTGGAGTATATTCAACGTAACACTCATAGTAATCGGCGTTTCCATTATAACTTGGATAATCGATTGTAACAGCAAGACCGTTCAACCGACTACCAATTGTAGTTTCAAATCTTTTTGCAGAACGCAACGATGGTCTACTTGGCTTGTAAGGATACAATGACGGGTATATTGTAGTATTATCTCCATTGACATCAATATTATTAACACTTGACATATATGTATAATCAGAAAATGCGCGCTGATTATTATAATCATTGATAATCATCAAACGAATACGAAATTGATGATTGTTTTCATTCTGCAATCCAGTAACAGTATATGTCGTTTCAAAACCAGCAGGACTTCTGGCGGGTATCACAATATTTGAAGTATCAACAGTCCACGATGTTTCACCGGCAGTTACATTTCGCCATTCCACAGAATAAAACCGGTAAGTGTAAAACGGTAATTCTTTGAATGGATTAGGATACACGGTTTTATAATAATTTGGATCATCCTCAATATTCGGCAGTCTCCATTTCAACAAAACAAACCTATTATTGCCAAGTGCAGTTAATGTGAGAGGTCGTAATGGAATACGAAACGGAACAATATATGTATCAGATAGATTTAGATTACGCGTGTCTGCCGGTAATGATGCTTCTTCTCCGTTTATTTCTACACGTTTCACCGGTGCAACTGTGATTGCATAACCACGCCCAGATTTCAAAAACTTCTGAACGAAACCGACGTTTATATCATCTGGATCATCTGACGGAATAGAATAATTTACAACCCCATCATTTGACCGTACATTTCTAGCAAATATAGACTGTACACCTCCTGCTTGTGCAAGTGGTTTATATTCTTCTGGATAATTCGAATCCTTGTACTCATCGGGAATAGTTATATTGATTTGATAGTCAGAAGGTGCCGAATATCGCCACTGAAGTATCACCTTTCCTCCCATATTTGTAGCCACCAATGAATAACTCATATCTGTAATTGGATCGGCAACGGTTGTTCCGATACGTTGTTCGATACGGTTTCTTGAATCAGGAAAGAAATCATTCATATTAAATGGTGTGATTTCAAACCGATATTTTACATCATTAAATAGTGGAGATAGTGCATTATTCTCTATTTTTAGTGTAAATCGCGTATTTGTATTTGCATCCGTTCGAATTGGTGCAGTTCCATTCAATATAATTGGACCAGAATACAATTTAAATTTATAGGCACTAGATGAAAAATTTACCATTTCAAAATCAACCTGTAATTTGTAACGCTTATTATTATAAGAATCAATGCGCCGGCTTTTATTTGGATCAATTACTACAAATACCTTCGGAATCGCAGAAACATTCGTTGATGAAATCACCTCCCCAGTAAGAAAATTAATGTATTGATATCTACCACCACTTTTATCTATCATAGTTTGCCTAACTCTATAAGTGACACCATTGTTAGAGTTGTCTGGAATATAAAAAATATCGTCAATATTATTTGCAGCATTGCCACTAATATCTTTTAAATGCCCGCGTATCGAGATTCCAAACGTGACTTCGGTCAAATCATCTGGCCACGTATGGCTAGTTGAATAAGGCATATAATACCATTTCAATTGTATATTTGAAAGATCAAATACATTTTGATTAAGTTCTTCACTAATGTAGGAAAAGGATGGATCAGTATATGACATGATAACGTTGCGATTGGGTGTCTCTGTATAACTCTTATTATAATCTGCATCATTAAGTGTAATAGGTGTAGGTGGAATAACATAATTTACTAACACAGAACGTAATGACGATAAACGAAGTTGTTCAGATATTGACAAATCCTCAAAATGTTTGTATCCAGTATACACTTCTCGAAAATCGGTAAAAGGGTATGAGCTTCTAGTCGGTTCACTACTGTCTATTTTGTATCGTCGTTTGTTGACATATTTCTTAGAAATAGTTACTCCACCTTGAATATTTTCGACGACTTCTTCATAGTCAATGACATAATTCAATATTGGAGAACCAGCATCATCTTTCGGTATTTTCCAACTAATATAGATCAATTGGTCACCAATAATGGGGTTTCCATAAAATTCAATTGGCGTATTTTCTGGACGAGAAAAGGGAATTCCAGTTAATATTGACGAATACAAAGAATACCCTAATTCATTCACGCCTGCTAGACGAAAATAATATTTACTACCGTTAAGAAGAGCGCCTGACGCGCCGGATGACTTATATTTATAGGTAGTGATAATCTTCTCATATTTTGTCAAGGTTTCATCCGTCACAGGAACAATTACGTCTTCAAATGTGTCAAATGTAATCGTATTGTAGGACTGATCCTTTGTATAGTCAATAAATGTTAACCAGCGTCCATTCGGATCAATATTCATTTGTATCACAAAATACTTGATATCATATCCAGAAAATGATGGTTTTTCCCAGTAAATATTAACCTGACTCGTCGTTTTCTCAGATTCAATAATAAGAGTATTTCTACCATTACTATCGATTGTATTCACAATCTGATTTGGAACAGATCCACAACGTCGCGTGAATGATTCGGAAAACGAACTTGTACCAAAACGATTATTCGATGAAATTCGAAAAGAATAAAACACACCGTTTGTTAAGTTATAAAACCGGTAATACGGACTGATGTTGGTATACGGATCGCTAATATTATATAATGTATTCGTTAGACTTGTAGGTGCATTTGACGATTGGATTGTCGGGTCTGGGCCTTGAAAACGATACTCTTGACGAGGCATAAACGTTTGTGATAACATTTTTACGCGAAATGCATCGGCTTCTGTCGTAATTGTTTGAAAATATGCATTATAACTAAGATCAGTCATCGTAAGTTGAAATAGGAAAACAAATTGTGTATGAGATGTGTCTACACCGGTTCCAGAAAAAGAAGGCAACCCTCTAGCACCAGAAATATCAAATGTTCTTGTAACACTTGTACCATTTATGATTTGCGCATAGGTTGCCGTTGTACTCAATACTACATCAAACAATGAACGTGTATAATATCGCGAGTCATGTAGATTCGTTAAAAATCTAGTTACGTCAGTAGTATTGTATTGATCAACTGTTATTGCCGACGTAGTCCGCGCATAAGGACGGGAATAACACCGTATTCGTAGTTGAAATGGAATACTCAAATTTGTAATAACACCACCATTTAATGGTAACAATGCACGATCTGTAGTTAACCTAGTAATATTTGCACCATAATTCCATGTAAACGACATTTTTGCTTCATTATAATCCGTCATTGAAGACGTCATTCTTGGCATATGATATAACACTCCAGTCGTCGCAAGCGGTGATGCGGCATTCACAGTAGACACTGAGAATCCTACACCAGTATCTGCGTTTCCACCACCGAATCCGAGAGATGTAAAATCTCTCGTGATCTGCTGACGATAAGGAACTATACGAATACCTTTAAAAATAATACTATATTCCTGTGTTGTTTCCGGCGCAGAAGCAGGAGAATATGTAATACTTGACAGCTTTACCCTACCGGATATAACATCAGTCGTCTTCAAAAATTTCAGATTGCGTGCAGTAGTTGCATCAAATGATACATTAAAGATATCAGTCAGAGTCTTATTATTATTTTGAGGTCGCGGCCCTAGACAATTTGTAGTAGAATCATATGTTCGCTCAACGCTGCGCAATAAATCAACACGGTTATCACCTGCTGTAGTACTCGCCTCTTTATATAATGATAATGTCATCACTGTAACAGCCCCGGCAGTGCTTAACTCTTGAATTGGCCGATCGTTGTGATAGACCCATGATATTTCTACTTCACAGTAATACCCAAGGTCTATGTAATTTTTCTCAGTTGTTGCGAGTGAAGTCGTTAAATTAAAAAAAATATTAGGAGCATTAATATCCATACCTGTAGGAAGGCCGGTGGCAGGAGTTATAAAAGGAGCATAATAATGTTGCGGTAATGCATAAGAATAATAATATATTGATGTAGGTGATAATGTTTCCATTATTCTATTTATGTATGGAGCGGGTGTAATATTACTCACGCGTTCTTCTACGTAAAAGAAATAGTTTTTAATGGTTGCTCCATTTTCAGTTGGTCGATTCCAAGAGAGGTCTATTTGATTTTGGACACCTACTGTCACGATGCTTGTAAGAACATCAAATTCAGCGATAATACTCGCAGTTCCATAATTTGTAGCCGGAAATTTTATAGCTTCTATACGTGCTCGTCCAACACGTTTTATATTTACAACACGGCCAGTAACAGTTACAATATCAGTAGTTAAACTACGAAATGAAACAGCACCAGGACTATTTGAGGTTGGATTTGTCAACGTAAATGAAATATCCGAGAAAAACTTTTGCGGAATCACGAAATTTGACAATGTTGGTGTTGCAACATTTACAGTAAAAATCGTACTAATCGAACCAGCAGAGAAACCGAACGACGCGGATTGTGTTGCCGTAATTGTGGCATTGCCTGATTTTAAAATGGTAACTGTTCTGCCACTGATAGATATAACTTCCAACCCTGAAATATCGGTTGTAAAGGTATAAGTCGAAAATGTACTTGTATTTGATGATATTGGATTCGTCAATTCAAATGGTATCGATCCGAATACTCGTGGTGCTACCACGAAATTAGATAACACCGGCGCTATCAACGTAGCCATTTATACATACTTATAATATTGTAAAAACATTTTACTCCCGCGATTCTATAATAATAGATGGAAGAGACGTTGGGCGAACCAAACGTGGAATAACCAAATTTTCATAAACATCGGTAAATTGAAAATCCGCGTGTAAATTAGTTCGATCAATTGTGTTTGTATATCCAACTGCATTTTCAGCGTAAACGATCATCTCATAGCTATTTGTATTTGTAAGTGGACGTGATATAATATTTGTTTCAAGGCCGGAAACAGTCACACTAAAACGAGCAGTATCGACACCATTATTGAATGTTAAACTGTTCACATATTCGAATGTTTGCGTTAAATAATTCGACCCAGATCCGAAAATACGATAGTCTACAATAAAGCGTCGTATGGCTTCAGTATTGTCTACATTTGCACTAGACCATGATATAATAATACTTGCAGAACCTACCGTATATTCTACATTCGTAAGACGTGTTGGCACTTTACCAATAATCGTTGGACGTGACAAATATGGACTGTTATTTCCGATAACAGTCGTTAAACCGATTAAATTTCGTCGTGCCTTATCTTGTGTAACTGCAGCTATGCGAAAAACATATGGTATTTTATTTTGCAGATTACGAAGTGTATAAAACAAGTTTGTACTATTTGTATATCTCGAATTTACGGTGGTTTTCAAGACAGACCAAAGGATATCGTCCACCAATATAGAATTCATATCTTGAATTGTATTTGTAATCGTAGTTTGATTAAACGCCCCAATAATATTACCACTTGGTATTTGACTAACAAAACTTAAGTCAAATATTCGATATTCTATATAATATTGAACGATCGGAACTCCAGGTTCTATCACCACAGGCGGATACCAATATAACGTGATTTGCTCTGTATCAACGGATGAATTTACATTATAAACAACGTCACTTTTACGAGACGGAATCGCAGAAACAGATCGTGAATTTGTAGAATATCCATATGAAGTTCTCGTATAAATTTTATAAAGATACTCCGTTCCATTCAAGCGAATATCGGACCTATCTTCATAATACGGTCCAATCACATTTTCAAATACTGTGTTTGGTACTGAAGGTACAGAGATTGTACTGCCATTACGTGTTACAATATATCTCTCGATGCGATAATCTAATACTGGCGGGCCACCGGTTAATTCGCTTGATGGAGGGTTATTTATCCAAGTAAAGAAAAGACGAACCAAACGATCATCAACAGCCGCATTAAAAATCTCCGGTGGTTGCGGTACTTTACCAGGTGTTACCGTTACGAGCGATAAATTCGTATTTGTCACCTCTGTATATTCACTTGTATCTCCGTTGGCATTTACAACACAATATCTGAAATAATACTGGCGTCCATTGATTACGTTTCTACTAATGTCAATAAAATATTCAAACCTATCGCTGTCAGAACCCACACTAGTTGTGTCATACGGAACAGTATATTCTAAGTATTTTGCAGTTTCAGGTGAAGTAACAGATGTTGAAGGGTAATACCAGTAATCTTTGTCATCTGTGTATTGAATACGATAAGACCAACCGACATACGCATTCGCGCCAGTACTTCCTGTACCAGTACCTCGGTATTGTTTCCATCTAAACCGAAAAGATGAATCGCTAGCTACAATACTTACAATACCGGCAGTGTCTGGCCTTGCATACGACGCAAATGTTGGTGCAGTATTACGAGGAATCATTGCACCGATTACATTCGCATCATTCGGTGAATAGATCGGTATATTGAACGATATAAACGGTCCAGCAGAAAGACCGTATGAATTATTCGTGAATATTTGAAATAGGTAATTACCCGTAACAATAGAGTTAAAAGGAGGAATAATTTCTCTTCGAAAATAGTTTCCTTTAACAGGAGGTCTTACGATTGAAATTGTATTTGATGCGTCAATCATAATTTGATTTTCTTGAACATTTTCAGTAATTACAAATGAGATATCAGTAGCTCCACCACCGCTTCCATACCCATCGATGTCGCTGATACGTGTATATTTCACTGTAAATACAAGTGGTCGTGCACCATTGTTTGAAACCGGCGGTGTAAATTCTATACCGATTTTTTGCGCCGTGCTCGGATCAAGACCAATTCCATTTCCGGCAGTCGTAGAATGATACGCCCGACGTATAAATTGAGACTGCGATGGTGCAGCGCCAGGAGCAATACTTACCGCGGGTGAATAGGGACCCTCACCAAAAAAGTTTTTTGCAACCACCCATAAATCATATGAAACACCATTCGAAAGACCGAGAATAGCTGCAGTAGTAAGAGTAGTTATTACTTCACCTAGTGTCTGGCTTAATGGCGCACCGGTTAATTTGTACCGAATCACATAGGCATTAATGATGACATTTGATGCATTTTCAGGCGGATTCCAAACAAGACGAATACCACCATTCAACGGCGATGGAGTAATTGTTGTAATACGAGCCGGAGCACCTAATGTAGTATATAATGAGGTACAATCATTCAAATAAGTAATTGAAAATGACATCTTAAATGTCGTGGTTTATTCTATGTATTCTTATAATAATATACCGATTATAAGAATAACTACATTACAGATCGTAGTATTTATCCAATGCGTTTTGTACTAATATCAGCAGAAACAATGTAAATTGAATTTGCAGTAACGATGATGTACTCGGTGTCAACCTTGAAGATCTTCGCAATTGGGCTCGTGTACTCATCTTCACTCTTAACAAGAAGCTTCTCGTTGTTGGAACGAACGCCAATAAGGCAAGATTTATCTAATGAGCTCGTCCAATAATCCAAAATAATTGGCTTGTCTTCCAAAATAGCGACTTTGGTAGCATGTTGAAAGCATGCATAGGTAGGAATCCTACTGATTTGTTGGTTATCACCATTAGAGGTTGCGACGATCGCAGAGCCTCCTCCACTCTGATTCGAAGCCATTAGAGTAAAAATAGACGGTATATAGAATACACAATTTTTAAATCTTTATATTCTTTACGAACAATAAATATGCTAAATAATCCGCAACGGCGATATTCGATCATTCATTGTAATATCGAATATCCGTTGAATTGATCTTCTTCTTTCTTGAATTTTTTACCGCTTTTGTTTCTGTTGGAACGCCGTCGACACCTACTAAAACTTCGGGAACTGGAATGTCGCCCATTTGAATTGTCGGGTATTCTGTTTCAAGTATCATACAAATAAACCGATAAATTGTGTGAAGGATTTCCTCGTTACATTTGCCTACAATGAGAATGCTTCCTGTTCTGAAAATCATAAAGGACACTTCATAATATGGCATACTCATCGAGACGGGTTGTTGTCCGTTTTGCTCATGAGGGCCCTTATCCGGAATATAGTAAAACTTGCTTTGAATCCCTGGATATGAACACGAATCGTAGTTACAATTCATCCGGTATTTGTATTTGAGCAACTGAAAGAGTTTGTCACGATCAATATAGAATCCACAATTGAAGTTGGAATTGATAAGCGCGGTTTCGCATCGATTTTGAATATAGTCCAATCCGTCTCCTAAAAAGGGACGCAACACCGAAACGAGAAGTTGCAATACTTGAATAAGCGTCCCGTCTTCCTGAATTCCGGGTATCTCGAGTTTTCCAGTATTAAATACCTTGACATGCATCTCTTTATAGAGATTATCGTCTTCTGGCGCGCGTTCATCGGGTGGCGCAGTTCCACCATTGATGCGCAAGATCAGCACAAAGCAGTTGAAGAATGCGCGCTTTTTTTTGTGGCTCCCGCCAGTAAGATCCTTTTTGCATAACCCGATACTTACCTTTCTTTGATCCTTATACGGAATTCGACCAGTTGGATTGTCGATATGCTCGATGATGAACTCATCATAACATCTGGGTTGCTGTTGTAACTTCTCCTTGATGGATGCTACAACCGCTGGATCTGTCGTCTGAAACTTGATTTGTTTTTTAATGACACCTTCGGATCTCTGATAATAATGTTGAACCGGTATTTTCCAGAAAATGTCATAAATGTTGACTGGTTGATTCAAATATGCAATTTTCGTCTTCGTGGAGATGTAAATTGGTGTAAATTTCTTGCGGATATGCGATGGGGGTGATATATCTTGTGACCCCGTCGCCATCACCCCGACGCCAGCCATTCCCATAGTGGAAGACGACGAGTCATCAATAAATGAATACGATCGCCTCTGCGTTTTTTTGGATATACATGATTTTTTCGGTTTGATACTGGGGGGTGACGCTGACATGATAGACGATTTTGATTTGTAACCATCATTGACAAGTGCGGATGGAATTGCAAGTACTTCATTTGAATCAGATTCATCATCGCTTATCAAGTCATCATCAACCGTGTCGCAATTCTGTTGTCGCGTGACCCGTGTCATGAATTTCATCCATTCAGCATCAATTTCTGGGCCACTGCCACCAGATACCATCATTGATGTTGAAGACATAGCCTCAGTTTTCGTCGAAGATTTTGGCATATACTGTTGACTATAAACAAATCATGTTATCGATAAAATAGAAACAATATAATTCAATTTAAAACGATACAATTCATGAATTGCTTTTTTTACGTTTTACCCTGATGATTTTTTTCACAGGTGCAGGGGCGGGAGCGGGAGCGGGAGCGAGTGCGAGCGCATTCGAGATTGCAAGGAAATAAGACCGGAATTTAAGTATAAAATAATGAATGATATACTCATTGCGAATATGATGCAAATGAATAATGTGTTCAATACTGTTCAATAACGAAATAGATACCATTTCATCGCTGCGATGACGTACAATATAATACAAAAATTGCTTGATGATCGTCCGCGGGTCGATATAATAACAAGCGCCAATCTCTCGGAAATAGGTCATGATTTTTTGCGTATCGCATGCCGGGTCGCGAAACAATTCCACCATTTTATCCCAGACATTATTTGTGATAACATGCAACTCTTGAAGATGATCTTGATTTGTCTGGATGTAGTTGATCATACTGCGTATATCCGAATGAAACTGGCGTTGAATCGCTACGAGATTTGAATCAGTCAACGCCAATTTCTCGTTATCGCGGATTTTACGTAAGAAGACGAGTATATCTGATTCGGGCAATTGATTAAAACGCATCCGAACAAACTCTGTTTGCAGAGACTCATCAATACGAGATACATAGTTACAGATGAGACAGAAACGGACATTGTTGTCCGTATAGCTTGTCAATAAGTATCGGAGTGCAATCTGAGCATTCGTTGTCATATAATCCACTTCATCCAAAATGACGAATTTTATCCCGTTTCCAAACATCGATTTCGTACTGACAAAACTGTTGATTTGATTACGAATAATATCGATACCGCGTTCATCGGATGCGTTTAAATGAATCATTAGTCCGCGGTTGCGCATATTTAGTTTGGATTGATATGCATTGACAAGGTTGATGATCGTGGTGGTTTTACCTGTACCTGGCGGACCATAGAATAACAAGTTTGGGAAATAATTTGTTTTTAAGATGTTGGATAAGATCGTGCGGTTCATTGGGTCAAGGACAATTTCATCAAAACAAGATGGACGGTATTTTTCGACCCATGGCATGGCGTCATTTTTAGTATGAGATTCACTATCCATCGTATTCGCACGATTCGATTCGATATAAAAAGGAATGAAATATATTTATGTCACTTCAAATATTTTGATTTGTAAAGAATTGAAGCTATTTTATTGCGTATTCCAACATATAAAGTAGTCTAACTATAAAGAAAGCACACACACAATGGCCACGGAAACGCCTACTCCCGCTCCTGCCCTCGCCTCCGCCCCCGCGTCCGGGCATCACGGATATTTAGAACTGATTCTTGGTTCTATGTTTTCAGGGAAGACCTCCTACTTATTGGATGTATACAAGAAGTGCGTGTTCTGCGATATTCCTGTTGCAGTGATCAATTATGCCGCAGACAATCGTTATACGACCGAACCGATGCTTTCAACGCATGATAAGCAAATGATCCCATGCATTCTCGCGAATACGATTCAAGACGCCATCCAAAACAATTCAGAAACCATCGCCCGCGCTGAAACCATTCTTATCAACGAAGGTCAGTTCTTTCCGGACATCGAGGAACAAGTGCGGTTACTTGTCGAACAATCAAATAAGCGCGTTTATATCTGCGGCTTGGACGGTGATTTCGAGAGAAAGCCAATCGGAAACTTGCTTCAGCTTGTCCCATTCAGTGATCACATTATGAAACTGAAATCTCTGTGTAGTTTATGCCGTGATGGAACGCCAGGTGTCTTCAGTTTCAGGACATCACGTGAAGTAGATCAGGTTGTCATCGGGTCGTCGAATTATATTCCTTTGTGTCGCGGTTGTTATCAGAAAGAGTCGTCGCGGAAAAAGGCGGCGGATTCCATTATATAAATAGTAACTTAATATAAAATTGATTCGTTATCGAATTCATTAATCAGTTCGATAACAAACTAACTTAAAAACAAATCGAGTATATTAATCATATCAAATGGACCAACAATTGCAATCTATGAATGCATTAATATCATGTGAGGCACGTTCATCGGAAGATTTATTCGAAGAAGTTGAGGAAGATCTAAGCGGAGATTATTCGAAATTCGTTGAATTGAGAGACGCATTATGTGAGTGTATGTTCTTAGAAATGTTGCATTGTCCAGATGATCAATTCTTGTATAAAGCACGGAGTGGATTGAGATGGTCGGATATAGTTGAGCTGTCCGACCCTATCAAAAAAAAGATACTACTATCTCTCGTAGAAAACCCACAGTGTTTCTTTGTTCTGTTTAATACACAGCGTGGGAAGTTAAAAATAATCGGTACTGAAATTGCAAATTGGATTTCAACATACCCATCTGATCGCGTTGTAAGCTATTTGGTCGTTTCAAACGACAAAACGCTTGCAGAACAATCGACCAATGGGTTATTTAGTTGTTTTCCGAAACAAAACGTTAATATATTTGAACTCTCTAGTAACAATAAAACATCATTGAGAGAGATAAAAACGTATATAGATGCTTATGCGTATAATAAGTCTTACCCGATGCCTTTGATTGTGTTACTTGCAAATAGCAAACAAATCGAAAAGTTGATTGACATCTTAATTCATATCAAAAACCATGAAAATACATCTCTTAAATCAGGAGGTGGCTGGGATGAAGCAGACATCACCTACCCACAGTTTCGAAAAAAGAACTTCACTGTAAACGGAGAGACTACCAATTTCTTAAATATTTTGAATGATCCGAATGGAAGGATTATCCGAAACGGATTTGTTACTGCTACAGAAGGTTACTTAATGGATGATGAATTTGAGGAATGTTATAATGCACTCTGTCATCCTGTAGATATTGATCCAGTTGAACAAGAACATTATTTGTCATTCCATCACCCAGAATGTCATAAGAATTATATTACGGCTGGTACAAAGGAAAGAAACAATATCATAGCAGAAAGAATCCTTGAAACAAATTGGGATTCCCATTTCAACGTCCCAATGATTCTTCAAGATGGTACAACATATCATCATAAAATAATTATTAATTCTGATTCATCTAAATATGAAATGACTAATTTTGCAAAGAAATTTTCGGATAAGGCGTATATTATGGTATTCAATATGTGGGGTGTTACATTATATACTAGTAGAAATGGTGGAGCAAACCGTTATCCCACACGAAAACAAAATCTTAATCGGTTGTTATTTTACATATACAAAAATAATCATCTTAACGACAAACCATTAATTATCCTTGGTCGTCGTAAGGTGGACAGAGGTCTCGGATTTCATTATGCCCCTAGATTGCTATCGCAACCTATTACTGTAATTGATGGGAAGGATGGAATCTTAAATACTGATGGAAAAGAGGGGCTAATATGGACGGATATGTGTATGGGAAACAAAATAGAACATTTATCTACAGCAATTCAAAAAGCCGGACGAGGAGCTGGTATTATTCGACAATGTCCGCAATATCCAGGAGTATTTCATTATTGGATTGATGAAACTACGGCAGAACATATAGAGAGTCATTACAAAAAGGTTGACGTAGTAAATGGTATTCCTGGTTCGAATTCAATATTTCAGGCAATCAACTATGCAAACGCAGTTATTCCCGCAAATCCTCAACGCAATCATGATGTAGACGAAACTATATTTCGTGTTGTTTCTTGCGAAAATGAAGAAGAAACAATAAAGTTAACAAAGGAAATCATCACAAAGGTAATGAAAGAAACATTCAGAAAGCCACAGAGAGACGAATCAGGAAAATTCAAAACTTCACTCAATACAAAGAGTGAAGTTGTAACACTATTGGATGCTGTTAAGAGCGTTCCTACGTCATATGGAACAAATAGTGGTTCTATAACATATCGTCGATATCTGCCATCTTATATAGGCAATACTCTCTACTGTGTTATTCCACTTATCGATCCAGGATATAAGATATTAAATCAAATAGAAAACAAGACAATTATTAATATGTTAGACGAATTATATGGAGACAAATTTATAAGAGTACCAAAAAGAGGCATAATTCCTCAATTATAATAAATTAGTTATTCATTTTGTTTACAAATTATAATGTGTATTTTTATCTTTAAACCCTTTTACACATCAGCCACACGATCAAAAGGGTATAAACATAAATGTACATATATGTTATCGCGCGTAATCGCATATTCCTTCCTTTTTTATTTCAATGCCAACATTCACAATTCCTGCATCTGCCCCTCCCCCCACACCTACCCCTGCTAAAAAAACAAACAACAGACGAAAAAAAGCAACAGAAAGTGTCGTAGAACCGGCACCACTACCAGTTAATGAACCCGAGCCTATGCCACAACCAGTGAACGAAATGGAAACCGATGTCGCGGAGCCCGAACCCGAATCACCGATCGCCACACCTACATTTCCCAATATTGTCATATTGAAACAGACAGAGCATAATTATATTGTAAAGCACAATCATTATCCAATACAATCAAACGTAACTGGATCAGGATCGGGGTCTGGTGGTTCATCAACGATATCTTCTTCAGGGTCTGGGCATGGTTCAGGGTCCGGGATCTCATCCACATTAAAAGACTATCATAGTGTTCAACCACTGGTCGAAGATGATCTTGTTTCGCCGAATCAGATTCATAAGGGACAAATCAACAAAAAACGCGGTAGAAAACCGAAGGCCGGTCTAATCTTGAACTCAAAAAGTGGTATCTATGATACAACCGAAGTACCAAATATCATTTTGCATTTGAAGTGTCATATCTCCGATCTAAAAACAAACGAATCGATCTCAAGTTATGAATATACACCTGCAATAAGCGAAGTAGAGTCGTATATGGCACAATCTACATATCATCAACCGAGCGATTTATCGACACAAAAGGTGAATGATCTCGACGATGATAACGATAGCGATAATGAAACATTAGAATTAGATACTAGCTCATTATGCATGCAAACTGACCGTATCGATACTCAAGAAATTCCTGAAGAAACTTCCGCGTCGTCGTCGTCGTCGTCGTCGTCGTCGTCATTGAATATCGCAACAACGGCACCAATATTGACCCAACATCAACAACAGCCAGTGACTAAAAAGGCAACGGCTACTGATGTCGCGATTCAAGTGATCAATGAACGAAGCCAGAAAGAGATTATGAAAAAGATCCATCGATTGAAATACTCATTTCATAATGGCGAAACAATTCAAACCAAAATGAATCATCGACCCGCGTGTTTCTGGGACACATGCGAATTTGAAGGACCTATTTATTATATCCCCATTATGATCGTAAATGGTGTTTTTCAAGTAAACGGATGTTATTGCTCGCCTCAGTGTGCCGTTGCCGCATTATTAAAGGAGTCGCTTGATACATCAACTAAATTTGAACGGTTGCACCTGCTTCATTTGCTGTATGGAGTACCCAATAACAAAGGATTCAAACCAGCGCCAAATCCACACTATTTGTTAGACAAGTATTATGGTAATTTGACAATTCAAGAGTACCGTGCTTTACTGAAAGGATCACAGATGATTCATATTGTCAATAAACCACTCACGCATATTTTGCCGGAGTTATACGAAGACAACAACGATTTTCTTGTGAATAGTAAAGTGATTCCAGCGAATAGTCTAAAAATGAAAAAGAAATATAAGACAATGGTGGTTCAAAGTGGGGCTGAATAAAAATACATACGGTAAAATTATAGTGTATAATAAAATATACACTATAATTAATAGATGTCAAAACAAGAAAAAGAAGAAAAAGAAAATATCGTTCTTTACATCAAAAAAAACAAGAATGCAGTCCATCACACGAAATATGGCGCGGAGTTTCAATGTGTAGAACTCATTCGCCGTTTCTTTTCCATACACAAAGGCATCACGTTTCCAGATGTTGTTGATGCAAGTGATTTTTTTAAGCGAATTGATGCATTTACGAGTATATCAAGCCCGAACCGACATATTAAACTGGAAACATGCACATTCCCGTATAAACAACCAGCGTCGTATTATTTACGCCCAGGAAGTATATTGTATTGGAAGTACAAGAAACCAGACTATCTCTATGGTCATGTTGCGTTGATATGGAAGAATGATCCAGATACAAATGAAACCTTAGTTGTTCAACAAAACTTGAATCCGCCAATCAAACGTTATAATACAATGCAACTCTTCTCTAAAATGAACAGTGCTACGAGTAAATATGCAGGCGTCAAACTCCTTCCAAAAGAGTACCTAACTGGTATTCATAATTTAGAATGCATCATTCATAGGTTATAGTTTGGATGTCGTCGCAGCTTCTGTTGCGACCGCCGCCCCCGCAGCCGCAGCCGCTGCTGCTTCTGCTTCTGCCTTCTTTCTCTCGAGAACTTGATTATAAATCTTTGTCATTTCCTGACGCCTGTAATACATCTGATCTGACGTATCCATAAATTGCCTGATTTCAGAAAATCGAAGCTGGTTCATTGACGACGACGACACACTAGTCGCCTTGGTAGTGGCATCATTACCTCCACCACCCATATACTCGCGAATCACACGTTTTAGATCGTAATTTGTACGTTCTAAAGCACCGACAACTTCTTCATGTGTCATTTCGGTTTGGGCCATTATCACCTTTACCATTGTATCTAAAACCGCTGGCGACGGAACCGATGCAACGGACACTTTATCTGCCGACATTATCAATAGAATTATACAATCAATGAACTTTATATCCCTTATAATAATGCGTGAAAATTAGTATTCGAGGTTTCGAATTAGTATTCGAGGTTTCGAATTAGTATTCGAAACCGTATGAAAATTGAAATAAACATATTACAATATAAAGAATACAGCTCTGAATTAAGCATAATGTCTGGAACTGTGCATGAAACACCTTTGTCGTCGTCATCTTCGTCATCAGCACCTGGCGGTGGAATGACGATTGATATACGCCCGATGATCGAAGATGTTTCGCAGGTTATGACGAAACATATCACAAGTATACTGACTGGCGTGATTGGGGAATACACAATATACAAGGAAACACATGATACGATCATGGGATTACCATGTGTTCGAAAATTACAAGATCGAATTATGGAATTGGAGCAAATGGGAGGCGGCGGCAGAGGAGGCACCGCGACGTCATCCGTGAGTACAAATTCACGTGAAGATGAAATTGCACAACTACAATCGGCGATCGTTGATCTCAATCGATATATTCACGCCTTAGAATCCAAGGTTGACATGAAATCAGTGGCTTCTACTGGTGCTGGTGCGAGCGACGCGAATCGACCCGAAGAAGAATCAGTGAAGCTTGAGGTACATGAAAACGAGCAGCAGCAAGAAGAAGAAGAACAGGATGACGTATGTGTAGTTTCATCGACAACTCACAAAAACGTCATTGTAACTGCAGATGCGCTTGTTGAAGAGGCCGAGGAAGAAGAAGCCGAGGAAGAAGAAGCCGAGGAGGAAGAGGCCGACGTCGAGGAGGAAGCCGATGAAGACACCTCGGTCGAAGAAGAAGTGGTCGAAGCCGATGAAGAGGAAGTCGATGAGGAAGAAGCTGCAGACGAAGCAGAGGAAGCTCCGGCGGAAGAGGAAGAAGAAGCGGCAGAGGAAGAAAATGCTGGCCAAGAAGAGGGCGAGGAGGAGGAGGAAGATGCAGGCGATGAGATGGCAGATGAGGAGGAGGCGGATGCTGAAGAAGCAGAAGCCGATGAGGAAGAAGTAGACGCCGAGGAGGAAGCGGAAGTCGTCGCCGAGGAGGAGGAAACCGAAGAAGTCGAAGAAGTAAAGATCAAAGGAAAGACCTACTTCACGACTGACCCTCAAAATGGTATCATCTATGCATGCGTCGACGATGATGTAGGCGATGAAGTCGGCGTCTTCAAGAATGGAGTGGCTATATTCAACAAGGGAAAGAAGTAAGTATGTGAATAGCTTCCACCCGTAATAATATATTCTGGACGTAATATATAATATTTTTATTCGTATCATGCTTGAAAAGATATGTTCTCCAGCACTTCTTTATTTAGCTTTTTCTATGGTTCAAATCACAGTCGATTTGTTTCAAGGTCAGTATGAAACATCTCTTCTTAAATTTATCATCATGTTTATATTTACTGCAGTATTGAATATATTATGCCTCAACGGCTATACCAAATTTGTTTGGTTCATCGTGATTATTCCCATCATTTTACTTACTTACATCAGTAGCATATTGTTTTATATATTTGGTATCCGCCCAGGTAAAACAAGTGTCACTGTTCAACAAAATCAAAATAGGCAGAATCCTCCACCACAACAACAATCACTGTTACCCGCACCCATATCATCGCGAGACCCGGCTGCAGCGCCTGCTGCACCCCCTGCACCGGCAACTGCTCGAAAATAACAACATAAAAAGATTTCGCGGTGTATATACATAGAAACATCACATTTTCACTTTCATAAGATGTTCTGTTTTCAAGATCAAAAAAATGACCGATATCTGTGTTCCACTGAAATAAAAAGAATGGAACCATCCTCATTTATAAAAATTACACCGAATTTCATAAATACTCATATTCCACCGCCCACCTTTTCGAATAAGGAATATCAACCAGATATTACGAGCACACAAATCGCGTTTGCGTTTTTTTCGACGTATTTGCTTTTTCCATTGACGTATTTCATATTTTCAACAGGAAACATTTACCCTATCATCTTTGTATGGAATTTCATTAAGACCGGTATTTTTAATACAGTTCATGCAGTCAATGAATTTTTGACAGATGCCGTATACACAACATTACGCATATTTGGTCAATATACCTTTAGCACATATACTGTTGTGAAAAATGGACGTGAAGTGTATTCGGCTTCGTCGATGTGTTTTTTCAAGCATAGTTGCATTGATTCAGTCTATCGAGTTGATCGCGCAAAATACAATCTATGTAAATGGATCGACCGACAATGCGAACAATATCGTCTTCAGAATCACGGAGAAGAGCCGGAACTTACCGATAAGCACAATGATATTTACGACTTTATCGTTCATAAGGTAGATAATCAGCCGTTCATTCGTATTCATCGCGGCGATTTTTCAGGACGAACCCATACATTTATTAACCAACATTATCGCCCGTTTAAAAAGGGGTATCAGATTGCAAACGGCGCGAAACTCACGGTTTGTCTACCAAATGACAACAGTGAAGAGTCTAATCCTGAAACCTTTTTAATCTCGTTGAAGCATCCGTACAACTTTCTACTTGAAAAGAATGAAATCCTCGATAAGAAGTTTTTACAATGGAAGATATATACTGATTACGGAAGAGCCGATGTTGCGAATTATATTGGGCAACCATTTTCAAAATACACGTTGACCTTGTCGTATCATGATCGTATGAAGCCATATTTGAACGAATTTAGTTCAAAAGCACTTAGTGCGATGAAGGAAGCGACGGCGGATACAGCGGTGACCCCCGATGAAACAAACGAAGAAGAACAAAATTCGGTTATTTTTTACATCAATGATAGTCACTCTATGATTGTCGGAACAAGATACGTAGTAAAGGTTGACTCTCTTTTGAGATGTCCTGTTTTTGAGTCGAATGATTCTCAGGTATACGATCTTGATAACATGCTGACAAATTATTATGTTTGTTCGGATAGTGACACCGATGCAACGGATAGCGACAGCGACTATGAGAGCGACGAGGATGACGAAAGCACCGACAACAGCGACAACGACGGTGACAACGACGGTGACAACGACGCCGAAAATAGAACCCCGACAAAAAAATCAGATGGTTCAACAACTCTTCCAGATGATCCTGAATTCGAAGTGATCGAACAACAAACACAATGAGATAAACAGTATAAAAAAAAATTGATTGTATAATATACGGTGTGTATTATCCCATCCACATCATTTTACGGAAATTCATTCTTTGCGCTTCATTCACAACGATACGAAATGGCCACGACTATAAGCGAAAATACCTCTACATCTTCGGCTGTCGCCTCGACTGCTGGAGCATTGGATCAATTTCATAAATTGTCGCATCGTTGGACGCTATGGGCGCATCTTCCCCACGATACAAATTGGGCAGCATCAAGTTATAAGAAAATCTATGAATTCGACACAGCTGAACAAGCAATCGCAATTTTTGAAGTACTGCCGCCAAAACTGGTCATGAACTGTATGTTGTTTCTGATGCGATCAGGTATTGTCCCAATGTGGGAAGACCCCCAAAATCGAAATGGTGGTTGTTTCTCCTACAAGGTTGCAAATAAGGAAGTGAATACTGCGTGGAAGCAATTGTCATATGTCACAGTTGGTGAGACGATTTCTACCAATATGAATGTTATTCCGATTGTGAATGGTATTACCATTTCACCCAAGAAGAATTTCTGTATTATCAAAATCTGGATGGCGAATTGTAATTTCCAGAATGCCGGAATTATCCGCGAATTGGAAGGAATTACTGCACACGGGTGTTTGTTTAAGAAACATACACCAGAATACTAAATGCCCCGTCGCTCCGTCCCGCTTCGCCCGTCGAATTGTGGTGGAGATGCATGTGGGTAGGGGTGGGGGTGGAGGTGGGAGAGAGATGCGATGAATAATACGAACTC
>Ga0078894_10000183_pt1 | contig 40291 bp, 42 predicted proteins | sample LauGreSu1BDMLBSD_2_FD_67506 | JGI IMG/M metagenome (GOLD analysis project Ga0078894, IMG submission 67506) | Freshwater lake microbial communities from Lake Michigan, USA - Su13.BD.MLB.SD (version 4) (version 4) | ecosystem: Environmental > Aquatic > Freshwater > Lake | place: Lake Michigan...
CGCCTTCTCCCCTTTTTCAGCGGGGCAGTTGGTAAACAACCCGCTGGCCTGGAAGATGGACAGCAGTTGCCTGGCGGCCGTGCGTCCTGGAATGGCCACGGTGGTGCCTACTGGGCTGCCGATGGGCGGGGGTGGCAAGGCCAAGGGGAAGGGCCGTAAAGACAAGAAAGCCAGCCGTAGGGCCAAAGGCAGTCGCAAGGGCAAGGGCAGTCGCAAGGTCCAGGGCGGTGGTGGCTATGGCATGGGCCCTTTTGATGGTGCTGGTATGGGAACCCCATGGGGATCTGGTCTGAGCCCGACTGTCCACGTGCCTTGTGCGGCCAGCCAGACCCCTATTCCCCCCAGTGGCGCAACTGGCGAACTGAATCTACGGGGTGGCCCCCTGTGGGACGGTCCCATGCGTGGAGGTGGCGCTGGTCCCGTGGCCCAGTTTGCGGCCCCGGTGGATCAGGCCATCACAGTACCCACTGCCGGCTATGCCCAGAATGTACAGCCACCGATCGTGAGTGCCGCTGGTACAAATCTCATGGTGAATACGCCGAAGAACTTCTCGGAACTTGCGCCTGCCTGTGTGAAGACTGGTGGCGGCCGCCGCAGTCGGCGTGCCTCGAAGAAGTCCAAGAAGACTAAGAAGAGCAGAAAGAGCAGTAAAAAGGGCAAGAAAGGCACTCGCAAACACTAAATACAAAGTACTAAAAACTAAACTTGTGTAAAAGAGGATTCCCCTTTAACACAAGTTCGAGATAAATTAGGATCTTCCTTTACTTAGCCGCCCGCCGAGTCTTGCGATTTTTACGGCCCTTAAGGCTTTTACGAGCCTTTCTAGAGGCCCCATTCTTCTTGGGAGCCATTTCACTTAGCTTCTTAGCCAAGAACTTCATTCTATCGTTCTGGTTCTTTGTCAAGGTATTTCCTTGTATCTCCATTTGATTCAGTTCCATAAACTCCTTCATAAACCGAGAATACAGGGCAGCATTGCGGGATGCCTGGTTTGACGGAGGGTAACTGGTTTTCATATTCGTATTTCCAGTAAGTCTTGAGTATCTCTCCATTGCCTGTTGGGTAGCTGCCGCACTGTTCAGTACTGCCCACGCCTGATTCATAGGAGATCCTGTCCTTGCGTACTCCTTTCTGGTGAATTCAATGCCACTGACCTTTCCACTCATTCTACTCCTCTTCCAGAAATAAGCACTGATTCTCATCGATTTCACTCTTTTCCCTTTTACTCTTCTTCTCGGGCTCTCCTTCGATCTTGTACGCACATTTCTTGTAATAAGCCCGCCGCTTCATCCACTGTCCTTGATACACGCTGTGACTATCAACGATATCGATAATCAGAGGCTCTAATTCCCGCTCTGTCTTCCGTGTTCTCAGGATTCGCCCTGTGCTTTGCTCAATCTTCTTGCGAGGCGAGGCCATGATCATAGCATTGAGAGTCTTGATGTTCATCGCCTCAGAGGCCATCGCATAGGTTCCCAGCAATACCTGCGCACTCCTCGCACCCTCCTCACGAATCTCTTCTTTCATCCCTCCAACATAATACCCAAAGCTTGTCCCTTTTGGCAGTCCCTTTTCAATCCGCTCCAAGTGAGATTTCCGCTCGCTCAAGACAAGAATCCGCCGCTTTGGTTCTTTCACAAGATCTTTCAGTAAATCATCAATCACCAGGTTTCTCTCCTCGCACTCCACAATCTGTGTTAAAAGGCGTGCCAGGATAACTTCACCATGATAATCAGTCGGCACATCATTGTACTTCTCATCATCACACTCGAAATCCACCTTTTTCACAATGACATCAGGATCTGCCTCACGAGTCTTCTCCCAGTATACAGGTTTCCCCAAGAACCACTCGAAGACTTTTGTGAGTCCATCATCTCGAGTAGGAGTGGCTGAGAGGCCGAGCATGTACTTGGTCTGAACTTTGAGAAGTGCCCTGCTGAAATGAGAAGCACCGAGATGATGACATTCATCGAAGATAGTGAAGCCAAATCCCCGGAAGTCAGTCTCTGCAAATTCACGCTGTACTAAGGTCTGGATCATGGCAATACAGCAGTCATAATGAGCAGCCGAGATCTGCTTTTTGTTTTCCTGGAGGATTCCGATCCGGATACCAGGCATGAGGGCCTGGAGTTCTCCACTCCACTGCTGAAGCAAGAACTCCTTGTCTACGACGACCAGGAATCGCCGGCCGAGTCTGGCCGCAATGTTGATCGCCATGAATGTCTTGCCACGGCCACAGGGAACACAGATAAGTCCATTTGCACCAGAGTCAACAAATGTACTGACAATCTGCTTCTGATAGTCGTAGGGACTGCCTGCGAATTCCAAATCTTCTCTTAACTTGTCCCCTTCCACCAAGATATTAGCCTCAGGCTCACCGAACTCTTGAAGGGCCCACATACGAGGCAAGTAGAATCGACTGGCACTTTCCTGAAAGACTGTAAAAGGGTCGCCCTGTTTGGCAAACCGGCCACCAGCTGATTTCGGAGCTACTGTCAACTGCTTACGAATCTCCTGGGTTTTCTCAGGCGTTAGGCTATTCTTAAGGATGGCATACCCAAGGTGGGTCATGACCTTTGAACATTGCTGAAGACTAGTCATCTGGGGATTGCGAGACTTCCTCTCTGTAAGATGTCTCACACATCAAATTTAAGGCCCTCCAAGCAGATGGACGCAGTCTCTGTTACAATTATACTTCTAGCACCCCTCATTTCTTCTAGAGTCTCTTTCCAGTTTGCTGATAACATCCTTGTCCGCTTGATTTTTGTTGCTTATGTGGTGTATGGAATCCGACTTGGACCACTGAGTGGATTACTTGCTTTACTGGCAGTCTTCACAATTATCCTCGAGAGAAATCATGAAATTATGATAAAGCTGCCAGCGCAAATGCCTAGATGGCCTACAGCTGGCCAGGCTGGCGCACCAATGAAGGCAACCCCTCTAACACCTGTTACAGAGACTGTTTCATACGACTTTGGAAATGATGAAAAAGGGCATTCTGTGGTTGAGACACATGGTGAATCAACAACGGAAAAGATGTATGAAAGTGCGGATGACCTGGTGGACAGCCAATCTCGGATCCCTGAGGGACCCGAAACTTCTGATGAAGCTACTGCGTTCTTTACATCAAGATCACTAGCCTAAGGTATTCATGAATTCCTGAATTTTTTGGACATTCGTGCAACTATCTAGTTTTTTCCTATCATCATCAAGAGTTGAGTACTTCTTACACATTTTTACAGTATCATTGAGAGGTCCTGTGCCCGTTGTATTAATTGGACCTGCTGTGCAACCCTTGGTTCCATCAGGAGATTCAAAGTAAAAGGGCATGCTTGTGGGGCAGCGAGTGGTTCCACGCTCCTTCATGCTTGCCAGTTGCCATTCCGTACATGTGGGCATTCCGCCACTCGACTCTGAGAGTGAACAGACGATTTGACCTTGGCACTTATTCTCAACCACCTTTCCCAGGCAACAGAGAGTCCGTCCATAGGAGTCAATAAATGATTCGGAGTCAACCGGGCAACTTGTCATAACTATGCCGGTACTTGAAACTTGCTGGGAACCTTCTTCAGAATCAACAAACCCTTCTTTTTCACTGAAAACAGAAAAGGCTTGAATGGCTAAAAAGAGTAAAATAAGAATTAGTGTTATAGATGCTATTGTGCTAACACTGATTCTCATCTGTTTCTGTTAAAGGGGGGCATTAAGAAGAACTCGGGCCAGGCCCTGCGGAGGCAGCGGGGGCAGTCGCCATTGCGGCTGCAATGGGAGCCAAGTCGGGCTGGCCAATGTCACGGCCTTGGAATACAAACACTATAAAGGTAAGAATTAGGGCACCAACGATGAAGAATATAACAACAAAGGAGATCATAAAACGAACCCAGCTTTCATTCTTCAGTTGATCTGTGCGATTATTAATCGACAAGGATTCATCTGCCTCAGCATACTTGTCAATACCTACTTGCGAAATATCAATGGGCTGTTTGGTTGTTTCATCGATGAAAATATTTCCCTCGTCATCAACTTGACTGGCTAGATCAATAGGGTAGCATTTGATATTTTTGAGACCACGAATCCTGTCTGACATAGATGTAAAAGATTGAATCGATTTTCCAGTGAGTTTCTGAGATGTCACCTTGTAGTATGTGGGGGTCACTGTGATCTGGGTGCGATCAGAGTCAAAGTGTTCTTCTGTGCTCACTAGATGGGCATCCATGTATTGTGTCACATATTGATTAAAGGTCCCCTTTAACATCAAATTCAAGATTTCACTGAAAGTCTTTCTTCTGTACTTGTGAGCTGAGCGTGAAGCACGGAATCCACCAGACATGGGGGGAGGTTGGCGCAGATCTGTGAAAAAGGGGTCTGCTTGGAGCCATTGAGGGCAGGCCTTCTTATTGAGTCTGAGTGGAGTCTGGAATATACAGAAGGTATAGGGTTTGACTACACGGCCTGCATTGTATTTGAGACAATGTTGAAGTGTGGCAAATCTCACATCTGACTCTGTCCCTGTGAAAGCGAGGAGTTCATTCATAGTAAATCCTGAGGGAAGCGCTTCATTTGCGGCGGTTGGGTAGAGCCAGAACTTCAGGAAAAGATTCTCTGCTTCCCCAGATTCTTGGTAGGCGATGGGAAAGCACATGTGAAACATCTTACCGTCACTGGACATGAAGAAGGCACTGGCTTGGAGTGTATTCTCGACCCAAAGTCCCTTGTGAAGACAAATGAACATAAGGGAGTAGTTTGTTTCTTCAAATCTCAGTGTTGTATTGGGATCGGGACCGAGGATATGCTCAGTAAGATTGTCTAAGATGTAATAATTGTCATCGGCGAAATAGGCAGTTGGATTCTTAATATCCTGGTTGGCTGATGGGAGCCTCCGTTGCTCACTGATGTTTTGTAGGGGTTGGGGGCGATTTGTGAGGGGTGCGCCTTTGAGTGTAAAAGGGGGCTGTGTTTGTGCTGGGGCGGCGGGGAAGGAAAGTCCCCCAGATGGCCTTTGTATGACTTGATCTTCAGAAGCACAGACAAAGGACATTGTAGAGTTGCCCTTACTAAATAATAGCGGTAAATGCTAAATGATATCGGGAACATACCTGGGTCCATCAAAGCCATAAAGTGTGACCTTGGCAGCCTCACCTGTTGCGGCGAGTTTTACTTCATCGCCGTTGAACAATTCTGAACAGCCCTGGTTGTCTTGGCAATCCTTTCGCTTATAAAGAACTGGTAGGGCAACAGGGTTGTAGGTGTCAGTCCGTGTATAATAGTTGAAGTAGTCGCTGCGAGGGGCTGTGCGACGACCATACAAGGGGAGGACTTTCCCATCGGGTCCAGTCAGTACACCCATCTGCTGATAGGAATCGGGGGCACCACGGGTGGGAACAGGATCAAGGGCACCTCTCACTGGAAGTTCAGGCGCAGGATTCCAGTCTCTCTGGGGTCGGGGGGCACGAGTGTACCTGTCATCCATGCGCTGATTCGTGGGGGGAGCGACAATCACAAGGGGGTGTTGGTACGGTATGTTGTTTGTGTTGTTCGTGCTTATAGTGGTATTAAGAGCAAACTTTGTTGAAACAACTGAGACTATTGCCACTAGCAAAAGTATCAGGAGTATCTCAGGAGTCTTCATTTAATTCTTACGCAGGTTTGTTAAGTAGTAGGTTCTGAGCAGTCTGGAGGCTTCCTGTGGCACTTCCAGCACTCGGGGAGAACATCTGCTGGAATGTGTCCATCATCTGCTTGCCCTCCTGGACCATGGGTGAAAAGGTCTGGAGCATGTTCATCAGTGACTTCTGCGTCTCAATCAGTTGCTTTGTGTCCTGGGTCATAGCGGCAATCTGATCGGGTTTCAGTGCATTCAGGGCATTGATCACTGTTGTGCCGGCATCGATATGGAAGCCGCCCTTGGCATCGGCGGGGATCTCGCCAAGTTTGAACAGGCCGCTGTTATCACGGAAGCCCTGAGTGTTTGGTGGAGCGGTGTTTGTTGGAGGGGCGTTGTTAGCAGGCGTGTTTGTAGGCACAGGGGCTGCGGCAGGGGCCGCAGGAACAGTCGCCGTTGTGGTGACCGCCGGCGGTGCAGCAGCAGCGGCCTCTCCCGTGGCACCCGCAGCATCGGCGAATCCCTCGGTCATGGGAGATCCAACACCCTGTACATCACCGCCCGCCTTGCGGTTCATGATTGACTGGATACGGGCAGTCACTTCTGTGGGCGTGGCATTCCCCATGAATCCCTCCGTGGCGCTCACACTTCCTTTTACACGGTTCGAAGGCTCGGCAAACAAAGGGTAGAAGAAATTCATTGCCAACAGTACAATTACTGCCGCCTCGTAGGACTCAAAAATACCATAGGCAATGGCACCTGTGCCCACGCTCACCAGGAACTGGACAAAGGGTAGACGGAAGAGACCATAGAAGAAATACACTGTAAAGAAAACAAGGGCTATCGTACTTGTTTGCTTCGAGAACTTGAATTGACGCATCTCCTTTTCTAACATGGTACCATCTAAAATGAAAGAAGGGGTGCGATGACCCGCTGGAGAACCCAGAATGTGACACCTGAAAGGAGTGAAAGGAAGACTAAACCGAGTACTGTAAATTCACCAGTGCTTTTGACGAATCTCGGAACATAGTGTGTAATAAGAACACGAATAGGTGGGAGACTGAACATAAAAAATACAAGGGCGACCACGAAAGGCACCTTTAGCTCATCAACCGCACGTCCATACAAATTTTTAGCAGGGGCCTCATACCCGCCTGTCCCAGGCATAGCAGGACCAGCAGGTAGACCGGAACCAGCACTAGGTGCGAAACCATGAAGAGATGCTTCCGCAGGCCGACCACTTGCCATTCCTACCATGGCTGCCGCAAAGTCTGCCGGGGTCGGGTGCTCATTTCCAATGATGTGAGATGTTGGGATCTGAGAGTCCATTGTCATAGGGGCCATTCCTGTGCCCATTTGCTGCTGGGAGTAGCCGCCGCCCTGCTGGGGCATCGGCGGCGGTAGGGGACGGGCCATGGGGACGGCAGCCGCTGGGGCCGAGGCAACATTCATATCGGCCAAGATCTTCTGGACAAGGTCTCCGTCACCCTCGCCAGGCGCAGCCTCAATGTCTGATAAAAGAGTTCCAGCAGAGGCCATCTAGATTCTAAAGAATTGTAGGTTGCTTTCCTCCATTAACTAGCCGCATCTCAGTGGCTACCACCTTGGCTTTGGAATGCCTCTATAACACCGAACGCCGGGCAATCCACAATCTCTGGCTTGAACTGATAGCACTTGCTTGAAATTTGGAACGTACTGGACTTCATTTCCTCAATGAGTGGGGCCTTCTTGACTACACATTCATCCCCTTTACAGACAGGAATTGCTATAGCTACTAGTGCAAATCCAAGAATAAAACTGAATAAGATGGCGAACTTCTCTGTCTTGAGTACTTCGTACATTTCTAATGCTGCTGTGCGATTAAGTTAAGAACAGTAAGGTGCTTTGTCCTTGGAGTTTTTTGATACCGCTAAGTGCCGAAGTTAAGCACTCCGTAGGAGTACGATCAGAGGCAGTTAGACAGTCGTGCCGCCAGGTACTTAATTGCCATTCACTTGTAGAATGCTTGGTCACTTTCGACTGATCCCTTTCATAGCTGGTTTAGTAGTCGCTGGACTTGTTTTTCTGGTTTACAAGCCTGAAAAACAAGTGATTCGCCAGTATCCTCACCCTTCTGAGGCAAACACAAAGGTCTTCAAAGATCCAAATGGACTCTGCTATAAATATACTGCGCATGAAGTGAATTGTGATGCGAACGAGGGAACATTGAAGGAATATCCTATTCAGTAAGGTACTTGGTTACAGTTTCGACGAGTCTATCGTAGGGCACATTTGCGATACACCGTGAATCAGTATCAGCGCTTATTTCACTGATCAATGGATACCCTACAGAAAGCCAGGCTTCACAGCGTGTTTTCTCGAAAACATGGAAATCTTCGCCATAGTGAATATTCAATAGAAGTTTACACTTTGAAAGTTCAATATCTCTATTCCACATATAGACCTGTTTTACAAAATGTACTGTAAATCCTTTTTCTCTTAGTTTGTTCAAAATATCTATCCTCCGCTTACTCTCACTTCCACAAAATCCAATATCATACTTCTTTTGTTTGTGGACGAAGGGACTATAGAAGGATCGTAAATACGGGGTTAATGTAAAAGGGACATATTTTATATTTGCTATACCTTCCTTTTTCAATATTTCACAATTTATTTCACTATAATCCCATATTTCTACTATTTGTGGATATGTTTTAATTAAGTTTAACACATCCCTTTTTTCACAGTCCCTCGTTAATTGTTCAGTATTGTAGAATATATAGTTGGTAGTAAGGGGAATCTCTTTTATAGAGTGGTGATTGAAAAAAAGTGGATAGTTTCTTTCTGGAGACAAGGAACTTAATAAAAATTCACATACTATAAAATCGGATCCATACATAAAAGTAAAAACAGGTGGCCTTTCTTTACTTTTATATTCTTCTACAACCATTTCTTTCTTTGCTTAAAATGAAACTATCAAAATTTACGACTAAATACACCCTTTAAGATTCCAGCCCGTTGTTTCTTGGCTTCTTCTTCTGTCTTGCCGTGTTCTGTGTAGGCACCGCCACCCACCATAACAACCCCCTCTTCATCGCCGAGTTTCAGACCATCTCGGACAGACATCCAGGCTCTTCCAAGTAAGTTCTCTCCCTTCCACTCGGAACGTTCGAGGATAGCAGGATCATCCGCTGGGAGACCCACTCCAAGTTTTGTATTTGCTGGGTCAGCATAGACAAGAACATCTTCACCAGTCGCTTCAAGGATTTCTCTTGTTCTTGGATTTTGAGCAATAAGCGACTTGAGGATCAAGGTCCAAAGCTCAAAAGGATTCTCGACATCCCCTTTTACACCAGTTCCAAGACTTCTTACCTTAGCAGGAGCCTTCTTGCCAAGTAAAATAGGGCGGACATCTTTGCGGCCCAACATGGTAACTCTTTCCACTTCATAGGCTTGTGTAAGAGAGGTATACTTGGTACTGTTGTGGATAAACTCGACAAGTGTATCTGGAGAGAGAACACCGTGTTCAGGATCGGCGGGATCAAAGAAAATAATGAAAGACTCTGCGGCTTCCTCTTCCTCTTCTGACTCTAACTCTTCAACATTGTTCTCTGGCTCTTCAGTTGTTGGCGGAGTTTCCATGGATCCTTTCACAAGTTCATCGAAACGGAAGGAACGAAGGCGAAGGGCCGTGGCATATTCGGTTTTTTTGAGTTTTCTCTTTTCACTCATGTTCTCAAAATCGAGTTGGCGAATTTCGAGTTTGAAGTAGTCTTTCGTCCAGCGCATGGGAGAGCGGAGAAGCGTACGTTGCGCATCAAGCTTCTCGAGTTCTTTCTGGAGACGAAGGACATCTGAGCCCGCCCCTGTAGCCCTCCAGGTTTCAATGGCCTCTTTCAGAAGTTTCTCTGTTTCATCAATTGTTTGTTCAAGAAGGATGAGTTCTTCTTTGCGGTGTTTTTCAATCTCGGCCTTTTCATCCATCGAGGTAGGAGTGTAAAAGGGGAGTTTGATGACTTTGGCGGCTTCGCCCTTCATTGCTGGGACTTGGAGGTCGCCTTCAGGAGTAAATACGAACTTGGTGGGAAACTTCTTTTTGGCACGGAAGAAGGTTTCAGAATCACGGGGAACACCTATTCTGGGGAATTCATCCTTCTCTTTGGCCTTGGGCTCGGCCTTTCTGCGTTGAAGCCTGCGAGGTGGCGGGGTTGAGCCTGAAGATCCTGAGGAATTGGAAGACCCAGAGGAATTTGAAGATCCTGAGGAATTTGAAGATCCTGAGGAATTTGAAGAACTAGAGGATCCAGATGAACCAGAGGATCCAGATGAACCAGATGAACTAGAGGAGCCAGATGAACCAGATGAACTAGAGGAGCCAGAGTTGGAACTATTGTTAGACCCTGAGTTAGACTCTGAGTTGGATTCTGAGTTGCTATCTCCCATCTACCGTTAGAATGGATTCCTCTGCCCAGTCTAACGAGACAGCAAAACTATCAATCGCTATCTGTACAGCCTTCTTTGTCGGAATCCTTGCGATGATCTTAGCAAGCCTCGGGTTTATTCCAAAGTGGGCACAGTTAATAGTAATACCACTCGGTGCCTATATTATTTCCACATGTATGACCCTTATTTACCAATACTCAACCTGTAACACAATCAAAGTACAACCTGTTCTTCAGAGCACAAGTATCATTTTACTCACAAATCTCGGTGTAAGTTTCCTCCTTTTCCTCGAAAGTCTACCGATCCTGAAAGCCTTGTTCGGCCCTTACCCAGCACGCAACCCTCTAACAGGTGTACCCTATGAAGCTGGAACTCCCGAATCTGTTCGGGCTTATGAGAATGAGAACCACTATAAACTACAGTTCTTCTCAAACATTGTAAAGGCAGTCATACCGGATTATGTCGGACCGAATGAAGTGAGCGAATCAACTAAAGAAGGAATCGTCTCCTTGTACTGGAATTTCTGGGCAACTCTCTTGCCTCTCTATTTTTCACTCAGTGTCAGTGGCCTCTGCTAGGCTTTGATACCGCTGCTACGCTTTGATGCCGCTACGCTTCCGGACCCAGATACACATACTTAGGGACTCCTGAAAGCCTTGTTGCTTTCTTATTCAGTACATAGTACCCCTTTGGCAACTCTTGTGCCCCTTCATTTACAGGGAAGTTTACACTTTTATTGTTATTTCCCCTGTTCCGCCTGTTGTTTGTGTTAGAGGGTAATGGCAGGGGTTCAATGGCCTCAGCAACACCTGAGTTCATCACCTGTGGCCGTGTGACGAGGGGCCAAAGGAGCAATACTGTTACATAGGCAACAATAGCCCAGGCGAGACAAAACATCCAAAATGGAAATGGTGTGTAGCGATCTTCTCTCTTACCAATTCCAAACTCCTTCCATTCTCCTTCCGGGGTAAACATATAAGTCGGTCTTATCACTAACATAACGGCAACACCGACTAAGTATAAAAATCCAGCGGCTACAAAAATCCACATCTGGACCTCTGTCTCCTTCTAACTAAGTGAAGAGCTTCATTCTTCACCTACAAATTCTCCCCCATCATCATTATCGTATCCACCATCTCCACGTTCGGCAGCGGCATCATACGCAGCAGCATAGGCCCCACCGAACATGTCGAACTCGGCATTTCCAAGGCCATCTGCTGCGTTTGCCTCAGCCAACCCTGGGTAATCTGTAAAACCGGCCATAGCTCTTTCTACCCTCTCTGCCTCATACCGCTCAGGATCATACTGGCGAATGGCTTTGCTTCCTCCAACAGCCCAGCGACCCATGCCATACTTCTTCAAATTCTGCATAACTCGGCGCTCTTCCCGTGTCATTGTATCTTGCTCCTGGATGAAGACCTGTTTCTCCTTCTCTACCCGCTTCTCCAAGCTAATGCGAATCTCCTCCTCGGTTGGTACTTTGCTTCCCTGGGCATAGCGAAGGATACAAGTCTCCAGGGCCTTGTATAAGACTTTCAAGTTCGGAGGGCCTCCACCTTCCTCCTCTTCATCTGCTTCCTCCGCAATAGGAATTGTATGAGGATCAACAAGCATATGAACATACCCTATTACATAAGCTCTCTGGATATATTTGACCATTGTGGATCCTCCAGGAGTTAGAAGTGAACGAAGTTTGGGGAAGACTTCATTACAGGCTACACTCATATTCTTGACAAACTGGCGAACCTTCTTTAACATAAATCCCTCTAATTCGAGACCCTGTCCGAGAGGCTGGAAATGGTTACCCAGTCCCTTTGATAAGATATCATCCTTCGTCTGACTACTCAAATCATAGGAATCAAGAATCTTGAAAGCATCCTTGGTTATCCCTATTTGCCAGCGCTGAAAGGGTACAAGGAAATAAGCCTTGAGGAGTTCTCCACACTCTCGAGGGGTCTTTTGTAAAAGGGTGAGGAGGAAATCGGTGTTTCTGCTTCCTAATCTAGCCCGTATGAATTCCTCTTTTTCACTCACTTGCTGAACCAAAGCCTCGGCTGCCTGGGCCAACTGCGTACGGCTAGGAGAAGGTCCCAACTCGGCCAACGCCACCTGAATTCCTGCGAGTATAGTTGTCCAATCTCTCAGGGGAGGGTTAGGGAGACTACCCAGGCTTGGCAAGGTTTGGCTTAGATTGGGAATTGACAATTGAGACTCTTGTGAGACCTGCGAGCGCTGGTGAGAGGCTGTGAGGACACGCTCAAACAGTTCCTGGGTTATCACAAGACCCTGGCCCTCCATATGCGATATGATTTGCTGAATGGCCTTGCCTTCCTCCTCGACAGCCTTCTTTTTATCGCTTTCAGATGTTAAAGGGAGATTTGGGTTGGTTTGGAAATTCAGCCCACACTCACTACAGGTCAAGGTGAGACCAAGCTTGTGTGGTAGACCTTGGTTCTCTCCCTGGTAACACACCCGCATGAAGAGCTTGTAGTACTGGCTTGGATCGTCCTGGCCCACCGTCGGTTTCGGCTTTGTCGTCTCAAATGTTGTGGTCGCCGTGGCAGAGCGGTACTTCTTCTGCGTAGCAGAACGAGCCTCCAGTTCAGGCAGCTGACCCTTGTTCGAGTCCCAGAATTCAGTAGGATTTGTGATTTTATGGAGACAGCAGGTTGTCTCTGATAAAGGGGATTCTGAGTTGAGTGCGGCATTTTCCATGGCGATTCTGTGCGCCAGCCGCATCCAGGCTGTTGCCTGCTTCGACGGCGTTGCCGTGCCGGCGATAATCGGCGCTGCCGCCGCCTCCTCGGCACTCACCATAAAAGGAATAGGACGAAAGTTCTTGCTAATCTGATCCCCTTTTACATCACCCAGCTTTCCATATAACTTCATGCGATATTCACGCTTCTTCTGGAGAGCCGCCTGCTGAATGGGTTGTTTGGCGAAGGTTGCCACTTGCCGCTGAAGAAGTTCAATGATCGCCGCCTTGCGCCTCTGTAAGTCAGGCTGGCGCTGGAGAGTTGTACTATTCCAAGGGAATTCAGGATCGTTGATGCTCGCTATTACTGTCGCCAAGCACTCAATGCCTGTTAGATCCTTCTCATTCTCCTCCAAAGGATAGCCCATGAATCCCTCCTTACACTCCGTGCTCACATAGTAGCGAATGTAGTCTGGAACATGCGTCTGCGTATTCAGCAAGGTAATGGCCGCAGCCGCAGTCACATAGCGAATACTGTAGAAAATATCATAATCTTGGACTCTCTTCCCCTCTGCTTTCTGCCCCGCCATCTGCTCCGCATACTGCTCACGAGTCGGCAGGCTGTTGTTGTAGGCACTGAACTCCTCCACCATAGTGCGGTAGTCCTTCTCCTCAGGATTAATGCCCATGAGTCCACAGATTCTCTTCAGTGTTTTCAACATCGTATTCAACTCCTCAGACCCTAAATCAAGTTCTTCCTCCTCGCCCTCAGCAGGCCCCTTTAACATATTCTCCAACTCGTCCACCTCGGCCTGATCAGGATCAACCATCACAGAGCGCCCAATCATCGGCCGGCCTTCATCATCAAACTCCAGATTTGTGTCAAAGTCGAGATCAGAGATTCCCTGGCCGCAGTTGCGACAGATGAACTTGCCGCCAAACTGTCCACCAGAGAACTTAATGAGAAGTTCCTTGTGGAGTGTCTCTTGTTCCTTCTGACGAATGACTTCTTGAAGTTGAAGAACTTCGTGGGCACACATCAAGTGCTTGTTACACACATTACACCAGACCCAATCTTCTTCTGTCTTCCCCCTGAACTTATTAAACTCTTTGAGAAGAAGCTTTGTCTTGGCCAAATCACGGGGCTCGTCAGACTTCAACTGCTGGTACTTTCTGGCCGCCTCGAACGCCTTCACGTGGGGGCAGGCGTTCTCAACAGGCGGTACTCCAGACTCCAGTATGCGATTCTTTGCCCTGTAGGCATTTCTCAAAGCATCCAAGTACAAATCTCTCACATGCTTCAGCCTCTCTTTTGCCACTTGATCGGCCTGTTGTCCAAGGACTGAGAGAAGATAATCAGGGTAGGCAAGATAAATGTAGGTGAACCAGTTGATATCAATCTTGGACAATTCCCCAGCCCCCTGTTGAATTCCCTCTAACACCTTGACAAGAAGTGGCTCTGAGAGAATTCTCTTCTCCAGGCGAGCCCCTGCCTCAGCCGGCAGGAGTGGTTGTGCTTCGAACTTCAGGTTCTGCTGGGCAACCTTGTTCTCTTCACGTTCCTTTGTTAAGAAGATCTTGAGGGCGGCCAAGTACTGCCGTACTTTTTCATTGAGAACTGCCGCCTGTTCTTGATTCAGTTCTACAGACTTCAGTCCATAGCCATGGAGGTACTCAATCACATCCCCGTACCCTGTAAAAAGGATGTCTTGACTGTCTAACCAGTCCTTCACACTCACATTGCCAAGAATATTCCCTTTTACACCAAGACTCAGAATCCCATCGGCCGTAGGAAAGTCAGTAACATCTCCTAGACGGCCTAGTAAGTCTTCCATGAGTTCTGGAGTCTGCATTCCAAGAGATACATCCTTTGCAAGATTGCCACTACGAATCGGACCAACAACTCTCTCAGCCGATTTAGGGAAGATCAAGAGAGTGTCAAACTGTGGCGCATCTGCTGTCTCCACAACTCTGTATTTCTCTCCTTCATTGAATCGCCCCCATCTCTGCTTCAAGAACCGGCGAATACTGAAACCTGCTGATTTAATGTCAGGGGGTGGGAAGGCAAATTGTATCTTCTTGTCAATTGAAGAAGGTAATCTATTTAGCACATTCACTGGTTTATCTTCGAGGCTGGGAATCTCTCTTAAGAATGCCTCCTCATCTTCTTGAACTGCTTGGCCTTGCCCGTTGAGTGTAAAAGGGGTTTGGATTTGTTGCCTGTATAGTTCAAGGAACTGGAAGAACTTGGGAAGTCCTACTTCTGGGTTTTCTGTCTCTCTGCCTAGTTCTGTGGCTGCCGTTTTCACAAGACTCTCAGAGCGTTTAATTACATCTTCAAGATATTCCATGGAAAGACCTTCCTCTTCCAGTTTTCCAGGGGCCTGATCCCCTCCTTCAATCTCGCCGGCAAAATGTTCGAAACTGTGATCAAAGTAAAGAACTCTATCAACATTTACCACCTTTTTCTTCATGCTCACTTCGGGGCGAGTCACAAGTTCTGCCAGGGTTCCTGTACTCGTCTGCTTGAGTCCTCGAGGCTCTCCTGTTACACCGTACTTGACAACATCGTTTCTCAAGTGCATGAAAAGCTCCACGAATCGCCGAGCCTTCTGGAGTTCAATCGCATCTCTCTGATCCTTCTCGGGAAGCATACGAATGAACTGGCCGAGCATCTCAGACCGCTGAAAGACATCAGGGTAGTAGCGATCGGCTGTGCTTTTCTCTTCAACTTCTTCCTCGGCAGGGAGTTCAATCTCCTCGCCTAACATGAAATCGACCGCAGCTTCATCGGGTCCCCTGGCAGCGTTGGCAGCCTCTTCCTCAGGGGAGAGTACTTGGCCCTCTTCCAGCACTTCCTTATCATCCACAGCAACTGGTGTAACAGGGGTACCTTGAGGAACGGGAGGGACTTCAGGTGTTCCTTCTGGGAGCTCCTGATCAACCGGGGGGTCTCGTGTTCTCAAGACACGGAAAGGCAGTTCAAGAGGTATACCAGTGGTTAAACTGACCTCCACATCCTCCCCAGCATCATCCTCTAACACAATCCTCCGCTTGCTCTCATCAACTTCTTTTACACTAAACGTGGGACCAGGCTCTCCATCAGCAGTAAAGGTCTCGGCAAACTGGCCAGCCTGGATGTCTATCAGAGGAATAAGACCTGGCTTAGCAGCCTTCTTCAAGATCTTGATCTCCTTGATTCCGAGTTCAGGATCAGGTTTACGCCCAACAAGCGGAATCTCAATGAGCCGATCTGTAACACCCAGGGGAAGAAGGGCGATGCGATCAGGATAAAATCCATAGAGATGACCCACCGTTTCATCCAGGCGACCTCCAATAATCTTGGCTGTGTCTCCAATAGCGAGACCTACTCTTTTTTCAGGTTGTGGAGCAGCAGGAGTTTGTGCTGCGCCCACGGGAGGTGGTTGCTCTTTCTCTCCCATTGAAGAATCCTCCATTCTAACAGCAGCTAAGAGTTAGTGCTTTTGAATCGTCGGCAGCACTGGATCAACAAAATTGATCAGGCACCCCTCAGGTTAAAGCCTAGTCCCGCTCATTCTCACAGTAAAATGTCCTTCTCTATCACTTGTTTCCGTGATCTTGTACAGCAGTACCCTACTTGGGATGCCCTGCGTATCCACCTCCAGTCGGCGGAGGGTGGTAAGCTGCGTGTAGTCCAGCAGCCTAATTCAGATGATGGTCTCGCAATCATTCGTTATACAAAGAATGTCTCAGATATGACGAAGGAGCATGTGCGCATGTTTCGCTCAGTAGTGTGGGATACCGTGAAGAATCGCCCTGTGAGTGTTGCGCCTGTGAAGGCTGAGCGGGGGGATCCGCCGGCCAATTCCAAGGTGCGGATTTCTGACTTTGTTGATGGTACTATGCTACAGGCGTGGTGCCGGGCTGATGAGCAGCCTGAGATGGCTACCCGCACAAGCCTGGGTGCGAAGGGGACGTTCTACAGCGATCGCTCTTTCGCTGATCTGTTTGGGGATGCCACGAAGGCGATGGGGGGCACGGAGAAGTTCCTGGCCTCTGTGGTGAAGCCTGGCGAGTTTGTGAGTTTCGTCCTCCAGCATCCTGAGCACAAGATTGTAGCTCAGCTGCCCCAGGCTCGTATTTATGTTGTAGCTGCCGGTAAGGTGTTAGAGGATGGTACTCTGATGATGAGTAGTTGCCCTGTTGATTGGCCTGATCGCCTGTCGATGTTTGCGCCGATGGTCTACGAGGAGAGCCATGTGATGGTCGATGGGCGTGAGGGACATCGACTGCTGCGGGCGCACAATCGTGGCTTTGCCTGGCAGGGGCTGGTCTTCCAGGAGGAGGGGACTTGCCGCCGCTGGCGGCTGCGGAATCCTGAGTACCAGGTGGTGCGGACTCTGCGGGGGGCGGAGGCGAATATGATGGAGCGTTTCCTGCGGCTGCGGGCGACGGGACAGATGAAGAAGTACCTGAGTTACTTTCGTGAAGAGAGCAATGAGATGTGGACCTTTGAGCAGACGCTGCGCCAGCGGAGCCAGGAGCTGTATGATGCCTACAACGATGTGAAGAAGCGGAAGGAGAAGACTATGAAGGATCTGCCTTTCTGCCTGCGGCCACACGTCTATGCTCTACACGGCAAGTACCTGTCTGGGCTGCCGAAGCCTGGTGAGCCTCGTGCTGAGAAGGTGGTTTCCATCCTGAAGGCAGATGTTGTGGATTATGTCAATGGCCTTGCCCAGGAGGATCAGCTGAAGCTGATGGAGGGGGATTCTGTTCCTGTTGCTCCTGCAGTAGCTCAGGCGGTTGCTTAATCCATACCTCGTGAAAGCCCTCGACTAGTCTTGTAAAATGAAATTCAAGTAATTTTTCCTGGATCTTTTCATAATCACAAAAATCAGGTCGGTCTTTTTCAAAGAGTATCATATTCAATTGAGTAAAGAGTTCAGGATTCTCCTCTAAGAACTGTCCTAAGAATCCCTCACAGTCAGCAACTAGTGTATCAAATACAAGATTATATTTCTCTTGTATTTCTTGCAGTGTGTAAGAGGGTGTTGATCCTGATATATCATATGTTTCAACAGAGTATGTCGAATATTTACAAGGGAGATATTCGAGTGATAATTTCTTTTTAGAGATAAATCCTTTTACCAGATTAAAATTACAGTTATTCTCTTTCATATTATATTCAAGACTTTCCCAGACCCTTGAGTCTGGTTCCACAGCTACTAAGTTTTTCTCGTTTTCGAGTAGTTTGCTAATAATACAAGAAACTGTTCCATATCGAGCACCTAATTCGAGTACGTTTGCCTCTTTTTTTATATATTTCTTAGCCTGTTGTTGTTCTACACATTCTGTTATTTCATTATTAATAATATTTTTATTTTCATCGACAAACTTCATTGCCCTTTTAACGTTGTTTGAATTGGATAAAGAGTATTCCACCAATAGTTTTAAAAACATTTTCTCAAAGTGTAATTTGGAATCCCCTGGCTCACCGCATAAATTTAGGAAAATGACCTTTTCATGAATAGTACTATAATAATTAAATTGATATGTATATACATCAAAGTAGGAAATATAGTCTGCCACTTCAGGTGTACTTGCTGTTAAATAATAGTAATAGTTAAAAAAAGGCTGGTCAACTGTGTAAAAGGGTGTTTTCTTATTTTTCTGAGTGCGTTCAATAATCTTCTTGAAAATAGCAGCAACAGTCGCCCCAGGTGTAAAAGCAAACAATCCTGCTGTTACACCTGGAATGCTAACGCCACTACTATCAATAAGTTGTCCACCATAATTATCAGTGTAAATATCACCCTCTGGCATCACAATCAAGGAATTCTTCTTTTCTTTGTATTGTTCCTCCAATTGTTTTATTGACTGAAAAACAAGAATATCTAAATCTAGGAAAAGTGAGAACTCAGAAAATATTTCATTTTCAACCCTGTATCTCTCACAAAATCCGTCACTCAGGCTTACTGGTTGTTCTATAGAATGAAATGTAAGCTCGAAGGGTAGGTCATCAAAAATACTTCCTAAAGGGATATAATACTCATTTATTTTATCAAGGGTTTTCTCATCAATAAGTACCATGACAGTATCTCCTTTTGTTAAACCGCCGTTTCTTGCTAAAAATGTTAGCCAGATGAAAAACATTTCAATATATTTGTTTTTACACGGATCACGATTTACAAGTGTAAAAAGGAGTGTATAGACTAACATTTACTACCGCCGGAGGCCTAAATCTCTCTCGAGATACAAACGCAGATAGAAGATGTCAAACAAGGCTCCTGCGATTGGCATTGATCTCGGTACTACCTACAGTTGCGTGGCGGTATGGCAGAATGAGCGTGTGGAGATTATTGCCAATGATCAAGGCAATCGCACGACTCCTTCCTATGTTGCTTTCACAGAGGAGGAGCGACTCATTGGTGATGCGGCGAAGAATCAGGCCGCAGCGAACCCCTCTAACACCGTTTTCGATGCCAAGCGCTTGATTGGTCGCAAGTTTGATGACTCTGTTGTCCAGGCTGAGCGCAAGCTGTGGCCCTTCAAGGTTGTGGAGGGTCCTGGTGGAAAGCCGAAGATTGATGTGGAGTGGAAGGGTGAGCGCCATCAGTTTCTGCCCGAGGAGATCTCTGCGGCGGTTCTGGTGAAGATGAAGCAGACTGCTGAGGCTTACCTGGGCCAGACCGTGCGTGATGCGGTGATCACGGTACCTGCCTACTTCAACGACAGCCAGCGCCAGGCCACCAAGGATGCTGGTGCGATTGCCGGTCTGAATGTCCTGCGCATCATTAATGAGCCTACTGCGGCGGCACTGAGTTACGGCCTGGATCGTGTGGGGCAGGACAAGGGAGAGCGGAACGTGCTGATTTTTGACTGCGGCGGTGGTACTCATGATCTGAGTATTCTGACCCTGGATGATGGTGTGTTTGAGGTAAAAGCGACGGCAGGCGACACGCACCTGGGCGGTGAGGACTTTGATAATACGCTTGTCAGTCACTGCGCTGAGGAGTTCCGCCGGAAGACCAAGGTTGATATTAAGGATAATGCACGTGCCCTGCGCCGGCTGCGCACGGCCTGTGAGCGGGCGAAGCGGACTCTGAGTTCTGCCACGCAGGCGGCTGTGGAGGTTGATAGCCTGGCTGAGGGTCACGATTTCCAGACGACGCTGACTCGGGCGAAGTTCGAGAGCCTCTGTGACTCTTTTTTCCGCCGCACGATTGCTCCCCTAGATCAGCTGCTGCGTGATGCGAAGATGTCAAAGGAGCAGATCCATGAGATTGTGATGGTTGGCGGCTCGAGCCGTATCCCTCGCATTCGTCAACTGGTCAGCGAGTACTTCAATGGCAAGAAGCTGAATGACAGCGTGAATCCTGATGAGGCGGTGGCCTATGGCGCTGCGGTCCAGGCCCACATTCTCACGGGCGGCAGCAAGCGTACTGAGGAGGTCATTCTGCTCGATGTTGCTCCCCTCAGCCTTGGCCTGGAGACGGCGGGTGGCATCATGACCCCGCTGATCAAGCGCAATACGGCCATCCCTACGAAGAAGTCTCAGACTTTTAGCACCTACGCCGATAATCAGCCTGGTGTACTCATCCAGGTCTATGAGGGCGAGCGCCAGTTCACCAAGGACAACAATCTTCTGGGTAAGTTCCAGCTGGAGGGAATTCCGCCGATGCCCCGTGGTGTCCCACAGATCGAGGTGGTCTTTGATGTGGATGCGAATGGTATCCTGAATGTGAGTGCCTCTGAAAAGTCGACAGGTAAGTCTAATAAGATTACTATCACGAATGATAAGGGCCGCCTGTCACGTGAGGATGTTGATCGTCTTGTAGAGGAGGCTGCCCGCCACGAGGCCGAGGATAAGCAGCGGTTTGAGCGGGTCGAGTCCCGTAACCAGCTGGAGAGCTATCTGTACAATGCCCGTAACAGCCTGAAGGAGGAGAAGGTGAAGGAGAAGCTGGGCGAGGATGCTGAGAAGGCGCTCGCCTATGTCCAGGAGGGCATTGAGTGGCTTGATTCTCATCAGGATCAGGAGAAGGCTGAGTATGATGAGAAGCAGAAGGAGATTGAGGGCAAGATTCGGCCGACGATGATGAAGCTCTACGAGGGGGCGGCCCAGGACTTCACGCAGGCCAAGGGAGCTGCTGATGCGGCAGAAGAGGCCGGTCCTCGAGTGGAAGAGGTGGACTAAGGAGAAGGACTCAAGTCAAGAATATCATCAGCTGGAATGTGTAAAAGAGTTGGCCATGCACGTTCCAGAAAATGAGCAAGCTCTGGGCGGTCTGAGTTTTCTAATTCTTTTAAAAAGTGTTCATAAAAGTCCATTGGACGTTTCTGAATGTTTTCCTTTGACACAAAAAACTGGGATTGATAACTAGGAATTGGAAGTACATCACATGGCCCAAAATAGTGCCGATACCAGGTACCATAAGGAAATATTGAGGAAGGTGTTAAATCTGTATTCGGATTTGCCAAATGATTGAGGATGTTTGTAGATCGCCACTTCAAAATACGAAAGTTTTCTAAATCTTTATCAATCGACTTAGTGACATAACAGAAATTCTTCTGCCCAGCCGCTAGCTTCTTCATAAGTTCCTTGTAAATCCTGTCCTTGGGAACTTCATAGGATGACCCATGTAAAAAGACAGTTATTGGAGCCAGGCAATCATACCTCTGTGTAATATGAAAAAGGAAGGAATGAATATCTCGACCAACATTCTGAAGTTTAACAACTTGAAGATTTTTACAATGAATATCAATATCATCTCCTTTGTTATAAATCGTCATGCGATCGTAGAGTTCATAAGGTATAGACTCTAGCCATCGTACATTTTCCTGGTATCTAGCGACTACAATCTCAACACCTGAGTACTTCATCTAGAAGAAACTTGGCTCCTTCCACCTTAGCCCATTCATCCAGCGGCTGAACTCGGCCAACTGGGGTCTCGGATCAAGTTCTTGAGCTCTTCTGAAAGCCTTGTTTGACTGGGCCTCATAGTAGGCCTCGTCAGTCTTCAGGCGGCGAATGGCAGAAACCCAGGCCTGGACATTTCCCCTGTTACAAAAGATCCCAGCATCCCCACAACTCTCCAGAAGCCCAGGGGTAGGATTGGCAATTACAGGAATTCCACTTGACATGGCCTCGATCGCAACTCGCCCCCAACTCTCTTCCTTGGAGGGCACAAGAAGAATGTAAGTCTGGCTGTAGATTTCTTTGATAAACGCAGTGTTATCAACATACTTGATGTTCTTCACAGTATGATCTACCACTTGACCATCATAACCTCCTCTTACACCTAAGAACTGGACATCAGGCATCGCCTTCGCTATTTCAATCAGCACATCGCCACCCTTGTTCTTGTTCAGGTTAATGAGTGTCACATACTCTCTTGTACGCTCAGTCTTGTATTCCCGCCAATCCACAGGAGGATAGACTACAATCGAAGGAAGGCCAAACAGGCTATAGTACTCCTTGAGCCAGTAGCTATTGTGGACCAAATACAAATTCCCCTTTAACATACGAACAAACTCTTGTAGGAAAGGTTTACGATAATTGTTGTGCATCACAAGGACTAGAGGTCTCTTGGCACGAATTGCTGTTTTGACGGCGAGGATTTCCATGTCAAGGTGTGAAAGGAGTACAGCCGAGTGTCGAACTGTCTTGTGTATAAGTTGCCGATCCTTGCGATCAATGATCTGAACACGTTCGAATTCTTTCACGGGGGCCTCATTCAGTACAACATTCACCCTTGATTCTGCCTCCTCCACTAAATACTTGTTCATCGCATGGGCCATCCATTCAGCGCCGGCATTGTGTACAGGCGGGTACATATGAATGAGCCACGTGAATGTCTTCTTATCCTCCTCTAACACAGGACTTGGTGTAAAAGAGGATGGTACGTATCCTCCTGTTTTATGAATACGATACATGAACATGGCATATTTGAGTACATGATAGGCAATAAAAATGCTCACAATTGCCACTACCAAGGGTAATACTTGTGAGAGTTGACTTTTTTTAGTCGCCATTTACTGTTGTGTTAGCTTTTAGAAGGCTGAAGCCCCTAAGCTTTCTTTGGGACTGCCTTTGCTGTTTTCTTCATGGCCGGCTTACTGGCCGCATGGGCCTCCCACGGGCCAACAGGCTCAGGTGCGCCAAAGTTAGGTGACTTTGGTGTGAGTCCAGGCATTCCAGACATTGCGGTGCTCCACTCAGCGGCCCAGTCACGGAACATATCCGCACATCCCTTGGAGGCCTGGGCAATGGCAAGACGAGCTGTCGACTCCTTGCCGTCTTCACAGCCAATTCGGAGAACCATTTCATCTCGCAGAGGATGAGGGACCTTGTAGCCGGCAAATGTAATTCCAGTATTCGGGGAATCGATCATAGTGTCATCGATCCAAGTCTGGAGCAGATTGCCAAGCGTGTGGTCTTCACCACGGAACCAGAAGTCAAAGCCCTTGAGACGAGCATCAGCAGGACGAATCTCCACATTTTCAGGGAGGTCGCCAGTATCCAGACTAGCATACTTATCCAGGAGTGAGGCGGCGGCATTGAGCGCATTCCAGACAATCCTGTACACATTCATCGGACCAACACTCTCGACTGTGAAGTCATAGCTGAATGGCTCTCCATCTACGTCGGCCTTGAAGCATCGGTAAATCTCGAGGCTACGAAATTCCCGCTGAAGCTCGCCCTCACGCTCCTTGTCCTTCCCTACATCTGCTGGGTCTACCTTCTTCTGCTCACGAAGCCAGGTTTGCCAAATCTCTTTTACACGCTCAGGATCTTCGTCCCGTGTATATCCATAACTACACTGGGAGGTGGGGTTGAACCGAGTATGCTCACGACCCTTGCCCATAGTGGCGTAGGCCTCCAGGTGAATCTCCTCTGGCTCCTGACCATCGACCATGGGTTTGAGAATTGCAATTAGGCATGTGTCCCCTGAGACTGGATCAGGCTCAAAGAAGCTGGTATTCGGAATAGCCACTCGACCATCAGGCGCATCCGCACGAGACTCTAGGCACTGAAAGTCGCTCGCACTTACATATCGAAGTTCCTCTGTTTCATTCTTCACATGGAGTCGAAAGAGGACCTTCTCCTTCTCCCATTCCCCCTCAGGCATTTTGATAGGCAAGAGGCCAATACGATCTGCCAGCATTTCATTTGACATGGCGGTGGTATTCTTGAAGACTTTCACATCACTTGTAGTACCATTCTCAGTCATATCGGCACGAAATCCAAGTACTTTGACCTCAGTCTGAATGGCTCGACGGAGAGTATTGGCATAGCTAACACGAGTTGGGCTGAGAACAAACTTCAGAGTTCGACGGTCAACAGATTCGAGATTCTGGAAGACCATTTTATACTGGAGGGACTCACTCTACAGTTCATCCCGGCTTTCAATTTTAGGCACTGGGCGTGTGCGTCTTCCTTTTTACAGGTGTAAGGGGGATGACTTGTAGATGAATCGGTATCAGGGGGGTGGTCAACAAAAACGGAACCTCTGCTTTTACAGCAACAGTAAGAAAGATCAGTGGTCCAAGGCTTTCTTGGAAGAACTTGCGAAGACACCATGGGCATCTGAGTTCAACTTCATCTGTGTGGATCCGTCGCCAAACCGCCCGCAGCTGCCGGCTTGGCTGAAACAGGTTCCTACAATTGTGATTGATGGAGACAAGGAGCCAGTGAAGACTGATACAGAAGTCATGAATTGGCTGTATGAGAGAAAGATGAGAGAGATGCCGGCAAAGGTGTCAGAGAGAGGGCAGGTAGCAGCGGCGGCTGCGGCGGCGGCAGAGCCTGTGTCCTGGATTGATAATGAGATGGGGGGTCTAGGAAATGCTGGGTACAGCTTTATTGATTCAGATACTTCCACTGGAGGAAATGGAGGGGCGGCGATTCCTGGAGCCTTTACCTACTTGAATGGATCTGCTACCCCGGGTGATAGACAGTCACAAGACTCTTTGAATCAAGCTCTACAGAATCAGGGAACTCGGAGTAAGAAGGAGCAGATGTTCGATAAGCAACTTGACTTGTACAAGCAACAGCGGGACATGGGAGTTCCGCAGGGACCTGCTAGGCAGTAGGGCAGTATTGAATCCCTGCGGCCGCTCACAAATCTAAAGCGGTAACACTTGAAGAAGAGAAAGAGAGATGGCTACTACGCTGGGTCTGTTTAATAATAAGCTGATCAGTTTCTTCGAGGATCTGTATGCCACGTATCCTGAGGAGAAGGATATCAAGATGGCACTTGAGGCACTTCAGGGGGCGAAGAAGATCAACCCTCGGCTGATCTTGGACATGTTCGTGGAGTATGTGGCAAAGCCGCTACACGACGAGATCCTGGCAGAGGATGAAGAGAAGGTGATTGCTTTTGCAAAGTCTGCGATTAGCACACAGTTCAATGAGATCTCACCGGCCCTGATGATTTTCGATAAGCACTGGCCTGTTATGTCAGAGCCGAATCGTCAGGCTATCTGGAAGCATCTGAAGGTGCTTGTCCTTCTGTCGGACAAAGCTAAAGCGTAAGCTTTAGCTGCCTGGCGTAGCCATTCCAAGGCGAAGGCCTGAAAGGCCTGAGCCGCCTCATGAAGTGAGTACAAGGCGAAAGCGTAAGCTTGAGCCGCCTGGCGTAGCCATTCCAAGGCAAAGGCCTGAAAGGCCTGAGCCGCCTCACGAAGTGAGCTGCCTGAGCCATAAAAAGGAAAGCGGCTAAAGATGTTAAAAGAGACTGATCAGAACCCATAGAATGGCATCTGCCCAGTCACATCAAGGAGAGAACCAACAGCCAAATCAGTCCCTGAAATCCATCTTTAACACCAAGTACGAGGAATTTGCCAGGGATTTACTGGCCACATGCCCTGAATATACAGCGGCGATTCAGGCTGCCATCGCCCTAACTCCGGAAGAGCGCCGAGCTGCTTTCCGGTCTGTTATCTTGCCCAAGTGCTCACCTGGCAGAGATGGAGCCGCTTGCCCTGACCAGGTTCTTCCTGGAGTGACAATGACCCAGGAAGTCTGGTTATCCCTTTCCGAGAAATCAAAGAAAGCTGTTCAAGAATACCTCACAGTCCTCTCTTTCACATTGCTCATGGATTCTGAGACGACTGCCGACTTGTCAGGGAATATGGAGTGGAACAAGGAATGGGCCAACAAGATGATGAATGATATGAAGTCGAAAATGGAAGGCATTGACTTTGCTGGGCTGAGTGAGAAGATCGCCAAACTTTTTGGCAGCGCAGCTGGTGCTGATGGCAAGGGATTCCCTCAGATGCCCGAGAAGTTCCTAAAGGGTCAGATCGCCAAGTTGGCCGAAGAGATTGTCAAGGAATTCCGTGTAGAAGACTTTGGAATTGACCCGGCGCAGCTTGAGGCGTGTGGCAATGATCCCACAAAGGCGCTCCAGATGATGATGGATGTTTTCATGCGCAATCCTGGTGCCTTCCAGGCGACCATTCAGAAGATGACCAAGAAGCTTCAACACAAGGTACAGACAGGAGCACTGCGCCCTCAGGAACTTGTTGCCGAAGCAGAGGAACTCATGAAGACATTCAGCGAGAACCCCCAGTTTGTGGAGATGATGGAGGCTTTCCGTCAGAGTTTTGGGTTTGAAGATGAAGAACAGGCTCGCTCTGTTGGTCGTGATGGCGAGGGACGGTTGGCCATGGCTCGGGCTCGGCTGCGGCGCAAGTTAGAAGCTAAGAAGGGAAAGAAGTGATGTCTCTCGTTAGAAAGAGAGGCAGATGCCGAAAACAGAAATTCCCCTCTGTGATCCCTATGTATGGGAAGATCCTAGATACCTGTTTCGGTCTTCTTGGCTTGATAGATACATGAACCGCCGCAAGGGTGTGTGTGCCAGTGAACTTGTAAATGAGATTATATTTGTATATGTCTTCAGTGTGTTAGCGGGAATCATTATTTCTGTATTCATCTACAGTTCCTCCGCCCCACTTATTGCTGGAGTAGTCGCAACAATTTACCTGATCCCTACCTTCCTCAAACTGAGAGATGTTGATGCTTTCCGAGCAAGTGCTGCGGATGCCAGTGGCTCTCAAACCGAAGGCTTTGCTCCTGCTTCTCCTGACCTGCCCGAGTTTAACGATATTGGTGTAAAAGGGACTATTGATGAGAGTTCTCGTAATCCTTTTGGCAATATCTTAATTGATGAGATCAAGTATGCCCCGACAAGACCTGGGGCCCCTGATATCACAACACCTCAAATGAAGCTCAAGCTCGATGACTTCTTCCGTGTTCAGTGGTACTCTGACCCCACTGATGTGTTTGGCAAGGCTCAGAGTCAGCGGGAGTTTGCCACACAGCCCATCACAACCATTCCGAATGACCAAAAGAGTTATCAGGAATGGTTGTACAAGATTCCAGGAAAGACATGTAAGGAAGGGAATCCAAAGGCTTGCTACGGTGGCACGAACGGTGCGCCGATCCCTTGGCTCAACAATTAAGCTTTCGTCTTGGCCTTCTGAGTCTTCAAATACCCCTTTTTCACATTACATGAAAACCGTTTTAGAGTCTTCCCCCGGGTCTGTAAAACGGATTTCACACATATTCCTATCGCAGCGCTCTCTTTGGCTGCCTTGGTCTTCTTGGTATTCGGCCGCAGCTTCACTGTTTTCCGAACCTTTTTGATACAACGGCAGAAGGTATTTCGCAAACCTGCCATCTGTCTTCTTTCTGGTGTTAGAGGAGAAGATGGAAATCAACCGTCTAACCCATACACGGGACGACGCTTGCGGAATTGCCTCTTATTTTTCCCAGTCCGTCGGCCCTGGACGGTATGCTGTTACAAATCTGGTTCCCGACGCACGTAAAGTAAATCCTATGTCTATTCCTAATCTCCTGATCTACCCTCGTGAGGGATTCGGGGCGAACAACAAGGCCATCGATGCTGAGAGTGTGTTGAAGAACCAGCCTGAGTTCAAGAACAACCGCTGCTTGATCCGTCAGCAGGCCCGCCCTTTCCTGACTGTGCCCTTCATGGGCACTGGACGTGGCAATCCCGACGTGGAGTCTCTCCTTTTACATTCTGAGCAGGTGCGCCAAGGTAAGGAGTGCGGCACGGTGACGGAGCAGGGGTTCGATGGTGTGTTCGAGCCCTTGATCAAGACTGTGCGTGAGAACATCCAGAAGCCTGAGCACCTGGTGCCCGAGATGGCGGCGAGTGGCTGGATCCGTGGTGGTCTGCCGAGCCGCAGCTATGTGCGGGATGTGAATTGCTGAAAAGATTCCATAATACTCTTATATTAATAGCAAATGTGGACTAATCGAAATTCATCGGATTATACAAAACGTCTACAAGATAGGATACGATTCGCAGCCTATCTTCAGAATAAAGAATCAGTAACAACAGGCAATGCTGTAAATCTTCCGATTGATAGTGGAAGTGGTAAGAATGGAGCAAATTCTGAGTGGACACAAATACAGAAAGCAGCTCCTTTTATAAGCCCTGAAGAATACAGTACAATCATTGGAACACCCTCTTACATACAACAATCCAATCAAGCCAATCAAACTGAGCTAGTTATACAGGAATTCACAACCGTTGGGTCTTTTCAGTTTGTTGTCCCTTCACGTACTGTGAGTATTGAGTATTTAGTTGTAGGAGGTGGAGGTGGTAGCGGTGGTGGATATGATACTGGTGGCGGTGGAGGAGGTGGTGGTGGAGTTGTTTTAACAGGTAGCCTTAATGTTACTGGGGGAGAACAATATACTATCATAGTGGGTGATGGTGGCACTGCAGGAACTGTTGATAGAATAATTCCATCTGAGGTTTCAGGGGGGGATGGAGAAAATTCTGCCTTTGGTTCCATTGAGGCCTTAGGTGGAGGTGGAGGGTTTGGTAGTCGTCTTCCATTAGGAGGGAATAATAGCGGTGGCGGAAGTGCCCCCAGTGGTGTAACATCAACAACTGGAGGAAGGGGAGGAGGTAGTGCAGGCGATGGAAACGGAGCAGGAGGTGGAGGCGGCGGTAGTTCAGGAGATGGCGCAGCAGGAGTGGCAAATGTTGGAGGAAGTGGTGGTAGTGGAACTCAAAATGCCCTAAGTGGAACTACTAGAACATATGGTGCTGGTGGGAGAGGTGCAAATGGTCAAGCAACGGCAACTGGCACTGCTGGCGCTGCTAATACAGGTAATGGAGCTAGAGGAGGTTCTGGGGCAAGTGGACAGCAAGGACAAGGAGCGAAAGGTGGTTCTGGAATTGTAATCCTTCGGTTCTACCGCTAAGCCCCCCAAAAGTTAAGAATTACTCCCTCACCCTGTGGTAAACAAGCAAGACTGCTCGCCTACTAATATCTTCTTCTTCATTCTTTTCATAATTCGCAATTAAAGAATTTAATGAAGGGAAGGATACACTCAGGCGACCTGCCGACATAGCATAATATCTCAGCCATTCCTCTGTATCTCCGCATTTTACATATGAATAGTAATGTCCAGGAATATTTACTACAATCGCATCGAGTTCAAAGCGAGCCTGGACGATTTCTCGAGGTTCAGGTGCTGGATCAATTGGAAATGTAACAAGGTCAGGGTGGTGTCCCTCAGGCACATTCACTAATGGAATTGTAATTGATTTTAAGATAGCGACTGGATTATTCACAGCTATTCTTTCACCTTCTGGACCAAATGATGTTCTATTAAAAAATACAATAAATGTGTCAGTTAATGTATTATATTGCTGTATTAATCTCTGGCGAATACCTCTATTCTCTGCTATCCTATTGTAACCAGAAAATACCCGATGTAAATAAAAATCATAAAAATCTTTTATATTACTTGTCTCATCTCCAACATTGACTTCTAAAAATCCCATAGATGGAAAAGGGGCAGGACTCGCAAGGCGCAGGAGTCTTGCCCCTTCTGCTTGTGCTGCTTCCATGGCTAGGCGATTCTCTTCACTGGGTGCCCTCTCATATGCTGTTTCAGCACGATCTACAGTTGTACGATACGCACGATATGCTCGAGAGAGAGCAAATTCCACTGGTGGTTCCTCGAAATATGTCTTCAGTTTTAGAATATACTCTGAAGCATCTTGAAATCCGCCACCATTTACAATAAACCCAGGGTTCGCACCAGCAGGGCGAGGATTTGTCCGTGTATATGTATTAAATTTATCAGCCATACCTGCCGCTTGGCGTAATCGAATTAACTCCTCTGGTTCAATAGGGGTTTCATTTATATAATGACGATAGATACGCTGGAAATTTGCTTTGAGTGGTGCTTCAAGGAGTCCACGTGGATCTCCCACTGTCCCCCTTGCCACTGTGGTAAAGAAGTGTTCTAGTTCGGGCCGGCGACGGTGGAAAAGGGCGAGGTTTGTGGCCAACCACCAACATGTACTCGCATCATTGTTTGGTAAAATGATCATCTTCTCCGTACATCCTGCTTGACCGCCTGCGGCTGCCATCTTCTAATGTGCCACCTCCCTTTTTCTTTCCCACCTCCTCGCAGAAATGGATGCCATTGGCCCTTTTACACCTCATCCTTGGGAGACAAAAGAGAATCCCCAGACCTATGGACTGCTGAAATCCTTTGGAGAACACCCAAAACCAGCCCAGCACATCCTCGGTGTTGTAGGTGGTAATGAGAATCCGTATCAGAACCGCCAACTCCAGGTGGAACTCGAATCTGATCTTCGTGGCATCACCAGGGCAAACACATTCTGCCCTGGTCGTCAGCACCACCCCCTTGGCCCCAATCCCCAGAAGATTGTGAGAAATACACCAAAGGAGAAAGTAACAGTACCTGTGGTCACAAAACCTCTCCCGCAGGTACAAATGTGGGCCTATCCGGCTGTACTTGCCCCGGAGCCTTTCGTCATTGAAACATGTGCTCGTCCAGAGAAATACTAAGGCATCAACAGAATATGAGCGGGTGCCCTAAACAAACAGCCTTAACACGCTCTCGATTTGATGATATTCATCAGGCCGATGACATGAGAATTTCCACCTACGCCGGCAGATATGCTTTTACACCATTCCGTAACTGCCCCAGTAGTTTTCCTGTGAATCCTACAACGAGAATCCAGGAGTCAGGAGACAGTTGGGTAACAGGGAAGTGGAGAACTGAGGTGGAGACTGACTTGAAGGGAATTGGCCGTCCGCCGACCAAGTGGCGCACAGAGGAACTACATTATGATCCTCGCACCAATGAAATGAATAATGCCGGCCTCAGCCACCCTTCAGATGAAAACAACGGACAGAACTTCAATCGCCTAGTCAATCCTCCCTGTACTCTCCGCACAACAGGATGGAACCGCTGGCAACCCCTTTTTCACAATCCCCAGGCGACTTTTGAGACCCCCTTTGATCATTTCATTCCCGCTCGCAGTATTGACAAGTACAGATGCCGCACACACCCCGTGCCGGCTACAAACTTCACCAAGGAAACTGTGTTAAAGGGGATGCAAGGGCAAATGTCTTGAGGTTTTTGAAATACCCACGAATGTTAGTATGGAGTTGGCCGCATTAGCAGTCCTAGGTGGAGCTGGGTTCCTCCTCGCACAGCAAACTACCCCCAAACCTGTTTACCCCACGAAACCCGCAGGAAGTAATCCAGTGGCCCGTCCTGCGCTGGCTCGCAAGGAAGCCTTTGCGAACCCCTCTAACACAGGAGCCGCACCTGCTGGAAGTAGACCCCAGCCCGCCCCCGTTCCCACGAGTTTGAAGGGATCCGCAGGCCAGCTCGATTTGATGTTCACTGATCTCATGGGTCAGCCCCCTCCACCAAGCCAAAGCTTATTAAATGCTGATCGTGCTTACCTATCCGGCGCAGTTACCAAGCCCCAACCTCAGCCTATTACAACTGCTACTCCTGATGTCATGATGAATGCCGCAGGTGTCGAAGAGAATCCTGTCTACATTGATGGTGATAACCTGGTGAGTCAGTTGTCTGGACAGCGCATGAAAGCCTCTGACTTTACACACAACAACATGCAGCCATTCTTTGGCAGCCGAGTGCGTCAGAATGTGGGAGCCGATGCCAACACAGGCCGCCTCGATCGCTACACAGGCGCTGGATCCACTGATATCCGCAAGCAGGAGGTCGAGCAGATGTTTGACAACACCATGCAGCCATATGGAAATGTCTATGGCATGGAAATTGCCAGTGACTTCGTCCAGAGTCGTATTAATGACCCCAGAAATCGTGGGGGCGAGCGGCCTTTTGAGCCGGTACGGGTGGCCCCTGGTGTTGGCGATGGGTTCAGTTCAACAGGCAACGGCGGATTCCAGCAAATTGAGGTGAATGACTTGATGATGAAGAATATTCGCCGCACGGATGATCTGCGCACAGCCGATAACCCGAAACTTTCCTATAACATGCCTGTTGTGCCTGGTCAGCAGTTCATTGGAAAGTCCATGGAGAACGCTGGCGAGGTACGCAAATACAAGCCCGATGCCTTTTTCATTGATCAGACTGGTGAGCGCTTCGGTCCTGCCGGCCAGGGTGAGTTCACGAAGGAGTCGAGCCGCCCTATCCAGATCCTGCCTGAGACAACCCGCCCTGAGACAAGCGTGGAGTACATGGGTCCTGGTGCTGGCCAGGATTTCGGTATGAATTACGTGGTCGGCAGCTACAGAAAGCCGATGGCCACGCAGTTTGGCGGGGCTGGCTATCGTAATGCCGACGGTACTGGATACATGAAACAGGGAACAGCCGATGACTATGGAAAAGATAGTTATGAGATTCGGCCGAATGAGCGCTACTTTACCAGCGATCGCACCATGGGTCTCAATCTGAGTCCTGCAGAGGCTGGTGCGGTGACGACGCACTTTGAAGACGAGACTCGCCCGACTCGCCGTGGAGAGACCATTGGTAATATCCAGCAGGCTGGTGTGGCGACTGGATATGCGGCTGGTGCGCCGGCCATTACCGTCTGGGACCCTAATGACATCGCCAGGACAACTGTGAAAGAGGGAACTATCCAGTTGGATCGGTTTGGCATTGCTGCGCCGGCCGACGGTCCCACTCGTCTCAAGGTCTACGACCCTGCGGACATTGCTCGGCCGACCCAGAAGGCGCAGATCAGCGCCAAGTCCGCTTACACGGGCGGACCCAAGGCAGCACATGAGCGTCACATGAGCCATGGATTTGCCTACAATATGCGCCTCAATCCGAATAAGCAGCAGATCGCCAAGGGACGGGCTCTGGGCGGTGGCAACATCCAGCTGTTCCAAGGTGATGAGCCTAATGTCTCGAGCAAGAAGCTGGACATTGATCTCATTAATGACAGGGCACCGGCGGTCAATCGTTCTCTCGACTTTGGCCCTGGATCTGCTGATATTGGCCGTGTGAAGTACAGAGCTCCCCTCAAGCTCGATGTAAGCCTGGAGAGAAACCAGGGCGATGTGGTGAGTTCTATTGAGAATAATCCTCTGATGCAGAGCCTCAAGAAGAATGCGGAACACGATGAACGCCTTTTGACACAGCTCCAGAAAGCTCGGCCGTCGGCTTTTGCCTAGAAGGCTTGACATTCGGCTTTTGCCTAGAAGGCTTTACCTTCGGCCTTTGCTTAATTGCCTTCATCTAACAATGTATCCCCTGACTCATCAACAGGATCCAACAAGAGCCCCCTGAAATTCTTGTACTGCCGATTTAATGAGTGAAACTCATCCTTAATGGTTTCCACACATTCCCTATCTTGAACTCGCTGTATACCCTCTAACACCCCTTTTATTGTGATCCACTGGGACCAAATCATATCTCTCTTGAGTTTTGTGTAAGAGGAGATGTGGTATGTATGTGCGATTTCCTTTAACAATTTCTTGTAGGATTCAAGGAGTCTTTCAGCCTCTCCTTTTACACTTTCCCATTCGTTCACATCAACAGGTGGGCTCACTGATTTTCGGAAAGCGGCTCCCATCTTCTTAAGACTGAACCTAAACCTCTTCTTACACAACCCTTTAAAAGTATCACTCACCATGCCTCAACCAGCCTGGCTCATTTATGGCCCTCCTGGATCGGGAAAAACAACATGGATTCTTTCTCATGTGAAGGCAACGAAGAAGAAGCTGTACCATTGGAATGCTCGGATGGACAGGACACTGAGGGAAGGACGGGAGTCTCTTCACCAACAAGTTCGAAGCCAAGAACCACTCTTTGTCTGGATTGAAGGAGCAGATGATCTAACACCAGAAGCCCAGGCATTCTTAAGACGAATCTTGGAGACCTCAGCAAAACCAGTTCAATGTATTCTCGAGTGCCGTGATCCCCAGAGGATCACTCCAGCCATTCAGTCAAGATGTACTTGGAAACAGTGTCCTTCTCAGAGATCTCTTCGTAAAGATATGCAACGAGGAAAAGTGGCTGGACTTGATCTTGTGAAGACAGCGCCGGCCGAAACTTGTTATGAGGCCTTCTTGGCAGCAGAACAACCCATTGATCATTTAAAAGAATACTTGAAGCACGAGATCTTGTGGGAGAAGGCGCTAGTTGCCTTGAAAGCGGTGGGCTCTGGAAGTTCTCCCTGGGCTCAACTCTTTTTACTCAGGGCATCTGCGGCCAGCTGAAGAAGTATCCGTTCCCTTGAGATCCTAGAATGGACTCTGAGATTTCAGTCTATGGGGAGGCCAAGGGGGAATACACTCGCCAATTGAATATCTTTTTAACACCTTGCCTCGAGACCTACTTCCTAGAACTCCTGGAACAAGCAAGACAACAGTCGCCTACTCCTCAGAAAGTACTCTGGAACTTTCAGAGTCTTCTCCAGTCTATCCCGGACTGGAATCAAGACAAAGTGACTCGTGAAACAGAGAAAATACAGAAAGACTGCCGCTGTGATTACCTGGAAGAGTTGCTTACTGCCGTTTTCATTGCGCACACAAAGGTCTTGTCTGCCATTCGCCTGACAACAAAGCAAAAGAAGCTACAAATCACAATTCCTAAGTTGGAGCATTTTCTACACAGAGTACTCTCTGAGTGTGCGAGATCTCTGTATACAAATGCATTCTTGTATGCTGAGACCAATAGTATAGAGAAGCAGAAGAATCTGCGTCAAGCCAGTCAGTTGATTCAGGACTCCATTTTACAGGCAATCCGTGGTCTTCTCCCTGTCAAGTCTATTCTGCGGGAGTATTTACACGAGGATGAAGACGAGGAGGATGAAAAAGAGGAGGTTGAGGTGAAGACTGAGGTTAAGAGCGATAAGGTTGAAGAAGTAAAGACAGAAACGGAGGAGGTGTCAAAGGAGGAGACTGAGGTGAAGGTTGAAGAGGCAGAGGCTCAGGCTGAGCATGAGCCCGAGAGAAACGTGGAAGAAGAGAAGGCAGAAATACAAGTGGAGGAGGAAAAGCCCCAGGAAGATGTTTCGTCTCAGGCCATCGCCGCTGCCACCCCTGAGCAGCCAGTCCCTCCCGCTCAGCAGCAGGAGCCAGTCCAACAGTCAGTCCAATCAGAGCAAACCAATCCCATGATATTCATTGATACCAAACCATCAGTCTCTTTTACACAAGACCATGTTTTCTTCGACTCCGATCAACTCAATGAAAACGGAATTCAAGAAGCCCCCTTTGCTGAGGCAGAATTACGGGAAGATGAGCCCGACTCTGAGGAAGAACTGGAAGAGATTGGAATCACAGATGAAATCCTTCCGATGGAGGTCGATGAAATTATCACTTGAGACTTCGCCTGCGTTCACTAGATACCAGGACAAAGATCCTAGCGGCTTAGAATGGACTATACTAACCCCGAGTTTTGGATTGCAATAGGAGTCGGTGGCTCCCTTATTGCAAGCCTAAGTGCAGGTCAGCAATGGCTCAACAAGAACAATGGAAATGAACCTTTTAACACACGTGCGGTAATTCGTGACTTCTGCCTGGGTGCCTTCTTAACTGCCACCCTGTACATGTTCCTTCCAGAGTCCTTCCACTCCTGGATTTCCTCCGCCTCTGCCCTGATTCCTTCGTCGACCAGTCAATCCGGCGGTTCTCTCTCTTCTTCCTCAGCGGCTACCCAAGACATTGAACTCCAGGTTGGTCCTGCTAGATTCTAGCAAAACAGAGGATACACAGTCTCCCATTCTCCTACATCAATTCCCTTAATCAAGTACTTCTCGAAGATCGGCAAACGGAACTGCTCCTGAGGCTTCGCCCCAAACACATTCGCAGAAATATGCTGATACAGGTCAAAATCAGGGAATCTCTCTGATCCGTCTTCATTCTTTAACACATTCCGACCTTCAGAGTCAAGTAACCAAGACCACAGCAAATTCCACAAGGGACTCTCTGTTTCATGAACCGTCCAGTCTCCCTCCTGGCTTAGAATCCGCCCGTCCAGCTTCTCAGCAGGCATTTCATCATCAAACAGTGCCTCTATTACACTCACCGCATATCGGCATAAATCGAAAGATGGATTTGGTTCTACTGTCTTCTTCATTCGAGCGCTCCGATGTCCTTCAAAGGAATACTGGCCCTCGGCATCTCCGCCCACAGCATAATCATCGCTGGCAAACCATTTCTCTCCAATTCTGAATATTCCACGACCGAAATCAATGAGGCGTAGGATCTTTCCATATGTGGGAATTTTCCATGTGGTACCATCTCTCATTTTGTAAAAAAACCATGTTTCATCGGTGTCAGTCCAGACAATGTTGTTCGTATGTAAGTCATTGTGTGTAAATCCAAGTACACCCTGGGCAACAGACAAGGCAGCAATCACCTGAAAAGTCCACGCCGTCCACCGCTCCTCCCACTCGGCTGTTCTCTTTTCCGCACCTACTTCCTCTTCATCATCCAGCAAATCATCAAGGACACCCTTCATCTCTTCTTGGAAAATCAACATTACAGGATAGTTCTTGAATTGGGCGAAGACTTCAATACCATCTCCAATCGTATTTTCATGTTCATATGATGAATCATCGTTGGATTCTGAAGAATCCTCTCTTACACTAGTCTCCTGTAGTTCCCCCTCGCTCCCCACTTCCCTTGATAAATGAACCGACGGTGAAGAACTTCTTGAACTTTGTGATCCAGAATGTACACTCTCCAGTTCAGGCATCTTCTGGATATCACATTCAATCTCACCTCCTATCTCTAACACACTGCTTGTCGATGATCTGTTACTTCTGGGAGTTGTGTAAGAGAAGGATTCTGAGTGAAGTCCACTTGTAGGAGTCTCTACTTCTATCTCTTCTACAATCAAGGTATCAGAATCATCCTCTGGGATATCATAGGATTCAATACACAGTTCAAAGTATCCCCTTTTACGTTTTTCCCAAAATCCCCTATAATTTCTATAACTTTCAAACTCGTCGCTTATATTAAATTTATAGATATCAGCGACAGCCTTGAATCCACCGAAAAAGAGGCAAAAGTGGGGGGAAATATTGCGCTCCCGCAGTTGACCGAGGAGGTAATTTGCCAGCGCATCCACATAGGCCTGATTCATGGGATTAGAGATTTTCTCGGAAAGACGCTTCTCCCCTTTTACACTGTCCTGGTAATACCCTTGAATGGTCCTCACAGGGTCGAGTAAGTGAGTCACTTTACAGAAAGCCTTCTTCTTCTTCTTTTTCACAGTGACTATCGAACAACTGCCGCTCCCCTCGAACTCCAGGACTTTTCCAAACAATTCATCGGCATTGAGTTGACCCTCTGAATATGGAAGTTCTCCTAAGAGTTCTTTGATAATTGGTGTAAGAGAGGTTACTTGGGTATAGCCTGAAATGTCAGGGGCCCTGGAGTAGTTTCGCCAGACAGGAAGACTGACTTGGACTTTTTGTGTTAAACAAGGATCAATCATTCTATCCCGCATAAAGGCTTTCCCCTCGTAAAGGGAACCGCAGAATTTTCTGGTTCACCAATACAAGTAATAAAGGAATGACTGATAATGCGGCAGCTTTGAATGTTGGTATCCGGAAGTTTGATATGAAAATGATTCCCCAGGATGCTGTTTGCGTTTTTATTGGTCGTCGACGCACTGGCAAATCTACTCTTGTTCGTGACTTGCTGTATCATCACCAGGAAATGCCGTTGGGAACAGTGATCAGTGGAACAGAAGAATCTAATCAGTTCTACAAGAAGTTAATTCCGCCCCTCTTCATTCACGGCGACTACTCCCCTGTTATCATTGCCAACTTCTGTAAACGCCAGAAGATGATCATGGCCAAGATTCAAAAGGAGATTGAACAGCTCGGTGCCCAGAAGACGGATCCTCGGTCCTTTTTGATCATGGACGACTGCTTGTACGACGATTCCTGGCTACATGATAGAAATATTCGGTATTTGTTCTTGAACGGTCGTTGGTTGAAGGTGTTCTTTATTATCACTATGCAGTATCCCCTTGGTATCCCTCCTATGTTGAGAACAAATGTTGACTACTGCTTTATCTTGCGTGAACCCTATATCACAAATCGCAAACGTATCTTCGACAATTTCGGTAGTGCCTTCCCCAGCTTTGAGTTTTTCTGCCAAGTCATGGATCAGTGTACGCAGAACTATGAATGTATTGTCATGAACAACAACAGCCAGTCAAACAAGCTGGAGGACACTGTATTCTGGTACAAGGCCGAGATGCACGGTGAATTCCGGATTGGAGCCGCTGAGTTCTGGAATCATGCGATGGCCAATTATAAGGAGAAGGATGGTGAAGAGAGCAATGAATATGATGCCACTGCTGCAAAGCGCCTGAAGGGTCCGATGATTCAGGTGCGAAAGTATCCCACACAATAAGAAGAAATGGCAGTTCCAATTGATCTCATCGAGATTGGATACATTCTCCTTTTACTCCTTGTCCTGGGTGCCCTTTTGGTCGTTTTCCAGAGTCCAATAGTTGATGGATTTTATGGTGGAAGCGGAAGTGCTTTGCGCTGTGATGTAGACAATCCCTGTGCTGTTGGGCTGAAGTGTATCAATGGGTTTTGTGCTAAAACGGATCCTGTTGAAATCAAGGAAGCTGACCCTGTACCACTGCTGCCTGGAGGCGGCGCTGCGCCTTATTTTTAACACACATCAACAGAAGGAAAATGGCCGTTAGCAAGTCTGCGTTGAAAAATGGTACCTGGTGGGCTATCCTGGGTTTGCTCTTGGCGGTTGCTGTGTTACCTTTGTTGAAGGCCGCTGTACCTGAGATTTTCCCTGAGGGATTCCGTAATGTGGATTGCCAGGGCGTGACATGCCCGGAAGGACAGTTCTGCCAGAGCAATCAGTGCATTCCTCGGGCGACTCGCTACCCTAACGCTGTGCCCAATGGAAATATGTAAAATCAAATCAGTTCATTGATTTCAAATCAATCCGCTGATTTACAAAATAACCCCCCTTTTACTCGCCCTTCTTATTCTCCATCTTGCGGGCAATGGCCAGGTCCGCCGGCCCAGAGAACATGCCATCATAACTGGTGCCTCCCTCCTGCTTACTCTCCTCCTCTACACGAGTCATGCTCACCCCGCCAGCATTCGACTCCTCGGCGGCCTTGGTCTTTGCAGTTCCAATCCGCTGCCGCTTCTGCTCCGTGTAGAAGACCTCACGGGCCTCCTCGTTTTCACGGTACTTCTGCATCAGGGTATTCAGCTGCTCGTTCGCATACTCCTGCGTGCTGATCTTGTTCGGGTCAGGCTCCCAGGCCATCCACTTGCCTACCGCACCCATGTAAATGTTAAAGTTGGGATCCGACTTCTGGAGACGCTTCGCACGGGCAGAAGCTTCGGCCTCCGTACTGAATACGCCCCGGACCTTAATACCACGCATCGTCGTGGTAAAATTGTTCTTGGCAAAGAACTCATCCTCCAGCTTGGCAGAGTTCTTAAAAATGAAATCCTCGTACTCCGTCTGTAACGTAGAATCAGACACCTCCTTGGTTGACTTGCGCACATGGGTCTGGTAGTCCTCTACCAGCTTATCGGTGCGTACAAGGTTTGCCCGGACCTCGGCCGCTGCCCCGCTCAGATCCATTGTGTCCAGGGTTCCGGCAAGCTTGTCAAGGCGGTTGTTCATTGCGTTCACCTGTTCAGCCAGCCAAGCCTCAAACTTGGTCGTCCGCCACTGGACCTCGTAGTCCTTCAGGAACTGCTGAAAAAAGAAGACATCCTTATTCTTCAGGATTTTCTCAGGGCTCAGGAAACTGATGAGGGCAAACTTCTGGCTAGGGATCTCAGGGTCCTCCGTTAGAAACTCCTCTTCTCCTGACATTCTTGGTCTAGTTCTGTAAGCAACGAAAACTTTATATCCCGAGAGAAACCGCAGCCTTTGACTGCCGACAAAGGCTGTATGCAAGGGCCAAAAAAATCTGTTGAACGAATATAGATTAGGATGGACGTTAACGATCTGCTGACCCGTGTGATCAAGTATGTAGTTGAGGGTGTGGCGGTTGCCCTGGCCCTGGTGTTCATCCCCCGGAAGAGCCTGCCCCTGGATGAGATCCTGACGGTGACGATCGCCGCTGCGGCTGTTTTCGCTGTGCTGGACATCTTCTCCCCCAGCATCGGTGTGACGGCTCGCCAGGGTGCCGGCTTCGGTATCGGTGCGAACCTGGTGGGCTTCCCCCGCATGTAAATATCCAATTGATTGGCAAGTAATCAATTAAGTACAACATATTCCCTTTTACATGAATCCATGACTTATGTAAAAGGTAT